>JAABUP010000140.1_pt1 | contig 158840 bp, 169 predicted proteins | sample 5559201 | NCBI WGS metagenome assembly JAABUP01 (sample SAMN10711887, study PRJNA513373) | rock metagenome | isolation source: Antarctica rocks | place: Antarctica
TGGTGGCCGACTTGGTGAGGGAAATTTGGTGAGCTTACTAATCCACCAAGTCGGCCACCAAAATTCTCACACCAAGTCGGCCACCAAGTCGGCTACCAAAACTTCTATCACCAAGTCGGCCACCAAAATATTCTCCCACCAAGTCGGCCCGCTTACTAATCCACCAAATTTCTCTCACGAAGTCGCCACCAAGTCGGCCGACTTGCTGAGGCTCATAGTGCTGTGGCGACTTGTTCATTGAGCTGTGCTTAACATGTGGATGAATAGTAATCAATCAACTAATATGCGTAGCGTCCCTTGATATGAATTTGGGCTATCTATCCAATTGTCATGTATACAAGATCGCCAGATGATTCCAGTCCTACTACAAGACGCCTGGAAAACCCCATATGACACGCGTGGTATACGTATAACTCCCGCTTTCATCAATCATGTCTCATCAAATCATATGCGTATACAACCCGGCCCAATGATGTACTTGGTCCACCTCCGCACTCTTCTCAATGACTACACGCAAAAGTAAAGAGTTCACTCTTGACCGGAAACACCTCCTCTTCCACATCATGTTCGTATAATGCCTTCCACGTCTCTTTCAGTTGTTCCGGCAACTCATAAGCCATTTCCTTATTTCTCAGAACCAATCGCAATAAATGCCTCTTGCGCCCTTCAGCTTCATTGTCAACGAAGGCATCACGCGCATGCAGCATGCTAAGGTTGTTGAAGAAAATCATGTCTCCGGGCTGGAGCTGGATCTCGATGGCCCGCCTTGCGGCGAGATGGTGCAATGCGTCCAGTGCTTGCTTCTGGCTCTTAGTGAGAGGTGGGAGGGCGGACGGGCGAGGGGCAGATGGTGTGCCTGTGATACGGGAGCGGGAGCAGTTGAGGAGGGTGCGTCCTGAACGTTGTCGGGGGAAGACGATGGGACGGGTCTCGAAAGCCTTATGCGGGGATGGACTGCACTCTTCCGATTAGCGCTCTCCATGTGACAAAGCAGCAGTACAGAATATACTCTGCTACTGTATGGTAGTACAACCGAATTATTTACCTGACCATTGTCCAATCTTCCGTCAGCACCTTGGCAAGCCCAGGCTTCAAGGCGACCAGATCGTTGAAAACAACAGTCGCATCGGCGAGATAGAAACTGCCACCAGACAGGCTCGTTGCCAGTGCGTACAGAGACACAACATCTCCATTGTCGGTATGAAAAGGCTGGGAAAATGGTTATCATGTACCCCAAGCCTCAACGATCACGAAGCCTTACGATCTCACGAGCTTGGTTAGGAGGCCCATGGTACTGGTTTGACCCCCTAGGCGACGCTATCATGGCAGTGATATGGTCTCGAATGGTATCAGAACTCTGGATTGTGCCTTCACAAGACCGCTGACTCACGTATGGCGGTATTGTCTCCCCCTTCACGACCAGTCAAACCTCGTTGACTTCCGATGTGGCTAGATATCCCAGCGTGAATGATGACGTTCTGAACATCTGTATATAAGGTAGGGTCCAATCCGCAAAGGACCATGAACTGTTGTTGTCCATAGACGGCATTCAGAACATCATTCAGCTTCGCCCTCAATGATGCTGTCAGAGCGATTGTGTTGCTGTTGATTGCACTGAGAGGAAGTCCCAGTGCTGGATCGGATTACCAAACGCATATGTGAAGCTACTTGCGATGGGGCTTACACTGGAAGGATGTAACACTCTGTCCGATCACTTCAATGTCCACAGAAGATAGGCAGCAAAAATATGGAGACTGTGGCGTCAAAGCATTGCCGATCATGGAGGCCCCAGACGGGTGTGAGCTCAAGGCTGAGATTCGATGCACGAATGCTTTTAGATATCTGTAACGCACGCTAGTTTGAGACAATAGCCCATAGTCGGCCTCTGAAGGACTGTATCCTGATACGTCATGAACATCGACGAACGCGTGGGGTTTCATCGTGGCCCAAAGCGATGTCTCCCTCTCTTTCCACTGCACGTATCTGAAGACGCCGGGACTGCCATGTGTCCGCTATTTTCAAGGAAAATAAATGTCATTATGTCTGAAGAGCCGCATACCACAAGCTAGCTATAGTCTCCATAGCTTTACTCCCAGAATATTGCCACTGGCCCGATCCGGCGCCATAACAGCTGTCCCCGCATATTTGCATGACTAGCATACGCACATGGGGACTGTTACTGCATGTTAGTGTCGATCTTTGCCTCTTCTGATTAGATACTTTCAAGTAACTGACTATGCACGAGCGTGAGGGTCGATTTGGGCATCATTAACCAACCAGAGCTTACCACACATCTTCAGCGATACGTGTCCGTAGAAGATGTGATTGAGGTGCAGGATGCCGCTACTTTGACTTGCACTAACGAATCGCAGGAAGTGGTGGCGCGGTGGCTTAACTCTGACTCATCTCTGGGAAGAGGGCCAATATCCAAGTAAGAGGTGTATGCGAGGAACCTTTCGCTCGCTTGCGTAAATCTTCCACTATCGTCACTTAGTGAGCTGACAGGCAAGTCTCATCATGAGTGGCATAGTATACCTTGGGAGCAAGCCATTTGTTTCAGCTCCGAGAGGAAATCCAGGGACCGCGCATCCAATCCTGCCGCCTGCTGGGCCTCCCTATCCCAATCCATGTGGAGAGGAATATCACCATGACAAATTGCATGAAAATGAGCGTTGAGGGTATTCGCTGCGTACTCCCATGAGGCCATCATTTCATCTTGTTGGTCATTCTGATAAATCGTGTTAGCGACATTTATGTTGTGGTGGCTCAAAACTAACGCACAGTCTTGCCATATCTTCGTTTCTGTTGTTGCTGATTATCATATATCGTTTCGAGGTTGGCCAAAAGAACCAGAACGGTCAGGAAAATTATAAACCAATTCTGTCTACGCTTGGTTTTGTCCGTCATCATCTTCTTCAGGTCTGACAACACCAATTTCGTATTTCCAGTCATCTTCCCTATCCATAGTTGGTCCAATCGAGCGTCTAAAATAGGCGGTATGGGTATTCGGCCGCAGTACGGGGATCCGGGATCTTCTATTGGGTTAATTCCGAGAGTCTGCGGACCCATGATATTGAAGCTTTTCATCGAGAGCCGCGTCATGATCGCAATGGACAAAGCGCGTCGGAGCATATTACACTAGATGTCGCAAGAGACCATCAGCGCGGATTGATGCGAGTCGTTGGTAGCTGTCACTCATTTACCTTTTGGACATGTCGAGTGGCCTCTTGCAGCAATATAACAATTAGCTCATGCTGCCCGTACGCAAGTTCGGCTAAGAGCTGGTCGAATTTGGTTCTCATCAAAGTATCAAGACTTTCGTCAATGGTCTTGATTTGAGAAGGGGGAATGGCGTAGGCGGGCAACACGAGGTCAACCCTTTGACCATTGCTAATCCAACTCTTACTCAGCGGATCCTCGAGCACTGTCCGAAACTCACGGCAGACTACTTGCAGATGAGGTCGTGATGTAGGTGGCTCGGGTGAGGGAACGAAGCCAACATTGTACAAAGACAACGTGACATTCTTCTGTGAATTCCAAAGAAGTCTACGGATTCCGTTGGGGAAGCTTAGTGCGCCTAGCGGACTCAGTCAGCTATAAACACCATTTTCAAATACACTTACTTGTTCTGTGTAGAACTATATTGCTCAAGGACAGTCTGACGCAAGGCTGTTTCCAGATTTTCGCTGTCTGGAAATTGCTCACACAAGTAGCACAAGGGTCACCAGTATCACACTTTAAAGCCGGTCAGTCCAAGGTGTGTACGAGGCAGCTTTGTAGCTTACTTTTTCATGTAACACTGCACAGCGTATGCAGGCTCCGCGGTCTCTTACCAAGTTTATCCCTTCCAAGTTATTTCTTTTTGAAGCAGTCTGCCGCTTTCTTTTAGTCTTCTGCGGCTCAGATAGTTTCTGGTTCTCTTCGATGTGCGAAATATGTAAGTTGGCATCAGGCATTTGCTTGCAATGCAATGCCAGAGCACTTGATGGTTCAATAGCGGCCTCCGGACTGCTGCCATGTGTTTCGGCGGGGTTCAGCTGCTCTAGGCCTTGGTTGAGGTGATAGGTCTGGCCAGAAGGCTCTACCGATGAGGAGAATTGTGCGAATTCCGATCCGGTAAATGCGAGTGAGTCATCCTGGGATCCATCGAAGTGGACAGGTCCAGCAAGATCCAGATCTTTCATACACTGAGTACTGAGATTACTATAGTCAGGCTCAGGCGACGACGTTTGAGGTATTGACCTCGGTGGATCGGAAGAATCAGCCGGGGGTTGGGAGTATGCAAGATGACTTGGGGCCGGTGATTCGTTCCTGGGAGAGCCAGCATCTGGTCTGGTATAATAGTTGTTGGCCGCATACACAGGTATCGAGCTCCATTCGTTGAACATCATATACGACGGGCTGATTCCAACGGTAAGGGATGTCGATCCTGGCTGGCTATGCTGATCGTAGACGCCGTCCCAGAGAAAATATGATGTGCCATGGGACGTTGCAGAAACCCTCTCCCAAGAACCCTGACCAACCGAGGCTTGGCTAGCTGATTGAAAGTCGGTCAATGGAGTATGTTGACGATGGAAGAAATTATTGTTGTCTGCCGGGATTCCAAGGTTGGATCTGTCTGAGTCTGTCCGGCGGCGCTCGGTAACCAGGTTGTTCAACTCATGGGGATCGAAGTCCAACAAGTCCGCAGCATCATTATTGGTTGGCTGGCCAGAAGCAGGCATGGTTGAGGCAGAGATCGTAGGAAGCGCGTCTGTAGAGTGCCTTTGTGCCAGGTAGAGTTGGTTGGCTGATCTCTGACTTGACTGGGTGGTAATGGGCACTTGATAAATCTCCGGCCAGAGGGTAGGTGTTGCCCATGTTGGCCGGTGTGTTTGGCCGTACACTTAGCGTTCATGTCGCACAGCAATGCCTGGGGCTATGGAGGGGCTGAGATGACGCCGAGGCATGGCAGTCACCGATGAGCCCTGACAGGTGTGAATACATAGTTCCTCACGGTCCTCTCAAGGTCATACTAATGGTAGGAAGGCCCGAGAGGCTGTTATCAAAGTGGACCTTGAGGCATATTTTGATTCCGTGCAGTGGCGTTGCACAGCCCCAGTGGCTCATTCGGCAGCCAAGCGCAAGCCCCGAAAGAGGAGGCGCCGGCAAAGCTGACTACAGTACGTACTCACTCCACTCTTACGAATGTTAATTCATGCTTAAACGTATTGGATCACAAGCTCTATCATCTCACTGTAGTATGTCTGCGGCAAGAACGGTCCGTGGATTATTTGTTCATGGCTTTGTCAAGATTGTTTGATACAGAGAAGAGGGCTAATGGCTCTCAAATTCGAGTCCTATATGAAAAGCTTCGTAGTGTTCATGCAGACCTCGTGTAGACCACAAGGACGCAGCTTGAAGCGTACCTGACATCAACAGACTTCATTAATCTCCATAGCGTGAGCCTGCCGGTCGGACGTCCCTGTGACAGATCGCGTTCCTTGCATAGTCTTCCTCCTCACCTCACTGGTAGCCTCCCTCATAAGGCAGACGCGCTATGTTCCGAGATCATATCAACTAGCGCGGCCAAGAGTAACATATTCCCTCGCTGGACCAAGAAGGGTCTAGCGTTAAGCGGTGCGGTCCTCGAGCTTCTCATTCTTCTTTGACTTTGACGACAAACCTCGGCCAGTATTCTAGGTAGACATCGAACATTTATGACCGGTATAACGACAGTTGGCCGGGGAAAAGATCCCAATCTCAACCGGCGAAAGATCTGCTGGTTTTAGTATACCTTGGATATATAAAATGCCACATAGACGCTCCACATGCCCATTAATCACTCCATCCATAGACTGCACCGTGACAAAGACCCATCATCCGTATATTACAATTCTTAGCAACGCTTGAACCGATTCATAGCTCGTCATGCCTAGCTACTCGAAAAAGAGTCATGAAAGTCGAGACTCGACGAAGGGAATTACACGTAACGACAGGAAGGACGATCGAGCCGAGCATGCAGAGACAAGCACTGCAAAAAAGAGCAAGGATACACTGAATGAAGGTTTGAGAATCTCAATGCACTCGTATCGATCGAAAAGTGGTTAGGGACTGACATGATATTCCATGTCCAAGAGAGTAAAAACTACGGCATCGGTCGATACCAGAAAACAAATCCGCAAGACGAGCCGTGGTCTCCATACACCGCTCATAAACACAGCGAGAGGGGCTCAAGGATGTGATCATCTGTTGACCCGAGGCGCCAGGTAGAAAGCACATTGTCATACAATGGTAGTCGCTTAGCCAATCTGCAGGATCCCGCATTGAACGAAACGAGGCGGCTTTCCTAGACGCTGAGTGCTCTAGCTTGAGACGTTGAGCCGTTGGGGTTTGGTTGTTTTGTTGGGATTTGGAGGTTCGGGGTGGTCGTATGATTTATTGTGGCTGTGCAAGTTGTTGACTTGGCAGCAGAGCAAGGCATTCCCGATGTGGCTGCGCATTATAGAACGGATTGCATGAATTAGACGGCCCGTAAAGATGGAGACGCAAGTCTTTAGGTGGAACAAATTGGTTTTGCTGATTTTCTTGTTCCTTCTCGCCGTTTAGGCGCATTTATGCCTTTTCCAAAAGAACATGAGCCCCATCATCACTCACCGAGAGCATTCACCGGAAGCACCGAGTCTTGACTATCGGGCATTGTCAATATTTGGTGCTTAGTCTGGAGATCAGGTGATCATTGCAGTGCAAAAATCGGCAGTGCGTGCTAAACCAAGGCTAGGCTTACACCGACTCCAAGTAAAGGCCTCACTTGATTTTTGCCGAACAGTCTCAACTGTCAGATGGAATCCCGTTATCCCCGCAGAGGCATCCGACGTTGGCTGCGGGGGTCTGACATTTATGGGGCCGCTGTCCGGATACTTGCATCTGCTGTCGCCCCGACCTGCAGCCACTGGCAATCTTTGGCCGAACGTCCATTTCCATCGTGGGTCTTCATGCTGCCCCTGTTCCCAGCCTCAAGTTGCCGCAAAGCTCATACACCGTCCTGAATTTGTACGATATAGTAGGAAGTCGAGGCCGATAGAGATCGCCGCCGCAAGATATAGACGTGTTCCAGGTCTGCTGGCAATCTCCACAGCTCGGCTTACACTTTACTCTCAAAGCTTGAATCAGTGGCAGTGATAAGATGTGAGCAGTATATCATATCGGCCCTCCGCATCCCATGAAAATGGACCTTTCAATGCGAGTTTTTCCGCCTAACCTTCGCCTCCATCGTGATGATCGATCTGAGATCGAGTATAGTATAGCTCGGCAGCATCTGCTGGCCATCAGTACACACGAAGACACTTCCAGCGCGCGAGACTCGTTGTCGCTTGTTCAATCTAGGAAATCCCGGCGCCTTAGCCCAAAGCACTTCTTCGTGGTTGACGAGCAGCAATGCATCCAGACCCTAGCGATCCAAATAGTAAGATACTCGCCACAAGCACCACGGAAGGTCATTTTTATCGTAATGGGGTTCCGCACTCACATCTTTATCAGAGTTCGAGTCGTCTAAAGTGGCAAACAAACCACATACCGCGGATGAAGGGTTGAGGACTTGGTGATTGCTAGGCAACTACTGTTGTAGAAATGAAAACGGAAGACTGGGACGAGGACCATCAGATACAGGACGATTGCGCCTGTTGCTTCTCCTACAAGCTTTGAATCTCCTGGGCATAGATCAAGCCATGAGTAGTAGTATTGGTTTCAAGAACGTGCCGGGCTCATCTGCACATATTATTTCCTCGGGTTGTCCCTTCAATCCCTTGTAGTTGCTGAACACAACAAAAGCGTCCCAAAGCATCTGAATCCAACGAAAATGTCAATCGACGTGAGGATTGACATTCCAAGTCTCCCACCCTATCCGTCTATACTTTCCGGAGAAGAAGTTCAAAGAACGCGCTGATGATACCCGCTCTCACAAGACATCCGTACAATTCTCCCTTCCCGTACAGGTTTGTCATCTCCCATAGTTGATCGAGAAGCTTGCTAACATCTCGACCCCTGAAAAGATCATCTGTTGCGTGGAAGCGAAATGTGACAGGCCCTTCTGATTCGTGATAGTCTTGGATGAGTGCCAGACCACTTTGTGCGCGAACCTTAGCACTTATAACGCTGATGCCTCCGAGGACACCCATTTCCGAGGTAGGGTCTGAAGGAGCAGACGGAGTACGGCGGATGATTTCGGTGTCGGTGTCCCAGTCAAGGTGCCGTCTGAAGGGTGCATCGGGCCACAAGCCCAGTCGATTGCTCGTAGCGTTGAACAGTGGCAACAACGTCGTCTCATTGTGCGATGGAAGTTGCAATACCGAGGAAACTGCAGGGATCGCGAGAGTGAGACATGTAGGTAAAAGGGCAAATAATGCCAGACGTCTTGAAAGCATCATCGATAGTTACTGAAGAGGGAGGATGTCACAGTAGGGTTTGCTCTGGAAGAACAGAGGTACATTGGCGCGTACGCGGATCTGCCATAGCCGGTACCCCGTTCATCTCGGCAGAGCTTACAAGATCAGTGACATCCGCGGTATTGGTTGGAGCTCATATCGGCAAGGGTTTCTTGAGGGGTAAGGCTAAAATGAAATGTCAAGCCTCGTACAAGCATGCTATCCTCCAATACGAATCTATCAAAATCGTACGTGGCCAAATTACTAACGTGGATGAGTTTTTATAGCAGATCCGCTTAAGCTTGAAACCATAGGCATCTGCCATTCTCTTGGGAGCACAACGAACCCAATCAATGTATACTGGTGCAGTAGCGGTCTCTTTCCAATCTCCATGGTTATGATATGTCGGTGGTGCGGACAGCGGTAAAATTCAGGGTGGCAGCGTCAATCACCAACGTGAAGGATGACAGGGCCGTACCAGGGACCCTCCTTTGACATGAACGGATGTTCGGTAATATGAATGGTTGTAGGAAGAATGGTTAATATACATGAAAGATGGCTGGTAAGTACTTTATGTGGCTGGGCTAGCTTTAGCGTCTGGTAATTTGACACCTTTCCGCCGCCTCCCGCTCGCTTATTGCGAAGATCTGCCAAGCCCGCCAAGCATAAATTCTTTACAACTAGAATAAAGTAGACGGGATGTATGAAAGGTTTAATCTCACCTGCATGTATTTTTTTTTTCGTATCATAGCGGCACTTTTACTCCAATCTTGTCTCCCAATTTCTGTTAATATACATCATACATTCCAAGCTGTTGAAGCTGTGACGATCTTTACTGGCGTTGACATTAAGCTGCAATGACTCATCCATCTATCCTTCCGGATCCCACAGCAGACCTTCACTGGTCACAATTTGCAGGAGCCATTCATGACATATTCGCCGAAAATGCCGTTAAGCATCCAGACCGATTGTTTGTTGTGGAGACAGCATCGAGCTTCATTCAGCAGCGAAGTTTCACATATTGGCAGATTCATCAGGCTAGCAATGTTGTAGCACAACGGCTGCTTCAAGATGGTATTCAGCGAGGTGATGTTGTCATGATCTACGCTTATAGGGGTGTCGACCTCGTAGTAGCAGTGCTGGGAACGCTGAAGGCTGGGGCTGCATTTTCGGTACCTCTCAGCACATGGAATCATGGCAGTGATAATGTGCATCTCTTTTAATTGCATGATAGGTTGTTGATCCCGCCTACCCAAGCGATCGCCAAAAGGTCTACTTAGATGTTGCTCGGCCCAGAGCGTTGATCGTGATAGCCAAGGCATCACGAGAAGAGGGTCCATTATCCGAAGATGTCGAGGCCTTCATTGAGAGCACTCTGGACCTAAGAACGAAAATACCTGCGCTAGAGCTGCTCGATGACGGTAGCTTGGTAGGTGGCTCGAGTCAAGACGGGAAGACCGATGTCCTTCAAAGCCAGCAAGCGTTGAAGAACAAACATCCTGGCGTGGTAGTTGGTCCCGATACGCAACCAACTCTCAGCTTCACTTCCGGCAGCGAAGGGATACCCAAGGGGTGCAAGTACGTAAAGTCTCCATTGTCCCTCGTTAGCCCGTTGCTAGATATGGGTTGGGGACCGTGCTCGGAGCGAAAATCGCTCTCCAATCTCCACACAATATAGCTAAGGAGTCCCGCGCTAATCCCAGAACTTTCATCAGAGGTCGTCATTTTTCGTTAACCTATTATCAAGCGTTCATGGCGGAGAGATTTCGGATGGGGGCACAGGAGCGATTCACAATGCTTTCGGGTATAGCTCACGTATGCACCGTCAATCCGGAATGGCATAAAGAGTATGAAAGACTAATACTTTAGGATAGGATCCCATCCAACGTGATATCTTTACCCCTGCGTACCTCGGCGCTACGCTGTTAATTCCAGCGAAGGAAGACATAGCTCATGAACGGCTCGCGGAGTGTACGTATAGGCCTTTCGTGCAGCCACATGCCTTGTGTGGATTCTTAGTATTCGAAGTGGACTACTGACATTCAAGTTACCTACAGGGATGAGGAAATATGAGCCTACCGTAACACACCTCACTCCAGCGATGGGTACGTTCATCTACAGCAATGGAATCTTCATGTTTCCAAAGTACTGAACACCGATCCTTTCAGGTCAGATACTCGTTGGCGGAGCTAGCGCTGAGTTTCCTTCATTGAGGTATGTTTCGTATTTGTCTCTTAAGATTGGGACGTTGAGCCATTACCTGGCTCGGCCGCCATTATACGCTCCCGCATGTCATTTAGTAAATCTTTCGACTCGCGTTAGGACTCTGAAATCTATTATTTTGAACAAGACTAACTATGGTTTGAATTATAGAAATGCATTCTTCGTGGCAAGTGATTCTTCGATACGTGCACGGAGTCAGGCCTTCCTTTGGTCCTGTCATACGTCCTTCAAACTGTTTCGCGGTTCCATGAATTGGCGCAGTGCTGACTAGTAAGTTTAAACAGGGTGACATCTTGATCAAGCGTGATTGTCGATTACTGCAAAGGTGAGTTTCTCTCCTTGGCAACCTTTGTCAAAGAGATGGCTTGATCTCACTAGCTTCCCTTGATTGTGATCCCATGAATAAGACTAACTCTCCGTTGAATTTTAGCCTAGCACCCAATTGCAGAATCATCAACATGTTTGGTTAGCATACACGGACCCTGGGATACTGTAAAGCGATTGCTGATCGCTTGTCAGGGACGACCGAGACTCAAAGGGCTGTGTCATATTACGAGTTGCCGAGTCGAACCGAAGATCCACAATACTTAGCAAACATGGGCGACGTGATTCCTGCAGGAAAGGGCATGAAAGGTACGGCATCTGACTCTGAACCACAACGAAGGAGAGCCCAGAGCTGGGTCATGAGGGATGCTCAATATAGACTGTGCTTCACCGTACCATCAAATTGTGATACTAATTCTTGAACCATTATCAGATGTACAGCTTCTTGTGGTGAACCGCGAATCCCTGGCTGAAGGAAAGCCCAAACTTTGTGGCGTTGGCGAGATAGGAGAGATCTTCGTAAGGGCAGGCGGTCTTGCCGAAGGTTGGTCCCCGTCTCCGCCATATTTTTCTCTGATGGCGTCTACTTAAGGACAGCTAAAGCATCTTGCAAGAACACCATGTAAAGTCCCGGCTAAGCACAGCATTTTATTGGTCGCAATGAGAGCATGCTGACATTAGAACCATTAAGGTTATCTAGGATCCGATGCGTTAAACAAGGAGAAGTTCATCGCCAACTTCTTCGCCACGAATGATGCCTGGGAAAAAGCGGACAGACAGTTGGTTGAAGAGCAAGCCTATGCAGAACCATGGCGGCAATATTGGCAAGGCCCGAGAGATCGGTTGTATCGCTCTGGAGATCTAGGACGGTAAGCCCAATCCCCAGCCTTGTAAAGCCGAACTCTTCGAACATATAGTGAGCCATACTGATACAGACAGCTACAATGAATCGGCAAACGTCGAATGCACTGGCAGAGCCGATTCGCAAGTCAAGATCCGAGGGTTCAGAATCGAGCTAGGAGATATTGACACTCATCTCAGCCACCACCCACTTGTACGTGAGAACGTGACTCTTGTGAGAAGAGACAAGGACGAGGAACCGACCCTAGTCTCTTATATCGTCCCAGACGCACAAAAGTGGCCACAATGGCTCGAAACGCAAGGTCTGTCAGATGACATGGGCGATAACACCATGGTAGGCATGTTGAAGAGATTTCGCGCACTTCGGGATGATGCACGCGCAGCACTGAAGAAGAAGCTGCCTGTCTATGCAATACCAAGCGTCATAATTCCACTACAGAAGATGCCACTCACGCCGAATGCAAAGATAGACAAAAGGGCTTTGCCTTTTCCAGACGCTGCTCAGCTGGCAGAGGCTGCATTGGCTGGGAAGACTGCACGGGCGAACTTTTCAGGTACTGAAGAATATGTGGGAGAAGTTTGGGCGCAAAGAATTCCTGGGATTTCGGCTGATATGATCGATCTTGATGATCGGTTCTTTGACGTGGGTGGGCACTCTATGGTTGGGCAAAGCGTGCTTTTCGATATCAGGAAGGATCGATCTTTGACTCTATCGATGAACACGCTGTTCCAGAACCCTAGCATCAGGGAATTTGCTTCCGTATTGGACGCCGCGTCCGGACTTTCCAAAGGAGACAAACAGGATAGCACGCCTCCTGAAATGGATTACCACCTTGACGGCGAAGTTGAGAATGCCAAATTCCACGGCAAAGTCATTCGATCTGGAGACAATCCTCTACAGGCTTTTCTCGTCACAGGAGCCACTGGATTCCTCGGCGCCCACATCTTGGCGGACTTACTCAATCGCACACCACAATTACGAGTGTACGCCCATGTCAGAGCGTCATCTACAAATCTAGCCCACGCCCGAATCAAGGAGTCTTGTGAGGCCTACGGTGTATGGGATGAAGCTTGGGTTAGCGACAGAAGGCTTGACTTTGTCCTTGGTGACCTTAGCAAGCCCAATCTAGGCATTGACAAAGGCGAGGATGAAAAAGACGTATGGAATATGCTGGCAGACAGCGTTGATGTCATCATACACAACGGTGCGAAGTATGTCAAGACTCTATCCTTTTACCTTGGCTTTCGATCAATCTCAATGAGATTTGCAAGTGATACTCCAATGCAACTAACTTTGTTTACATATCATGATGCTGCTATCTGATTATGACTCTATCAAACAGTACCTGAAGGTTACTCGTGGTCGCTAACACTCCCCTTTCCACAGAGTCCACTGGGTCCACTCCTACAGCTACCTCAAACCCACCAACGTCAACTCCACAATCTCCTGCATCAATCTCTGCGCCATCGGTCGCCCCAAGTCCCTAATCTTCATCTCCTCAACCTCCGTCCTCGACACGCCTTTCTACCCCCCCTCGCTCTCCCAGGATCCCACACAAACCCCCCACCCCAACAACCCAATCCTCGAATCCGACTCTCTATCCCGCAGTCGCACAGGCCTCTCAACCGGCTACGGCCAGACAAAGTACGTATCCGAGTATCTAATCCGCGAAGCCAGCAAACGCGGCCTCCGAGGCTCCATCATTCGTCCAGGCTACATAACCGGTGACCTAAACAAAGGAATCGGACCTACAGACGATTTCCTCCTCCGCATGCTCAAAGGCAGCATCCAACTGAACTGCCACCCAGACCTATCCCCCGCCGCAATAAACCTAGTCCCAGTCACCCACTGCGCCAAGATCGTCGTCGCAGCCTCACTGCACGCACCTTCTACCGGCGTACAGGTCGTGCAAGTGACGCCGCATCCACAACTACCCTTCAACGATTTCCTCTCTACCCTCGAGAAATACGGTTACGAATGTCCGCAAGTGCCCTATGCGATTTGGAAAAAGAAACTGGAAGAATATGTTGCCCGCTGCTCTCTCCCTACCTCTTCATCGATAGACAGTACCGGCACCCCAGTCCCCACCCCCAACAACAACGAAACGTTAGAACCCCACGCCCTCCTCCCCCTCTTCGACTGGGTCACCGATGACTTACCACGCGATACCGCTTCTCGTCCCCTCGACGACGCGAACGCGATCAGCGTCCTGCATGCCGATGATCCGAGCTATGATGCCGAAGTGAGGAGTCGCGTTACGAGGGAGACTGTGGGGCGGTATTTGGGGTTTATGGTTGCGATTGGGTTTGTGGGGCCGCCAGGTGGGGGGAAGGGGGAGGGGTTGCCGGTTGTGGAGGTGGGGGAGGAGCAGAGGGGGGCGTTGGGGAGGGTGGGGAGGGGGGGCGGGAAGTGAGGGGGGTAATGTGGGAGGGGTGTGGGATTCGTAGATGGGGAGGATGGATGATGGTGGTGGTGGTGGTTATGATTATGATTATGAGTGGCAATGATGAGTGGCGTGATGAATGGGATGATGTTGGGATATTTGGATATACAACTTGTGATTATTTAGCAAAATATAGTCCCATATACAGTAGTACTACGATCAAAGTCAAAAGCGAATTCCCCGGGATGAAATACGATCATTCACGGCATTCATCATCAAAACATGCACGCGCCTCTGCTTTGTAGAAGATATTTCATCTTGAAACCTAAAAGCTACGTCTAGTTACTTCTACAACATACCCGCACGACGCTATGCTTCAGCACTCTGCAATTCCTTTTCCCCTTCCCCTTCCCCTTCTGCGGGGTGTTGCGCCGCCACCTCCCCCTCCTCCCCCAATCTCCCCTCTCCACTCCCCTCTCTCACACCTTCATCAACATCAACATCACCCTCTCCCCTCAACCTAATATCCCCTACCTCCCTCTGTCCAGCAACCCTTTCCTCTGAGCCCCTCCGCTCTAAGAATACCGTATCCCCACCCACGCCCAAGCTTTGACGTTTCAGTCTTATTCTCTCGCTACGACGAATTGTTTGCTGTGTTGCGGGTGGTGGTGGTGTTGTGGTTGGGTTACTGGGGGTTGTGGGTGTGGGTGGTGGGATTGGAGGGTGGAGGTTGGAGGGTGGTTGGGTGGGTGGTATTGATGTATTGGGCGCTGGTGTCGCGGGGGCTGGGGTCCGTATGGTTGTAGGTCGTGTCTCGTCTGCTGTCTGGGTGGGTGGCACTGATGTAGTTGGCGCCGGTGTCTCGGGCGCCGAGCTTGCTAAGGATGTAGGATGTATGTCGTCTGCTGCTTGGGTAGGTGGCATTGATGTATCGGGCACCTGGCGCCCTACAGTTGTAGATTGTATGTCCCCGGCTTGTTGGGTGTCTAGCATTGATACATCGGGCGCCGATGTTTCGGGGGGCGAGATCCCTACGGTGGCAGATTGTGAGTCGGCTTCTGCTTGGTTGTCTGACATTGAATTAACGGGCGCTGAGCTCTCTACAGCTGTAGGTTGTATATCGTCTACTGCTTGGATGTCTGACATTGATGCATCGGGCGCCGAGCTCTCTGTAATTGTAGGTTGTATGTCGTCTGCTGCCTGGGTACTTGCCATTGATACATCGGGCGCGAATGTTTCGGAGGGCGATCTCCCTACATCTATAGCTTGCGTGCCGTCTGCTGCTTGAGTGTCTGGTCTCGATGCTTCGGGCGCCGAGCTCTCTACAGTTGTAGATTGTATGTCCTCTGCTGCCTGGGTATCCGACCTAGATGCATCAGGCGCCGTTCTCACCTCAGCCGCAAGTCCTGGAGCGACAGCATCGGGTGGAGTTGCGTGAGCTGAGTGATTAGCTTCGACAGATCTCGTTTCACCAGTCACGTTCGATGCCGGAGACCAATGGTAATGGCTCCTCCGCGTTTCCAATGTCGGAGGTGTGATAGATCTTTCCCTGCGACCCTTGCCCTCGTTGATTTCCGAATCTGCCTCAATTCTCTCCTTGTGTCTCCAGTGACTGGCGTTTATCTCAGCTTTCGTACCCTTCCTCCCTTTCGTGATCCATCCTACTCTCCGTATTTTTGAATTTGGCGAAGTAAAATCCTTCCTACCACCCCCACAGGCTTCCATCGCCTCTCTCTTTACCTTCTCCTTCTCTTCCCTGTTTTTCTCCCTAGCCTCTTTCTTAGCCTCCTCCTCCTCTTTTGCTATAGCCGCTCTCTTTGCTTTCTCTTCCCTTTCTTCCTTCTCTGCTTCCTTATATAACTGTTGCAAAGCAGGGGTAAACTTCTCCAAGTGCAGAATCTCCCCAACCTTAACGCGCATATAATCGGAGGCTACAACGATCTTCATGTCCTGGGCAGGCGGTCTCATGAGGCTGTTCCTGGATTGTAGGCTTGCCAATGTAGGATCTGTGAACGTGGTCTTGGGAGATTGAGATTCAACATTTTCTATTTCCACGTTCTGTGGCTCTTGACTTATGTCTTCCTTCAGATCAGCCACAGGAATGTCAGTCTCTCGAATTGGTTCTTCTTCGATGCTGACAGGTGGCTCCATGACATCCATTGGATCTTCCATCTCCTCTGCATTTTCCAGCTTGACACTAACGCTCTGTATCGACCCCATGGCCGGGATCTTTTGGTATCTCTGGCTGAAATGCGTCAGGATCAAACGCTTCGCTCCCATTGCTAAACCCACACCAATAGCTTCGCTGGTAGTGCTATGCTTCTTGGCCTCTGCATCGCCGGCAAGTTCGTCATCGAAAGTAGCTTCGTGCAGAAGTACCGTAGATCCGCTGCCAATGATTGCGAAATCCTTACTGGGTCGACAGTCACCGCTGTACGAAAACTTGAAGCCGTTAGGGAAGGTCAGAGCGACCGCCTGGGCACCGTAACAATGAGCGACGGATACTGTGACGAGATTTGACAGAGACGTAGCCTTGCGAATAGCATTCTGCCTGCATCAAATAGGTTAGTACAATGAAGCAGTGATGATCGGTAGACTTTGACTTACACTCGCGGATCCTTGGAGGTATTGAATCCTACACTGAGTCCGTTCCACTCAAGATCGCACCGATCAGGTTGTGTCCAATGTGTAGGGATAGAAGACAATGGAATGAGCTGATCGTAGCCGAAGTCTTCTACCGATGAGTATTCCATCAGCCAGCGCATCATATACATATGTCCAACAATGAAAAGTTTTTTCCCCTCTTCCAAGAATCTAGCAGGATCGAGGAGTGCCTCTGTGGCCGTTGGCCGGCGGCGCTCGACCGGGTCTCTACCATGTACCTCCTCATACCACGCTCTGATGACCGAGGCAGTCCCAAGATGGTGATCGGCGTGAAGATGACTGATCCAGATGAGCTTGAGGTCACGGAAGACTTCGGCAAGCTCGGATTCCGTGAAGACTCGCTTCAATTGACCGAGGGTGGCTTCGCCGCAGTCCAAAAGATAGGATCCATGTCCCGGTACCCGTAGCAGGGTCCCAGCTACATTACGATATGAGGATGGTACTGATGACCCAGTGCCAAGACATATTATCTCAGCATCTGGGCTGGGGAGGTCTTGATCAGCAGCCTCTGCTTGCATCGAAGTGGATTCGATTTCCTGCCGAGCTACTTGTGCAAGACTGGTCACACTTTCGGGCCTTTTCTGCACGATGTCGGCTGCATCTAGGTATGGAATTACATCAAGCTCGTTTATTCCAAATGCCGGCTCAAGGTCAATTTTCAGGCCTGTTCTTGCGGCGTAGAGTTGTTGTGATGTTTGGGGTTCATCACCTAGTTGACCGAGTGGTACTTGTGTAGTATTTGAATGAAACGGAATTGGATAGCGCAATGGATCAATCTGATGGTTGCGAATGACGGTTGTAGCTGCTGAAGTGTGAACTAGGTAATTTGGACAATGATCTGTGGATGAAATGATATGTTTTAGATCCGCTTTACTCTCCATGAATTCACGAAGCGATGGGTCTTGAGAGACTCCAGGGCCTAGTATCCATATAATACCACCAACACCAGTCATAACTTTACTGGTGTTCCACTCTAGTCTACTGATAAGCGCATTAACGTATTCTTTGGAAGGCAGGTCGATTACTGCAATTCCGCCTCCGTCTTTGCTTGGTTCCAATACCATGTCTGGAGTGATTGTCTGTCCATCATAGCTTTGAACCGCTTCACCTCTAGCAAGTGAACTCCATAAAGATCCTGGCGGCAACTGTAATGCCATTGCTGCCTCGCGCTTGAACTTTCCCCGCTGCTTATGATTGCGAATGATGTATGACATAGCGACTGTTGAAGGATTTGTAGAAGGAAGATATTTGACCAGAGCGCCAGGCCATGGCTGGCGAACTAAGACTTTAATATCGGGAAGAGGAGTTGTACCATCAGGCACAGGACCAGTATACTTCTGGATCTTCCTGGTCAAAGGATCTCGAATGAAAAGGGCAGCTGGCATGACAACTTCATGTAGTGGCGTTTCGACTAAGTTGTCAGCCCGCCATGATGAGCTAAACATCTCAGCTACAACGAACTCTCGAATCTGTTGCTTTCGCTTGTCTTCGTCTGCTGGTAGTTTGGGTTTTGGCGACCATTCGTCATCAGCATCTGTCATTGTTCGATCTTGGCCGCTCATGTACTCGCCAAGGCTTCGCTTTCGTGGTGTTCCTGGTCTGAGGTTTTCGTCGCCGCTTGACGGTGAGATAGCCATAGCCCAGACTTGAATATTCTTATCCTCCCATGTAGGCTCCCAATTATTTTCCGCTGCGCCCTTTTCTTCCTCTTCATGATTTTCGTTCACCCTAATAGGAGTACCGTGCCTGAAGATGAATGATCTTGCAGTAGCAATGGTGTGCGTGAGATTTGGACCACCATGGAGATTGACAGTCGGGTGCTCTTCCAAACTTTGCTGGGTCTTAGTTCTAAAATTATGTTGGTGCGATCCCTGACGGCTCCCTGCTTTGTGCTTCCATGGGGTTTGTCTTACCTCCTCTTCCATTGCCAATTGGCGATCAAATTTGATTCTGGCGTTATCAGCCCTTGACTCTGCGCTTGCCTTGGTAGCATCCGCAAGTGTCAAGATCATTCCCAGGAGACCACCATTTGTCCGCCATTCCGTTTTTCCTGTGAGGAAAAAGTCTCTTGCTCTGAAGAACTTTGCCCCCACTTGAAGTCCTGCGCGTTGCAAACCTTCATGTATATTGCCAATTACGTATCGCTTATCAGGGAAATGCAAAAGCAGAGCTGTCCCGGGGGTATCAGCCGTTGGGGTGGTGATAAACTGGATATATGAGTGTGTTTTACTGGGACTTCTGTGGTCATCCATGCTTGGTGGCATTGTATTGTTGATGAGCCCGGACTTCAAGGATACCTGTGTAGATTTACGTATGAGGTCTTCGAGAAGCCTATCTTTACGCTGTCTTTCGGTGAGAAATGGTTTAGGTGGAGAAATGGAGGTGGTGATCGATCCCGGTGCGTTTGAGGATCTGTTCACAGATTGGTAGTCCTTGAACTCAGTAGTATGCTTGTAACTCTGATGGAGTCTTCGTCGGGACGCGATCGCAAGCTCTCCACTCTTGAAAGAGCTGGTGCGAAAGGCATATCGCATCAGGTGTGGGCAAGGACTGGCGGCGACCCGTAGGCATAGATGACTCTTATGGCTATGAGTCAGAGAACTATGAGCAGCAATAATGGAGTGATCTGGGACATCTTACGTTAGTAAATACCAAGGGGGGTTACATAGGATTAGAGCAAGTCTTACTTGGAAAAGTCTACAATATCCATCTTCTCTATCAATTTCATCCCCGAGCTCGATCAGGCTAGAACGACGGCTCTGGCCGCCCCGAAGGTCCAGGGACCAATCACGCCAGTACTGTTCGGATTAGCTTCATCTCTGCGAGTGGATAGGTGTTGAAAGGTCTCAGGGGTCTGATGGATGATTTGGCTATGCTAGATGTCTGAAACGGTGAAAAGGTGTCTAGGAACAAGACAATGAGACAACAAGACTTTGTAGACGTGGCCACTCGCTTATTGTCTTGGCAGAAGGGCTTATTTCCAATAATAGGTACCTAGGTAGCGTATCTATAACTTACTACGTAGAGTAAACAACACGATTCCACTATAGGAGAACAGTAGGCCTCGGTCAGATACCCATATCTTTTTCACCGAAAGCCTAGATGATGAACCGAGGGTGGTTCATAGTGTGATTTTACTGGCTTCACGAGAAATCCCATGCCGATGACACAGTCTTCCGCTATGCTGTGCCATCATGATATGCTAAGATTTGCCACGCCATGCTATGAGACATCATTTCTCCAGGGGGTATCTCCTAGCTAGCATCAATCATAAACCATATATGCCACCCATCGACCAGCAAGACCATTGACATCGTTCAGCTAATCACGCTATGCAATTATACTCGTAGACATCCAGCCCAGTATGCAATATATCAGGACACAGATCCACATTCATGGTCACGTATCAGAAGCGTCCACCACCAAACGTTCATTCAGTGACCGCCGCTGAAGTCCGCCTTGTAAGCCCGGGCACCACCGTGCTTCATCAGTTCCCGAAGAGCCATCGTAGCGTACTGGCTAGAGCCGAGCTGCAACTTGAGGATGACGGAAATCTTATAGTCGTCGTAGGGCCCTCCACTAAGGCTGACCCCTCCAGGCTCGTGGTCGCTGGGTGAATCTCTCGGCTTGGGCGCGTGTTCTGAGTCTATAGCGCCATTGATGATGCTATCGCGCTTTACTTCACCCTTCGCCGGGGCATCGCATATGGGAGCAGAGCGGCTATGCTGCGCATTGACTCGCTCTGCTTTGACCTTCTCCAGTCGATCGAGATCCGTCTCGACGAACTGCTCATCTTCGCTCTTATACACTTTGATGTCGAAGGAAAAGTCCTTGCTGGGTCTGGCGAGAAGCTTACGGTAGCTACCACTCAAGCTGGCGTCTTTCCACTTGCGTCGCATGTCATGAGGATCCAGGCCACCACCTCGTTCACTGTCCATGAATTCTTCATAAAACTTTGTCATGTCGTTCGCAGGGTAGAGAATGTCGTAGCCGGGTGTGGGCAATACTACATCGAATATGGTATATTTGCCGCTCTCTGCTTCCTCTTTTGTGAGTGCCCTTGCGCGAGTGAACCTGTCTTCAGGATCGACGGCACGATCGTCCTCTGATGGGTGAACAATGACTTCGCCGTCCGCGTCAATGTTCTCAGCTTCGACTTCGGGCTCCAATTTGTCCTGGTGTTCATCTATGAGAACTAGATCACCCTCGATGACAGTAGCGCCAAAGCGCTTCCAGCGATGGCTAGCTGCCATATTCCACACCAAAGACTGGTAGGCGTGAACAAACATGAGACGCATGTTCCGCGATACTGTCTGGATCGCACCAAAGTAGTCCTTTCCACAATCTTGCTTGCCAAGGTGACGGATTATGCTGGACTCCGTTGAAAACTTCCGAGGCAGGTCCTGGAGCGCTGAGAAGGATTTGCCAGTGGTCTTGAAAAGGTTGATGGCATACGCGCGAGCTTGATCCTCTCTTGAGATCTTGTCCACAGGGTCAGTCATTGGGTTCTCGGCGTCTGCAAGCGTGGCAGGCTCGAAATGGAGAATGCCTTCAACGGCGCCCTCAAAGTCACCTCGGAGTATCTTGACTCCCACTCGATCCGTGCTCGTGGAGAAGGTCCCAAACCGCTGTAAGCCGTAGTAGTTGATGAACCCATTCTCGCCAAGATGCTTGATTGCGTCACCGACAACGGCTTCCGCAGCTTCAGCCAGGGTTTCTGGGTCTGCTGGATATGGGTAATGAAAGTCGCATTCGCGTAAAGTGATGATGAATTCGTTACCTTTAAGGTCCCCTAGCTGCAGTCCATGAGGCTGATATTCGAAATTACCGATTTTGGCTCCCCTCAAGGTCCGTCCAACTTGGACCATACGATCAGCAAAGACACGGTATACGCTCACTCGCTGGACGGTCACGCCACGTCGATCCTTGGTTCCCGCAAACTGGAAAGCAGAGGGCTTCATATTCAACTGTCGGACAAGCCAGGATATCGCCTCCATCGTGTCCTTATTCTCTTTGTAGAGAGAGAAGTGAAGGAAATCCCCACCGAGTTCAGCCCATTGGCTCTGCCTGCTTTGACGCGGTGTGCTGTCACGATTGTTGTTACCACCACGACCATTTCTTCCTCTATCGTTACGCCTATGACTATTGCGATCTTTCTGATGGAGGTCGCTATCCGCTGGAGATCTACCGTAGAATGTTGACTTTTCCGGCAAAGCAGTGATGATCATGTGACCATCGTTATCCGTAACAGTCTCTAATCGGGAGTTGAACATTCGCCGAAGATCTTGGTGGATTTTCGATCGGGTCTGGCGATCGATCACCGCTGATTTGACGGTACCGTAATCCTTTGCCTTGCGATGCGGAGAATCGAGGATGCGTCCATGAAGAGCGAGCAGCTCATTGGCAACCTCTGGACCGAAATAGGAGAGCAGGGCAGTCATATCCTCAGAATTGAGCTGCCAAATTGTCAGTCAGCGGCCTGAAGAGAAAACAACCTTCTGGTACGACTTACCTTGAAGCCAGTGGCTGCTTCTACATCAGCGGATGTTGTATCAGCGAACGCTTGCCATGATGCCTGCGTGGTGGGTGGAAGCGGGTCTCTCGTCTCCACTAATATTACTGGGTCATCCTTTGGCACCTCCTGTATCGCAGAATCTCCCAGTTCTGTAGTCTCATTGGCGTCTCCCGCGCGTATGGCACTCTTCTCCGTGCTTGTATTCACCGCTCCATCGTTGGCAACCTCTGCGCCTCTGATCTCCTTCTCCTTCAGCTCATCGACTTCCATCCACCCTTGGCTCGTCCGACGTATGCGCACAGTCTCTTTCTTGCGAGCAGGTTTGTGCGTCTCCTCTGTATCGTCCATATCACGCATGCTCAAAGGGACAGGAGTTGGTGTTGGAGCGATACGCTTATGTGGCGCAAGGTTCTCGGGCTTTGTTGGAGAAGCATCGAAACCTTGCATGCTGGCCGGAATATTCGAGACTGATGAGGGACGACTCCTCTTCGCTGCATTTGTAGCTGCTTCAGGGCCGACTTCTTCTTCTGGCTTCACTGTAGGCGAGCTCAAGCGGGGTGACACGTTGTCAGCTTCATTCTTTGCGTCCATGGAAGCTAGTTTGGCTTCATTCAGAAATGACACATCTCCTTTCTGAGCGATCTCTTGATGCACTCCTGGCTCAGGCTGCGAGAGACCCGATGGTCTTGACCCATTTTCCACCTCTTTCTTCTTCTTTTTTGGTGCTTGGGTATTATCAAGATGGACTACCTGACCGGAAGGAAGAATCTCGTTGACTAAGAAGTCGGTATAGCTATCTACATTAGGCCATAGCAACGACATAAACGTGGGGTGGGGTACCGTTTTTTGAGGATGCCTGTGAAGCCTAGCAATTCAGGACAGACAAACTCAGTGATGCCGCATGCAATCTCTTTACTGGCTTGGGGATGCACGCCATTTTTATGATCCTGTTGAGCAGATGCCATAACTATTGACACCAATGGGGCCGGACTGCTGAGGGACTGGGTTGGGGGTTCTGCTGTAGTGTCCGGTGCAAGAAGTGGAGTAGCTACGGTTGGTGACCTAATGGGATGAGCTCAATCTTGGACTCAACAGAGCGAGGGTCATTTGACGGAACCATACATAATCACATCACAAGAGTCCTTTTCAGTCTTTGCCCGCTTGCGTGGGCGCGAAGATTCAATATCCTCGGCGGTAGCAGGTGGAATATGGTCTACCATGTTTCAACAATAGCGTCCAATTGTCCCAAGCTTGTACTTCACATCAAGCAGTACATCTCACACAATAGTCAAGCACCATAGGTAGGTGGCTGGATTCAAGATAAAGGTTCCAAACCGTGATTCAAGCTGGACCGCTCCGTATGGTCACCTATGTTCACACAATATTCTACGAGTAGAGAGCACTTAGCTGCCGAAAGCCAACCGAGCGCCGGGTTGCAGCGGGAAAGATTAGCGCAACGCTAGCGAGGCACCAGTATTTAAAGTCTCTTCTTCCCTTCCAATTTCGTTTTCTTCTTCATACTTACCTTGTTGCGGCTGCCTCGATCATAGATGGGGTTGGCTACGAGCAGAACCCTGCATTGCACATCGCGGCGGTGATACTCGTCGAGCTACCTTCGGGTATCTCGGTGGCGGAATTTTTGATTGCTACACCATGCGGTGCATCCTTTTCATCATTGTCGTCGCTCTATGCGATACTTTGAAGAAGAGTGTTAGTAGTCATTGTTGGTATACGGATTCGACACTTCAATATAGATTAATTAAAGCCGGTAGATCTATGGTGGAGAGATAGGATTATAGCGAGGGTTTAGAGAAGTAGTAAGGGAGGCAGGCTGTGAAGGAAGAGTAACAAGGGAGTGAGGAGAGAATACATGAGCCGTAGTAATCTAGTATTCACCTGAAACTACCGTTTAGATCCTTTGCCGACCTGAGCTCCTACGTCCTGCGACCTACCTATTTACTCCGTAGACTTAGCGAATCCCATAGAATCCTTGACGGATAAAGCGACTGATGGATTTCCCGCGGCTCAGGCAGAGACTTCCAACGACAACGTTAGGATTATATTATCGTTAGTCTAACAGATGTTTTTACCCAAGGAAAGTGGCCACTTTTCTGTCGTTCATGCATGGCTTAGTTAATATGGTAGCTAGTCAAGTAACGTTGAAAGCGCTATAAATGACAAGCCACGAATAATGTCATAAAAACACCTATAAATACACGATTTGCTCCTTTCATATCCTCCGAAAACCTATCCCAGTGGTCCAACCGTTGCCAAGTCGTTATCAAGGAAAACAAATTCTCGACTCCCTCACCTCCATCCCCCTGCCCTTGAAAAGGCTCCAGCGGAATTGACGTTGGAGCGTATCTCGTATCCAACCACAGCGTCTACTCCTTGATAGGCCAGAACCTCTTTGCCATCTTCCGGCCTCCTGCGGGTGGCGGAGTCAGCATGGAAGCTCCAGCATCGTCAGGCCAGAATCTCTTGGTTGTGTCTTGTGGTGTCTCAGGTGGGTTGGTGAAGTTGAATTGGAGAATCTTTGAGACTTTGCCTCCGTCCCTCATGGCTGGGAACTCCACCGTGCCGAAGATGCTGTCAGACTTGGGCGACTTGTTCGAGTCCATGCTGTCGCAAGTGCCACCCACATGAGCCTTGGAATTTGGACAAATCACATGAGTCCTAGAAAGACGGAATTCAGCTGCCCGTATGAAGCTCTGATCTACAATGGTGGAAATCCGGCCCCCATGTCAGAGAACAGCTAAGGGCTGACGTTGTCGTGTAGCCGGAGTATTAGGGACTGAAACAGGGTTGGAAAACGGAGAATGATTGATCTCGATTCTCGAGGCACACCGTTGCAGTGTCGTAAGCGCTGACATTGTCGGTGGCTGAATGGCAAAGACGATGATGGCGGCTAGCTGAAGCTGGTAAAAGTTGCGATGACAGCGATCACAGGACATTACACAGGACGGGGCGAGGTTACAGCTGGGGCACGACCGGGTACTGGGGAATTTTGCTCATCGCGTTCTTCCACCGGCTATTTCTTCGGTTCAGAATATACAAGTCTTCTTGGTCAGTTCTACTATCCAAATCCATCTCTGGACACCACCCACAACAGTACCACACGATGCCTGAACTACCTACTGCGCTGAAGACGGCGTGTGCTACCGGCGACCTATCTCTCACAAAAACCCTCTACAACGATATGATATCTACAGACCCCTCCGCAAAAACTGCCACACTCTCTCAAATGGCCATTTTGTCATCGAAGTACTCCCATTCACCTATCCTCGCCTTCTGCTTTTCCGAGGGTCTCAAACTCGACACAGAGAAGGTGAACGATCCCCTCATCTACGCAGCCTCCGACTCCGGCTCTGTCGCAATCTTCCGCGTACTCCTCGACAACGGCTTGGACGCAAATGAATATCAAGAAATGGGCAGCCCACTCGTCTCAACATGTTATTCAGGAAACGTGGAGCTAGCTACTTTTCTTCTGGACCATGGAGCCGACCCAAACAGTGGATACCCCCTAGGCGACTATGAATGCTTGGTATGGGCCATAGTAGGCGATCATGCGTCACTCGAAATGGTAAAATTGTTGCTTACCCGAGGTACTGTGGTGAAGGGGACTGGGGCTCTGATCGCAGCAGCCGAGTATGGGAACCTTGGCGCTATCAAAGTCTTGTTGGAGACGGTCGATGTGAATCTCGAGGAGGTAGAGGAGTATGGGGCTGCTGATCCAAGGAAGGAGGACGACATGGGGACAGCGCTGTATAAAGCTGCGGCGGGAGGGCATGCGGAGATTGTAGATACCTTGCTTGGAAGAGGAGCAGATGAACGATTTAAAGATAAGAAAGGTCGGTCTGTCGCTGACGTGGCGGAAGAGAACGGGCATGGAGACATTGCGAGAAGACTTAGATAGAACTTTGGAATGCCCTCATAGGTGGAAGCTGTAGAAGTATTGCAATTATGTACGAACACGGAAGCCAGAGAGTTCCGCGACTTTGGCACGCTCTGAAGATAAACAATCGATAATTGTGATTCTCTCGGCTCTATAGATGGAGGAGAAGCGATAGACTGCAGCCGTCTTCAACAAGAGGACGACGATGAAAGGACTTATTTCTGAGGGATTTGGAGAGGACGAAGTCTTTAGCGTTTGCATAGAATACTGCACACGCTAAATTCATTGACATGCATCAACGTAACAACGACTTGGGACTTCGTCAGTAGCGGGTCTGCATAATCTGCCTACAGATCGAGAAGGTATGTTTGGCTCGAAGAAAGTGACTTTGAGACTGTTGTGTGCTTGCTAATTCTTGATGATAGCACATCGATCAAAGCCCTCCCCCACTGTCTCATTGACTATTTACTGCACCCCCGAACTTACTGCCCAGCTGGCAAGGTGTCAGCCCAGCGATACAGCAACATCCTCTCCCCGAAATTTAAGTCATCGACGGCGCCATACTGAAGAATTCATGGTGTGCCACGCAGCTTCGTTGGTAAACATGTCAGTGATAGACGTAGGCCCATTCCGAAGCACCGCCTACGCCCTTGATGAAAAGACATCGTCTTTGAGGAGCGAGATACCATTGAAGAGCATATCCGAAAGATGAATATTTTTATAAGCTTTCAGGGCAAGCCATGACCGTCGAAATCCAGGTCCCGGGTGGTGCGGGTCCTGCCAATGTGCCACAGCCGACCATGGGTCAATGTTCGTGGATACAGTTTCAGTATTGAAAAGCTTCTAAACGCTTGAGGCTTAAGGCGTTTGCTTGGCTTTACACAGCAGTGAGGTCAAGCATCACATAGAAGTGGCCACAGAGGTGAAGCTGGCAATGGCAGTCACTACCATGTCCAACAACACCTGTTACCCAACACACCTTCCTTTCTCGCACGCAAGATGCCATATATTCATCTCAGCAGTCATGAGGATGTCACCGCACTTCGACGACAATCCGATCAGAGGCTTACACGGCCTGCCACTGCTATCTCAACGCACGCCATGGACGTCCGCGCCCACAAGTCACTGTTGCTACGTGACGAGCTTCGTCTACATACACGCTACATCCGCGACACGCTCGTGCCTCTCCTCTCACGCCAGCCAAGGTTAACACCCTCAGACACCGTGCTCCTTCGGTCCATTTTCAAGAAGCTCGAGTCGACACACATCACGCTCGATCTTCTTCGCTACTCTCGTATAGAGAAGGCATTGATGGTAATTGCAGCGACGGGTGCTGCAACGGTACGTTTCTCCGATCCTTCGCTACGTTTTATGTACCGCGCCTCGACCTATGAAACCCTTGAAGGAATCATTGGCCAACCATACCATCCAACTTCATTCCCCGTGCTCGAAAGACACAAGCTAAAGTATCTGAGAGCCAGTGGCCGATTGAAGTTGTCGTGCAGGCGGAAGAACTGATACAAAAATGGGAAGATGAGCTAGGACCATTGAAGAAATTGAGGTCCGATCTTTATGGACCTGGTGGCAGACTCGAGGGCGTGAGAAAAATTATCAGCGGAGACAAAGGTGGTGGTCAAGTAAAAGATGATGTCCGTGCCATGACCCGTGACTTCCGGAATACGCTGACCTTGGGCAGGATGCGAAGTCTGCTTGGTCTGTTGACGTTCTCAGTCCCTTCCAATCTCACGAATATGGCTCTCTTGGGTTTGAAGTTGGCGAGTAAGTGTTTCCATCCCCCATCCGACAAGCGGCAAGACAACGGAACTAATTTATGGGTGCAGCTGGTGGCTCAAACCCGCCGCAGCTTACAGAGACGGTATTATCGATAAAACAGCTCACGCGATTACAGCGGACGACAATGGTGCTTATGCGATTGTCATGAGCGGTGGTAGTGAGCAAGCCTTGAAAGCGGATGGGCAGTTCATGTACCGCGCTGCACTGCACGATCCCGGGGTTTTCAAGCTCACGAAGACAATGACAACGAACACGGAGAAGATTGTTCGAGTGCTCAGAAGTTGGAAGCTACGTAGCAACCTTGCACCTAAGGCAGGCTTACGATATGATGGATTGTGAGCATTCGATGCCTCCAACTTCTTGCGACCGTAACCGTCGCATCGCTTGCTGATCACTCACCACAGGTACCGCATCCAATCATATGGCATCAAGCTCGAACCACCCAATTCATGGCATACCACCTTCACGCTTTCCCGGCTCCCCGATCAACTACCCATCGCTACCGCGCTGGCATACCCCATGTCTGACCAGCTCGACGACTGGCGTGACTACCAACGTCTCAAGAACGTCGATCGAGGTGAAGACTTTGCTGTCCTGCGGGAGATCTTACGTGGACCCCATGCGGATTGGAAGACAGAACTTCTTAAGGACGATGAAGGTGAAGACGTCATAACAAGGGACAGTGGATACTTCAGCCGTCGTAGCTCTAAGATGTCAAGCAGGGTGAACAGTATACCCCTCAACGCGCCTGAGAGTACACTCGAACATGTACCCGAAAGCGCATTCGAGCTCGACTTCACATTGGTAGCAGAGGGAACACCACCGACGCCAGGCAGCGAAAACCAAAGCTTCTTCAGTGGACACCGTACCATCCAGCTTGCGCCTCGAAGCTTGAACGAGGGCGCTCATTACTTTTTCGATTCCCGCAAGCCGGAAAGCACAGTCGATTCCCCAGGTAACGATTTCGACCCCGACCTGCGCCGTATGGACCGCGTGGTTACCGGTCAAACGAAGGAGAGATCGGAGAGCATCCTCCGCGACTCGGACGAAGCGGGCATACATCGACCCGAAAACCCCGAGGATTGGGCATATCATCGGGGCACGAGGGAGAGTGAAAGCTTCGGGCTTGACGGGATGGAGCAAGGCGATCTTACCGAGTTGTCCCCTCGACGCATCGTGAAGGGCGTTGCAGCGCTTGATGTCAAGGGTGGAAGTGATGACGCTCGGACGGTCGTTGAATGGAAGAGAGATCTGAAGGGTTCGGGTGATCGGCAGGCGGCGGCGCTGACGCGTATGAAGCGGTGGACTTTCCAGAAGAGGAGTATGGATGAGACTTTGGCGAGGAGGGCGGTGTGGGATGGTGCGGCTGATATGGTCGATGCGGGGGAGGAGGCGGCGAAGAGGCGGTCTTTTGTTGTTAGGAGCGAATGAGGAGTTGGTGGGGAGAAAAGTTTTGCATGGTTGGGAAGCTGAGGTTGCAATGAGCAGGGCGTTTAGGATGGGATGGGATAGGGATAGGGATGGATCGGAAGATACCCCAGGAGGCATGCTTAGTTCGATAGATTTCTAGAGTAATGGTAATTGGTAATAGTAATCACTGGGAGCTCGAGCAAGTTATAGAGCAGTGTATGATCGTTGTTCTGCTACAGGTGCTCTACACTATGTCTCAGCCTTTCTCGGTCCAATGATATGTGCATTCAAGTATATACAAGGACACGACAGTCAGCAAACAACAACCGCCGAACACCGAGTCCCAATTTTCCATCATCTCTCTCCAGAATCATAACCATTTCATTCCTCAGCCGCAGTCTTCGTCTCAGCCCCAATAGCCTCCTGCATATCCTTCTCCCCCACCTTCATTCCAATTTCACCAGCGCCATACCTGCGAGCAGATGTACATGTTAGCAATTTCCACCCCAAAGTGCTCGTCCCATCCCTTACGGAAGAAGAGGATGAAGAAGAAGAAGGAGGAGAGATTAAAGGGGCAACTCACCAAGCAATAACCGCAATCCCCATCAGAGCGCTCAAGATGCTAAACACCAACGCCACCCACCCCCTCGCCGTAAACCCATCCGGCAACGGCGCCGGACTCACATTCGCCCCCGTCATATCAAATAGATCTTTCGTGTTCCCAGCCGCGTTACCGGCGACGGGGATTTCTTGCTTGGTGCAGGCGTCGATATGCTGTTGCGGGAGTGTGAGGGATTTTTGGAGGGCGAGGGGGGCTTCGATCATGGTGGCGACGAGACCGGATGCGACGTGCCATTCTATGTGGCAGTGGAAGAGCCAGATACCGGGGTTGTCGGCGCGGAAGCGGAGGACGATGTTGCTGTTTGGGTGGACCATTATGGTGTCGCGTTTCATGGGTGTGGAGGGGAAGGAGGAGGTGGAGGCGGAGGTGGTGTTGGTGTTGGTGTTGGTGTTGTAGGTGCCGGCGTTGGAGGGGGAGCGGACGATGGTTTGGAAGGTGTGGCCGTGGAGGTGGAAGGGGTGTTTGCCCTTGTCGGCGTTGTTGAGGACGATGTCGATGATGTCGTTGTGGGCGAGGACGAAGGCGTTGGTGTTGGGGCTGTAGATGGAGGGGTTGGAGGCTGTGGGGCCGGTGGTGAGGGCGGTGAAGAGGGTGGGGACTTTGGGGCGGACGTAGGTTATGTCGTTGAAGAAGGCGCTGGGAGGGTTGGTTAGTGAGCGTGAAGGTGGGGAGGATGGAGAAATGGCGTACTAGTTGGCTCCGTCGCCTAGGTTGTCCATTCTCATTGTGAGAGGGATGGTTTGGTCCGGGTTAGGGAGAAGAGGCTCGCCGTCTTCAGGAACGAGGGTGAAGTCGTCGAAGGGGTCGAAGGAGGCTAGAGGCGCTGGCGGTGGGAGGATGGCCCTTTCGTCATACACGAGCCAGCCTGTGACGTTAGGGTTGAGGGAAGCAGGGACTTTGTCGAAGAGATCCTGTATCCTTGTTAGTCCGAGCACTGTTGGCAGACGGGGGAAGAAGCATGCGTACCTTGTCCATGCTTGCGCAGTAGGCAAAATTGGTAGAAGTATCGTTCTTGGTGGTGATGAGCACACTGTAGCGCTGAGCTGCTGTGACATAGATCATATCTGCCGCAGCTTGCTTGGTGTAAATGCCATCGACTTCTACAATCTGCATAGTATGACCCTCGAACCAGACATATTGTCCGGCAAAAGCTCCGATGTTGATGATGCGAAACAGGTAAGTCTTTCCGGGCTCGACTGCAGTAGTGAGGTTCTGCGTGTCGTTGAACAGGGCAGATTTTGGCACTGGCTCTGCTCCCGTCGGATTGAGTACGCTGATAAAGCCCTTGAGAAGATTAGGCATGAGGTCATGGTACCAGTCAGACACAGTCAAGACTCGCTCCTCGTCGTACTTGCCTTTGTAGGGCGAGTCTGGATCAGTGATGATGAGCGGGCCCCGCATGCCGTCTGGATACTGGGCCAGTTCGTGAGTGTGATACCAGTACGTCCCAGGTTGATCAATCTTTAGTCATTAGCGTCAACGTAACTGTGGTCATCAATGGATGAAATCTGCAAGCTTACTGTGAAGTTGTACGTAAATGACTCTCCTATACCAATCGGGCATTGAGTGGCACCAACTACGCCGTCCATCTCTGTAGTACCATTCTGATAGAGACCGTGGAAGTGCAAGCTTGTGGTAGTATTGCCAAGGTGGTTCTGCACATTGACAACAACGCGATCTCCGACGTTGGCGGTGATGTAAGGAATTGGCCACTGGCCATTGATGCCCATGACCGGACGTGCGTGCAAACCATCAGGGTTGGCCGTGACCCAGGACACGTTGAAATCATATATGACCGTGGCAGCATGGGTGAGCATGCCAAAGCACAGGAATGGGATGATGCATGGGAAGATCATGTTGTCTTGTGGGAGAGAATGTGCGCCCAAGGCTTGTGCTGTCGCAGCTACACGAACCCGGCTTTTGGATATAGAAGGCCAGTCCTAATCTCCCACCATCAGACTTCGATATAAATTTATCAATGTTCTGTAACGGGTGGGATGACGAAATTATCTCTGGATCTGATAAGATGTATTTAATCTGAGGATTATCTTCCCGACGCTAATTTGAAATCCTCTGCTGATATTATTCTCTGCGTCCCCTTCAGACGAATCAAAAACGAGATTGGATCGTTGCGGCGATCGACCTTGTGGGCCGCAATGACCATGAGTAAAGATCTGAGAGGACTCTCGAGAGGATCAAGAAATAGATTTGCGGGAGTGAGCTTCTCCGTGAGTGGTGTGATGGCAAAGCAAGTCTGCCAGGGTCTCTATTCCTTGGCCAAAGCCCTTAGTGACGGATAGTGTATGTAATACTCGTAATTGTGTCTGCGAGAATAATCAATTGCGCCACCAAAGTAAGCTGAAGTTTCTGAAGATTCCTGGTGGTCATTGACCCTGTAGAACGTTATACCTTGATAGGGCAACTGTTTTACCGGAATAGTATTTCCCTAGCATAGCACGCGGTGAGCCAAATAATTCGGACACCTTGGCAGGGATCTCAGCTAAAAGTGTCCGAATTATGGAGTATGCTCTCGGGTAACGTGTTAGCGTCTCCGCAAAGTGGGATGATCGAGTGAGTCCGTCTTTTTCCGCCTCGGCACTTGCACTGGTCCAATTCAATTTCGATCAACACACCGACATCGGCAGCAAATATCACCTCGCCCACCATCATCTCGAGCGTGACTGCAGCAAGGCTAGGCGTGGGAGAAAAGACACCGAATCGGATTTGCGCTGACTGCGTTGGCCCACGTCCGGAGCACATTTGGCGCTAATAGCTGGGGATCTGATAAAAAAAATACGCCATCTTATCAGATCCTGAGATAACATCCTAATTATTTCACTTCCTTGCATTGCGTTGCATTGCCAGCGATCCCTGTGCATACGAGATCGACTCCCTCAGTTCTTTATTGGTTGCCCTTCGGTGTGTTCCCTACATTGTCAATCCAGATGGCTCCCAATGTCTTCGCGGTCCCTGGTAAGCTTAAGCCATCCGTCCAGAGATGCAATGCAAAGCTGTACTGATACTCCTTGATTTTCATAGTATTCTTCATCTGCTTTCGCGAAACTCTCGAGACTTCTATCATCGTCTCGGTCCTCTTGTCGTGGCTGAAGCAGACACTTGGCCATGAAAAGGACTATGTGACCCACAGAAAATTGAAGCGTCAGGTGAGTTTGGGACGTTGTCCGTAGTCGAGACCAATCCCTCTTACTGACTTAAGCTCAGGTATGGCTAGGTACTATTGCTGGCTTGTTCATCTGCATCTGCGTCGGTGCTGGCTTCATTGGCGCCTTCTACACCATCGGCAAAGACAAGTGGGCCACGACTGAGGACATCTGGGAGGGATCCTTCGCTCTTCTAGCCTCCCTTATCATCTCTATCATGGGCGCGGCGCTGCTCCGTGTCTCCAAGCTTCAAGATAAATGGCGCGTCAAGCTTGGGAAAGCCCTGGAAGCCAAAGTTGGCACCAGACAGCGCGGGCCGCTCAAGAGTCGCGTTAAGATGTGGTGCGAGAGATACGCCATGTTTATTTTGCCATTCGTCACAGTTCTTCGTGAAGGTCTTGAAGCTGTGATCTTCATTGGGGGTATCAGCGTTGGCTCGCCTGCCACGGCATTTCCGCTCCCTGTGATCACCGGTATCGCCTGCGGCTGCTTGGTGGGGTTTATCATCTATAAGTGAGTCGAAGGGGTACCGCTCGGATGATGGATGATGTCCTAATCGAGCGCAGGGGAGGTAACTTTGCGTCTATCCAAGTCTTCCTCATATTCTCGACGTGCTTCCTGTATCTGGTCGCTGCAGGCCTCTTCTCCAAAGCTGTTTGGTTCTTTGAGAACTACAAGGCTAGTACATGACGCTCCGTCAAGCGGATCTTGTCTCTGACATTATCGCAGTGGGGTCGGCTCATCGGAGGGAACGCTTCCGAGACAGGGTCAGGACCAGGCTCGTACGATATCCGCCAAAGCGTCTGGCACGTGAATGTAAGCTCTATCTCAACGTAGGTTGACTTTTCAGTTGTGATGCTGACGAGACAAAGTGCTGCAATCCCAAGATCGGCGGCGGTGGTGGATGGGGCATCTTCAACGCTTTACTCGGCTGGCAAAACTCTGCGACATATGGCTCTGTCATCGCATACATCGTCTACTGGATTGTCATCGTTCTCGCGATCTTGGCGATGCGGTACAACGAAAAGAAAGGTCATTGGCCGTGCCTCAGAGCAAGGAGCTCGCCAGCTAGCGGCTTGCCCAGCGAGGGTAGCGATGCAGAGGAAGGCAAGACCGATTTCGCCGAGAAGAGTGTCGAAGGTGGCTGCATCACGACGAGAGTTCGTTCTGCGAGATCCAAGTCGCCCATATAGGCAACCTTCGTCCGCGGATCCTAGAATTGAGGCTATCGCATCAGAGAGCTGGCGTATATGGCGCAATAGAAGACGGGGACTTTTGTGATCAATCTTCTAGGAGTACTTCAGGGCCGGGGCTCCTCGTTGAAAAGTGCCTTTGCGACCCCTTTGCAGAGCCGACGGAGCAGGAGCGTGCTATTCTTTATCCGTCAACAGCTCGGTAACATTGTATAGAGGTAGTATGATATAAGCACGACTGTACTCAGAGATACCAAGAGCAATCTGGACGGACGTCGGGCCCAAAGGACTTGTAAATGTGAAATCAACACGATGTTTGAATGCTCGAGGTGCTAACTACAGAATTTGGTCATGGAATTATAACAACGCTGATAGGCCAGCCCTGTTTTGCGGTCTTGGCCACCCACCCACCCGTGCTAGGCAAGCGGTCTCCGCCTCTTCTTCAGGTTGGCGATAATTCTTCTCTGCAGCTATCTTGCTCTCGTCTATCGCTTGACCAGCGTGTCCCTTCTTTGATACCACAATATGGCGTGGCCATACCCCTGAAGCAACTTTCCCATCACTCAGTTCCAGCCAGAGTGCTGGGTGAGTGCACACCATAATTCCAAGACTTTGGCAGGTATCTATTGAGAGCCTCGGTCATCTCTTAAAACAACACCTGATCTATACACCATCTCTTGTCATCAGAGACTGCCTTTGCTTGACGAAAAGCCATGGCTCGTAAGACAGCCCGCTCCAGTTTATTCTCAATGGATTCTCTTGAAGAGCTATCCGAAGAAACAATTATAGCTGTGCATGGAGAGTTTTGCATAAAGGTCAAGGATCAAACAACGGGACTGGAACATCGCTATCGTTGCGATAGAAATGTCCTACGCAGTGCATCTGAGTACTTTGATGTGCTTCTTGATCCAATGAAGTTCAGCGAAGGTGCAGCGATTGAGGCGAAGCTACAAGAGCTCTACAAGCAATATGACGGGCCCATCCCGACTTCGAGATTACCAACAGTTTCGGTTGCCGACATTGGTGAGCTCCCAAAAGCCAGCGTTTCAACGTGCTCCTTATTGAGGCTCTTCTTAAGGATCCTGCATGATCCCGTTATACCTTGGCCAGTGAGCCGCTCTCAGTCTTTGACTGTCGTGGCCTTGCTTGCCATTGTCGCGGACAGATTCGCTGCCCATGGACCTATCGCGGCATATTTGAGGAGACAGATGTTGGATGTTACACTGTTGAAGGACAAGAAACCTACGACCGCGCACAAGACCGAGTTGGGCAACCGACAGAGGCTTCTGGCAGGCATGGTCTTTGGCTTCTCACAATGGGTGCTACAGTGTAGTGCCGCTCTCATCATCGATGGGTCAAATAGATGGATGAATACACACTCTGAATCAGGCGATCAGCCCCAGAAGGACGATGACGATGCGATCTGGTGGAGGCTTCCTGGTGGCGTTGAAGGTACGTTTCCGCTTCATATATGGTGCTTCACATCTCATTGTACTACCTACTGAACAGAAGAGATTCTCTGCCGACGCGAATATGTTTTGGAGACCCTAGGCTCCATACAAAAACACTTCATTGCCATATACTCTTCTCGGCAGCCACAATGCAGATTGGGGTACGGTTCTTCGCCGAATTGTGACTCATATCAACTTGGCGAGAGCGTACGGTTTTTCTCTCGCAAAGGCCTGTTGCGCGTTGAGAGCGCCTTCACCGCTACGGCCGACGATGGTCTCGAACCATATAATGGCAGCATCGACGATATCATTGCTAAGCTTAGGGAATGTCCATCGTATCAGATCGATGGGAACCACTCGCATTGTGGATTGAGGACGAGGTTGATGCCTATACTGGACTCGCTATGGCCTTCGAACTCGGTGTGGATATGTTTGGACTGCTGGAGAGGTGATGAGGGCAAGGAGAGCTGGCTGGGAAATCCCGCTGGAGGCAGATGGGACTGGCGCAAGAAGCCTCCGCTCGCGACGACTGGCGGCTGTCAGGGGCATCGAGAGGCCAAGGCAATGTATACAGCCACTATTCGGGACTGGACACCTTTATAGTCGGCGGGGTATGGAACACAGGGGAGCAGCAGAAACGATTGCGAACGCGAGGGACAAACAACAATGTCCAGCTTTTCTCGTCGCCTAAGCTCTCATTGCTTCACCGGTCTGTTGCGGCATCCATCAAACTCACATCTCATCGTTGACAAACTCTCGACTTCGCATTGGGCTCTACCGAAGTCGAGGCAACCGTGGAGCACATAGTGATACATGTGGTTACTTTGCATAGCCTGTCAGGCGTGATTTCTGCCCAGGTCGCAGCATACTTCCTATCATCCTCCTGATGAGGTCTTCCACCTATGTTGTGAAGCTCTGTGACTTCCGGCAGCGCGCCTAAGAAAGCGTGCCCAAGCGCTCACTCCAGCAGTATCATTTACATGCAAGGTACTCCACAAGGCAAGCAAGCCATCTGTGTATCAGTGATCTCCAATGGAGGCTCAGGCGGTCGCATGTGGTCAAGTTTCACGAGGCCGCCAAAGTCTCAAGGGCGGGATTGGTGGGCGAACCGACACAGCCTTGTCACCGCCGCCAAGTGGGGCTTTGCAGTTTTGTGCCCGAGAATCCGCAACGACTCCATCCACACACAAACAGGCAGCTTTATTCCCGTAGTACTAGCGATAATGGCAATGCACATTCCCGTTCGTGAAAGAGAGATGTGCTGCATGCATCATGTCTTATCGTGCCGTGCACAGCTTCAATTATCGCCGTCAGGCCACATTGCTGACATTCCTTCCCATTCAGACTGCTACTAAGGCAGTTTGGTAGGCATGATATCGAAGGCGTTGCAAACATGACCGTTGGGTCATGGATGATTCGCCCGTGATCAGCGGTGGGTTTTGTGAAATATAAGATGGAGTCATGCCCGACGTTACCAAACATCAAACCGGACAAAGCAGAAGAGACCCAGTGGTTCATTGCTCCTGCCCACCGCTCGATTCACTCAAGTCATTTGTCTTTACGTACGGAATAACGCCTTCACTTTATCAGTACCACAAGAAAAAAAGCTTATTCCTCAATGCCTTTCATATATGATCCCGCATCTTCGCTATGCGCAGACTCATCTTCCAACAAGATGTCTTCCTTCAATCTATTCCGACGCAAGTCTAGCAAGACCTCGCGCTTCAGCCGAACACCGAGCACGGTATCAAAGACATCCACGAAGGGAACTTCACCCCCACCATCACCATTTCCATCATCATCATCCTTCGCAGCGTCCAGTGCACCAACCAGAAGACCAGCAAATCCCGCAACAGTCGCAAACCCATTTGCTGTGCGATCCGCCCACTCCGATGCACCACCAGCATATACCCCCCCTACAGCTTCAGCCGCGAAATCAACAGACAGTAAATACGCCTTCTTGTCAAACTTCGACACCATCTTCTTGATCGATGATTCTGGCTCGATGGCCGGCCGATCATGGCGCGAGACCAGCGCCGCACTGGCATCAATCACGCCGGTCTGCACCCAGCATGACAAAGACGGCATCGATATCTACTTCTTGAACGCCAAGGACAACGAGAGCTACAAGAACATCACGAGAGCCCAGGACGTACAGAAAGTCTTCGACACGGTCAGACCAAGCGGATCCACTCCCACCGGAACCCGCCTCAACAACATCCTAAAGCCATATCTCCTAGAGTGTGAAGCCAAGAAATCAAACTTTGACGCGGTGAAGCCTCTCAACATCATAGTCATCACGGATGGTGTCGCCTCCGACGATCCCGAGAGCGTCATCATCAACGTGGCGAAGAAACTGGACAAACTCGAGGCGCCACCGTGGCAAGTGGGCATCCAGTTCTTCCAGGTTGGGGAGGAGGAAGGCGCAGCTGAGTATCTGCAGGAGCTGGATGACGGCCTCAAGGATAATGTCGTAGGCGGCTGCAGAGATATCGTCGACACCGTGCCGTGGAATGGAGAGGGCTCTCGAGGGCTGGATGGGGATGGCATTCTCAAAGTTGTGCTCGGGTCTGTTAACAAGAGGCTGGATCGGAAGAGAGTTTGACGGAGGACTCGGCCACGTGCATTTCTGGGTCGATTCAACAGGAGTTTCGGGTCGTGTGGGCTTTCAGATTCTGATATGGGGTGTCCGAGATTTTCGGGAGGATTCACATGGAGGATTATGTGATCCATGCCTCAGCATTAGATTCAATTCTTGTTGTCTTCCTGTTAGATTGATGAATGTCATTTTTCAGCTCATTCCGTTTCTCGAACTGGCATCAGCTTCACATGCAGCCGTAGAGACCCATTCCCTCCATCCCATATCCCAAAACAAGTCCAACTACCTACAAACACATCTCCATCTACATCCGCCAGATGAAAGTTTCGCGGAGTCACGTGATGAGATTATGCCAAGGTATTCTCTTTTATGCTTGACGCCAGTGTCGATCCTGTCACAATAGCTATCCACACTTCTGGCGGATTTGGCCCTTATGATGGAGCTCTTAAGCTATGCCGGTGAGTGTTGCTGCTCGTCATCGTCATCGTCGTTGGGCTTCTTCGATCGGGTCATGCTGGGTTGCTGGACGAGAGAATACTTGCTGGCGCAAGGGAGCAATTCTACTTATGCTAGGGATACGCTGAGCACGCGTCATGTGTGGTCGTTTTATATCACCATTCCCATCTAATATACTACTGGAAGAGGTATAGGTTGCCGGGAGTTTCGATGGCAAGCCTGTCGATACACTACTTCAAGGGTCAAATATTGGATTATGACAGAGTGGTTGAATCCAAGGATCCAGACAGTTGAAGAGTAGGAGACGGCGGCGGGTGGCGAAATGGCAAGTCACAAAAGACCGTTACAGAATCGAAGGGGTTATTTGGAATTGCGAATAGATGTTGGGATCTACGAGAGTCACTAGAGGGTTGGAAGGATTATTTGAGTCGCTGTTCGGGGCTTGTTGGTGCATTGATCGACTTTACAGATTGAACCAAGGACGGAACCATATGCAATCCTACATCTGAAAAACTGGGAAGCACGATCAGTCGCCGAGAACGTTTGCGTCGCGCTGCACTCTCGATCGCTAGGGTCATGGAAGTAAAGATACATCGTGGATCCAAGCCGGGCATGAAAAGCTTGAATTACCAGCACACACCGTTGCGTCCGATCAGGAAAACTTCTTCGTTGAACCCGTTTTCCAGACCAATCTCGAGTCTCTCATCTTGGGCCGCATGAAGGTTTGGATGGATCCTAGGCTCACATGACCATAGTGGCAGCTGGGCTATATCTTGATCCTTCGACTTGACTTCCTGAGGCTCTCACTTGTCAATGTGGATGCGCGTCCTTTTGTCCACATTGCTCTCCAATCTCATAGCAGGAGTCTGGCCACATGCCACTGACCATCCCAACGCTAGGTATAGCACACATTCGCACGCTCAGCGTCTCGGATACGCGAGGAGTGGATTCGCAAGCATTTAAGACAGGCAGCGCAATTAGGAGCTTGGATCCGGAGAGGCCAGGTTGCAGTTCCATTGTGGACGGAGACGTATCTATTGCCATGCGAAGGAAGCTACTGGAACAGAAGCGCTCGGAGGATCGCTTGGGCACTGACTTCAGATACGTTTCATTCATCCGCATATTGTTTTCAAGTAATCTTCGCTTTAATCATCCATGCTACTTACCGTCCAAGCACTGACGAGTCTCGATTTAGATGTTTCGATTGCCGCAGTACACGCGGCCTGCATAATGCCTCCCAAATTGCATTAAACAAAGACGCACGCGCGTAAGGCGCTGGGAGTCAACTTGCGATCAGAAATGCAGCAATGCAGTGCAATTGAATGGCAGATGGGCTTCCTGGGCATGTCCAACTGTTCCGAAGGAAAGAAGCGAGCGATAGATGACTGAGAAGTACGTCCTGTCCTGATGAAAAGTCCTGTACTGAAGAAGCTCTGCCACCTCACTTCATCGCTGTAGCCGACGCGACGTCTCGGGGAATTGATCTAGTTTCATTTCGCCTCAAGAGCTTTCGCCTTCCACACGCGTGGTACGCTTGGCTACGAGCCATCCGATCAGAAGTCTTCATATGCGCTGTGTCATCCCTTTAAAGACATGCCTCGTCTGCCAGCAAGTATGTCTCCAAGTCTGCATTATCTGGGTCGGTCCAGTGATCCATTCATCTGTACCTTTCCCATCAAGCAAAAGCCACCGCACACATGCATAGTGACGGTGAGCCTATCTGCGAGCAAGGTGTGGGCAGATGATATACATTGTACCCGATATTTCTCGATTTTGTTCCGACTCTAACCTCTTCTTATTCTTACATTCTATTCATCATGGCGTTCAAGATTGCTCTTCTGTTGCTCTCAGCTCTCCATTGCATAGTCACAGACGCTGCAGTAAAACCCATACACGATCTCAGGACGAAATCCGCGCCTCTGCTTTCGAAGCGCCAAAACTTTGATTCGGTAAATGTGAACCCCTCGACGCTCTATCCGGCTTACAATCTTTCTGTTCCAATCGATCATTTCTTCAATGAATCACAATACGAACCCCACTCCACCGGCAACTTCCAGCTCCGGTACTGGTTCGATGCCACTTACTACAAGAAAGGTGGCCCCGTGATAATGCTGGAGGGTGGCGAGGACAGTGGCGCAGACCGGCTGGTCTACTTGCAAAAAGGCTTGCTGGCCGAAATGGCTCAGGCTACGAATGGAGTCGGTGTTGTCCTTGAGCATCGGTTCTATGGCACGAGCATGCCAACATCCGATCTGTCGACGCAAAGTCTAAGGTTCTTGACAACGCAGCAGGCTTTGGCCGATACGGCCTACTTCGCACAAAATGTGGTCTTTCCTGGTGTTTCCGATAATCTCAAAGCGCCCAATGTACCATGGATTGCATACGGGGGGTCGTATGCCGGTGCTTTCGTGGCGTTTCTGCGAACACGGTACCCTGACGTGTTCTTTGGTAAGCCTGGCTACGATGGTATGATGAGGTACATAGAAGCTAATTTTCGCCCAGGTGCCATCGCGTCTTCAGCAGTCACGGAAGCTATTTACGATTTTTGGGATTACTATACGCCGATCAAGACATATGGCCCAGCAGAATGCATCCAGACAACTCAATTGCTGACTAACGTCGTTGACAACATATTGATCAACAAGGCAGCATATACCAGCAAGCTCAAGGAGGCTTTTGGATTACAGGGTCTTACGTACACCACCGATTTCGCCAACGTACTGAGCAACGGCATAGGCCAATGGCAAGGCCGCAATTGGGACCCAGCCATTACCAACACTGCGTTTGACCAGTATTGTGGTAATGTCTCATCAAATGAGACGTTGTACTCCGTATCTAGTACCCAGACCAGCCTGGTCACGGAACTCCTCAACGCTGCAGGCTATGGAAGTCAGTCCTACCTTGTGAACCGTATGCTCAATTACATTGGCTGGATCAGTACCAACCAAGTTACTCCATGTATCAGTTCGGGTGAAAGCCCGAACCAGTGTTTCACAACTCAAAACGCAACATTTTACGCACAGAACGATATCACACAAACCTGGCGCAGCTGGCCTTATCAGTATTGCAGCCAATGGGGCTTTCTACAAACAGGCTCCGGCGTCCCAGCGGGTCAATTACCGCTGATATCCCGGACCATCGATCTGAACTATCAGGGTACCATCTGCAAAGACGCTTTCAACATCGTAGGACCTGCTAATGTAAGCGCCATCAACGCCTACGGTGGCTACAAAATTGGTTATAGCAGACTCGCCTTCATCGACGGACAAGCAGACCCATGGAGAGGCGCGACGATACATGCAGACGGCGCACCAGCGAGATACAACACGATCGATCAGCCATCCTACGTGATTCCAGGAGCTGTGCATCACTGGGACGAAAATGGACTGTTCTACAACGAATCATCGAGTTCTCTACCACCATCGTCTGTAGCCCTCATGCAGGCAACCGAAATCAACTTCGTCCAGGCCTGGTTGAAGCAGTGGACCGGGACCGGAGGAACCACGACCTATAGCAGATTGGTCGTTGGGGGCACAGTGACTGCGCCTCTGAATCTCTCGCAAATCCAAATCAACATTCCGCAACGCAATCTCACGAGACTGGACTTTGCGCAAATAAACATTGCGCAACTGGGCCCAGATAAAACGCCTGCAGACCAACCTCGCGTACAGATATCGCACGAAAACCACCCTGATGCGGATTAGTGGTTTTGAAACGTGGGAAAGGCGTTTGGTGCTTTGATAAAGGCTGGTTGGGGACTTATGACTATAGACATGCATGGAAGATGGAAGGCGACGGCCACACAACGTTAGATGGCATATAAGAGGCCTTTTGTCACACTCACATACATAGACAGTTAAGGTACTTTAACGGAAATAAACCAAGAATAATCAAGTACCAACACCAACCTGAACGCTCATACTCACAACCACAAACGTGAGTGTTTGTAAAGCGAAAACCTACGTCCGACACCATCACAGAACACATCGCGACAAGCGCATTGGCACATCTAGGAGCGAATGCAGATAAGCATTCCCTTTCTACGAAAACCATGCCAGACCTACGTCGAGGATTTTCACGACAGGTCAAGACTCTCTTGACGGAAAAAGCTGTAGGTTGACAGAAGAGAAGGGAGGGAATCAGCATTGTCGTTTTGTGAACATAGATTGGAGGCTGTGCCATCATAAGTAACGTCACGCTATGATATTCATGATATGATGTAATATATTTATCAACTCATCAGTTCCTTACATAATACCACCCCCCCAAAAGTCCTCTTTTCCTATACACCTATAGATTCCTATCTATCGAACACTCCTATGACATACTCTATAGTACCACGCATCTACGAACGATCCAGTCTAGTGCTCTGTGACGCGGTTCTGTGGTATTTTATGATGGGACCCTGTGAGGTTCGTTTCGGGCTTGGCGTGGTATATCTATATCTGAATGTATTATTCTCCGAGCGCAGGGACGTGGGTATGTATAGGTAGGTATGTGGGGTGGGAAGGGATATGTTTGGTTGGTTGGCATTTTAGGGAAGGAAGGGGAGAGGATGGGGTGGGGAGATGGGAAGAGCTGCGCAATAAATTCGACATACACGGGAAAAGTGAGGTAGTTCGAGTCCATTCGCATTAGGTTGGGGAGTTGAAGAAAAGTCATGTCTTGATAATAATCCTGGTTTCTTGCTAAGAAGTGAATATTCGAGATCCTGCTCATTACCATTACGCAAAAACCAGCATCCTAGCATCCTAATCTAACATAAATAGTCATACCTAGGTCCCAGAACATAGAAATCATCGCCAACATTACATATCATATCAGGTCGTCTTCTCTCAAACTCATCAGCAAGTACCAGTACTCGAAGTTCGATTATAAAACATCTCAATCTTCTGGATCCTCATAATGTTATCCGAAGCCGGAGGTCCGGCACTCCATCCGCCGTCACCATTACTGCACAACACACCATCAACGTCAGCAATTTCCCCACCTTGACACCCAAGCACCAAAAAAATACGCTAGAACTACAGAAAATCAAAATCACTAACCTCCAATTATTCCATATCCATTCGCCAGCAACATTGGGCACATTTGCCGTAAAAGTTTGCTGCAGCACACCATCAAGGTAGAACAACGTCTTCCCCTTGATCCAGTCGAGGCGATATTCATGATACCTCGCTGTTGCATCCGATGGTATGGCATGGGTGGCCGTCGTCGACGCACCGCCCAGGACCAGGTTCTGATCGGTGTAATGCACACCCGAGGCGAGATTTCCGGTGAGGATCTCGATGTCGGTTTCTTCGTTGTCAGCCTTGTAGAAGAAATTACCTGTCGGGATTCACGTTAGCGCTCGCTATACCTTACCTATAGAAGTGAAGGGCGTAACACACCTTGGCAGGTTCCAGCAACGCTGCTGACTTGCACCCACGTACGCACGCTAGCGTAGAGGATGTCCTTGTCCGTGGTGTAGACTTCGGCTCCGGTGATGGGCGACGCATGCTGACCTCCCGGTACTTTCAACTGCAGGGCTCCGCCACCGACATTAACGTTCGCCGTCGTGTACAGCTGAGAATACGGGGCGCTTCCGGCACCAATCGTATCGGTGCTGATGGCCAGACCGGCGGTTGGGAATGTCGACATGGTGGAAAAGTCAAACGTCTGGGAAAAGGTGAAACTGCCAGCATTCGGCACCACCCATGCACACCCTGATTTCGCGGGCTCAGGGCTGCTGGTCAGGGTTCCGCAGGAGCCGAAACCAGACTGACACCCCGTGCCACAATAGGCGGCCGAGTTTCCTACATTCAAAGTTTCAGCCTTGACCTGTAAGACATCGTTGTGTGATTCGCACCACAATATCCGCTTGCGGAACAGCATGCTCCGCCATAGGAGTTACTGGGATCGCAAGTGTACCCATGGTTATTTCCATTAGCAACATTCCCACAAGTATTGTCGGGCGTCACGGTACGCTTCAATATCTGGCTGGGATAGGCAGAAGCTGATATCCCGGAGAATATAACAGCGAGCAGTTTGTATGAATGCATTGCGGGAGTAGACGGCACGGATGGGGGTCTGGAATGAGATGCTCGAGCCAACAGGAACCAAAGTATTTTTAACAAGAATCGGGAAACAGAAGAGTCTTCATATTAGGCGTTGCATATAACCCCTTTAAGAGGCTTCCCCTCTTCAAGCTCATCTGACCGCACCTTCCCAGTCAATGTTACCTCCCACGATGAACTATTGACGGTGGACATTGAGGGGCTTGCATTCGTGAGACCGAAAATCTAGCCTGCTGACGGGCTGGCACGGGCGAATCCACCAATCGATCCATCAAGATTGAACGTTCGTAGCATGTCAGCGCCGAAAGCCTGCCAGTGCAGGCGCCAGTCCGATTGATGAAGCGCCTGGACTCCTTGGCCTCACAAGAGTACCATGCTTACGTCTCCGAGCCCGCTACACCACCCTCTCTTAGCTCAAATCCATTGTCAGGGGTCATAGAACTTTGCGTTCAGGGGTCGTAGTTTGACCGTGAAGATTGTGGCGAGCGAAGGATGAAGGATCATGGTTTAATAATCGATGTCCAATAGCTTAACCTATTCCGTATTGGGCGGCACGGGAAGTCGATCATTTTAACGGCGTAGCATGCCTACCTGAACCCAATAATGGAGCGACGGCATTGTAGCACTCCATCCAGAACAAGTCCCGGTGACGAGCGAAGGATTCTCTTTGGCGACCATAGAGTACTCCTTTCTCCTGCAGGGTTTTAACATCAGTTCTGCAGATCCGCCTCTCTTGTGATTGCTGTTAGCTGGAATCGCAGATCCGAGACTTGTCGGTAAGCTGTTGGAAGACCGACAGTATTCTCACAGACTTCTAGTGTTTGCCAGGGTAGGATACCTCCTGACATGCTGAATACCGCAGTAGGATTGGTGCTGATAGGTTTGTAAGGCTGTAGGGTATAAGCGAACAGCCGTTCCTGCAGGATCAAATCTCCACACATGTTGACGATTGAATGAACGGCCCCAGCCGAGATTAGGTGATAGGTAAGCACTAGCATTTTTGGCCGCCACAAAGCTGCGATGACAGCCGATGAACATGAATGCAAAGTGTTGCGCACCGACCAAAGCAGACTCAAGAAGAATCGGTCAATTCCTCGTACAGCGTATCAGTGAAGCCGCTCAAGATACCTAGGGAAGTTCTGGTAATATGTCGATTGAGTCAACCACGATGCTTTATGCTGACCTACCTCTAGAAGAGAACCAAAACACGTAACTTTCTCAAACAGGTGCATGGGTAGTATCCCACCAGAGTCTCGTTCAATATGGCACCGAGACAAGGGCGTAACGGTATCAGATCAAGCCTCAATCCTAGGATACTTGTTAGTAAAGTGCAAGGAAAGTCGCTTTCATATTCTTTATTACCTCAGTCAATAATTGAGTCGGAACTGTTTCGTGTGTGCCATTGCGTTTATCTTCGGACCAATATGTGGAACAAAGTAATGGAAGCAATGGATAGAAAATATCGTAGTGACGATGCACCACCACTCTCATCTGAATCCGCAGATTATCTCATTCAACTCGACAATTGTAAAAACCGTCGTGAAGCCTGATAAACACTCCTAGACACGATCTGCAATGCGAGGTGCCCACTTCTTGTAGCCTTTGATTGATCGGACCTTTGTCAGTGAAAGGTGAGTCAGAAAGGAAAGGACAGCATTGAAATATTCTCACAGTGTTTCGATGAATCGACACGGCCGTGTGCACTAGCTGTGCAGCTACAGTATCACGAAGTTGAATATTGATGAATGCCTCATCACTAAGCAAGAGAACTGGCACAGACCCGGCCCAACGAGAAGAGATGGCCTTGATGTCCCCCTCATATAGTGACGCTTGCAGTACAGTGGCTATGTATCTTCTGGTTTCTACGACTGTTCCATCAAGATCTAGGGTTAATCTTGCGAAGAGTGACATTGCTTTGAGCTGTTGGTGAGGTGGTGGAGGTAGAGGTGGAGGTGGAGGGTTGAGGAAAAAGAAGCAAAGTTTGCGGACTTTTGACTTCAACTTGGCATGCCAGGCTTGAAACCTTGCTGATCTGGAATAAATGACTCTCCTGATCCGATTGGCATCTTGGCATCTGGCAGTGGAACGCTAACATCAGACATCCTGATATTCTGATATTGTTTTACATAAGGAGTAGGCCCAATCTGTTGGGCTGGGATATCAGATATAGGAACACCTGGTGACAAATATTACTCCCGCCGAATCCGATGGTATATCCGTAAATTGGGAAGCGAATGAAGGACCCTTGAAATAAGTTGAAGGAGTTTAGAGGCTAAAAGAAGATAGATAGAACTGTACGGAGCAACAACAACGTCGGAACATATTGCAAGTTTATATGACTCCTGCCACCATGGTATACAGCGTTTGCATATATCCCAAGCACCTTCAGAAAAGATGAGAACATCCACGTTTCAATAAGCAATATCAATTCGGGCCAAGAATCATCAATCCTGGCAACATCATCAGAGTGTCATTAAGACTGGTCGTCCCCTTGAGGATTCTGTGGGACCTGCGAATGATGTCTAATTGCATGTGTGGAAGTGTTGTCCGAGTCCAAGAACGAAGATGCGGCTAGGGCGTAGTGTTGTGCAACCAGGTGGGAGGGAAAAAGAGGGGCTTTGAGGGAAACAATCAACCGTCCATTACTCGTCTGTGAACAAGTGATGAGCTGAAAGAGGGGAACCCTAAGCCATACACCTATAGCTATTCTTCCTGAGGCATAGGATGACAGACGGTGTTGGTGGACAGGGCATGCGCCAAAGGGGGCGAGGTCTCTGCCCAATATTCACCTGGCTCAATAGCTTGGTCGTACCGTGATATGCGTGGAATACTACCGCTGCGACGCCATGGGAGGAAGTTCGACCCTACAGCGATAGCACGAGCGTGATGTAGAAATTCGAGTGACCGAAAGATGTCCCTCGCCCCAAAATCGAACTCGCTTGAAGGCGGTGTGAACGGGAGGAGAGAAGCACTGAACGATCGCGCGGGAAGAACTGGCCTGCTCGGATATAGTGATATAGAGCTCGTGTTGCTCGCAGCAGCTGAATTATGTCTCTGTCTCCCACTGCTGTCGCCCGAGGTCGTCGATTTCGCGGTATTTGTCGGTCTCCAGCGCGGAAAGTAGAACCCTCCAACATGTGCAAGAGGATCAGGCCTAGCTCCAATCTGGAAGGGGTTGCTCTCGCTGCTGATGCTTGATTGCCGGACAGAATCACCGAGCGAATATGCCGGGAAACATCTGTGGCTGCGCGATGTTGCGCTACATGTCATATCCTCATCTTGTTTGTGCCGCGAATTGTCGCTGACCGATGGCTCCACACCTTTCCCTTTGCAATCACATATTCCGATATCATTGCACTTCCTCTGCAGTGCCCTTGTCTTCTCGATCTTCTCGCGACGTTCTCTGGAAGAGGGTTCTTCCTTGAGAGTTGTATGTCGGTTGCTGGTAAGATGAGTAGATGTGGGGGCTTGCCGAGCGGGATCTGCATTCAGATCATCGCGCTCTCCGTACGATGGCGAGGCAATGCGCTCTTCCACAGGCTCTATAGACATTGCATCAGTTCCCATAACTTCATGTTCATCTTGTCTTGATTCTTGGGCATTGTTCAAAGTTGGAACCCGGTCGACCAATGGCAGTGCTATTGCTAAGCTAGGAGACTGGTGTTCTATCAAATGTACCGAGTCAAGCTGGTAGTGCAACCGTAGTCCGAGAAATCTGATCTCATGTGGTGCATTGTCTATACGGCGGGCCAATCTGCCCACAACCTTGCGGCACCAGTAGGAAACGAATGTCGGCCTGGGCTTCGTCTCCCGGGTCACTTGATCAAGATCGTGAGGGCTAGGTGCGATCTCGATGACTGATGGTCCCGTCAAGATAGATCTCGGTTCAGTGGAAAGCACACTCGTTGACGTTATTGGAGCTAGTGTCTGAGTGGCTGGTTTAGCACGGCTTCGTCCTAAGGCTTGTTGTTCTGGGATGGCACTTAGCTGGTCGGGACCTAGTGGAAGATGTGATGGAGTATTTGGCTGTAAGCTCAGAGGAGGCCTTGAGTTATCAAGGCAAGAAACAGCAGCTGACGGGATTTTGACGCCATCACTCGTTATAAGAGAGTCCTGGGAAGGAGTACTATCCTGGGTGTCTGTTCTCCCTAGTCCAAACATCGGATGATCACATCTTTCGCAATGGAATCTTGTATGCTGAGTGTGATCCATTTGAGCATCAAAAGCAACATGACGGTGGAAATGATGGCATCTCGAGCAGCTACCGTGGTAGAGCAATCTGATGGTACCTTCGACTCGATCGCTGCAGTTGAATGACTGTGGTCTGGAATCTCTTTCGCGTATGCCGGTGCCTGCCCTTTGCGCTATCCTTCTAGACCTATCTATTTCTCGGCATCGACCAGGGGCTGACATTTTTCAATCGCGGTTGGCGGACGGACGCCTGTCTCGAGTGGGGGAGGCTCGGAGGCTTGTGGACGGAGCACACTGGGTCGAAGCTCAGAAAATGAATCAGATCCTCTGATTGGACAATACCATCATGGCGGACAATGTGCAAGGTCAGGTAAGACCTTAGAGAAGCTGTGATAGTCAGGAAAGGAGAGACTGTTGGGGATGAAGCTGCTTTTATATCAGCATAGCGGGCCACCACTAACATGAGTCAGTGGGACGCGTGGTGATAACCATATCGACCTGCAGCAGATCTCATATGGCGACAAGGAAGAAAGTAGAGTAGTCGCAGCCTCGTCTGGATATTCCACAGTGTAGCATCTTGAGGGCCCTGGACGAGCTCACGGAAACAAAGGACACGTAGGAGACTGTGACTCAAATGCGGTTTTTTGTGATGTCATACCAGACTGTAAGTCATTGACGTTTTAGTTTAGAGTAGGTTGTAGGGAAAGCAGGCGACATTGAAGCAGCTTCGCCTCGTTCCATATTGCTGGTACTGACGTTCAATCCTCCGGGAGTGCTTGCTAGGCTGGACCCACATTAGCAGTGATGCACTTGGCATCGACTCCATCTTCAGCTTGTCCATTGGCCTCGTACATACTCGAGACCAGCAAAGAGCAATTGTGGGAGTTGAAAGATGATGTGTAAAGGAAAGGAAGCCCCTCCTCTTCCAGTTGAAAAGCAGTTGCAAGGCTGAACATGACCGTTCTGGTACTAGCTCAGATACTAGCGCGAACGATTACAGCTGAGCATGGCTCAGCCAAGGCGGCTTCCTATCCTCAGCACCTTCGTGAAACAGGATACCGGCACCGTCCGATGCGTTGTGGCCTACACGATCAACAATGGCAGTCTTTCGACGTTGCTTCATCAGCTAGTACCAAGCCATCTCAGAGCCTCACGACAGGAAGACCTAACGCCTAGGCCAGAGTATGAACTGTTCTCGCTTTAAAGTCCCGGCTGGCGTTTGGCATGACCCATGCTCGTTCAAAGACCATTGCCCATGAGCCTCACACGAAATACTCTGTATCACGCGCGCAAGTCGATTGGTTCGCCGCCGATGTAAGACCGTCAGTCATTACGCGGCCTGTAGCCGTTACGAGTATTAGGAGGCCTAGCTATATTGGTACAGGAAAAACATTAAGAGGCAGTCAGTATGGTCGTCCGGTCGCAACAACAGGTATGGCACGGGTAGAGTGTGGGTATCGCATAAGGACGCTGTCACCAGCGGAACCATTGTGTACGTTATAGGTCATCAGAACTCGTCCTTGTTAGAGACCGCCGGCGGCGTAATGGACCTGGAGGGGGAACGATGGGAATGTGCAGTATGCATCGACCCGGCTGAAAGAGCGCCTGAATGCCCATCAATACAATGGAGAAGAACCGCTTCAGCGCAGTAGCCAAATCTAAATATGGAATTGCATGAATAGCAAGAAGGATGAAAGAGTCAAAGGTCCATCGCCTCATCCTGGAAACTCTCGATCTGGTTTGGTATCAACACGATCTCACTGCCCGTCCAATCTCTTACCGTTGGTTGGATTCTGCGCTTTGTTGTTCATTATTGTTTTCAAACAATGAATTTTGGTTGTGTGCCGGCCTGCTGGGTACTTCCTGACCCAGGCGCAAAACATCAAGTGCCACAAAGGTTCCAAGTTTACTACTTCTTCTCAGATCTATATTATGATCGTCTAACTTTTAACATCGTCATATTCACTACCATCCCACCAACTAAGCAATTGTCTCCTCCCAATACGATAATCCTATCTTGTTTTCCCAACCAATTATACCAATCAACAAAATTACTCGCCCAATCTAGCAATCCGCTACGTCAGTATGAGCTCCACTACCTATGAAGAATGGGCTGACGAGGAGATCAAAACCTGTGCCACATGCCGAAGAGACGGGGCGCGACGCTGCGTGGGTTGCCACGGGGCTCCAGATAACGAAGGCCGCCAGCTGTACCCAACGTACTACTGCAGTACTCAATGTCAAAAGACGGACTATATCCGCACTCACAAGCATGCCTGTAAAGCGGCTAAGGATCGTCGAGCTGTATACCGAATGGGAGACATGGCTCAATGCGCATTTTACGCGTACCTGGAGAGGTTATTCGATACTTCAATCTCCAAGGTCGAGAAGAAAGACGACACTCTATACCTCCACCAAGGGAAAAACGATCAAAAGCTCCTCTTGCCCTTTCCTAGCAAGCTATTCAGCAATAAAGATGAGAAGTCCGTTGCTCTCACCGCATTAGCACGTGACAACGCAATCGGGTTCATCCATATCCTCATCGAGAAAATGGTCGGAAGTGCGTACAGACCCTGCCCTATTCTGCCCCCCTTCTAACAGCGTCCAGAACTCATCCAACGAATCACCCGCGTCGACTACATCCCAAAGAACTTCAAACGCCGCATCATCCTCGTCTCCCCCACAGGCACCCAGACCGACAACACCACCGAACCCCACGCCATCCTCCAACTAACCTTCTACAACGACGAACAATTCGCCATCGACATCACAGGTATCCAACACGGTCACGCAACGCCCATCGTGCCATGGCAGCATTACGTCAAGACGCGAATCGCTGAAATCAAATCAGTAACGCTACTGCAAAACAACAACGAATGCAAGAAACCCGTCCGTAAGTCGAAAAACGTGCCCAACGTCCCTAAAAGCCAAGAGGAAGAATTCGCAGCAGTCGTGGGTCAAGCCGTAGACCAATGGGAAGCCATCAACGGGTCCGTCTACGAGATGGTTCGATTAAGGGATGATATTTACAAGAGGTACAAGACTATGCTACTCGCATTCATCGATGAGCGGGTGAAGAAGCATGTGGTTCACATGCAGGACACTGGACGTTTAAACTACCGGACTTCATAGAAGTGTCTGAGCCTAGTGCGACGGCGTTTGACGAATAGCGTTGATGGGGACGTCTTGTTTCAAGGTGATTGTAAGTTCAATTTAGTAGTGTCCGCATGCAAGTATAAGTGGTAACATGTTCTCTACGGATGTTCGTATACCAATCGCGTCTTATTCACCCACCAACCCCCTTTCTGAGCTTTTATTGCATAAGCCACAGTATCTTTTCTTCATACCTGCCCTGCCTACCCCTCAATTCATCAACGGTCATCTAGCACCCTTTCCACTAAGCCTTGCATGCTAACCATAGCCATTTCAATCGCGCTCACTGTCACAAAGAGGTAGCCGAGACACATCATGAAAGAAAAATCGTGTGATTACTAAACTACGTAAAGAAATATATCGCATGCATGCTTCACATTTGATATCTAGCAGCTATTGACACTTCGACTCCACTCCTCCAGCTCCGAACACTCGCAAGCAATGCTCGCTAGAACGAATCCAAATCTCCAATTTCCAACCTCCCAATCTCTCGCAATTCAGACACCACCACCACTCTCCCTATCGTGACTCTTGACATCCTATGCGCCCAATCGTCAGCTCTATCCTAATCACCACAGAACCGGTCCTATCTCACATAATCAATTTGCACACTGATTCCTAGTTCCGGACCCTCCGCCGCCTTCTTGCGTCCTCTTCCAAAGATCGTGAACTGACGGAGTCGAGTAGAGAATTTCTGCAGTAAGCCCGGGCCGTTCAGGGTATTGATACTGTTTTCGACGCTTTTGAGTCGTATGGCGCCGGAATAAGGGCGTAAGGGTATCAGATTTGCTGTTCGGGTGGGGCGGCTGGAGAAGGATCCACGACGAGCGTGGAAGAGCGACTTGAAGGGTGGGAGGCACCCGATGATTATAGCTAACAAGTCAGTCAATTAACGTCGTCCCGGTCTGTCTAGATTGGAGGTAGGCAGCACACACAAACGGTAGATTCGACGATACCCCAGATGGCGAGGAGGACGCCATCCGTAAAAGTTTTCTCACAGATCTGGATGGCGCGAGCGATCGCGACGATGATGATGATCAGGCAGAGAGAAAACACTACTGCGAGGCCCAACTTTTGCTTCGTTGCGAGACGGACGTTGTAAAGCATGTTGAGGGGAAGACAGATGACTGCGCAAGGGCGAAGTGATTAGCGGAGTCAATAAAAAGACCGGAAACCTGTGGATGGAGACTTACTTATCAGGTCGGTTACTATATCAGCCACCGTGCTGTAAATGACAGAGACCCACGCTCTTCGGCGGTCACTTGACGCGAGGCATTTCCCTAGTGCCAGCTTGCCATCAGCGTTGTTTAGGAACGACTTTCACGAGAAATATTGTACCCACCGAATTTGAAGTACAGTGCTGGTGGATGGCAAACGTTGAGGCTCGCCATCCAACAACCTAGATAGGTCAGGAATGTGAATACTGCAACTCCCTTCCACCACTTCTTATACTGCCCCAGTCCCTGAAAAAGCCTCCAGTAAAGTGCAAGGAAGCTCCCTTTGACACTCCACAATACTGTCCAGAAGAGCCCCATAATGACGAATTCGTAACGAGCATACAAGTTGCCTTCTTCCATGTATTCCTCGCCAAGCGGGACCAAACCGGAGAACGCTCTGACAATATAGTAAAGAGACGGTGTCTGTAGTGTTTGTAGTATGACAGAGACAACCATCAGGGCATAGGCGTTGTATATCCAGTAATCGTCCCAACCAAGTCGTTCAGTCCTGGTAATACGGATCACGGTACGAGCGGCGACGAACATGCCGGCGAGGACGATACTGGACCAGGCGATGGCGATAAGACCGCCGGGTGGGAGGTGCTGCGCTATACCGAGGGGAGGCAGAGCTGTAGGAGCTGTATCTTGGTGCCTAGTGGAGTACAACAGGTCAGCTGACTCTACTCGAAACAAGCATTGATAACGACATTGTGACCGAATGAGTGTTGTCAATGGGGCAGATCGAATGGGTTGAGACGTAGAATGAAGAATACTAACGTAGTCATTGTAGCTGGACCTGGCACTGCCGCGATAGTGAGGGCGAGGACGCACGACAACTTCTTGCTCGTAGAAGGAGGATGGCGAGCGGTTCCCGCAACCGAAGCAAGACATTAAGGCTTTTGAGCTGCTGCTGCTAGGAGGTGTTAAGTGAGGCTGGATACGGCCGCAATCGGGTTATAGGAAAAAGGAGGAGTGATATCGATAGGGAATCTGAAGGTAAGGAAATAATGACCAGATACTGCAGTACACACAGGGTCGTCAAAGCCATGGCTAGTGCTTAGTTGCAGCTGCATGATTATTGTAAAGACAAGGGAGGAAAGAGCATAGATGGGTAGTGGCACGTGGTCAACACGAAGCGAAGTGAAATAACCCCCAATTCCAACAAGGACAGCAATATGGTCAGACGGTGAATCACCACAGGAGCTAGTCCGACTTCCCAGGTCGTTGCCTGAGGTCCAACCACAAACTGGAGAAAATATGCCACTTGTTTCGAGTAGCAGTTGCAATTTCAACTCGGTGCCCCGCTATTCGTTCGAATGGAACTCGCCGCAGCAGAGATGTCCTTAAGGAGTCACCCTAGATGGCGATTCCTTTTTGACCTTGTGCCTGATCTCCGCAGCAGGACCCTCTTTTCTTCATGTTCTGATGATAATGAGAGGCTATGGTGTCGTAATTTCACCTCTTTCAACCTTCTCCTTATCACCCATACTGGCCAAGCATGATGCTCGATGACGTTCTTTGGACATGGAGTGTTGGTGGTTTCTCTGATAGTGGTCAGTCAATGGGGTAAAGGTCTCACATACTGCCTAGTGTCTCCTCACCGTTATCAGGATTCCCCCTCATTCCATATCGTCTATAATACCACCGTCTTGTTACCCTTGCGAATCACCAAACCTCCTCTTACCACTGCTATAAGATCGACATAGCCGTCCATCCGCTTTGACATTCCACCTCTGACTTCCCACACAGGTGGGACAATAGAATAACCCTTTAGGATCCCGCCTCCTTTTGATCTTTTCCAACCTCTGCGCATGCTCCCCATAAAACTCCGCCATGTAATCAGGATCAAGTCGATCAGCCTCATTCATATAGGACCCAGTGTTCGGCGCCAGATCTTTCATTGCCTGCACTTTGTTATAGGTAATATCATCATACACTCCTTGTACCGTTGTGTTGGTGCTACCAGATGCCCAGCCCCGGGCGACTATGTTGTGGACATAGGTGTTGCGCCAAGCAGGATTGACGCCAGAGTGAGGATCACTGCCGTCAGCAGAAACTTGTCCGCCTCCTACCAAAATGATGTTATTGGATGTGGCTTGCTCAGGAGTGCCGGCGATGGTCGACAGCATGCTCTTCAAAGCGGTGACATTACCTGTCAAAGCCTGGCGGTCGAGGAGACGGGAGCCCAGAGCTGCGGATTGGCCCACTGGTGTGACAACGCCCGACAGAGCATTGTAGTAGGCGACATAGGTTGGGAAATCGAAATAAGTGGTTGTCATGAAGAGGCTGTCGTTGTATTTGCTTAGCTGGGCTGCTGTCGATGCAAAAAGAGTCTTCGCTTCTGCGGCCGTTTTGCCAAAGTTGGCGATCGTGTGGATAAAGCCAGTGGAATAGTTGGCAACAATTGGAGTTGGAGAATAGATCGACCAGGACCCATAGCCTGAGAAGCCACTATCAGACAATGCTGGATAAGCTTGGTGCACGACTGCCAGGGCTTCCATGAACGCAGATGAATCGTTGTTGGTCAACGGTGCAAAGCCGAAGACCTGGGCAGCAACCTTGGTGGTCGGATGGGCCTTGACGACTGTCGAAACGACAACACCGTAGGTACTGGGACCACCTCCGCGAATGGCGAAGAAGACGTCAGGATTCTCGCATGCGCTGGCCGTAACCGTCTTCCCAGAGGCAAGAACGACTTGCGCTTCTAATACTTGGTCTGCTCCCAGACCGAAGTCATGAGTCGCTGGACTGTGACCACCACCCTGCATCCAACCCCCAAGGCAGCCTACGGACTACAGTCAGTTAGCATATGATATATAACGAACAATATACAGGTGGCTATTCACAGGGGTACCGCCACCAACTACGACAACATTTCTAGCCGCAGCTTTAGGATATACATCCTCCCAAGTATAACCACCACCAATTGTGAAAGCGCTTCCTGTCCAATTCGATTTACTGCATCCGCTTGACGAGCTGAAAGTTGGCTGAAATATAACGCCTTTCCGCAGGTAACGAATCCACACCTGCAAACTACCATGTCCAGTGGACCTGGTTGCGCGTCAGACCCTGCATATGCGATCGACCCGGCAACGTGGCTCACCTGCGCAATATATCATGCCCAGTATTTCTGACCACTAGCCTTATATTGTGGTGTCTTGCAAACTTTATACCCTCTGCCACATGGGCAACGTCCGTAGCGTTGACCGTGTATCGTGGCTGGTCACCAATGGAGCAGGATCCGACTGGCACATCGCTCAAATTTCCACCAGGACATGAGCTTGATGGTTGATACCCAATAGTGCAGGGAGATCCAGCGGTGGCGTTTATTGGTGGACACGACTCGGTTGGATATGAGAGTGCAATCGGATTCTGGGATATGAAAGCCTGGTCTGTCAATTGAACATTGACGGCGGCACAAGCTTTAGCGCTGTGCGCTGAGCCTGGATAGCAGGGCAATGCCGGAGGGACATCGGTAATAAGCCTTCCCCCAAGGGACGTGTTGAGAGAAGCCCACTGAGATGTCGAGGGCCAACAGCTGTCTGCTGGAAACTTGTCTGGGTTAGTCACCATACCGCGCGTGGAAGTACTAACGTACACACTTGCAGCGCAATGACCACGCACGCACAACAAGACACGGAAACAGAGCAGAGGTAGACAGTAGAGTTATGAGGAACATGACTGTAGCTGCCATTTGAGATCAAGGGTTTCGATCTATCTGACAAGGAGAAAGGAGAGATGGACAAGGGAGGAAGGACAAAAGATACTCGCATTCCAACGTTGCCCTCGCATGGCCGCCATGGAAGGTACCGGCTGAAGGATTCAGCTCACCACGACGGCGTAGGATTGCTGACATGTGTCATGTCATTTTTTTGATCACCGAGGCGATAGAGATTAGCGAGGTATGGATCTCTTCCAGTACAGTACATTAGTCCTGCAGGTATGCAGCTAGCATCCATCCGCATAGCGAGCCGCAACTCCTCGGCCCAACACGCCTGGGGACAGTACTGAGAGCTTTCATTGAGCCATAATGATATTCTTGCGCAAGTGTTGGCAAAGAGTCATTGGAAGGGATTCGAATCAGATGAAACGAAATAGCCTAGTGGGACGATCTGTTGAAACTCACCATCGAAGGAGGCTGACATGCATGGTAAAGATCTTTCGGGACCTAATGAGTGATCCTAATGAGTGATCCTTCCTAGAGTTGACCTCTTGAGAGCCTTGTCCGGGGGCTGCCGAATCACGCTCAGTTGCAAGCGCAGCGTCCCCTGACCACACATCGGATTTGAGGTGCAGCCTAGTACTAGAGACTACAACTCGCACCGACTCGTCATAATCCATTCGTCTCCAGCATAATACATCAAAAATACTGTGGTGGCCTAGACCTCGGTCAATGTTGCTGGCCCCCATTCGAACCCCGAAAAGTCCAAGATCGATCGTATGGAACGCCGTTAGACAAATTGTGGGCACTGAATGCGTCCAGCGTTCCATCTGACTGTAGTAAGTGCCCGTTGATTTTTCTGTTTGTGCAACGGCGAAATTCCTTTACTTGAGATTGGGTCGACGATTAGCTTTTCATGCCAGCTTTTGATGGATACAGAGTCTTGGTTACTCTGCCTTGGAGATTGAGGAAAGACAAGATCTTGTCTTCCATATGCGGATGCTTCTAGCATCACCTAGCACTGCGTTGTGTCCTGGATCGGAAAGATTCGAAAGGAAAACCAATACCAAGGTCTCCTTTGATTGCTCCCATATGCGATTGGCTTTTATCCACGTCCATGCAATTTCGTACAGGCACAAGATCTACCGCCCGATCCAATTTTGTATTTCTTCATAACCATGCAACCCCGGGATCCCAAGCTGTTCGGGCCTTCACCTTAATGCCGGCAACAATCCAGTGACTTCAACCATGAACAGCATGCTCATCCATAATATACATTCAGTGGGCCAGGTAGAGTATCCTTCCATATCGGATATGGCTGGAAATGTGACCGCCAAGGACCAGTCTTTTCGCAATTTGTTCCGGTATTTATATCCGCCGTACTTTGGTCACTGGACTTGGGTTACCGCTGGGTACCTTGCAGTATCGGATCACGCGTAAGAGTGGACGTCTTCTATCTGCTAGAGAAGTAGCATGCTTAGCGTTTGCGCGGCAGCAGTGAAGTTCAAGGACTCACGAGTGACATTTCTGTACCGATATCGTGCTGCTAAATTAGCTAATTGTCAAACCCCATAGCAATGCCCAGCATCGGAAGCAGCTGTGTTTCGATTATCGTTAGCGTATGCTTGATGGCCGCTGTGAAATTGTCAGGACCCTTGTCTTTGGGTGATCCATGCCAAGCCGGAATCTTATCCGCACTGCCCGATACCGGCATAAGCATCCTAAGAATAACAGGTTGGCATGCATCCGGGCAAGGGAATTGTCTTGGATATCGCAATTAACTTTCCTATATAGACGGTCAGCGGTACGTGGTTTGATATAGTTCTTGGCCTTTTCGTTCTCTTCCAAAAAATCGGTAAAGCACAGGATGCCTACATTTGATATTGTTGTCTTTGGAGGGGATTACTGCGGGCCAGAAGTAAGCAACGTCAAAGGCATTAGACCGTGGTCAGGGCCCAAAGGCCAGTCCGCTGATCATTCCACGTTCTAGGTCACTGCAGAAGCATTGAAGGTACGTCCAACACTTTCGAACTCAATGTGACCTGCTTACTCGTTAGCCTAGGTTCTGCGAGTAGTTGAGAAAGAGAGACCCCATATACTTTTCAACTTCCAGGAGCAGCTCCTTGGTGGTGTAAGCTCGCTCGATGTTTACCTCGAAGTCATAGCGCTGATCATCATATAGGCCTCTATCGATGCTACGAGAACCGAGAAAGATCCAGGCACTCCGCTAACTGACGAGGCCCTAAATGCTGCCAAGAAAGCCGACGCAGTGCTACTCGGCGCCATAGGTGGGCCTGTATGCACATTAGTCTAGGCCACTGGACATGTGCTGACGCTTGTGTCGTAGAAATATGGCACCGGCCCCGTGCGTCCTGAGCAAGGCTTGCTCACCCTCCGCAAATCTCTCCAAACGTTTGGGAATCTGCGCCCTTGCAACTTTGCCTCCGATAGCCTCGTCTCTATCTCACCTCTCAAAGCGGAAGTCTGCCGTGGCGTCGATTTTACGATCATTCGCGAGTTGACTGGTGGCATATACTTTGGTGAGCGTAAAGAAGCCACCGAAGAGGATGGCTACGCATGGGACACCGAACCTTACTCAAAAGCCGAGATCGAACGCATCACACACTTGGCAGCTCATCTAGCGATGGCAACGGATCCGCCGCAGAAGGTGTGGAGCTTGGACAAAGCAAATGTGCTAGCGACAAGCAGGCTGTGGAGGAAGGTTGTAAGCGAAGTCATGAAGAAAAATTACCCGCATTTGGAGCTGGGACATCATTTGATTGACAGCGCGGCCATGCTGATGGTGAAAGATCCCAGGGCTTTGAACGGGGTGATCGTTACCAGCAATTTATTCGGAGATATCATCAGCGACGAGGCCAGTGTGATACCGGGCAGCCTGGGACTTCTGCCCAGCGCGAGCTTGAACGGAGTACCCGATAAAAAGCAGAAAGTCAGTGGGATATATGAACCCATACACGGTGAGTATCAGGCTTTATCAAGCAAGGGGCGACCAGCTGATCTGCCCGATAGGCTCTGCACCAGACATCGCAGGCCAAGACAAAGTAAACCCCGTCGCAATGATCCTGTCCACGGCCATGATGTTGCAGTATTCATTCGATCTACCCGAAGAAGCTAAAGCTATCGAAGAGGCTGTCCGAAGAACTATTGACGATGGCGTTCGGACAGGCGATATCGGAGGCAAATCTACCACGAAGCAAGTCGGTGACCATGTGGCTCAAGTTCTATCAAAAATTCTTTCAAAATCATAGATACATATCAACGAAGCCTCTCGCAGCTGCATGCGAAATATAACCAGAAAGATACATTTACCATACCTAATGATGATACAAAGACTTGGATGAAGCAGGCAGCGCCGTATCCGTGCATTGAGTGACATTCGTGGCTCTGATAGACGCAGAACGCTGTGAGAACCAGTGTGAGCATGCGTTCAGGAAGAGGACGGTCAATAACAAGGAGAAATGCTCACCTCATGCTAAATCAGTTGATAACGACTAGCAATCGTGAAATGGTTCCTTCTTTGAAAGCCAAGACAGTACCTGCGAGTCCCCTGGCTCTCGTGCAAGCCGTCGTATTTCGAATTCTTAGACAGAGCCTCCAATCCATCCACCAACTCCATCATCTATCACCTTATCACCGGCTCCCCCATCCAATCCGGCTCCGCCATCCCAAACTCCCCCACCTCTCCCTCATCCCCCGCAACCTCAACCACCGGCACCCCACCCATCGACTTCGCCCGCATAACCCGATCATCCTTGGCAAAAAGCTGCACCCCTCGCACATGCGTATCCTTTCCATTCTGATGATTCTCCAATATGCGCACCTGCACCACAAACGCCCTCAGCTCCGGCCTCCCTCCCACACCCACACCTTCAAGATCGACATCCACCCACCCGCGTGGTTCTTCGCCGCGCCATTCGGCGAATTGCACCTGTTGCAACACACGTTAACATCAAGCCCAGCCCAGTCTCCATTTACATGCATGTGATGAGAAAAGGGGGAATACGAGATCATGCATGCCCGTCCCACCCCAAAACGTCATTCGCGTGGGCGTATAGCTCTCATCGAGTGCGAAGTCTAGATATACCCTCATCTTGACGATTTTGACCCAGCGGTTGAAATGTACGGTTAGAAGGTGCGGCTGCGGGCCGTCCGATTGCCAGAAGTGATTTGGAGAGGGGGAGAGGAGGGCGTCGACGCCGCAGGCGGGTTTGGAGGTGCTGACTTGCCAGGAGGCGAGGGAGGAAATTTCGCGGAGGTTGGGGGGGAGGGAAGGGTCTTGGGCTGTGGGGGATGCGGAGGTTAGTTAGGAAGATTAGGATTGGGGGAGGGTGAGGGGAAGCACTGGGGTCGAGCGTCAATGGTTCTTCTTCAGTCAGCTCCTCGACGTCGGCATCCTCCACCATTTCTTGTAGGGTGTCATTATTGGGATCGGCTCCATTGACGGGCTCGCCGTTGTTCATGACGGTGTTGAGAAGCCGGGTGGTGGCGCGTATTTGATGAAGGCGGCGTCTCGAGCTGCTCCACTGTCAGCTCCAACAGCGATCGACTCAGTGCAGACTCCTCATGCTGTGTGACTTACATTTGCTCAAAGCCTTCTGCTGGATATCGCTCTTCAAAGGCTTGGCGCGCCCTAAGTCCGTCGTCGGCCGTATCCCCACTAGTTCTGGTGCTAGCGTTGTCATCGATCGTATCTTGGAAGAAACCCTGCTCATGCCATAGCCCTTCAGGACCTCCAGCCGGTGGAGTCGCTGCGTCTTGATTGTGTGGCGGCCACTGAGGAGTGAGAGGAGAGGTTGAGGGGTCTGACCCTGACATACTGATGCTTTAGATTGTATTCCGGAGATTGAGCAATAAGGTGAAGTTGAAATGATTTGCTTATGCAAACAAGTGGAACAGGTTGTTGCCTCTCGATAATGATTTGATAGATGGTGTAGTGAATTCTTTTAGATCAACGGCCGTAGTTCGGTCTATACTACAGCTGAGAAAGTTCAAAGCCTAGGTCCATCTCTCTTGTTCACTTCCTCACGGTTTGGGATATCTTATATTCACCATTGAAGCATACAATCGATCTGAATGGAAAACAAGTATGGCTAGCGTACTCTGGCCTAGCAGTCGGGCTCTGTTTTCTGCTTGGGTGGTTCCTCAACGTTCCGATTATCCTCTTGGCTTGCAAAGAAATATTCAGATACCAACATCCCCATGCGTTTACAGGATTTCGTTCGGATCACATGTTGCTCCCATAAGGGTGAATATGGATTTATACTGGCAGTCCATTGGTGAGTCAAGCATCAAGGCATCACACCACAGCTTGAGTAATCTCGGACGAAGTTGCCGTGTGCTTTCGGTCCCTACTGAGAGAAGTGAAACAGTCTGGACCAACAATCGAATTCTTCACTGCTCTTGATGAGCAGTCACGGCGAGCTGAGACTTTTGGATATCTGGCCAAGGTGATTCTAGTCCTCGGCCTAGCGGCTCCGGTACTCGTCTCTGGCGATCTTCTGCAGACCTCCACTCGACCAAGCAAGCTCACGAACATCGCAAGAAGATGCTGTACGTGATGGTTTAGCAGCATCGTCGTTAGTGTTGTCAGCCTTCCTAACCCACTTTTTCGACGTACGGCGTACCAGGCTCGGCTAGGCTATACGCGCTCTCGAGCAGCCTATATTTCATCTCCTAGCAGCACATGAAGTACATGGTCATCTTCCTCCAACTCGATCTATAGGACCTCTTTTCAGCTCGAACTACTCCGCACCACGGTCTAAAATTCCAGGAGGCTGAAGCATCACACTTCCACTATGGCAGCTCTCAGTGAGAGTCCGACAAGTGGTCCTGAGCTTCCTTTTCCCAAATTCATGACATGCAAGGCAGATGCGATGCTGCATCACAGAAATCACAAGTACAGCCCATTTAGCCTCTAGAGGAAAACAACGAAACTCACCCCTCTGTACGCTTCGTTGGATTCTCCACCCCATCGATTTGAATTCCGCAGAGGAGTTTGTCCGCGCACCTAGTCAATTGACTGAGATCGTACAGAAGCTTCGAGAGAACTACGTAGGTCCTACAACACTGTTGGTCATGGTGTGTGCCAGTTAGCTATGACAACACCCCTCATGTAGAGGGTAATTCACCAATACCTCGACGCGAGCATCTCCAGCAGCTATCTCTTCCTTCGCAGATATGCTTCGGGCGCCTCGCTACTTGGCCGAGTTCGCGGGAACCCTTCATTACAGTCATCATTATTGATGTACTCAATCCGATTGAGGTGATCAGTCATCGACGTGGAGGTATCTTATCTGGAAGCTGCTCATCGGCCGAAGCAAGAAGCCCAAGGTTTTGCTCCGGTCCAGAGGACGGCGATGTTTTCTGACCTGAGTTCGATACATGACATGATACTGATATGGTGCACAAGTACGGCTTCAGACGGGAGACAGGTACGAACCTTGAGAGTCGAAGCACCACGGACTCGGTATATCTACGAACCCGCACAGACGCTAGTACCTTTTCAACATGATAATTCTCATAACATCTGCCGAATTTGATAATTCAGCTACGCTCAAACCTCATCTGTCTCACTAGGTGGTGAAGAAGCTCTTAAAATCTATGCAATTATCAAAATCGAAGCCTCGATTCATGCGCAGCAGATCACGCCAGGCTATGTTCTCCTAAACCACGTTACGGCCCATCCGAAGAGACGATACACTAGTATAATCGCTAACATGATACCTACCCACTTTCCCATATTACCATTCTTATAGCCATACGGTGCCAGCACACCCTTACCATCGATCTTACACTGCGATGCCAATTCGGTCTGGTACATACAATTGCAGCCTTCGGCACAATCATAGGCTCGGTAGCCGAACTCGTTGACCATCATTCCTCGGAAGACATAGGATTGCTTTGAGGGGTCAGTATGGGTCTGGTGAAGTGAATCCGGAGAGTCATCACTTACATAGTCGATATAGTGAAAGACATATTTCCAAAACGGATTCAGAATGTCCGGCGACACCAAGAAGCCTCCCACACTCATCCAGAGACCATTTGCAAAGGCCGTCAAAGCCAAGGCGATGACAAAGTTCGGAAAGATCGAGGACATGAGCACGACGAGAGACTCTCCTGCCAGCAGATCTAGAAACAGCCACATCACCCAGGTGAAGAACGCTGATGCCGTGGGCCTGAAGTTGTTCAGGAAGTAAGTGATGAGGGAGAAGACCAGGGAGATGAGAAATAGATACGGCAGTCCGATCAGGAAGTTTGAGATCATGAAAGCACTAGCGCCGTAAAGACCATTAGCGCGCTCTTTGACAAACGTCGCGCGGTCCTCGAGGAATGAAGGAACGTATGCCACAGCCATAAAAGACATGAAGGCTGAGCCGAAGAAGATGGCGTTGGTGAATGGTCCGATTGATGATTGTGTTGTGGGAAGGCGGAGCCACACTGTTCCCATCATGATCGCTAGGCCGATGTACATGGCAAAACGGATCCCGTAAGCAACGACATCCCGGTAGCTTTTGATGAAGGAACGATGAAGCAATGCGAGAATAATATTGAGAAAGGTACTGCGGGAACCTGTCCCCTCGAAGTGCAAGCCCTTCTCCGCAGAGGACTGATTGATGAACCCGTCGATCTCCTTTTGCTTCGAGGAAGCCCGCCAGTCCGAGTGTAATTTCTCGAGACGAGCTTGAGATTCGGCTTTGTCGTGGGAGAAGTCTGCGCTGGTAGCATCGAGCAGGAATTCCGCAGGATTTATATACAGTGGCATGGGAGTGCCACGACTTTCAAAGTACGGTTTGATTGATTGCAAGTCTCCGTTGTAGCATATCTGGCCCGCTGAGAGGAGTACAAGGTCATCGAAAAGATCAAACGTTGCTGTGGATGGCTGATGAATGCTCGCGATGACGATCAACTTTGTTCGAATCAGCGAAACACGGGAATGCGATGGGTTGCCGCATCATCGGAGGCTCTTACCTTGTGCTTCCTAACCATTGACTTTAGGTATTTGATTACCTCAAAGCTCGCTGTGGAGTCCAATCCGCTGGTCGGCTCATCCAAGAATAAAATCTTCGGGGCCGTGATCAATTGACTGGCAATTGAAAGCCTGCGCTTCTGGCCGCCAGAGATGCCTTTCCGGATTGGCGTGCCGACAATACTATTGGCCTGGTGTTGTAGACCGAAGGAAGAAAGGAGCTGAGCTACACGGTGTTTCCGCTCCTTGCTTGTTACCGTCCTGTTTCCCTGATTAGAGTGATTACCAACTTTCGTGGCGATCAATTCGACCTTACTTAGGCAAGGACAAGCGTGCAGCAAAGTCCAGCGTTTCGCGCACAGTCAGTGACCCAATGAGTGCATCTTCTTGCTCGACATAAGAGCTGATACTCTGAAAAATCTTCCTTGAGACGGTGGAGCCGTTCACTCTGATGCTGCCAAGAACTTCAACGTTTGCTGCAGCGTCTCTATGGGCCAGTACATTCAACAACGTGGTTTTGCCGCTGCCTGACGGGCCCATCAGCGCCGTCAGTTGCCCTGATGAAGGTCAGTACGTCCGCGTGTGGCCTGATCCTGTTTCTCGTACCAGCCTTGGTATATCCGTCGATGTTCGAGAGAATCGATGCTGGCACGACATCACTTGCTCGGTTCTTCAGATCGACTCTGACTGTCTGCCATGCGAGGCTGTGAACATTATTATTGGTCAAATGGGTTTCGTCGATGGCGTCTCGCTCAATGTCAGCATGCGAGTCGCTGAAAAGCTTCATCTTGAACAGTCACGCGTTCAGGGCACACAATCGGGTCCTGAGATGTGTATTCTTCTAGCTAAAGCCTGGATCCAGGATCGAAATATGGAAAGAAGACATCAGGCTGACACAGTTGAGTTGTTGTTCGTAGCTGGGAAAATCGAGAATAGAGGCGTATGCCCGGCCAATAACGTGCCAACACCATCCTTGCCAAGCCACGGAGAACGCCGAACGCAACATCTAGCAGCGTATCGTTAAACCGCCAAGGACTATCATACCTTATGCATGCTACATAAACGTGGCGTGATGACCACAGACAAATCTCGCTAGAGCACAGTCATCAACCATCAGCTCGATATCGTCGAATCAGAAATGAACGTCCTTATACCGCTATACCGCATACAGACTAGACCGTCGCCACCTCGCTGCGAGATCAGGACCCAGATCCGACATTCGCTCTCGGTAACGAAAATACCAATCCTTTAAGCCAATTTTACGGTAGTTTGTATTGACCAACACGACTACTACTGCTCTCCTATAGCCTAGAACAACTAAGGGTGTATGTAATATTATATTATGACTTGGAAATAACCTGCTAAGGTAGATAGTAATATTACATTATGACTTGGAAATAACCTGCTGGATAGTAATATTACATTATGACATGGAAATAACCTGCTAGATAGTAATATTACATTATGACTTGGAAATAACCTGCTAGATTGTAATATTACATTATGACTTGGAAACAACCTGCTAGATAGTAATATTACCACCGCTCGCATGACGGATTATACATTCCGAATCGGAGCCAAAGAGCCTTTGGGTATATGAGAGAAATGCAGATTCACCGCCTGAGAAACGTGGCATTTCACCCCCACGAGTTCCGCCAACAGATGAACAATGCGGTCACTCCTGCATGTGGCACGTAGCGTCCGCAATCTTGTACAAGTACCTAGACCGGCTTATGTTACGGATGGGGGTTCCAAAAACATAATGTAAGGTAGTACAGTAGGTATTGGATAAGGTTCACTATATAACTACCGATCAGCCCTTCCCCGTCCCCAGCTATTTTTTCGTACAGTCCCCAATGTTCGCCTCGCGGTAGCTGGCTTAATCAGAGTCTGATTAGAGAGATGTATATATATAATCCCTCTTGTTATGAATTGATATAGGTTAGGAAGCATGATCTAGCGAAAGGTATGAGCATAGGTGCGAAGCCTTTCATGATGAAACTCGTTTGTAGTGTCAACAGACACCACGGTGGGGAAAACCAGTCAAAGATGTCTGACGCCTGCCCTTACCCTCGATCGGTGCACCAGATCAGGAAAAAGGAGTATCCTCTTCTCAACAGTAAGCCACCTAATCCAAAGCTAGTTATAGCTTTGCGAATTCTAACAGTTATAGAAACCACCTACCTCGACCACGCCGGAACAACCCCCTACCCAAAATCCCTGCTCAAAGACTTCGAAAAAGAAATGAACACCCACCTCTTCGGCAACCCACACTCACACTCCCCATCCTCCATGCTCTCCACAGACCAAATCGAGTCCACTCGAATCCAAACCCTCAAGTTCTTCCACGCAGACCCCAAGCACTTCGACCTAATCTTCGTCGCGAACGCTACCGCAGCGATAAAGCTAGTCATGGACTGTGTAGCCGACTACAGTCGGGAAGAAGGCGGTTTCTGGTACGGCTATCATGCTGATGCTCATACCTCTCTAGTTGGGGTTCGAGAAGTGGCCGGACGAGGGTCAAGATGTTTTGCATCTGACGAAGAAGTCGAGCGCTGGCTCTCCGATCGAGACACCTCACGCCACGGAACCTCCCAGCTCTCGGAGGATGGCAAGAGTGTGGATCTGTTCGCGTATCCAGCGCAAAGTAACATGAACGGACGTCGGCTGCCGTTGAGCTGGCCGGGTCGTATCAGATCTTCAGCGGGTCCTGGGAGGCGTGAAATATACAGTCTTCTAGACGCCGCTGCTTTGGTCGCCACTGCGCCTCTAGATCTCGGCGACCATCAGAACGCTCCTGACTTCACGGCTTTGAGTTTCTATAAAATCTTCGGGTTTCCGGATCTTGGTGCGTTGATCGTTCGGAAGGACGCTGGTCATGTCCTGAGTGGACGACGCTATTTTGGTGGTGGGACCGTGGATATGGTTATCAATGGCCAGGTTGGAGGATTGGGTAAAGGAGGGTGGTACGCCAAGAAAACCACAAGTTTACATGAGATGTTGGAAGATGGGACGCCGGCTTTCCACAGCATTATTGCTTTGAAGGTGGCTTTGGGCGTACACACAAAGCTCTTTGGATCAATGACGAACGTGTCCTCACATACTTGCGATCTTAGAAAGACTTTGTACGACCAACTGTCGAAGCTGACACATGCCAACGGCGTGCCAGTATGCCAGATCTACCAGAGCCCAGATTCTCGATACGGTGACAGCAGTACCCAAGGTCCTACCATAGCGTTTAACGTCAGGAATAGCCAAGGAGATTGGGTTGGGAAATCAGATTTCGAGACACTTGCCGTTCTGAACAATATTCAAATACGGACAGGAGGGCTGTGCAATCCTGGAGGTATTGCCTCCTCTCTCGATATCTCGCCCGCGCAGATGCTAGAGAACTTCAAAGAGGGCTTGCGTTGCGGCAATGAGATTGATGAAATCAACGGGAAGCCAACGGGCGTGGTGCGCGTGAGTCTCGGAGCGATGAGTAGCGCGAATGATATAGCGACGTTTATGGATTTTATGCAGATGTTTGTTGAAAAGACCACCTACACATCGCCAGAACCGCGTGGCGCTGGATATCGAAGAGTTTCGGAGGAATTTGCTATACAAGACAAGAATCAGCCTCTGGAGTACAAGTACGATGTACAATTTGTGGAGTCCCCTGTCAGTTTTTCTTGCCCAGTTGCGGCTTGCACTGGAGCGTTCGAGTCGAGGGATGAGCTCTGGAGACACTTTCATACCCACAAGGTTGGGAAACGGCGGCGAGACCTTTGTTCCAGGGCGAGGAAGCAGTGCTTTGGTTGATATAGACCTATGAAGTCCGAGATACATCGGTAGTAATGGTATAATGGAGAAGATGTACATACGAATGTGCTAGGTCTCGTGAGTGTGCCCTCCCATACCCGAGGATGCTCACCGATGGGATCTTACGAAAATTTCGCACCTTCGTTCAATCAAAGCATTTGTCTCAGCTACGGTCCGTACAGGAATTATCAAATACCCGTTATGTAGAGATAACGAAGGATTCTTTGCGCATACCTCATTCAGCAAGCCACTCGGAGAGCTTCTCACTAGACATGAAGGCAATATCCCTAGCTTTCTCGTCTTCCTCCGATACTGCGTCCCGATGTTGAAATCTGGGGTCTTCCAACGCCTCGCGTTCGAGTTTCGCGTACAGCTCAGGGCCCAGGCTTTCACGGAGTTCGGTTTCCATGCTCTTCTCGCCCTCGAGGATATACATTGTGCTCTTTACCTGAGGCTTCGGCTCCCTGAAAAGCTCCGGTACCATGCAGACCGACTCTTGGACTTTCATCCACTTCAGGATCCATGCGCGGACTTTAGGATCGACCCACCCTTGTCTTCCCAACTCTTTGCGCACGTCCGTGATTTGCTGCTGTAGTCTCTCGTCTGTCTCCGGTTCCAGAGCCCCAATTATCTCCGTGCTGATCAAGGCAAGTCTGTCAAGAGATTTTGAAGATATTGGCTCGTCCTTCTCGGCCGCTTCTATGTTGACCTGAGCCCAGAAATCGAGGCAGTCGACCATTTGGGGGCGCTTGCGTGTCTCTGGGTGCTCTAAGCCTAATGTCTCCTCACTGGACCTGGTCAGGATGGTTGCCAGCGCTCTGGCCTTTTTCTTGTGTCCGATGCCATAGAAGTTTAGGACTAGCGTGTGTAGCAAACGGAGCCTTCCTGCATTCGTTGGAATGGTGGAACTGAGGTACGTGTCACTCTGCCACGTTAGCATCTCAAGGCTGCGACCATGTTTGCCAATTTTCTGGTGGTCTTCTGCTAGTATTTGAGCGCAGTGAAGTGTCATAGTGTCGTCTTCACCATGGAGCCTTTTCGAGAGGGAGAACACTTCTTCCCCCATTTTGACACTGTCCTTCACACGATCCACGTCACGGTACAAGCAGACAAGCAGTGCCATGGAGGTAAGCGTCTCATGGTTCTCTTTTCCGTATGCTGAGATTCTGCGCTTCACTACCGCTTCTTGGCACGTGACAGCTAATTCGAATCTCTCACGCGCATGAAAACATCTCGCTTCCTGTTCTAGCAGCTGCAGGTCCATGAGTTCTTCGAATAGAACTTTGGAGGGCATTCGGTCCACATATCTCGTAATGTCTCCATAAGTTATCAAGGCCCTCTCGAACTCACCCATGGCTTGAAACTGATCTGCAAGCGCTCTCATGCGGCACAATGTGAAGGTATTCAGGTAGCCCCATCGCATGACGGCTGATTTCACGCCTCGGAATGCAAGGTCATGGGCTTCATGAATCTGCCCATGATTCTGATACAGTTGGCAGCATGCAAAGTCCGCTGTAAGTCGAGCTCGTAGGTCATCGTCATCGAGTGTTTGTAGGTCCCCAGATTTCCGAGAACAAGCATCTACGTGAGCCAACCATTGCCTTTCCACGCGATAACTTTCGTTTAATGAAAAGGTCTTACTAACAGATGCATTCAATAGCACCAAAGCCCTCGTCGACCACTGGGCAAATGCGACCTTGCCTAAGTGATCCCGAGCCCAGGCGTGGATCAAAGGATGCAGTACAAGTCCACTCTCGCCTTTGGCATAAGAGACCAAGGAAAAGGAGCTGAGTAAGCTGACCGCCTCTCGGAACGGTAGCGGATCCCAGGATTGGGTGGCAGACCCTTCGTACATGCGCAACTTTTCAAGCACTTTATCGAACCACTCTTCACTCACAACCTGACGGTGGTCAGACTTGTTGGCGTGGGCGAGCTTTACGTCCCAGGCAGAGTGAAAAATTCGTTCAGATATTCCCCCGAAGTGGAAGCAAGCGAAAATGTTGAGGAGTTCCAGGGCTATGACTGAGGTTGTAGTTCCAATACTTTGAATTGCCGCCCGAGATACGTGCCAAGTTGCGTAAACATCACATTCAGCACGAGGTAAACGGCCCGAGCTATTTGAGAGAAGTCGTTGGCGGTGCTTGTTGAATATCTCTGTATATTCATCCAGTCTACAAATTTGCTGCCTGATCAGCGCTGCAGCGTGGACAATAGCCAAAGCTAGACAGCCCAAGGTATCGACAATCTTTGTGGCTAATGCTTTCGATGTGTCGCTCTGCGGATCCCCAGATTCGCTCGCTTTTAAGAGCAATGACGCAGCGTCTTCAACGTTCATGCGACCAAGCTCGCTCGACCCAACGGTTGCGAGCTTCTTGAGATCGGGATTTCTTGTTGTGATCAAAATCGTCCCTCGACTTCCTCCAGGAAAATACTTGGGTAATTCCATTGCAGGATCGTCCGCATTGTCTAAGATAAGAAGCCAGGGGTCCTTTTGGTTGGAAAGCCAGCGCCTTGTGCGCGGCGGATCACAACCCTTCAAATCACAGCACTCAGCTATAGCATAAAATCCGGATTCTGCGTTGTTATCTGTACTCGCATCGACGTAGAATATTCCCCAAAACCTTAAACGATCAGCAGTTGATCTTGATACAGATATCAAGATGTTGAGCAATAATGGTACGTGATGTGAAATTGGTGCAGCGTGAGGACATCATGGTCAGGACCCTACCTTTCTCGATAATCCTGCGCAAACGCTAGGCAGACTTGTGTCTTTCCCGATCCGCCAAGTCCAAATAGGACGTATCGCTTTTGAGTGGGCCGGAAATGCTGGGGTGCGCTTGGCAAGCAGACTGTACTCATCTGACGAAGAATGTCATCTCGACCCATAAAGTCTGGACTGACGTGGTAAGGAATGCTATAGTGGACGTTGGTGTTTTCTTTGCTTTGGACTACACAATAATCATGTATTCTGCGCTCAATCGGGTTTCTCGTGCTAGTCCAGAGCATTGGGACTACGTACATTGACGACTTCGCGAGCTCTCCTCATATTCGCGCATCATTCTTCCTATGCGCAGGTGGATCTGTTCATATGTCTCATCCGCGGGAGAGGAAAACTTGCACATCTCTTGATGATCGGCATTAACAGGTATCTGTTCCTCGTTCATAACACCAAGAAGTGCAGAATACTTTTCGACGATCTTGATCACAAAAGACTCGTCAGAATGTTGTGTATTGACTTCATAATTCTCCACGACCGAGAAGCTTACAAGGCGAGGGCTATGCTTCATCGGCTTTTGCTCGTAGCAGCTGACAATTGTATAGTTGGACATCTGATTCCGAAAGTCCTTCGACAGTTGCTGGAGGAATGTACAATTAGCTTTCAGTGCATCTATGGTGGCTTTTGGATTCGGTTTGTGTAGAAGTTTTTGAGCCACATTGGTGAGTATGTTTGCAAATTCTGGAATATCGGTTCCCTGATGAGGTGTTCCCATGAAGATAATTCCAACGGTGAGCTCGTGTATAGACTTGTAGCGTGACTCGATGAAGGATTGCACTAATGCCTACACTTGGTTAGCAAATCGAGTCTAATGAATGTCCAGATTGTGGGAAGTGGCTATTCATCAGGAAGGAGACGATATAGCAAAGTGCGGCAGGTCAATGGATTGGCGTAAATACGCGATCAGAATCAGGGGTAATGGTCTTGCCCAACGTATCGCTACGACAATGAAGCATCACGCCAAGGTCTCCTGCGAACATAGTTCAAGGACTGACCTTCTTCAGGATAATGCCGCCAAGAGAGTGGGCTATGAAGATGATCGGTCTCTGCTTCTCCTTTGAAGATTGTTAACAAACGTAAAATACGTGCTATGGTGTTCAAACACGAACGTCATTTGCCTCCCTCTTATCGATAAGGTTGACGAGGAGCCGACTGCCATGATCATCAATATCTGACGTTGTTCTACTGAAAGCAGCGTCGGCATCATAGCCAAATGTCATGATCCGACCAGTTTGGATGTTCTCGGGTAGAAAGTCCCGCAACCAGCAAGTCTGAGTCTTTGAGTGTGTCCATGTGCCAATCAGGTCGCCCTCTAGCCCATGTATGGCTACAATACTGTGGGTACGAGTATTAGCAGCTACCGTTACAGGGGGAAAGCCTCGTTGTGGTCGGGTGGGTGGTATAGTACTCACTCAACATTGATCCCTTTGCTACTTTCAGAATCTTCCCCTGGATAGAGGACTTGTATACCCATCTCGATTTGAAGTAATCACGTTGCAACGAGACTTATTATCAGGATGTTGGCGTCTCAAGGTGATTCTTCAGCAGATACGTTGTGCACGAAGACTGCAAATGGCTGAACGGTTATTATGAGCTTTCGTAAAGCAAGCTAACCCGTTCCCTGATCTCATTGTCTATCTCCACTCCTGGGCCAGATCGGCGGTAACTTCGGGTCCTCGCATGGGCACCAGTTTGCTTTGATGTCTTCCCGCCGGCGGTGTCGTGATTCAGGAAATTCCCGCGCCACACCCAGGATCATATCTGCACCTCCCGCCACTCGGCACTGAGAAGAAGCCAAAGAAAGTACGAAATAGTATTATGGATGAAGATGAAAGCTTCGTGCATAAGGCGTAGGGGCCTAGCCGTTCTCTGAATGCCTAAGGCTTTGATAACTCACAAGCTCATTCAATCATTTCGATCTTCTCGGAAGACAGGTAGCTACACCTTTAACAAGGCTTGAAGATCCATTGTATCTGCACGGCTCCAAAGAGCGTACAACCGTAATATTGCCGCAGCTCCAACACGCGGATTTTGGATCTTGATGCCCGACGGATGTTAGAAACCATTCGTGTCAGAGGGCTGGATAAGGCTTGGGATGATGCGGATACTGAACCCTGGCGTCATAATATGCACCGTACCACAAATAAGAAAACCTGCTGAAAGCCATCCTGAAGCTCAGTCCACGAGAGTAAACGGGCACTATTGGGTACGAATTACAACGACAGCAGCCGTATGCACCCGACAGACTGCAAACAAGAGCCAAAGTCCAGGCCAATAGCGTTGGCAGAAGCACGGGACGGATTGCACGTCTCCGGGGTGTGGTGCAATGGACAAATGATCTGGGAGAGACTGAGCGGTCAAGGGATATCTTGTCATATTGTTTGCCTTTCTTCCTCGCTCGTCGACACATGACAGGCTACAAAGGCCAACGAGCGACTTCCGAAAGGGAATCACGGTGACGGTCGTTGGCCACCACGCGTCTCGTTGCCGAGATTTAGCCGACTATGGTCTGGAACTAGCGCCAAAATTCACGCGTTGTACGCGTCCTCAGGTGTCGACCACGCTCTTGAATGGTCAAGTGAGACGTTGAGCTACCACCAGCTTGCGGCCGCAGCCTTACCACCGCAGCTGTGATAGTAGTAACCTCGACAGAGATGCCCCTCTGGAAGGAGATCGACGTTGCGTATGACTCAATGGGATGTAATTCCTCTACGTCTGACGAGGATGTTGTTGTCGCTTATTATCCAAAGCTCCAATCTTCGAGCTTGGGTTTCGATTATTCGGGCCACTTGAAAACCATCGCGTTGGAAAGAAAGTCCTGCTTTCTGTTGTTCATTTTATCCATACACCAGCATCTGAACAACGAAAATGTTGCGATCCTTGCGAAGAAAGTCCCCGTCATATTGGCCACCCCTGAAACCAACATAGAACATGTCGAGTCTTCCCAGCCAGAGGGAACGTTGTCATCAGGGACCGACACGGAGCTGGATGAATATGGAGAGCCCTATGGAACGCAGGAGGAGACCTCTGAGACCAAATCCTCAGGCCTAAAGAGCCCGTCTTCGTTGGAAGCAGATCTTACGTCGTCTAGCGATGATGTGATTATGGACTCGGACTTTGAAGAAGATGTCGGCGGGATTGACTTTGGTAATTCCAGCTGGCGCTGCGAAGACTGTGGCTGCAGTATCGAGGACGGCTCGTGTCCCAATGGCCATGACCTGAAGCGCTGTATGACCTGTGATTGGCAGCTAGTGAATGGTATCTGTCCTTCATGCGACGGCTGTGGTATGGGCAAAGAGGACGGAGGATGTCCTGGCTGCGCCTCAGACGGAGATGAGGATTTTATTGTTTCAGACAGCCACGATGGAATCTGGAGATGCATTTACTGCCAATGGGAAGTGGAAGCAGATAATGAGACCGATGGCAATTGTCACTGTCTAAACCCCCAGCGCGAGGCGCGCTATCTAGATCTTTCAGAGTGTCCCGATTATCACCCTGCGGATTTCGACAGCTCCTCTGATGAATCCGCCTCGGATGAGGAACCCGATAGCGAAGATGAACGCTTTATCGATAACGAGGCAGTCGCCGTCGAAGGGGTATTTGATCATGCTACAGAAGCTACCAGCCTCGCCAGTATCACCCTCGAGGGCAGGGGTCCCAATTCCATCCACAGAGCAGCGAAGGATGCGAAAACTATGGTGGCGGCAGAGGACAAGGAGAATATGGAACCCGATATATCCACGGATGCCGCAATCGTCGCTGGGCCAGACGTAGGAGGCTCTAATATTGTTGACATCGAGTCTATGGACATGTGAAGAGGTGTTGGTCGCTGTTCGAAGCTTTGGGAGTGAACGGCTCCGTGAGCCATATTGAGGCCAGTATACTTTCAGAAACACTAATTTTGATGTACATAATCACCTTTCAATATTTTCAAAGGAAAAAACGTCGGACAGCAAGGATTGAGGTCCTCTACCAGCTAGAGATCGATCCACTTTGTGGTGTGGTGTATACGCAAATGATATCCAGCTCACAGCTTAACGTGCTCGGGTTATGCGTCAAAGGCAAAATATACAATGACGGTGCGTGTAAAACTCCACCTAACTCAAACATGGGAATGCACATTCCGCGAACAATACGAGCTCATCAAGCACACAAGTCCAGCGACTTTCTAGATGCTAGCCAGAGACAGCCAGGCCAGTGCGACGAGGGATATCACAACACTCCCGGCGAATCCCCAGATCCTCATATCCTAATAACGACCGATCTCTCACCTGTCGAACTCTAATCACCCTTTCCCATGAGCTTTAAGCCGAGATCCCCATCATATCTAGTGGTGGCTACCACCCGTTGTCACAGTGACGAGACAGGGAAGATCTTGTTCCAATGGCGAGAGAAACGGTGTGGCAATTCGGCAATGCTCGAAGGCTCAACATCAATCACGACAGAAAACTTTAGCTGATCTGTATGCTCAAGACCATCTCGTGTTTATCAGGGATGCGCGACTCCTACGTTTCAGTACGGACAAAGTGACATCCGGTTCGTGGATCACATCTCTCATACCGTTTTCGTCTGCGACGTACATACACGATGTCGTTCTTTCGCCCGTACCGACATACTGCGCAAGTCCTGCGTCATCAAAGTTATCTCGTGCACACCGATATCAGCCTTGCTGCTCGAGTCACATTGCTTCCGCGTCATCAGCCGAATGCACGGTCTCAACAACGTGACCTTGGTTATCGACTTCAAGAGCCGTATATGGCAGGCACATGATCCCAGCAGCGATGCTCAGGTCCCACTCCTTCCAGACTTTGCACCCTTGGTGGCCAGGGTGAGCAGCGTAGTGGACTCAACGCTTGAAGCGAGTAGCTCCAGAGAGATTACAATGATAGATTACTGGACAGTCTCTTGTCTCGAAATGATACGGGGAGAATGCTCGAGTCTGTAACGCGCTTGAACTGCTGATGCGCTACTACGGGAATGTTGGGTGTGATACCGATACCGGCAACGATCATCAGAGTGGCTCGAGACGCTCTCATCAAACGTGCCGTTGTGTCGTACAGGTACAGGTAGAGCAATGAGGCAGCAATGAGAAACAGGTTCACAGCACGAACAGGTGTGATAAAGCTTCCATGATAGTTGCATCAAGTCCATGGGCAACGCTCGTAGAATATTCTATGGGAAGTTCTACTATGTTCTTGATCACAGTGGATCAATGCAAAGTATGGACGGCATCATGTCTACCCCAGACCCTGTTGCTCGGCAATGCAACGATCCCACCTGTCGTCATGAAACCTCGACTGGCATGGCTTAGCTCTTGCGGTACATGTAGGAGACCACTGGGCCGGCTCAGCCTTCCTGCTTGAAATTACCCCGGCCACGCTATTGCCTCGGCTCGGGGCTGGGTAACGGCTCCTTCTACGCTAGCCCCCAAACAGGCCTAGGGTGAGGAGTTTCACGTTTCACAGTCGGCCGTCTCGGGCACCATTAGTAGGAGAGATCAGCGCCTCACACATCTTGGTCTTTGGTGGGATTGAAGAAGCATGGCTAATTCCAACCAACAGGAGACTGCGCCATGCGCGTTATTGAGAAAGCTTCCCATTCCCTTTGCGCCCAATCCTTTTTCGCTCGGAGAATTGGGTGGGAAAGGAGGTTCAAATGACAGAGTTCGCTTCTATCTGTACACTGCGATACATGACATCTCCTGTTTCACATTAACCAGATGATTTCTTTTTGTGACCGTAACTGCTACAGCCCCTTCATCCATTCCATCGCGCTTCGAGTCTGATCTTCTTTATGATAGCACAAAGAAATGGCCCTGACGGCCCCTTAGTTTCATCACTGACACTACTAATCGTTTCTTGTCTTTGCTTTGTCCCATCAGGAACAATTTCTTCAGCGATCCAAAAGCAAACATGACAGCAACCTCTCTACCCGAATGAGACTACATACATAACGACCATGCCGATCCGATACCGCGCAGCAGCAACCGAGCCTGCTACCTTAGCGATGACGAACATACAACCACCGAACAAGAGCTGGTCGGACATCACAGCACCGGGAAGCGGAGGGGGTGATCATGCTCTGCCTACAGCAACCTCCTTGCAAGTCGCCATCTCTTCAACAGATACGGCTGTCCCTAGCGGTCTAGTAACGGAAACTGGGTCCGTACCCACGACCTCACGAAGCCTCCCTCTACCGACCCAAATCTTCACATCTACCACCGCTCCCGTCACGAAGACCCCAACACCAACACACACACCTGCAGCATCACATGGACTTTCACCAACCAAATTGGCGTTAGCCGTCATCATACCAATCGCATTCCTCGCCATATTAATACCTATACTAGTGTTCTGGGTTCTCGGCCGCAGGCGGAAGCTGCAAGAGCAACGAGATGCCAGTCAACGACATTCGCATTCACGCGAACCAATGATACAAAAGTTACGCGAGCCCATTATTGAGCGGCAGCCATCCTACAAAGGGCCAGCTCCGGCTCGTCCACTGAGGACCCCCGCTGGAAAGAGATCCCCGCGCGGAGGTGTACAAGAACCTTTGTCGGCTCACACGAGGGACTCGCTCGGTCTGTTCAACTTCGAGCTCTCGCCAACGACCCCCAAGACTCCTAAAGTCTCGAGGACGCCGGAGTCCGAAACCAGCCCACAATTCAGATTCAGCGTTGCGCGAGCCCTGGAGATGCGTCGATCGCAGCCATCCGTCGTGCAGCCGCACGCACGTACGTCTGACACCAGGGTATCGTCTAATATATCAGCAACCGAAGCTGGGCGACCCGGAACAAGAGGTTCGAACCGTGGGTCCGGAAACAGCCTCTTCGATCCACCACCACCCTACGCATCGCCTCGTCCATCGGAATCAGCAGCAGAAAGATCCCACTTCGCACCTCTTTCGCGGATAGGAACTAGGAACCTTGCAGACCGCTCCCCGCCGCAGGCACCGGCTCCGGTCCACCCCAGTACATTAAGTGAAGAGCCAGACCGCTCAACCTACGCCTCCAGCGATGCAATACAAGACCGGGACACCCACGCCCAAGTCCGAACCCGGTCGAGCTCACCGTCCCTGGAATGGCCCTCACCACCCAGACCACAGGGAGTGCTAGCTCGAAAACCCGTCCCTTCGCAAGCCGCACGGGTAGTCTCCCACTCGACATCTCCACACGACGATTCCCACCTCGACGGCCCCTTCGAACCCTACCTCCCCGAACGCTTGTCGGACGTCTCGGGCTTCTCGATCGACACGTCGCGATGGGGTGGGGAGGATCGATCGCGGCAGGAATCTACGGTGTCGTCGATGCATTCGGTACGATCGCTGCATGAGAGTGATGATTCGACTGTACAGCCACGTCATCTTGTGTAGGTTGGGTGGTGTTTACTGTTGAGCATAATTGAAGGCGTTGGAAAGATATCCATTTGCAGCGCTTTCGCGCTGATGTTATTGAAGTACGAAGCATATATGGAAACGGTCATGTCCTCTTATGAGCCTTGACCCAGCTCGGTCAGCAATAAATAATTTTGCAAATACCATACAACATATCATTCTGCAATTTACAATATCAGAGTTTAGTAGCTCTAGAGGCAGTGACCAATGCTAGTATCAGACGTTAGAATGTTATGAAATAATTGCTCCTTCTCCAATTGTGTAATCGATCCTCCTAGTTCTAGAATCTACGGAATAAACCCGAATCTCTCATCCGGCATAGCAAGACCCTGTCACAGTTACCGACTAGGTATGGATAAAGCTAAGAGCCTAGTCAAAGGAGGATGGCATCCGTCTGGCAAGGATGGCGGTAAAGAATCGTGGCGAGGAGACAACAAGGGCATCAACCAAGCTGTAATTCTTCCTAACTCCATACCAACATACTATAGCTAAAGACCAACCCGACAGGCTGGCTGGATAGGCAAGGGCAAAAGCAAAGACCCTCATACTGCAGCAGCAGAACACCAATCACAGCCCCTGGCCACACTGAAAGATCCTGACGCCTTTGGTCCACCACCTAGAAATGTCAATTACTATGGCCAGGCAGCGGGACAATCGGGAGCCGCCCTGAGGGCCGGAGGAACACCAACGAGGGACGCAGAAGAGCAAAGGGAGCAGGAAACCGCGAGGAGACCTGCTCCTCCGCCTGTCCCCTACAGGGTGAATACTGCAGGGATCGATTCAAGGAACCTACCAAAACCACCCGTAAGACGAATTGAACAGAGCAACGGCCAACAGACCACTACATTGGCTGCAAAGCCGAAGCCTTCACTTCCCCCGCGACTACCACCTAGACAGAACTCGCATCCGGACACCCACGCACCAAGTCCACCACCAACATACACAGCAGCTATCCAACCATCCGCATCACACAGCGGAGATTTCAACGTAGGCGCCTTGAACAGACTGGGCAAAGCAGGCGTCTCAGTCCCTGGGTTCGGCATCGGCAGCAAATCTCAAAGTCCATCTACAGAAACCCAACCACCAAACCCATGGGCTTCACAATCTACCAGCACTCCCTCGACATCGCAAACCCCTTCTTTAACTAATCTCGGCTCTCGCTTCTCCAAGCTATCTACCACCTCTCTACCTCCCTCCTCCCAATCACCCCAAGCCGGTACGACTACGCAACAAAAGCAGGACGCTCTCCGTACAGCCTCTAATTTCCACAAAGACCCATCGTCCATCTCACTCTCCGACGCACGAGCTACAGCCAGCACAGCGAACAATTTCCGCGAAAGACACGGCGAGCAAGTAGCAGCTGGCGGGAAATGGGCCGGGGCCATGAATAAGAAATATGATGTTGCGAATAGGGTCAATGGCTACGCAGGCACTAATGCCAATACTCAGCAGGACCAGACACAAGCTTTGCCGAGTCAGGGATCGAGTCCATGGGCTGATGAGCCCAGTGCTGGCCATGGCGGGCAGTCACCTGCGAGAGAGAATCCGCCTATATTGATGAGGGACAATACGAATAGTCCGGTGTCAAATGAATCACTATACAAAAAGGCTCCGCCGCCACCACCTGGCGTGAGAAAGCCGGTCCCGCCGCCAGTGCCGATGGGAAGTAAACCAAGGGTGTAGTATAGGATGCGTTTTGCTATGAGGGAGGGTTGTATGCGATATTTCTGGAATCACTACATTACAGTACTAGATACCCGAAGATACTTAAATTGCCTTCCACTAAGTATGTGATTGCATCCTGAATCCTCAACTATGAACTGCGAGCCAGGCGACCTTTATTGGATACAACGATACAGAGTACCCACGTCCCAATGATAGGCATAGGTGGGAAAGATTCCGCACGCAACAAAGCACGGACACGACCTTCCCATGATGTGACAGGGACGCAACACTCATTGCGTTTCTAAGGTACGTTGTGACATTGTTGACGGATCAAGGAGGCTGAGTTAAGGCTCTGCCAATACGGTAATCGGGGCCCTACTAGTCGCAAGCTCCTAAGCCCTATCGCTCCTTAAGAATAGCGTCATCGTAATGCCTCCCCCCGCCAAACCGAATACGCATCTTTGAAAAGTGGTCATCATACAACAGCAATGTTCGTCATATATACGCAACGATATATCCTCCCACCTCCAATCCTTTCAACATACCACCACAGCACATTCTCATAGTATAACCTCCCACCTAAACCCCAAACCCCAAAACCAGATCAACCTCCCCACATCACCCTCCCCCACTCCCCCCCACCTATCACACATCACACACAAAAAAAAATGGCATCCCTCCTCGTCGCCGCCACCCTCCTCTCCTACACCGCCATAAAAACCCACTCCCAAAAACGCCGCGCCCGTCGCGCCCACCGCACCGCATCCTTCTCCGCCCTCGAGCAAGAAAACGCCGCCCGCATCGCCCACCTCCAATCCACAACCTGCTTCTGCCAACACAGCGACTGGCGCGGTGGTGGCTGCGATGTTCATGGCTACGTGCCTCCTGCTGGAGAAGGGGGAGAGCCGCCGGTGTATACGGAGATTGTAGGCGGAGTGAGGGCTGAGGGGAGGGGGGGATTGGTGCCGGAGTTCCAGGATGGACATGCGCCGTATGCGGCTGTTTCTGGTGTAGGGAATCAGAATAGGGATATGGACGGTCCGTATGTTTATCGACGGGGAGGGGAGGAGGGGGGGTTGGCTGATTGGGGGGTGGAGAAGGCGGAGGTGAGGAGGGGTGAGAGGAGTGGGACGAAAGTTGTGGGTTTGCGGAGTCTTAGACGGAGGTTGAGGGGGCTTGATGGGATGAGATGAGAGGGATGGGACAAGAGGGAGGGGATAAGGGAGTTAAAGGGAGTTGAAGGGTGGAGGTGTGAGATGAGGGGATAAGAGGGAAGGGAGTTAGAGGGATGGATGGATATAGGAGGCGTTTTTTGGGATATGGGAGGATTGCATTGGAGGTGTTGGATGTGTTTGGGTTGGGATATGCTTGGGTTGGGATGTGATACCACAATGGCGTTTGGTCAAGCATAGTGGATGTACAGTGCGAGCGTGTGAGTGCGGTATGATACGATAGCTAGCACTCACGCATGCCCAAATGAGTTGAATGAATAAACACCTGAATCCAAATTCCAGTTCAAAAATCCTCCCACCATCCCTTCCCTCCCTTCCATCCATCCATCAAACCTCTCACAACCCCGTTCCTTGCATCCTCCATCAAATAGAACCAACAACGATCAGCTACCTTATGTAAAACTACAACACACAAAAAACGGAAACTCTCCTTTGTAGACTGATACACCTCACGAACGAATGAAATGCACTCGCGCAAGCTTTTCCATTATTGTATCTACCTCAGCGCATACTTTGCAAGAAATCGCATGCATGCACAAACTACCTGCTTGCTATCTGGGGGAATATTTGGGTCGGACCAAGGAAAAGGGTTTCAGATACCCATCGTCTGTAGGATAGAATAGCAGAAAGAACGCCTGGTGTTGAATTATGTGGCAGCTGCATTCGCCGCAAAAGGACAAGGGAGATGAAGCATCGAGCTCCGTGTGAAAAGTGAGCAAGAAAATGACATCTTTCAGCTCTGCTTGGGCTGCATTTCCTCCTCCGCTTTCCTCTCCTCCTCGGTTTTGGGCTCGTCAGGGACCATCTCGTAGCCTGAGGCGCCGAGGTCGGGTGAGGATTTCTTTTCCTCAAATTCCGATTTCGGCTCCTGTTCCGGCTCCTTCGACTCGCCTTCGTTCTCTGGCACAGCTTCGTTGTTCGACTCTGCTGCCTTCATGGGCTCGGTGCCGTTCTGAGGCTCTTTTTCATTTTTCTTCTCTTCGGCTGGTTTGGAGGGTTTGACCGGGCTTTTTTCCCTTGGCGTTGGGGTCTTGACTGGACTCTTCTCCCGCGATGCAGGAGCTTTTGCTGAGCTATTTTCGCCGTGAATCAGAGCCTTCTTCTCTGGACTCTTGTCTCTTGGCTTCGAGGCCTTTTCGGGGCTCCTGTCACGATTACTGGGGCCGCCAGCGGGCTCACCGTTCTCTTTGCTGCCTTTGGACTTCTGACTCTCTGCCGCCTTCCTCGTTTTCTCTTGTAGAGCCTGTAGATCATCCTGGACCATCTGCTTGGCGTCCTTCCCTGCCTTCTTCGCCTGAGCGCCCATCTCTCGTGCCTTCGCTGGGATGTCGCCAGAGGCTTCTTTAGCTTTGTTACCCAAGTCCTGAGCCCCCTTCTGTGCCTTCGCTGGCAGATCTCCAACAGCATCTTTCGCTTTATTCCCCAGATCCTGGGCGCCTTTCTGAGCCTTTGCTGGCAAATCGCCAACAACGTCTTTCGCTTTGTTACCCAAATCTTGAGCGCCCTTCTGGACCGTTGCTGGTATATCGCCAGCTGCGTCCTTGGCCTTGTTGCCTAGATCATTGGCCGTCTTTTGAGCCTGTGCGCCCAAGTCTTTTGCCTGGCTCTTGGCTTTATCGCCCATATCTGAGACAGTGTCCTTGGCATCCTTCTTGGCTTTCTCCAACTTCTCCTTGAGCTCAGGGGGAGGTTCAGTCATTCCACCTTGCGTGTTGGCCATAGCGTCTTTGATTTCCTTTTCGACTTTCTTCTCGGCAGTCTTGGAGGACTCCATGATGTTCTCTTGTGTTGTCGACTTCGGGGGTTCGGATTGAGCACGACTCATATAGTTCTTGTAGAAGAAACTGAAGAAGAGGAACGCAAGAGGAACGAGGTAGAGCGCGTTCAAAAGAATAGCAAACACTTCCCCAGATGTGTCAAGGCAGTGGACTCGCTGAGTGCCCATCCTGTATCTGATCTCCTCATGAGCCTTCTCAACATCCGCGGCACGGACGGCATCGATGCCAAAGGTTTCGCCTTGGTTATTCCGAACGTTCTCCGCGAGGCCCTCCTCTCCAGCGGCGCGTAAGGCGGCTTTCTTGAGCCAATTCGCGAGACCTGCCGACGCCGTTGCGCTGACAAAGGCGCTACTAACAGCAGACGAAATAGTAGACGCAGCGCTAGGAATGGCGGTAGACAGATTGTGGACGTAGAGGTATGACATTTGAACAGGGATGTCGTATGCCACAAATAAGTGAGCAAGCGCATACGAGGTACCAAAGATGATCTGTGCTATTTGGAGACCCGTTAAGACCTTCTTCATGTTCAGGGGCACTTGAACTGTAAGCGCTGAGAGGGCATAGTAAGTGTACTAGGTGGCGTCAGTGTATGCTTGCTTTCACTATCTGTAGGCTGCGACTCACCATCACCGTGTGTACGCCAGAGTTAAGGAATACAAACATCCAGATGGGTGGAGACATGTACCGTATACCGGCCCATAAGCACATCATTGCTCCAGCGTGGTGGAAAGTCTGCAGAGGCGAGCTTATCTTGCCTTTCGTAAGAACAATAGCAGTATCCAAAAGTTCGTAGAACTTCGAAAGGTAAAAGAGCCATCCATAGAAGGCAAGACCTTCGTTCCAGATCCTGCCTACATCAGTTGAGTCTGGACGACCCTCAATCAGTCTGATCGCCTTGTCCGTGTAGCTCCAACCTGTCGAGCGGGCGTTAAAGGTAGCAGCACTTCCAAGTCCGCGCGGTCCATTCATCTTGCAGAGTGCATCAGCGACACCAGCAAGTCCGTGTTGTCCGTTCCAGCCTGGCCATGAGCCCCTTATGGCGTTCAGCATCCCCAGAAAGGTCCAGGCAGAGTACGAGGCAAGGAAGATATTGTGCGCGACAACTAGAAAGTAAAAGACGACCGATTTGCTGAAAGCCCATGGCTTGTAATCCCTCTCCTTGTTCATGCGATTCACGAAGGTCACTGCCGACCCATAGAGAATTGCGATGGTGATGGGAACAGCGGCATTGAGGGCATTGCTGTAGAGCTTTGGACTGATGGTGAAAGGCCGAGCAATTGAGAAATCGGATATTGGTGGGCTCAGCGCTGCGGGGTTTGAAGAGGGCGTGAAGAACAGCAAAGAGGCTGGTGGGTAGGTGAAGTGTACAGACGGAGCTGTTGTTGTGAACGATGGAAGAACCATGTTGGCGACTGCCCAGCTCGTCAGTGACTGTTGTCAAGAAGCACTGCGCTCCAGGGTATTTTCGCGAAATGAGAACGTAGCAGGAAAGAAAGCAGTGACGTGAGCATTGAACACGGTGAGTTTAACACAGTCGCCAAAGTTCACATGACACGGAAGAGGATAGCTGATGGTGTATCACAAGTATAACTCACCTACGATTGAGCTTTACAGCCTCCAACCCGGTTGTCAAAGTGCAGACCGACCTTTAAGTTGTCGTGTGCTTGAGCTGTTTGCAAACAGCGACCAGAAACCACACGCGTTTGTCCAAGGTTAAAGATGTCTTGGCAACGGGATGACGTAGAATGTTAGGTCTCCTTTTACTACGGGACCTTATCAAAGTCGAATTTCCTCTCCAGTATATAACCGTATATTTAAAGCACCTTTAAAACCTTCATGTAGTTGCTGGTATTTAATTAGAAAAAGTTCTGAGCTTGTCCTGCTACACAATGTGTCTGCAAGTCACAAACAAACCCTTCCATGGCTCACTCTACCCCAAGATTCTTACGCAATATCAGGAGAACCTAACCCCTTTCCGCCACAGTAAACTCAACAGTAATCCGTTCAATATACTCCACATAATCTGTCAAAGATGTAACATCTTAGCCAAGTCTCTGTAAACTGGAGGCTATCCTCACTACCAGATTCATACTACCACTTGACTAACATATCGCTCTCGCCCTATTCTATTGTCCGTAGAATTATCGTATCGCCTGACAACATTGGCACTCATCCTTTTGGCAGGGTTTGAGCAAGAGACCCCTGAAAGGAGTGTTGTGGCAGGACATGGGATACGTTGATAGTAGTCACCAGGCTGTTCATGATATACGGTATCACATAGACGCCAGCGTGTTACACCATGGCATGTTGAGAAAACAATGTACCTAGCAGCGCTGCAGGCATCATGCCCCAAAAAGAAAAATTCTCATCATTATTGGACTTGTCGATATCGTATACGAACTTATATTTCTGTATGCTAATGCAAATCAGACTTGGGGACTCGGAAATGACTGAGCAATCTTCGCATGCTTCTGCTTTCCAGTGTGTAATTACAGTAAAGAAATCGACAACATACTCCAGCGCCACCAAATGAAAGACCGGAGATTCAGACAGCAGCCGGTGGATACAGAGCGATCAGATCAATGCTTATAGCACGTCCATACCACCAACCCCGCCGAACTTGCTGTCCAAGAATTTCCCCTCATCAGTCATGAGTGGCACTTGTCGAGCATCACAATCCACCACCCGTCCGCCAAGGCGTGGATTCTGTTGTTTTTTCGCCATTCCATATCCATCCTCCTGCTTCCGAGAAGGCATTTGCGAGGTGGCTGTGGCGGTAGATGTCACAGTGGCCTCTTTGTTACGGTCATGCTCTTTGTAGGAAAGATCCTCCACACATTTCAAGCGATTTCGGGACCATTGGGATCGTGTATCCATATCATCGCGCAGCTGCTTGACCTGCTTCTTTATCTCCCTCCACAACTCATAGTCATCCAGATCGCTGCCTTCATCGTCGCCAGCTCCTCGCACCTCATCTTCGGACCGGTGGCCAGCGATGGTGAGGAGCGTGGCCACAAAAGCTTCTTTGAGGTATGCGAAGCTGAAGTCTTTCGTGATGCCAGCGATTGCAGCGCAGAGTTTCTTTGGGAACTTGATTGAGGGCTTAGATGCGAGCTTGGAGCGCCAATATTCGCAATACAGTACTCGCTCCTCCATCGAAGGAAGGGGGAACAAATACTTGCGGTCGAATCGACTGGGCCGGGACGAGAGGCCAGGATCCAATTGGTCGAGATGGTTGGTTGATGCAACCATGAATATACCATCATTGTTCTCTGCGTAATCATATCAGTAATCACCATGTGCATGGAAATGGACATTGACATACCCAAACCGTCCACTTCATTGAAGAAGTAGCTTCGACTTCCTGGCGTAACGATCGTATCAATGTCCTCAAATATTAGCAAACAGGGCGCCATATATCGCGCCAGCGAGAAGATGCTCCGGATATCCCAAGTGTTAGGCGCCGCCTTGACATACAGACTAGGAATCGAGTCGCCGTTCTTTTTGAAAAGTGAGTGCATCAGCGCTTTGATAGATATGGTTTTGCCATTGCCCGCAGGGCCCCAGAAAATTACCTGTAAACATGTAAGCCAACGTGAATATGTCCCATGATTGCCGTATTGTGCGCACTCCTCGTTTCCAAGGCACCCCTAGGTCCTTGTAGATATCCTCGCTGTCAAAGAACTTATGCATTAAGCCCGTGATCGTCTTTTTCATCTCCTCATTCAGTATCACATCATCCCAATTGGCCTTCTGAACCTCCTTATATAGCGAGCTGCTTGCCTGCCAGTACCCATCGTACACATACACGTACTTGTCATCCGGCTTCTGCCATACGCCAATGCTGGCGATCAACTTGTCGGTCACACCATTGCCAGACATAACTGTCTCGCCTTCAGCCGGCTCTTTCAGGATGTATTGTAGCTGCGTATATCCCATCGCAATGATGTAGACGATGAAGTACTCGGTGCCCCATCTGTAAATGTATTTGGCGAAGGTCCGACCTTCAACGAGTTGGTCAGGAATGCCGCGGCGAGAGTTGCCGCTGTAGAAGTAGCGGTAGCGTTGAACGGACTCATCGACGATGTCGAGTTCGGCGGTGGCATTACCCGCAGCAGCGAATTGGAGCAGGGAGACTTGAATAGAAGAGTTAGTCTTAACGCCTTGTCTATAGGGTGGGGAAAGGAATACCATTGCCAGCGGGTGTAACTGTCATTGACAGCCCTGGGTATTGACGGCGGAGAGCTGCCTGAATCGTAGTGTCTGCATCATAGCCGTGGCCGGAATTGAGCTCTTCGTACTCATCAAAGATTTTGTGATGGCTGAAGGTAGTCACAAGTTGGAATTCAGTAGAGTCGGACATGCTAACGGTATCCACGAATGTGGTGTTGTATAAATGCCAGAGAGCTGTTATGGTAAGTTGTATTCTAGGTCAATCGAACGTATGAGTATATGAGGATTCGTTGAACCTGGCTTGGAATACCTAAGGTGGTAGTAAAAAGTAGCTGTAGGCAGCAGGGACCCTCAGCTTGATTCGACTGCGCCCCATCTCTTACTTCATAATTGGGATCAGCATCCCAGTACAGGCGGTGCCTGTTTCAGACTGACATGTTGGTCAATGTGAGTACATACTGGCGCGAGTTACAGAGTCATTCGAAGCGCGGGCCATCAGAAACGATGGATCCGGACCTCTCAAATGTTCCCTCTAGAAGAGTTCACCCCCTTCTGGTCCAAACTTACTGCTGGTCCACGCCCTCTTATGCTATAACAGCCGATTGTTTTAACCTATTTTCGCTATAAATACTGTAGAAAACGTTATACCGAACAGATCTTATAGTAAAATGTTTTATGAAATAAGCCTGGTTAAGTATCTATAACAACGAACGTCAGTAGGCCTAAGGGTACCCTGTAGCTATAGGGCTGGACCAGAAGTAAGTTTGGACCAGAAGGGGGTGAACTCTTCTATTTATGAAGTGCAAGCGCACAACATTCGAAGACTAAGGTACTTTTCAAGGCAGTCACCATTCGCATTACTTTACGATTATTAACTGATATTTATTATCTAGACGAGCAGTTTATCGCACCGCTGTATATACGGCGATAAATACGTAAATTGTATATGTTCGAGCTACATATCTCGAGCCTCGACATCCTTCTGCGTAGCCTGTTCTTCCCCGGCCGCCTCCTCTTTCTCTCTAGCTGCTTCCACTTTTCTTTCCTTCAGTTCGTTACAAAACCTGCTGTTCGCTCGTATTCGGTCCCCATACTTGATGAATGCAAAAGGGATACCACACATCGCTAGACTCAAAAAACCTAGCAAAGTGCTCGCCCATGCTATCCCCAACTCGCCATACATGGGACTCGCTGCCAATGGAAGTATGGCTCCGAAGATGGAACGGCAGATGCTGGCAGCGGCCATGGCACTTGCAGCGTAGACCTCATATGCATCTGTAATGTAATTGAGTAAGGCCATGAAGATGAGCATAAAAGCGATACCGAATGGTAGACCAGCTAGCATAGGTACGATCCAGTGTACATTGGCATTGGCCGCCCAACCCAGCCAGATCAATGATATGACGTAAAGGGGACCACCAAGGCAGGCCAGCGGTAGACGCCGGTATTCTTCGATCGAAGCCCAATGTTTCTTAGCTTTCTTAGCACGCTGAAGGATGCTATCGTAATATACAAAGATACCAAAAGCTATGACTGCTCCGACCAGGATGGGAAGGAACGCGAGCCCAGACACGCCTGTATTCATTTGGTATATACCCTGGAATATGAGCGGGTAAGCTTCGAAAAAGAGGTAGAAGATCGCATAGGCAATGGAAAGGTAGATGCAGGTAAAGAGGACTATAGCTTCGAAGGCTATCATATGCAGGGGACGCATCAGGGTGACGCTGATCATCTGCTTGGCCCCTTTTTTTGTCCGCTCAATGGGCGCGAAAACGTTGGGATTACCGGATTTTTTGCGCATGCGTCTGGCCCGTGATTTGAGAATCGTAGGTCCGTAGGTTTCTGGTAAAAAGAGGAGCAAGACGAGTGAACCTCCAGCAAATATCAGGCCAAACCAGAATGTCCACCGCCAGGTCACAACGGACACGAATCCGGATATTATGGGCGCTACCTGAGGGCCGGCGGTTGTAGACTTGGTTGTATTAGCATGCCAATGGTATATCACCGTCCATTGTTTCACTTACAACCATGAATATTGCCATTGCACGCCCTCTAATGACGGGGTCACCGAATACGTCTGCATACAGTCCACCAACAACGGCAATAGCACTGGAAGCGTTGACACCACAGATTAATCTAAATACAAGGAGGGCAGGCCAGCTCGGTGCAAGGGCACAGGCCATGGTGAAGACGGTGAATACCGCGAAACTGGATATCATAATGATCCTTCTTCCGTATGTTTCACTGAGTGGGCCAAAGAATATAGGGCCGAGGACGTAGCCGACCAAGAACAAGGAGATCGGAAGGACGAGTTGTTGCTCGTTGGTGACTTGGAAGTCTTTGCTGATATAGTTGATTGCTCCGCTTGGCAGCGAGGAGCCCAGCGTGCTATTGACGACCGCTATGATACCAGCCATCAAGACGAAGGTTTTTTTTCTCGCCGACCAATTGTAGGGATTCTCTGGGTCTCCTTTTCTGAATGATACCATTGTCTCCTGGTCCTCTAGCTTCTGTCCATTCTTGCCTTTCACTTCGTCATCGTTGCGGTGGTCCCCGTTCATGGCTGCAACCGAATTGGAATTGGACCCAAGGCTCGTGGGTTTGTCTCCAACGACATGATCACTACCACCATGACAGGTCTCGGTGTTTGTAGGAGACCCTGTATTTTCCCGTGGCTCTGATATCGCTTCCAGTACTTGCTCGTCCGCACAGGTGCTTGGAGAACTTTGCGTGCTTTCATCGAAGCAGGTGGACCCTTGACGGCATTTGGAGCAACTCATAACGTCCGAATAGGTGCATTAGAGCTTCGAGCCACAATATCCAAGGACAGGGTCGTCGCACGAGCGCCCTCGTGGAGAAATCAATTGGAGCCATGGGCGTTAGAATCATTTTATTCATCGTGTGGGACCGGCTACCGGAGCCCACATGGGTGGAGTTGACGGTTATGACGGCACTAAGCAACGGGTGATGAAAGAGACTTCTTCGAAGAAATGCCTCCAACGCCACCATGAGCGGAATTAGTGCCGCGCAGTGCGTTCGGGTCACTCGTCTCAGTGGATCATAACACATGAGATGGCTAGCACGACTCAAGTCCCTCTAAGTCTCTAGATTAATGCTCTTGCCAAATCTTGCATACAGTTGAATCTTCAACTCTTCCATTTCTTCTCGGATCGTGCCTAATTTTCCTTCCACTTCCGACACGGATTGTTCGATGTTTTTCGTCGAGGAAGCGAGCATTCCCTGCACCTCCGGCAACGGTAATGACACGAATGTGTCACCAATTTTGTATCTGCATTGTCATCATCGATCGAACATCAAGAGCAGCGAGGTCATGTAACATACGGTATTTGATCTTCCTCGTCAGCCAGCTCGAGCTCATTGGAGAGTTCTTCGAGGTCCTCCTTATCCTTCTGCAACAGGCGTCAGTCAGCGTAAATTTCTCGTTAGTTCCTGAGATTCAGCTTACAGCCTTGACTTTCAAGTCGTCTTCCAACGTCATCTCACGCTGATGCAGCCTGCTGAACTTATTGATCTTGTCTTGGTCCTCCCGGCGAACTTCTAATTCATCCTTTCCTACGGCTGCCTCATCCTCCTTTGAGAGCTGATAGTCGTCAGTCGGTCAGGAACAGCATGTCGGAAACATCGAGACAGACCATTCGACGCTGCATTTTAGATGCCTGATAGAGGCTGTTCCTTTCTTGTGATGTGGACCTCAATCAAAATGCAAAACATGGCAAGGTTAGGCGAGCATGGGGCTAAGCTGATTTGGCCTAGTGGTTCAGACAACATGCCTAAGTACCTTACCTAGAAGATTACCACCCGCAGAAGTCAATACAGTGTCATGATAGCGTCTTAGCCGATGTTTTGTGTATCAACGATGAGGGCGATCTATATTCAAACCCGGTCAACCACACGATTGACAGACTGCTCCAGGACGGTTCATCTCCCGCTAACAATGCGAGCAGACCGACAGTTGAGGGGTAAATGGTACTCTAGTCAGCTCTAGTGCACCTTGTACAGCATCTTATCAAGTCCTTATCTTTTCCATTATCAGTCTGTTCGAGCTATGACTGCGTTGATACTCATGCACCCCCGCGTCGATGACCCTGCGATCGCCACGTGGGACCGCAAGGGATCTCTCGGTATAGATATAGGTTCAGGATGCAAGCTGTCTTTTTGACTCTCCACTTTTGCTTTTCTTCCGTGTATTCCTTACGCTCTCTATATCAAAGTAAGCGCTCAATATGGCCTCTCAAGACGCGGAGCGCAGAGTTTCGACCGTTTCAGTACCCGACTACAATCTTGCGAGCGAGGATGACGCAGCAGACTTGGGTGAGTCGCAGTTCATAAGCCGAGGAAGTTGTGTGTCTTACAAGGGATCAGCCAAGCTTGGATACAAGCAAGAATTGCGCCGCAACTTTACGATGATCGAGGTGTTCGGGATTGCCTTCAGTATCATGGGCCTCTTGCCATCGATAGCCTCGACCTTGGCTTATTCCATCCCTGCTGGCCCTGTTGGAATGGTTTGGGTTCGTGACATCAAGCGATGATAGATGCAACCGAGCAACGAGTTGATTGGTCTAGGGCTGGTTTTTGGCTACTGGCCTAATATTCGTCGTAGGCTTGGCTATGGTGAAGCTCACATGGCGCTGTGCCTATAGAAACTCATGTTGACTTTCTCCAGGCTGAACTTGGGTCATCCATGCCAACTTCAGGAGGTTTGTACTGGTGGACGCACTATCTTGCATCGGAGAAGACCCGCAACCCTCTTTGCTTCCTAGTTGGCTATAGTAATGCCATCGGCCTTGTGGGTGGTCTTTGTTCAATAGACTGTGAGAACCCAACATTTTCATTCATCCCTCGGCCGCGGTCACTCTGACCATGCTTCGCAGATGGCTTTGCTCTCATGTTCCTCTCCGTCATCGTCGTTGCTCGTGACGGACAGTGGACCCCGTCCAATGGAGCTATATATGGCGTCTTCCTTGCATGTGTTATCTGCCACGGAGTCCTGGCCTCTGTAATGTCCAAGTTTATGGGAAAGCTACAGACCGTTTTCGTCGTCATGAATCTCGTCCTCATTCTTGCTACCATCATTGCACTGCCTATCGGAGCCCGGAATCATCGGAACAACGGCCATTATATATTCACTAAAACAGAGAACAGTACCACCTGGCCAACCGGCTGGGCATTCATGCTAGCCTGGCTATCCCCGATCTGGACTGTTGGATCTTTCGACTCCTGCGTGCACATGGCCGAGGAGGCTTCGAATGCAACTAAAGCGGTCGTACGTCCAATGTAAGATCAACTAAGATGGTGTATCGATCACTGACTCATCTCACAGCCATTCGGGATTCTCGCGTCGATCGGTTCCTGTTGGTTCCTTGGCTTCATCATCATGATTGTTATTGCCGCTACCATCAACCCTGATCTCAGCTCGGTCACAGGTTCAAAATTTGGTCAGCCCATGGCCCAAATATACTACGACGCCGTGGGCAAGAACGGCACTTTGGGTCTCATGTCGCTACTCTTCATCGTCCAATTCATGATGGGTCTTTCCATCCTTGTGGCTGCCAGTCGTCAAACGTGGGCTTTCTCGCGAGACGGCGCTCTTCCGTTCTCGGGATTCTTCCGCCCTATCTCTCGACGCTTCGGATACATACCGCTCCGTACAATCTGGGGCTGTGTGTTTTTGGCCGCGATCCTGGGTCTTTTGTGCTTGATCGCCCCTGCGGCGGCACAGGCATTGTTTTCGCTTGCAGTTGCAGGCAACAATTTCGCATGGGGCGTACCCATCTTTGCAAGAGTTGTGTGGGGGCAAAAGAAATTCAAGCCAGGACCTTTCTACACCGGCGATCGTTTTTCAATTCCCATCGCGTGGTCAGCTCTTGCCTTCTTGGTTTTTGGTATATTGCTGTCAATGTTCCCCGTCGGCGGCCCAAATCCAACCCGTAAGTCTTGCCCTCATGATCGCACCCATCTCTTGATTTTCCTGCATCACCCCAGACTAACGATTCCCTGCAGCATCCTCTATGAATTATACCGTCGTCATCAACTGCGCAACTTGGATCGGAGCACTAGTCTACTACTTCGTCGACGCACGGAAATGGTTCACGGGCCCGAAGGTAACCATCGACGCGGACGACCTTACCGAAGCGCAGCAGAACGCCATCATTACGGATGGGTTGGACATCAAAGGCCTTGATGGTGTCACGGGGAAGGTGAGCGCGGATGAGAGCAGCAGTGGAAGCGGAGAGGATGTGAGGAAGCGTTGAGCGGTGGCTTTTCAGCAATCGACACCGTGCGCCGTATCACGCCTTTTTTGCTTTCGCGACTTACATTTGAGTCCCTACGCCTGTTAGCTAGATTTCACATCGGATATCCTGGGAGGAAGACTACTTTGAATAGATACAACATATCGTTACGAGCATCGAGCACAAGGGCAATCTACAACATACATGAAACGTTCGTGCGTCTTCATCCTCCAATTCTTGTCTACTTATCTTGCCTGCGTCCTTCAAAGACTTTTCATAACAAGGAACTTATTGGCATAGTGCAGTACGTACACTCATATTCTCGAAATACAACATATGCCTATCTAGTACTGAACCGGTTCCAACTTTCATCAATCTACCCTTTAGTAAGTCCTAATATAATATCAAAATATGAGTCAAATCTTCACGCACTGCATGCCGAATTAGAGAATGAGAGAGAGACAGCTTTTCGATGGTTTCAGTCTTACCGTCTCCGACCAGTCCATGGAAGTTTGGTTATTGGTTAATGCCTGCAATCTCAAAAGTCTCCAGTAGGTATCGTGTATCGTGAGTGAAGTGAAATGCTAGATACGTCAAGAGGGCTCTATTCTATCATATCAGTGACTACGTATAGGTGGTGGAAGTGACTATAAATATATCCAGACCTCCTCTACCAAATGACCAATATCAATACTATACAATAACGGCGGCGACTGGATACTCGAAGCGCGGTCTACAGGACTGGAGAATACGGACAGATCCCGCTGACCCGATGTCGTTGCTGGACTTCCTTCAGAGCGTCTTGAAGCGAGGATCGAACCGTACGTATCGAAAAAAAATCCATTTCTAGGCATTTTATAGACTGGTAAACTCTGAACCGTCGTAGCTTAGGGGAGTCGAACCCCCGGTTCTTGTCTTTCACATCTATTTCCATGGATATACCGGTAGCTAAAGGTAGCTATCCTAGTCCTATTATACCAATTCTGACTACAAGTAGCTACTCTAAGAGTACGAATCTAACGGCCCGTAGGTCTTCCAAGAAGGAGTAGAATCCTGCTCTATAAAGGGAGACTGACTATCGAGAGCTTGCTCAGCACAATCCCTGGCTCTTTATAGAGTCTTTTAACCCACTGAATAGCTGTCTGAAACGTTTGCCGCAAGACGAGTAAACATACCCAGGGCACCAGGTACTTTTGGACCTGGGATATTGACTTTGACCGATACATATTCAGCACAGTTGACTTATGAGGCCCATCGCTCTCGGACGGTGTGATGATACATCTCATAGGGTCTCTGTCTCTCTAAGTAAGGTACTGCCTATTCGCAAATCCATCCTAGTTGTGTCTGTCGACCACCATACTACTACGAAGGTCCTCATTAGAATAATCATGTACTAGCATCGCAACTTCCGCCTTGTTCTATATCAAGTCAACCCGGCTCCGCTGCCAATACCAATCATACCTTTCCCGAACTCGATTGGAACGGGTGAGAGGGAGGAGTTTGAGATAAATTGCTACCTTGTGGGTGTGGATTAGAGCTGAGTAAGAGAGGAGCGTCTCGAGGATTAGAATACCCACCTTAATGGTGATTGGATATCTAGACCAGGCAACGAATCGTCTGGCAGGTTGGCCTTTCTTGTAAGGTTTCTTACATGCAGGGGGCCCCGTATCCATCACGCAACATATCCCAAGTCCCAGCATAGACATGACATGACAGGACAAGACGAAACGAAACCCTAAATTCCATCTCAGCGAACGATGGGAGGGAAGAGCTACATCGGTCAAGGCTATGAGGTGACTGTACTGCACCGGAACTTCTTAGGAAAGACAGAAGGGTTCAAAGGCGACAAAGGCAAGACTGAGTAAAATTGCCACATATGTCGAGAAATGTGGCAGCCTGGTATTTCATCACTGGCGATGAACGACGCCGTTCCGGCATGCGTCGTTTTCACGCTATACACCCACAATTATGCCAATCACTGGCGATCATTCGGAAAAGTTTCGGAGATGATCAAAAGTTCGGATCTACTCAGTTACAGACTAGTAAGCACTTACTCACACTGACTCACGGCAAAGCCAAAGCCAAAGCCAAAAGCTTCTCGAAGTCGGGAACCCCAAGCCCAGTGGCCGGATCCCAGCCTCGAGTGGCGTTCCAGCTCGCATACGGGATGATGCTTCCCCCAACGACCGGAGCCCCAGTCTGACCATTGATACCGGTGCAGCCTACCGCGGCACCGCCGGTGATATCGGTAAGACCGATGTACCCGATGGCATAAAGCCATGGGTTGAGGAAACCGAGAGGTTCTTTGCCTGCGCGAAACCGGGCATCGTTTAGGAGGGCAATGACGGACGCGAAGACGGGTGCGGCGGCAGATGTACCTCCGGAGAGAGACTTTTTGTTGTTGACGAACACGGAGTAGCTGCGAAGTACCTATTAGTCAAGGACCTTACGATTCCACGAAAAAAATAGCCCCGTTCAGGCTGAGTAGTTTAGTGGAAGGGTAGAGACGTACTCTGGGTATAGACTATGGGCGGCAACGTCTGGGAATGCACGATTGCTGCGGTTGAAGAACGGAGTGTAGTACGCAAGAGTTTCTTTGCTGATTTCGTTCTCCAAGTAATTGGAAACAGCTCGCGCTTGGTACCGTGGTTGGGTGAAGTAGTTGCTGAAGCCTCCCGAGCTCGCAACCCAAGCTATCTCCGGATCGATGGATTGAGTCCCGCCAACCGCTGTGATGTAAGGGCAAGTACCCGGGAATTGCGGTGTGAACTGTGGTGTCTTTTTGCCATCATTTGATTGGCAAGGGGCCCCGACTCCTGATACAGTATTAATAAATGAGGTGTACATGATAGATGGACAGTAAAATACCGGTATCCCCGGAAGACTCCAGAACTGAAATTCCGCGCAAACCTAGCTGTCCTATCATATTACAGACTCGCTTTGCGTACCTTTCAGGTACAGTCTAATCATCATATCCAGTCAATAAGTGCTAGACTAAGGGACGATTGGAAGTTCTACCTGCTCATCATCTCCATAGGAGTTAGTAATGACATTCGGCAACGCGCTGTTTGGTTGTGAAAGCAAATACTGGTAGTAATTTAGGTATGGCTCATTTTGATTGTCCGCGGCGGTGGGCTCGTCAAGGTTCGGGATGAATGGACTAGGTAACGTTTAGCACAACGGTGCCAGATGCGGCGTGCCAACCACTTACGGTGATCCTCCGGTGATATAGCTGATGACTGGTAGAGGATGACTGATTCCGATGATATACTCCACGTCCAGATTGGCTTCACCGTGGTTTTTGTCGATCGCTTGATCGTCCATACCACCATTGATGAGCTCAACGGAAAAGCCTTGCTGGGGAATAGAATTGGCAGTCTCGAAAAGGGCAAGATCCTGGGTACGAGCCGATTGGTTGAGAAAGCTTCCAAACCCAATCTGGCTTCCCGACTTAGTATCTGCTTCGTAGTGAATGTTGTACAGTTCTTTAAGGCAAGCGGGTGTGATGAGAGCTGCACAGCTGGAATTTGCTGCCTGACGAGGCGCCACCTGCTTTGTGTAGGAGTGTGTCCTCGCTGTCGGCGCTTGGGGGACGGTTTTCCCAAAATAGGTAGTTGGCGTCACGAGATCGATATGATCAGCGAGATGGTCTGGCACGGAATAGCCTGTTGTTCGCAGCTTCTGAACTCCATCGTTCGCGTAGTACTTGAACTGAGCGCTCAAGAGTGTGTTCGCAGTGCCCACAGATGTAGAAAAGTTGACGAACACTCCATCACTGAAGGCGTTAGCTACACCACCTTCTTTGAGCCAGGCGAGGACAGCGTTGTTGGCGTCGCTCGATGGTTTGAGCATAGCGGCCACAGCATCACCATCCATGTACTTTCCGTAAGAGGCGGAGCCGGGCGTAGACACATCGTAGATCATTGACTCGAATTTGTCAAGATTTTGCTCCGCCAGGCCAATCTGTAAGACCAAGGTGTCACTGTCGGCTGGAACGCCGACTTGAGTCCAACCATTGGGAACGGAAGCCAATTGTTCATGTAGTATAGCGGCAAGGGTAGGGAGGAGAAGGGTGAGCCAGAGGCCCGCCACTGGAATCGCTGTATGAAATAGCATTATAGAATAGAACGATGATATGGCAGTAGTAGGAGTAGTTGCCGATGGAGAAGTCGAATAAAACTACGAGAGATAAAGAGAGTGTGGGAGGTAGCTTTATACCAATTCTAGGAGAGCAGTGGGGAAGAAGTACTAATAATCTAACAATCAGACGACTGCGTGCTTTGGGCAGCTGGTCCTTGTCATGGAGGTCGGAGTGACGTTGATTTAGATTTTCGGACATGAAGGCGAAAATACCCTGAACTTGGCTCCATCGTGCCTTCTCGAATAACGCACTCGGAGATGAGATTGAGCCATTTTACCTCACTATCACACTGTTTGGGTATGGTGTTCCTGTGGGTCTCCTAACGAAGCAGGTGCAGCTGGTACCTGCAGGACCTGATTGGGAAGGAGGTCGGTCCATCCTTGCAGCTCTGTAAGATGAAGTAGAAAGCAGCAGCCAGCGGGAGTCCAACAAGGAACAGGAGCAATGGACTGCGTATCACTCATATACCTTCGGCTCGGTGCCATGGCAAAAGGTGAGAAATCAAAGAGGCAAGAGAGAAGGGCAATATCATAAGGTGCCCCTTTTAGTCTATTTCAGGCCTCGGGGTACGCTAAGCGTTATCGGATTAGCGCAGTATGTGCTCCGATCTGCCACTATTCTTGGCATCACATATCCTATTTTCTCTATCTATAACGTTCGGCACGTTCCTCTACGGGTATAGCCCGTCAATCTGATGAAATGCAGTTGGAACATAATTGGAATCATTGTCATATTTCCTCAGCTGCGATCTTCTAAGCGAAGCAGCTACTCAAGAGCTGTAGATATGGATAGGGCGATTATAGGGGCTATTGGTTTCTAGGATGAATATGCTTCTCATCGTATGTTATCCTGCTGCTGTGGGTTTGCTGAATATGGGCGGAATCAGTGTATTGGTCGCTGATTTTGTAGGGAGCGTGACTGAGGGTTAGGCTGTATTGTCCACTTCTGTGCTGTTGGTGTCAGCATTACCGCCGGTTTTGAGGTATACAAACCCACATAGAAATGTATATTGAGATCGGATTGTCTCAGATTGGAGTGTAGGACTGGGATAGACGTTGATGATTCTTTCCGATAGGAGTGAAGCAGTTATTGGATATCATCCCACACGTCTCTGCGTCACAGCCAGAATTCACACATCAAGGGTCGTGAAGATCATTCATGAGAAGCCATCACGCTCTACGTCCCCTTATTCCCTCTCTTCCCCCCCCTCTTCCCCCTCTCCACATGCGCCTTCAACACCCTCCCCCTCTCCACCAAACTCCGCTTATTCTTCGCCTTCCCCTTCCCCAACGTCATCAAGAAACTCTTCTTCCTCGCCTTTTCCTTGTTAGTCGTACTCTTCCCCAGCACATCCTTCTTCTCCCTCCGCTTAGCCTGCGTACTCTGCCGCACGCTCTCGTCGCCTTTGCCAGCTTTCGCCAAGGCGACCTTGTCGGCTTTGGTGGTTTTCTTGGAAAGGGAGGCGAGGCCTTCGATGGTTTCGGCCGTGATCTGGTCGTCGGCGTGACGGGCTTGCAGGGCTGCGGCGGCTTGGGCGGCGCGTTTGCGTTGGGAGGCGGGGAGGGCTTGGTTGATGCTGGCGGCGAGGCGGAGTTCTTGGAGTTTGGCGAGGTCTGCGGGGGTGAGTATGCGGGTAGTTGCGAGGGTGGACGGTTTCTCTACGGTGGCATCAGGCTTGTCCTCTACATTCTCTTTGTGGTCGTCAGGTTTAGAGATTGGAAGTTGGATTTTTGCTCTCTTGGTTTGTCGATCGTCGTCGGAGTCACTGATGTCGATCTCTTTGTCGCTCTCCACGTTGATCCAGCCGCCGGAGTCGTCACTGTCCTCGGCTTCATCAATCTCCCAGTCCCCTGCATCTTCCTCCTCACTCCCTGCTTCGGACTCGTCAGACGCTTTCTCCGCAGGCAGCCCCTTTTCCACGCGCACTCGCTGCCGCTCTTCCTCCTTCCATTTCTCTAGCAGCTCCAGGCCTTCTATCTGGCCAAGGGCTTCTTCGCCAAACCTTTGCTCTTTCCTTTCGCCGCTCCTCAAACCCATCGCTGCTTCTTTTCCTCGGTCTCTTTTCTTCAGCATATCTGCGCCTACTTCTCGATAGAGACCCAATAATCCCTTTGCAGCCATCACTACACCCTTGTCTTTGCTCTTTCGGTACATGACTAGATCTTGAAGCAAAGTGTCATTCATCGCCAAAGGCTGCCGTACACATATCTCCCGAATCGCGTTCAATCCAGCAGAGGCAACTTCAGCTGCAGCGGCCTCCGAGACGAACTCGTTTGCGATCTTTTGCACCAAAGGTTCTAGAGCATCTGGTGGGACCAGATTGTGCGTTGCTTGAGCTAGCGAAGCCAAAAAGGATGTGACGGATGGCTGCCGAGGGGTGAGATATTTGATAAAGTACGAGTACAGACTCATGATTGTAAGCTTGTGGAGACCAATCAGACGCGACACCAATTGCAAAACCAGCAGCTTCTGCTCCAAATTAAGCTTCGATCTAGTATTCTGCAAATGCTTAGAAAACAGTGATTCTGCAAATCCTTGCGGATCATGCAGCAGGTGTAGAGCCGAAAAGTTCAGCGGATGCGGTTGCTTCTTCTTTCTCTCTTTCCTCTTGACCTTTTCTACAGCGTTATCCATCATCCTAGCTTTCTTTTTATTCTTCTTGTTGATAGCCATCTGATGCTTCAGCCTACCCATATCCACAGCTTCCTCGTCACTACTTTCATCGTCTAACTCTTCTCGCTCTTTATCGCCTCCGAGGAAGAAACGTACGCCTCCTACGATGACTTTCTCGCTGTCCGCGAGGGATGCCTCTTTCATGATCTCGACAGCTTTGGAGTCGGTCCATATCTGGCGTTTCCATAGCTCTCGTGTGAGCTTCACGGCCCATATCCCCTTTGGAGATGTCTTGTCCCTGCTAAGGAGGTTGGATAGAACGGTTTGTATAGTGCGGTTGAGTGGGTGATTCGTAGCATTTGCGTTGGACGTCCGTAGGTCGGAAAGGATCTTTTGGAAAAGGAGCGTTCGCAGAGATTTGCTGGGCGTGGAGATAAGGAGGGGGAAAAGTGTATCTAAGAGCCTGTGGACCCAAAGATTAGCCGGTCCTCATTCTGTACAAGACACAAGTACAGACTCACGTAGACGAATTGAGAATGTCCTTCCTCCTCAGCAGCACCAGACTCCCCACAATCTTCTCCCTCAATTCCGGCTCTAGTTCAGCATGGTGCGCATTCAATATGTGCATCAGGTCCTTCGGGAAGGCAGCCGTCTCTTGTGGGTAACAATCGGCGACATGAGAAACGAAGTCTACTAGATCTCGGAGTGAGACAATGCCGTCGTCAGTCGCGGTGGAAGGTGCTTGGAGAAAGATTTCTCGCTGCGTGTCATATTGGCCGTACTGGTTGTTGAAGTCGTCCTTGTATGACCTGTCTCGTATTAGTGCTGAGTCGGGCTGTAGCACAGAACGAAGGACGCACGTGGGATCCCGTCTGATTTTGTACTGGAGACTCGATCTGTGCGCGAGATGTAAGTGAGGGCGGTTTATGGGTGGCAACGGGGTCGTACAGGTCTGCGTCTACCTTTTCCAATGCCCCCACCTTTCTCTTCGGCATGCTGAGCTGAATGGAAGCAGTGACTCGACTTCTAGAGACAATTGTTCAGAGCCCGATGTTGAAAGTCTGAACCGAATATGAGGAGAAGGCTTGGCAGTCTGGCGATTATCAAGTAAATACAATCTGTGTCAAGGAAACTTTTCGATGGTATTTCTTCAGCTTCTACTAGATGATGAAGTTGTTTTGACCTCCTATCGCATCACTCGATCATGTTCTCTGTATGATCTTGTTCGTTTAGCTATGTAGGAAGCTCTGGTATATGCCTTTGCATCATCCCAGTGGGTCCGTTCCCAAATAGTAAGGGAACCCCCATTTTTTATGTTGTATCAACACCCGAATCGCCATCCATCGTTATACATTACTTCTTTGTGATTAGAGACCGTAAGAGACCCATCATCGCCTGCCCCACTCATCAAATTCCACCCCTCTGATACTTCCGAAGACCTCCACGCCGTTCAGATCCTGCCTTCTCCTTTCCACTTTGCCTCTGTCCGCTAGCTCGATCTCCAGTCTTCTGCTCTCCCGACTTGCGGTGCTCGTAGGTCTCCGCTCCTGGACTTGTTGTCTTTGCCAATCCTCTTCGTCAACCACGTGATACTGGTTGTAGCCCCTTTCGATTAGGGGCGGCTCGTTCGTTCGTTGAAGCTCTGGCTTTTCGATGGGATAGCCGTTGGGTTGTAGCGGAGGAGGTACAGAGGTCGAGGTTTGTACCTGGGTCCCGGGCTGATATCGGGTGTTGACGATGCCTGGAATGTTGTGGTCGTCATAGCCTGAGGAAGGGGGGTAGGCTGATGTGCTCATCGGTGCCATCCTTGGGTTCATTGACTCTTCTTCGGTCACAGGATCCATATGCATCGCAGCTTGTGGATGTGGGTCCTGCACCATGAACGAAGCGCTACTCCTATTCTCATAGGCATGGCGTGCTGCCCTCGGTAGGTTCCTGATCGTGTTCATCGTATTCCTTCTGTTGTCGTTATTCCCAGGCCAGTCGAGCTTGAAAGTCTGCTGGTTTTTGTCTGGACTCGGTTTCTTGGCATCCTCTTGCTGTAAGAGCAGGCGCAGTAACTGTTGCCTTTGTAACTCAGTCTCAGGCATCATCTTATCCGTTGAGGGTTCCGGAGCGTGTCTGTGCATAGCGTCTCTGGCTCTCACAATATGGATTTTACGAAAAGTGAGAAGCGCGGCTATAATGTAGACGAGGGATGAGACGACGGATAGAACGACAGCAGCAATGGCAAAGCTTGTCCATTGTGGGGCAGCACTGTGCGTAGTGAGATTGTAGAGGACATTGATGAGGCCGAGTAGGGAGGATGTCAGGCAGGGAACGTAGAGAATGTCGAGCTGGAAGACCCAGCTGGAGCAAGCGATGGCGACGACAAGCGAGAGTATATAGGCCACAACAAGGATTACGATGGCCGCAATGACGGACGGCTGGATAGAGTTTCCCCCTGATGAAATTTTTTGGGAGGCGGGGCCCAAGATGAGGAAGCTGTAGAGTATGTCAACATACACTACTTGAAGCGTCCAGGACCGACGCACCCTAGCATAATCAAGAAGGCAGAGAATGCCGCAGCTGCTCTCCAGCACCACGACGTCTGGTCTCTCTCGGTATACAAGTCGATCAGCGTCCGCCGAGGCCGCCAGATTGGCAGAGGTGGAGACATGTTCTTGTCTGCGTCTTCGTCTTTTGCAGGAGCGTTGCGAGCACCTAGACAGCTCAGCATTTGAAACCCCATCACGAATTATCGGTCTTGACACAACGGAGCGCAGGACAAGACAGGGAACTTCGTGCAAACACACGCACCTTCTCAACAATACATGCAGACCCCGGGTCGCAAATACAAAACGTTTCTGCCAGTATGCGCACCACTTAGCCGCACGACGTTGCTCCCCACAAAAGCTCAGGGCAATAGAGCTAATCTATCCCATACACAATCGCGATTTTGCTTGAGCAAAACTTGACGTTGGAACAGGAAGAAGGACAGAGACGACGAGAGGAATGGCAGCCATACTGCCATCGCCTGCGCAAAGCAGCGCCGCACGAGGTTGACAAGGCAGCAGGAGATTTCGATACTGGGTACAGACGTGACAAGCAAAGCGGGCGGAGACCTGCAGGCTGCGGCGGGCGGGAAGGAATAGCAAGGGGTTTGGGCGGCTATTGCGAATGCATGGTCCGAGGGGTCCATGGGGGAGAAGTCCACTTCTTCTGCACATGTTTGATGTTTCATGGTTGGAAGAAAAGAACACCATCGATGCACGGTCCGGAGTTGCGCCCGTTTGAAGATCGAAAGGGTCGCCTGTTTGTTTGAGTATGGTATACGTCGGATGCTTCAACGCCGCCAAGACCCTCTAAGCAAAACTTGAGTGATCAAACTGGCAGGATCGCTAATACGAAGGATTGTCTGTGCCACCATTGCCTACTCTGCACTCATAGGCTCGTTCCAGCGCACTTACAGCCATAGGCTTGCGATCCCTGTACGCCACATACGAGCAGTTTATGATGACACATGGCAAGGATGGCATAGCCACAAAGGCACTCGAAGTAATCCTTCCATAATTCATCGTGCGCTTGCCTAGCGCTATGGAGGATGCAGGCACGATTGAACCGGATCGATTGAATCCAAAGTAAAGAACCTTTGGTATAGTAGACTATAAACGTGATAGGGTATCCGCAGCACGGGTATCAATAATGCACAACAATCGCTAAAGCACAAGGTAGTCATAACAGCGTGCCAGCGCTGGAGCTCCGTCAAGCCTGTCTACTCCAGGAGCAGAGGTACTGTGTCTCCTCAGGTCTGCAGACATAAGAGCAGCGCAGTCCCCATCAATAACAATAAGGTCATTGGGACTTTAACCTTCGGTACCCCACTCATTATCCTCTGGAGAGTAATGTTTTGGGTATCCGCAAACATGTCCGGAGACACATGCCCGGTCGCTGCAAGCTGAAACAGCTGTTGGCTGTAAACCTTGAGGATGTTGGAAGAGCGCCCCGTTGGGCAGAACACAACCTCGAAGCCGCCTCCAGACGGGATGATGAAGGTGGACGATTGATCATCGAAAGCATAGCTATATGCATCAGGACACACTTTCTTCGCTTCCGAACTATAGGTGCTAGGCTTGCAGACGTTGGGGTTATCGTAGCCGCCAGTGCAGCAATCCTGGGCATGGTTATACTTTGCGCACGCAGACAAGCATGGATTGAAATTAGGCCGCTGAATGTTATCGTCAGGATATGGATAGACACCGTCACTGGGCTTCGTTGGCGGCGCCAGCTGCAGATCCCAAGGACACCAGCTCTGCACATCGGACACACTCTGACTCTGTTCGAGAGGTATCGGGAACGATGAGTTTGTGCCGGAAGATGTCCCAGTTGCGTCCGACGTAGATCCTTCGGACGCCAGCAGCGCCGCGGTTCCGATACAGATGGGATTCGTCAGGTTGGGTGGTATGTCGGTCAAGGACGCATTGCCAGACTCAGGATAGAGCGACACGATTGCTATGGGGATATTGTAGCCGTCGACCAGGGAAATATCGTAGAACGTCTGACCGCTTGAGGTAGCGAGAGTAAATTCAGCAAGGCTCACGGGCGTTTGACCCTATCGTGAGTCAGTTCTTGTAAGTTGCACTTCTACCACATTGCGTACTGTTGCCTTGCAGTCGACAATACCACCGCAGTCTCCCGTACCACACGCAACTCCGCCTCCATTCAGACCCCCGTTATTGCTTGGTCCAGTGCCGTCAGAATTGAAGCTGCAATTTGTCCTTCCCCATACCCGGCCTTGCCAGTCAGCGCCGACAGTGAGGTTCCGAGTCTGGCCACTATGAAGCTCGAAGCCTCCAGCAGACGGAGCTGTCCCAGATTGGGTTACTATGCCAGGGTAAATGGTCTCGGAGCACAAGCTTGTGACAACCAAGGGCACCGTCTGGTCTCGCTGCAGAACGTAAGCCAACGGAGCACGTTTCATATGATGTAGCGCGTCTGCTGTCTTGGTCATGTATGTCAACATCACGGATGCTAGAGATAACGTCCTTATTCTCTGGCTGGACAGGCCCGCCTGTCTTTTTGCGTAAGTGACGGCGGTCATTGTGACCAAGGAATGCGAACGATGCTGGTTCGGGAGGGTCGAGGATAGAGTCTTTTAGTAAGCGTCAATGGGTCGATCGTTTGACTGTAAACGTAGTGTTGTCATTGACTCGATATCAAAGAGAGTGAGAATGCTTTTAATGTAAAAACGACCAGCGTTTGACACGACGTTGCACATGAATGTAATTCGTGAAAGGCCTCCAGAACCTGCTGGAGAGGCTGTAAGATGCGGAGCGAAGCTGAGCGGCGACATCTTAGTCTACTAGGTCCTCGGACCGGTCGAGAATACCTTATTGTGGTTGCAGGAGCAACCCCAGGGCAGTTAATGGTGCTGTCTGGTGTACCTGCCAAGGCTGAACAAACGTGACCGTTCAATGTAGCCTAGCGCCAACCGACCTCTTAGGTAACATACAATCACATCTTTCAAATCACAACCACATCAGAGTATCCGATGCCGATTGATTGTGGTTCACTTTCATCGGTGGAGCTGATCCCGATCATCATTCGTCTCGGACAAAGCTTGCATTGCAATTATCGTAGATCAAAGAAGCGCATTCCCTTCGATGTTGAGCATCCGACATATCGAGGAGAAATGCCATGAGCTTTTCCACAGTATCCTAATGAAGGTTCATGTAATATCCCACTGGACCCGATAATACCCGCATTCAGAGAGTTAATTTGCAGGATCATGGGGAATCCACTGACTCTTGTCCAACAGTCAATGGGGGAAGGAGCAGAAAGTTCAACAAGAGCACTCTCATGACTGGGTGATGTAGGAAGATCAGTAGGTACGCAGGTATTGTAGATTTTGTCCTTCGCTATCGCTGGCTTCTCCTTCTTTCCATGATGATTGTTCTGTCGCGTTCTTCTCCACAAAAGTAATGCAGAATCTCAATAAAGCATGTGCAATATTGCATCTCCATCAATCCTCCTGGCTGTACTTTGCGACGCTATAAAACATTCATTGTTGATATCGACGGTGGTCACAACTGTGTGGTCTTGATGTATCGCAAACTCTCGCATTAGGTGATATATTGGAGCTGCAGAGGGAGCAAAGCCTGGAAACTCCTGAACGTATTTACATGGTCGGAAGAGGAGCTGCAGCACAGCTAGCCCATCAGTATTATTTGAAATCATGGTTCTCAAAACCTGCTTAACAACTCCAAAACCCGTGCAATCACACCCCCGGAACCTCGTTCCCTACCCCATATCTCTTGGTCCAAATCAACTGCCTCCTCTACAGGGCGAAGACCACAGCAGCAGCAGCGACAAGCGCTCCGACGGATCCAGCGACCTGGTTTGCGGCACCAGTGAAGGAGGTAGGCTGAGGAGATCCAGTGCGACCGGTACCGGAGGGTTTCGTGCCGTTGATGCCGATGCTGCTGACGATCAAGGATGGGCAGGGTGTGCCTTCAGACATCGACGGTGCGGATCGGGTAATCATCTTGTCTGGTGCTGGAGATGGGCAAGAAGTGCCGCAGGGAGCGAGGACGGTGGACTTAGTATTCTGGTCAGTACGCGCTCGAATCTACCGGAGACGTTCGAGAAGAGAGAGGATTTACCTGGGCGCTGGCGCCTACAGCCAGGAGGGCGAGAGCAGCAAGGGAGAATTGCATATTGCTGATTGAGGTTGTCCGTGAATACAGGTTAAATGGCGGCACTGATGGAAAGAGTGTTGGGCCGGTTGAGAGAGCGACTGAATGATTTGTTCAAAAAAGAGAAAGAAAAAAGATCCAGTGAGCAATGCAAAAGGGAATAAACACAGCTTGAGAGCTCTAACATCAACAGGGATCTCACAAGAAATGAGATTGCCCCTGCGCTATAAAATCCTCCGGAATGCGGACAAACCGTTCGAACGCCATGTATCAGGCCTTAGCGCAACTCTCAACGGCGGGGGCCCTTTACGACCTTTACGCGCTCAAAGGATGAGGTAAGAAGAGATTGTCAGTTCAATTTCCCAGCTCGTAATACAAGATCGGCGCGAAATTGGCTACATTCGATCAGAACCCTGGAACCCTGAATGGGGACCAGCTGCCTGAAAGAGATTTCTGGCGTTTTCACTCTACTATGATTGGGTGACACGGGAAACAAACGGGAAGTCGTCTCTCCGGCTTTGCCTCTTTCGAAGTGAATCGGTGCGGAGAAATCACGCTAACAGCCCTAGTACGAATCGCGCTCCAAGCAACTGATCGAAGCAGCTAGACCGAAAGATTAGCGTCATATGGCTCTCCTCATTCTTGACGCACTATTGACAGCTCATCTCCCTGCGTGCATTCCATCTCACTGTTGCCCCTGCTAATTTGTCAGGAACCATGGCATCATGTGCTTTACCCTCGATTTCTTAGTGGATTGAGCGGAACGCTTGTTTCCGTTGCAGCAAAATCACAGCTAGCTCTTCCTATAGTTTTCCTTTTCATCCTTGATCATTCCCTCTTTTCTTTGAACTTTTCACCTCCAGTCTTTCCGATCCACACGCTTCATAATTATCCATTTTCATATCAGCATTTCACTTCTCTAATTGTCGTACCATTAGTTGAAATCAGAAAATATGAAGGGTACATTCTCCGTTGTTGCAGCTTTTGCTGCCGTTGCTGCCGCAGCACCGAAGATGAGCAAGTAAGGAGGACGAACAAGCGACACATTGGAAGTGTTCTCTGACGAATTGAATAGTTATGAGATGCTCAAGCGTCAGGCTCCAGCCATTACGGATGCCGACATCCTCAATTATGCTCTTACTCTGGAGCATCTGGAGGACAAGTTCTACCGTGAAGGTCTAGCCAACTACACACAGGCCGATTTCGCCAATGCCGGTTTCGACTCAACCTTCTACAACAACCTCAAGACCATCTCTAGCGACGAGCAGACCCACGTTGCATTCTTGACTGCTGCCCTTACGGGTGCTGGCGCAACCCCAGTGAAGGAGTGCACATACAACTATGGTGTCTCCGACCCTAAGTCGTTCGTCATGCTCTCCTCCATCCTCGAGGGCGTCGGTGTCAGTGCCTACTTGGGCGCCGCAGCCGATATCATGAGTGCCGAGTACTTGACCGCAGCCGGCTCCATTCTAACCGTCGAGTCGCGTCACTCATCGTACATCCGTGCCTCGCTCAAGCTGAGCCCTTTCCCAACACCATTCGATACACCTCTTACACTCGATGAAGTTTACACTTTGGCCGCGCCATTCATAGTGTCTTGCCCATCAGACAACCCAGCTCTGCCAGTGAAGGCTTTCCCATCGCTCGCCTCGGCCCCTTCGAACGGCAACATCACTGTTGGGTCCAAGATCACTTTGTTGACCCCTGGCTCGATCGTCAAGCCTGCTGATGGTAGCTCGCAAATCTATGGTGCTTTCATCACCGTCACCGGCCCAGTCTTCGCTCCGTAAGTTTATATTCGTTGGAAATCACAGACAACAGCTAACAGCTATGTTAGCGCAACTCCAGTCGATGGCGGCTTCTCTCTTACCGTCCCCATGGCACCAAACGGCACTGCACCAATTTCCGGCCAAACCTACGTCGTGCTCACCGGCTGCAACACCACCGTTACAGACGACACCGTCGCAGCCGGCCCAGCCGTCTTCGAGGTTGGTCCTCTGTAAGCGTTACGCCTCGATTTGAATGTGCGAAGATTCTCCGTCCGTAATTGCCAAGATGAGTATGAAGAGCGCCGTGGTGAGTAGAGTGGGCGTTCAGACTTCAAGAAATGTGTATATATTGAGTCATCTACCGTAATTCTAATACTCGAACCCCATTCTCTTCTGTCCGCGTCTTCATCCTGTGCTGAAATGACCATTTGACGCTCGCTCTGTTGCTGGCACCTCATCTCATGCGTCCCATGTTCTACATTCTATTGCATGAGTCAACATCTGTACTACTGAGCATCGCGTATTGCAATCTCAACTTAGAGAGACTACCGCGACCCCGATGCGACCAACACGAACGACATACCAATATCGCGCACTATACCCAACGCGGAAATATCTAATCTCCCCCATAAAGCTACACAACCTACACGCTAATGAACCGAGCTATGCTGCGCATGAATTGCGGGCCTAGAAATAGATCAAATGTTAGACTGGTTAAGATTGAGGTCTGTCAAGATTGGTGCAATGTCCTCATCTTATATTACTATGGCAACTTTGGAGAGGTGTCTAGATTCTGAGATTGGGCGCGGCTCATCTATCCTAGCATGCCACAGGGCTGGATTCGAATATTCTAGTGCTACACGCCATATCCCGTACACGAACCGCAATCGCGAGGCCACACTGTGCGCTAAATTTTCTGGGTACTTAGCTACCTTACGTTAGTGTACTTGGGATATTGATTAAACTAGGATATCAATTAATCGGGGCCCCCTGAGTCGCAAGCTCCTAGGCTCAGGGGGCCCCGATTAAGGGGAGCCTTTGTTGGAAAACAAACTTATCGACTTATGCTTTGCTAGGATCTGGAGTGCAGAGGTCAGGTGGAGATTAGCCTAATTGTGGAGGGGAAGTATGGATGTTGTGATCGGGTGGAATAGGGGTTTGGTGGTTGATGGTTGTGGGGTTGGTATGGGGTATGGAGTAGTGAAGTGTAAATTGAAGACGGGTATGAAGTATGGAGGGTGAGATGAGATAGGGGTTGGGAAGCGACAGAAACAATTCGTGTTTTTACCTCCTTATGTACGTGTTCATGTTGCTTAGAAGGAAGAGGTGCGAATCGGATCTCGAGCTGGGACGCCAACGTTCGATGATAAAACGTCAAACTCTAGGGATTTAAGTATATTTTTGTATGATGGTATACGTGGTTTTTCATAACAGATCAAGAAAGAAATGATGTCTGACCATACTCCAGCGTCATTCAGAATTAGCTCTCTCGCTCTCTTATTCGAATCATCTTTGATCATCCCTGATATCCACATGCGATCCTGCTCCTTCGTCTTAGACAAGTGTTTCTTGAATAGCTGTGGGACTTTTTCTGTCAGGAGAGCGAGTGGTTGGACTAGTCGTGAGCGTTGAAATACTCCGTTGGTGAAGTGGAAGCATACGCTGGATTTTGTTGTATCCTTGCTATTTTCTATTTTTTATATAGTAGGTATGTTGTACTCTCTCTTCCAGGGGGAAGCCTGCGTTCTTCGAAGCTGATCTTGATTTACTACCTAGAACCTACTTGTTCTACCGTGCTACTGGTACAAAGTCTCCATCTCCAGTCTCCAAAGCATCCGTCGTTAAGTCAAGTGATCACTCTACGTCTATTCTATCCCATATCCTGGCGAATTTGGCACTCGTGATTTCTTGGCAACAACCACCAACGTTTTTGAATACGGGATTTGTCTTATGATGTTCCCTCCAACACCGCACTCTTTATCAAAGATACCCTAGGAAGCCAGTCCATGTTATCTGCGGCATAGCCCCTAGGCATAATATTAGCTGTAATGGTTGAATGTAAGTGGTACAGGCGTCTGTGATTTGGTGTTCGCGATGCCCGGGTGAACCTCGGCACGAGTGCCTTGCCAGGATATGGGATACGGTACGAACTCGAACGATTAAAGCGTACTATGAACCTGTGCATTCCCATTCATAGGTAAACGATACTACAACCCTTCCTGTTCTATGATTTCCTATGAAGAAGACTCTACCTATACAATTCCCAGACTCCATCTTCCAACCCCACGGACCAAAAACGCATGGTAAACCCACTATCTTCCAAAACCGTCCCATCATAATCCAAAAACTCACAATCCACCTCATACTAAACCAATCACAAAATCACAAAATCAAACTTCCTCAACATATTCCAACACCAAACCCCTTTCCCCATACTCAATATCCCACCATCCCCATCATAAACCATCTAGGTACTCCTCACCATACCCACCATCCGCCCCATCAGGACCAAGGCACATACAACATATATCATCAACCCGTTTTTTCCAAAAGACATACACCCCAAGGCCGCTCAAATCACGCATAAATTCCACCCCAGACTCAGCACATCCAACCCTTCAGCTCCTCACCCTTATCCTCACCCTTATCCTCACCTCTCAAAAATATCCTCACCCTCACAAAAAACCCCACATCCTCAGATCACTCCCACCTCCTCCCCAAACCCCTTGACAGAAACAATAACACCACGACAATCCCCAACGTACACACGGATGGATGCCGACTTCTTTCCTCACACCACACCCATTCCGTCATACATCATGCATCGGAGGCGAGAAGCAGACGTTTAGCGCTAAGTAGGCTACGATCTAGCGAAAGGGAGGGAAGGGGGAGGGACGAGCGGAGAAGAATGTTCCCGACATCTGATCGCATACTGTACTCTAAGCCGTATCGTCGGCCCCGAGTGTAAGATATGAGATTCGAAGAGCCAAAGAAACCCAAAAAACAACCAAAAACTGACATTATGCAGTATCGAAATCATGTATACGAAATATACTCATCAACCCATGTATTGACAAACGACCATAATCGAAAACGATGCTGTATCCCTTTTATAAACTATCTATCGCACGCTCCCTACCTACCCATCACCAAGTCTCGCAAGACTCAACACCGTCATCGTTGCACGCCTGAGATATCATCCATCAGAAGGTACGAAGGGAAAGAACGCTACATCACGAAGCCTAGCTCTATCCATCCACCAACCTGACGCGTCCATGTCATCCCCAGATCAAAGCGCCCTCTTGTAGCCTTCGTCGCACGTCGTGGACTTTGTCTCCGTCTGTCGTGGGTCTCGTTGTATTTCCTGATCTTGCTCCTTCTTTTACCTGAAACGTGCTGTGCAACGGCCCATGACTTCGCCTTGACAAACTAATTCGGCGTTGAATTCGCTTCCGTCGAGCGCGAGTAGAATATCGAAGTAGACACCTGTATTGGCACTGTTAGCTACCTCTGTTCTGGATGAAATTGTCGGATACTGGACTTACGGTAGAATGTGCCTTGCGGTGTGTCCATGCGCTCGAAATCTTTTTCCAAGTTCTTGCGCGAAAGATCTGACGTTAAGGTGACGACCTCCTTGATGCCTGCATTTTCAATCTTAGCGACGATCGGGAAAAGGGGCGGCTCAACTCACGAGGGTCCTTAGTATATTCCGGACAGACGTCCTCATCACACGCATACAGAATGTCTTCGTACATGAGCGTCGCTCCTGGCGCCACCTGCCTGAAGAATGACACCTTGACTGGCTCTCCAATCTTGACTCTTTGTCCCTTTTGCACAAATATCTGTCTTGTGTATTTACATCGGTCCTTGCCATCAAGACTTGGCACACGGTATTGCTCTGGGTGGTGCCCCTCCTTGAAGGGCTGAAGAGTGGCCATAAGGTAGTGGCGACGGGCGACACGGGAGGTGATGACTCGTTCGGTGATACCAGCTGTGACGGCTCCTTTGACAATGGCTGCGACAGAGTCCATAGGGCGGACGACTTTGGCTTGAAACTGGGGCGGGACGTGAAGTTTAATCTGTTGGAAAAGGTATTCCGAGGCACCAAAGCCGCCCACGACAAGTACATTCTACAATAGAGTTAGTAAATAGACGTGACGTAAAAAGATTTGTAAGAGTGCTTACTTGTAATATTCTGTTCTGAGCTTGGATGGCGATAATCTGGTTGCGAACGAGCTCTAAGATGCGGTTGACGACTGGTTCAAAGCACTGGAGGATTTCCTCGTTGGTGAATGTCATATAGCCTTCCTCGATACCGGCTTCGGGAAATTCGGCTTCGATGCCTACATCGACGGCCCATTTCTGACCGTTGTTACGGAAGTCGGCTTTTATCCGATTTTCGAAGTCCATGATACACTTTGCGTACACCTTGCCGGCAGTCTTCGATCCGTCAGGCAGCTTCATCTTGCGAATCTTAGCTCGGAGAATGTTGCTGAAATTCCGGTTGAGTGCGGTGGACCCGCATGAGTCTCCCGATCCAGCCGTACATTCTGCTACTGTGAATGGTGTCTCTTCCTCAACCTCATAGGCGATCAGATCGACGGTTCCTCCTCCACAGTCGACAATCAGGACGGCATCACGAATTTTCAGGTTGAGAAGACCAGTCTTCGAACAAAACATAGCAGCAGCTTCAGGTTCGGTGATCAGAGTCAGCCTGTTGTCGTTCTCGTCTCGTAGGAAGCCTGCTTGGATAGCCGCGGCGCGAGTCGCAGCCTTGCCAGCATCGTTCCAGATAGCAGGTACAGTAAGAAAGTATCGAATGTTACGCTCCTCTCTGTTGAAGACTTCACCAAGGGTCTTTTGTAATTGATTGCGCATCGCTTGTCGTAATTTGAAAAGGTAATCGGCTGCCACGTCAATCTCAGACTTGCCAGGTGGAAGAGGGGGAAGGTTTATAGGATCGATGTATGTGTTCCCGGAAAGCATGAGTTGTAGTTTGAACCATTCCACCTTTTGTACACCTGGCTTGGGGTATCCTGTTGGTGCGAGAGCATCCGCAATGTCTGGACCCCATCCGACAACCTTCTGATATTGGTCGTAGTACAGCACAGTGGGTATCTGGGGAAGTGAGCAAGGGCCATTACCTGTCAAAGATCAAACCCTACCTTTTGTTTTGTTTGATTGCCTGCACCAGGCCATTCTGTGATAATGTCCTCTTTCGCTTCCGTATTGGTTGCAAAAGCGAACGCGACACCTGAGAATGTAGTACCCTGTTGAGATTAGCTGGGTTCATGACTACTTGCCGTCGAGATAGCTTACAAAATCGATGCCGACGATCAGTTGCGCTTTACTCCTACCAGCACCTTCAACCTCGACAGCTTGCCCCCGACCGCCATACTGGCCTAGTGTCGGCTGAGGCGCACCCATGCCTTGACTCTGTCCATACCCGCCTCCATATCCGGGTGGTTGTTGCGTGGCACCTCCCAATGCTGGGTGACCTTGTGGGTATGATCCTGTATTGATGGGTGGGGGTGCATGGTGGGCCATCTGCTGCTGTTGCGGGGGCATCGGACTCGTCGCTCTGGGAGCGTTAGGGTTGTATGTGTAGCTTGGAGGGCGACCCAGCCCGTTCTGACCCGGATTCATAGGGAGGCTAGTCGTAGACGACGTACTGCCTGGCGGGGTATGGACGGTAGTGCCGTTGGTGGAGGTAGAAGGTGCGAGGGTGGTGGTACTAGGTAGCTGTTGCTGAGTAGGGACGCCGGATCTGTTAGAAGTGCGCTTCGAACCAAAGCCGCCAAAACCTTTGAATCGTGAACTCATCAAGTCAGGCATGGGTCAAGCGAGTTGATGAATGAAGTGCGGAATGTAACCATCTAGGAGGAACAAAGGAATTGGGAATGGGGGTGGGGGGGAACAACAGCAGTCAGACCTGGGTGGATAGGATAGGATAAATGCAGGCTGAGCTCGTGGGATTACAGCCTATTCTAGTGCTGCTCAGGTAATCTTTGAGGAGGAACTGACGAATATTCCGCCTTACATATTTCTATGCCACGCCATCCCGACCGTTTCGCCGTTTCTCGGCCAAACACGACCGGTAGAATTGCCTTATAAAATAGGGCAGTGCTTGCCAAGCTTCGTCGTAAACGTCGCTCGCAACGTTCAGGACCGCACAAGGAGGCGGAGTCATTTGGACTTTTTCCTTCAGGCAGAAATCCCTGGCTCTTATTCTATTCTAGCTCTATGCGCTTACAATGGAGCTCGTCGACCACCTCCTTGAATCTGCCTTTCCCAACTGCGACTACCTTGGTCAATGATAGTGCACTTATAGACGTCCAAAAAACTGTATACCGAATCCCAGGCTCAAACCGATCTTGCTTCAGATTTGTCCCTCTTCCTTGCAACAAAATGCGACAATCTGTATGTGTTTTGCAGCATGCTCCTTGGATTGTTGATATAGCCAATTCCTTCAATGCCAAGCTCGCGCCTCTCAATATCAAAGTCCATCTGCCGAACTAATTCTACAACCTCTTCATCTGTGAGCTCGAAACTTCCAGGTTCTTCAATGCCCGCTTGCGCACTCGTTGCTTCTCCCGATTGCGTTCGCTCATCAACGGCTGGTGATCCCCGGTCTTCGAAGTGCCAGAGTAATGGCCCGTTATTGATCCAGACACCTCCAGGTCTTAGGCAATGTCGAACAGTCTCGATGTATCTTATGAGATTTGGGGCTGTATCTATGAAGAAGACTGTGACCACAGCTTCAAATCTTCCGCCATACCGTTCCTCCCTGTACAGACTAACGAAGTCCCCTGCTTTCATCTGCATTCTCTCTGTACTAGATAATCCAGAAGAGTCTTCCAGTACGCTGCTGACGTGGACATCAGGCACCTTAACCACCTTGAGCTGATGCTCTCTTCTGATAACGTTGGAGAATTCGGCAGCGAAAGGGTATAAATCGAAAGTTGTCCCTTTAGTGTGATTGAGCACCCAGTTACTGGTCAGTAGTTGATGCCATGATATCTCATTACCTTCGACCATGTAACCTTTTCGCCAGGTTTCAAAGACTAGTCGACCAAGGCCAGCACCAGGAATTAATACCTTCACACTGCTCTTGTCTGGTAGATGACCAAAGTCTTCTTCCAGATCTTCCAAGACAGGACCATAGCATGCTTGGCGCTCATCTAGACCCTCAGCACTCCAGTCACGGTACATTTGCCGGATCGTTGATTTAGCTTTGTCGATATGGTGGGGTTCAGCTGTATCACGCCAATCCATCGACAGATCATCAGGGTCAGCTTCCAGGTCTCCAAGACCAAGAAACTGCAAAGCCGAGTTGACAACCTCATCAGCTAGATCACCGTTTGCATCAATAGCATCGTCGACGCGTTCGAGGTTCGCTAAAAGACTGAATGGAGGTGCAGACAGCATTTGCCATTGTGCGGTAGGTAGGGCGTAAAATTTTTGACGGCGCAGGTGGGTCACATTGTAGTGAGCCGCTTTACGGTATTGGCTGTTGCATCGATCTCCGATCAGATAAAGAAACAGTGAATGAATCAGAGAACGGGCTATTCATAGAGAGGAGGATTATTGTTGTCCACCCATAGAGACAGAATCAGAGTCTGTCACCTAGACCCTGATGATTTGGAGAATGAACATTGTCCCAATCCATCATAATGAATTGTTCACTTGGTTCATAATGCAGCGATCAAACACGCTTACCGAAACGAGTCCAGAGCTGCAAGCAGGACTCTCTTTTCCTCTAGATTCGAGAAGGGACCTTGGTTCTGAGGTGCATTTAGTCCTTGCCGGACTCTATCCTGGTCTTCAGACTCCAGAACCTCCACCATGACATGAGGAGTACAATAGGATACGGAATCTATAGACAACGCCGAACGAATGTACGTAGTTGGACTGATTGAGTTCTTGTTTACTTACCTTATTCTGTTGATCGTCAGTGCCAAGCCTTGATAGGGCTGAGGTCTATACGCTGTACTCCATACCTACCTTATGAACAATCATGTATTATGTTGCTGCACTTCGGACCTTGATATGCCTCTTATCATGTCTCCGTCCGCGGTTACTGGCAGTGGCCAGCTACAACAGTCGGCGCCGCCGGATATCACTCCAAGCTCGATATCCTCATCAATCCATCCAAAGCAGCTCTCAATTCCTCTCCCATTGTCTCCTCACACAACCCTTCATATACAGATTACACCTCTCGAAACGTCCACCATGGTCTTCCTTACTACCACCGACCCGTCAAGCAGCTCCTCGCTCAGCGCTCTTGGATCATTCGTCTATTCAATGCCCAGCGTATGCCTAACGCGGATGCCTCGCAATTCTCCATAATGCTGATACCACATGACAGCGCTTACAACCCACAGAGCCTCTCAGCACGCCCCTCTACGCTGTTCCCGGTAGTATTGACTTGGGAACACAGATTGCCAAGATTTTAGCGAGGAGAAGTGGAAAGCCTGCGTATGTGGGATGTAGTGCTGTATTTGGAAACAATGGCATCGAGGAGGAAATAGCAGGCGTACGAGCTGCGGTCGAGGGTATCATGAAGACGCTGGATGAGGTTAGAGAATGAACCTGTCAGGACAATCCTGGAGCCGTTCTGCCACAGAGATCCAGCCGTGATCGAAAATGTGACCTTCTCGTGCTCAAGCTACCTATGTCCACTTGAGAGGACCGTGCTCGAAAATATCAACAAGAGATGGTCTGTAGGCAGTCCTGGTGTCGGCAGAACCATGGTTGATAAGGAACATCGAAAATAGCAAAGCTCTATCGCCTCCGTCAAGTCTGGTAACTATGGAATATATTGCGCAACGGACGCATGACGAATACCTTAATGAAAAGGGTACTTACCGCCAAGATAGCCTTGATGAGAAGGCCTATGGGAATGGCTCGTAATTCCCAGGCCGGAGTGGTTCTCAACTCCTATTCATCTTTTGGATATACGGATGGACCCTCGTCATAATCACAAAATATAAAGTCGCTTTCATCGTCACTGTCGATGAGCCTGTAAAGAAGTACTCGGACACCGCGGCCACCGGAGCCCTGCTCCTGCTCATCTCCGGATGGTGCCAGCCTCCTCTAACCCCAATAACATCAACCTCCTAAGTAATCTAGGCTTCGTCCTCCAGAATGCACATCGGACATCAATCAGACCGCAAGTCCCTAGAGTGTGTATGATGTCGCGTCCCGAGTCTCGTGTTTATAGCTTGTCCAGCCAAGTAATGACGCTGTTCCTCCCAAGCATCTCCTGAGAGTACGGACTGCTCAATCGCAGCTTTGGAGGCGTCACTACACTAAAACGTACGCAGAGTCTCATAAGAAAGCGTGAGCGTTTGGGCCATGCGGTCATCGTGTGAATACTCACGAAGCCAACCCTCCACGTCATCGCCAACATTTCTGACACGATTGCCCGCATCTGCCTGGGCGTGGTCTTTAGTATCTTGCGTATGAAGGATCTGTTCACTGCCTTTCCTCTCCGCTCCTCTTTCACCTCCGTTCTCGTTGCTTCCTGACCTGTGGTGAGTATTCATTACAGTGTGCTCAGTGGAGGTGGTACTAGATGATGGTCCAGCTTTTCCGTCCTTGCGATCCAACATGGATGCGTTGAGTCTCGTTCTAGACCCAGGCGCTTCCATTCCGTTACTGTCGTCGTCCTTGGCGGTTACAGCCTCGGCTTTGGAGACGAAATGGTGATCTAACACTCGTCAGCTGTGTTGGTCCGAGAAGATATGCAGCTGGCTCACCCTGAAGCCACCCTGACCTGGTCATACAGGAGAAGCTGTCTAGGCTCTTCTGCTGATCAAGACTGTCCTTTGAGCCCAGGGTGTACTGTGCACCAGCTGTAACTTTGGTCATTTCAAGCTCTGTGTATACTTTGCAATGTGTTGAATTGAGATCTGGTAAAGCAAGAAGTGCAAAATGTCTTAGACTGTGGATACTGTCTGAGCTCTACGAATGCTAAGCAGAATTGGCGGATCAGAACAGGTTGCAATTTGTGCGTTGATTTGTGGGAGGAAAGTTACCGACTTGTATAGCTTCACGTAAGCCAACAGGCGCGCTTGCCGAGATCATTACAGGGGTATCTCAAAGCACCCCCAGAATCCTTGGTGATCTGCTCTAGCTGGACAGTCGTCCATCGTTGGATCGACTGTCGGCGCAAAGGCCAAGACTGGAATCGACTTCCATGCTGTATCCACGACCTGCACGTTACCTATTCATGAGAGATCATAATGTCAGTCACGGCATGAAAGCTCTAGAGCGCTAGAAGATCGGTGGGTCATTCGCTGAGTGCTCGAAAGAGACCCTACAAGTTGGAAGATGGGCGGTCTTTGAGCAAGGAAATTCATAGGTGCTCAAGGAGAAAGTTGCGATCATCTACTTCGATATCAAACGATTAAGCTGGCTCCTAATCTCAAAGATATCGTGACGCTAAATTTGGACACACTCATTGAATACACCAGAGAGACTCGGGATTGTCAGAGACGCTGCAATATCAGGTCTCTGGGCTCTTGAAATGCAGGATGTGGACTATTAGTTCTACAGACAGCTGACGCCCAGTGTGGTCACCTGCTCTATGAATGAGAAGGCCTTTACTAGAAAACGACAGATAGTGGCAACGCCTCCTCTCAAGTTGCACGATTTGTGCGGGCTAGACGCAAAATCGAAGGACTGCACGCTTGGACGGTCGCAGAATTGGGGCCTCTAATCCTCCACATTTCTGGAAGCTCGAGTCGATAATTCTCCAGATTGCCAAGCCTTATGATTCTTCGCATTGACATGTCGCTTGCATCTCCGGTGCATTAGTTGTCTAGGAGTATAGTATTGCAATACAACAGCCTAATGCGAATAGGACATCACTAAAGGCTAGTCTGCAGAAAGTCACATGAGAGACGAGAATTGATCGACGGGTGTTCCCTCGTCCTAATACGGAGCAACCTGTGTCTGGGAGTGTCCATAGTCAGAATACATTGGCTTCAATTTCCGAAATACATCGCCCAAGCCTCTTCGTCCGCTCTGATTCGTTCAGATCGAGCAAGCTCAGCCGTTCGCCAATTAGCAATACCACCAGTCCATCGACCAGGACCTCGTAAAGCTGGTGAATTACTGTTGTTCCAAAGCTCCATCCAGACTGTATCGAACTGCTTTTGCAGCGCATCCCATTGGGAGAAGTAGTTATCCATAGTATTGGTCCAGTCTGGGGTGCTGCCACCGCTGAGCTCCTTGAAGTCGGCAATCGTTTGCTCTAGCGCCGACTGCAGCATCTGAACTTCTTCCATCGACGTCGGTTTATCATTGCGTGAGTCGGTAGGGTCTTCCACTTCGCTTCGAACGCTGGCATTCGACGGAACCTCATTGGGGTTCCCTGCGGTCTGCCTACGTGCATATAACGCTGCAGCTGATTCTGCAGGTCCATCGTTCTGCCAGCTCTCTGCATCGAGATAGTCAATGTGATTCTGGACTTCGCCGTCATCAGTGAGCGCATTATCTTGTTGAGCCATAGATCCGAAACCGCCGGTTGTCCGATTTTGCGCAGCTTGGTGCGGCGATCTCGAACTTGATGATGCACCGCTTCGGCGTGCAACATCGTGCTCTGGTACCTTTTCCAACCCAGGGTCTGCTTTGTCATCTTGCTCCCCATACGTCAATCTGAAGAGTTCACCTCCGTTCCGTGCTCCTGGCTTAAAGATACTTTCATCCTGTGCTCCTGGCTTGAATTCATCTTCAGGATAACTCTTGATAGCATTTCGGTACTCTCTTCGGAAGATCATCATCTTTTTGGCAAGGAGATCAGCCGTGACTTTATCGGCGTCCACATCCTTCTCGATGGTGATCCAAGTATAGTTCGAGCGCTCGGATATCGTGATGTCTCGCTGAACGGCCAAGTTATATAAGATCTGGGCTGGTGAACGTAAACTTTGAAAGAAAGCTCTCGCTTCAGGGTTGGCATGCTGCACACCCCAACTCACCAGGCCAACTTCTTCTCGGAAACGCTTCCTTCGTGTGGCAAGGCCTTTGCTATTAGTAAGTGGCACTCGTTTTGTGCCGTTGGGCTTGGTATAGAGACGAGCCAAAATGTCCTTATAATTCAATCGTGGGTCGGCGCGCGTCCAGGCTTCCACTCGATAACCTTCTACATTTGAGGATATTGCCCACGGTATATCGAAGGCTCGAATCGGGCGATCTTGGAAATCGATGACAGGGTGGCCATTGAACCTCAGCGTGCCAATATCACTGGTGTTAGTACTGAAGGATGAGGGAGCTTGCCACAAAAAGAGAGATGCTGGCCGATAATCCAGCTCTTCTCCCCACGTTTCCTGGGAAGCTCTATAGGCAGTCACATTGTCTACTGTCGCGCCGCGAGCCGGCTCCTCGTTCACTAGTAACAATAAGTACGTATTAACAAGGAAGGGAGAGTATGGTAAGATGTGTACCATAGTGGTGAGCTCCATTGCCACTGGCTACGGCGACCAATCGATTGTAGATCTCGTGGTGGTAAACATTGCTTTTCTCTCGGCGCTTGTCTTTATTGCTGCCAACGGTTTCCTCGACTTCATCCTGCTCATCGTCGTCCTCACTTGTTTCGCGGCCTTTTCCCTTATCGAGTCTCGGTTGGGTGCAGTCTCCGTCTGTTACGCAACACTTGTCAGCCTTCAAGTGGAAACATTCCTAGAAAATTGGCATATGTTCCTGTTTCCACGGAGCTAGGCTCAATACCTGATTCCATATGTCTATCATCGGCGGATGGCCTCTGCATGGTAGTTGTACTAGCGATATTGAAGGTGTGGGGTGTTGAGAGGGTGGTTTAGGAAAGGAGACGCTGATAACAATTATTTTCAGTATTTTCGACCTTACTAGTGGCAAGGTAGGACTGACAAAGGTCGGACTTGTTATTAAAAGAATAGTGATGACTGTGAAGCCGAAAGGTTGCTTTAGTTTTTAGGTTACTAGGTAGGTCTTCGAGAGAGACATGATCGTACGAGTTGCTAATTTCAAAAATATAGGATGTTAAAGCATGTTAGCGTTTGAGGGTGTTGATTCTCTCGGTACGTCCCTGGCTCTACCCGTGACGCTATAGTGGTATCGGCGATATAGCTGCCATTACTTACCTCCAATAACGGAGGGTCCAACCACAGGATACAAATACTCTCTCTGTAGCCTGTGGCTGAGGTCTTCATTCAGCTGCCTGTTAGCTTATATGTATTTAGGGAATTTAGATGATCGGCTTCTCATCCTCTGGTTTACGATGGAACATTAAGAGCATCTATTCATGTAATACGACCTTAAGGCGCTTCACCGCCTTCCACTCCTTCGGTCCCGTCTGTTCACCACCGGGAAATTCACGCAATCCAATACTGCACTTCTCCCCCTTTCACTCTTTCGGTCCCGTACATTCACCACCGGGGGAATTCACGCGATTCACGACTGCATTTCTCCTATACTTCACAGTCCTTCATTCTCTTGTGTACCTTCATCTATGGCTGGCCGAGCGGACTTCCAATTTGAAATCCCACCAACCCATTCAGCCAATCCGAAGAGTGTGATCTGGTTATCATTCCTCCCCTGAGCTCGAAGAAAAGTGGCTAGCTGATAATGATAAGCAGCCCATTGTGAGAAATAATTCTCCATTGGGTCAGTCGTCACTGGGTATTGACCAGTGAGCCTCCTAAAGTGATCTACAGTAGCGACTAGAGCTGCTCGTAGCATCATGGCCTCGCTCATGCCCTCTGGTACATGATTTCGTGCATCGTTCGGGTTGTCCGGCCCGCTGCTGATGCTACTATTGGAAGATGGGTCGTCACTGTCTCCAGTCTCGAAGAACTCAAAAGGCCATTCGGCCTCCTCCTCGCCTTCATAGATTGGATAGGTCTCGAGGACCTCTTCATCCCTACTATTGTCGTACCGCGCATGTTCTGAGTGTTCGCCGGCTTCGATTTCGGAAGAACCTTGCTGGCTCTGTTCTGAGATCATTGTGAGATCAAAATATTGAGTTGGAGCACTAAGAGTTGGGACATCTGACTCAGTGGCACTGCGATTGGTCGCTTTCCCATGTGAACGGCTTGCGCCCGATTTACTCGAACCGGCGACATTTGAGGAGGTACTAGGAACAGCATTACCAGCAGTAACGCGCCGCGATACAAGTTTGCGGCTCATGCTGTAAAAGGCAGCGCGCTGAGCTGGCGTCAAATCAAGATCCGTCGTCATGTTATTTGCCCGCTGTGCTGGAGTCCGTAAATTGTCCATAAAAGCGCGAGATCGCGCTTGACTGGCACGATCTCTCCAAGAGACGCTCCCTGCATGGTCCCGGAAGTTACTCGTCCTTGTAGCCAATGCTCGGTTATCAAAGATGGGGACTCTACCGTGAGCGCCCTCCTTTGTCCGCATTCTTGCCACGATGTCACCATACGTTACCCTTGGGTCGTTTCTGATCCAAGCTTCCGTTCTCCAGCCTTCGACGTTCGAGGAGATCGTGGCAGGTAGCTCTATAAATCTTCTGATTAGATCTCCTTTCCAGTCTAGTACTAACCGGTTTTTGTAAGTCAGGGCCTCAACGTCGTAATTAGGATTATTTTGGGAAGGAGGAGGCATCCAGAGGGATAACGATGGCGGCCGATTGGCGCGTTCCCTACCCCATGTGGCGCTGCAAGCTATGAAGGATGTGATGTCCTCATTGTCTTCTCCTCCAACTGGAGGGGACGCTTCGAAGGCGGTATCAGCAGGTGATTGGTGGGAAGGTTCCGACACATGACGTACCGTATGAACCTGCACGACTGGCGAGATTGAGCAGGCGGTTCCAGATTGCGTAGTGATAAACCGGACCGTCGTCGTCCTCGTCCAATTCTTCCTCCTCCCACTCAAGCAGATCGCTGTCGTCATCGTCTTCTGTCTCACCAGTTCCTGCGCCACTCCCTTTAAGATCCTGCATACTCTCTGCTGGGCTGTCATCCTCATCGGGGGTGTGCTCCCTCTCTTTTCCTTTGTTTCGCTTACGTTTCCTTGGCTCTTCATACCATTAGCTACAACCTCAAGTGCTTGAATGACGGCTTTTCACCTTCGTCGGATGATGGTGGGTCAACGTCTGATGCGTCGTCCCCGTCCCTGTCGCTATCCTCGCTGAACGCGTCAGCCTTCCGCTTTCTTCCCTGCGGTTGTCGATCGGTCTCTACTACAATAGGAGTTGTCAGTGAATGTTATCTGCATAGCTAACGACGGTGTTTACCGTTCAATGTAAGTGCTCCGAGAGCCGTCGCAGGGATCACAGCCTCGTCTTCGGCTGGGATATCTTGACGTGATCGTCCGCTACTGGTGGACGACAGCCTCAAACCTGAGAAAATATGTGATCCTCTCGACATATCTGTACGATTTGATGACATTGCTGAGGGTGATATGGATGTGGTATGGAATAAGTGAGTAGCTGTCAGACTATATTGATGAGTTGTTTAGCTGGTATACGCCCAATGCACACGTCAGAGTCCCAGCATTCGTCTGTTTACTGACTAGATATTGGGCCAAGGTACCCTAGTAGACTAGAGGGCAGTATAGAAGGTGTGTACTGACCCTCTTCGTCTCAGTATGCAATTAGGAAGAAAGGGAGTTCAACGCGATTGATATCAGACTGATTGATCTCTTACGCAGCCGTATATTTGACCAATGAGGTGTATCGTAAGTCACGTCTAGGTAGTAGGAGGATCGTAAGATACAATTTTGACAGCAGTTGTGTTATAAAGAAGGCTTGTTTACCGAATTACTGTGGAGCATAAGGGGCTAGCGTCGATTTGTCCATGACACCCCAGCCCAGAAATCCGACTACTAGCCAGAATAAACACACAGCAGTCGTCTAAAGAAGTCAGAGAGTTCGTCAACAAGTCCTGAAGCCCTTCAATGTAGTAAGGTCCTATGGCATTTACGACATAAGGCATAGGCACGACGCCCCTACGTTAGCTTTGTTATGGAGTATAACGTGTCAAAGTTCATTTCCATACCGGCTCGAGCATGACAAAAGGCCCTCGACCAACGTGACTTAGACCACAAGGCCAATGTCATAACAAAGGAAGCTTTTGAACGATACAACAAGGCTTCAAATCACAGGTCGAACTACCTTTCATGGTCTCTTCACCTGCGGCTCCCTCATTGTTCTCGAGGAACTGACACCGTGGTTTGGCCAAGCGTTGAGTGTTCCCTATTCCTAAACAATGTGATTGTAACTTACACGAACGGCAGTGCTTAAGCCTGCTGGAACACCGCCTCACATACATACTTCATAGATGAAGTACCTACTGTTCACGACCCATCTTGCAATTATGGCTGCTTCTGATCCCTCTTCTCTGGCTAGCAGTTTAGCGTTCAGTACCCACCTATGCTAGATCTTAGACGGACACCTACCTCAGAGCCGACTAACATGCTATTCAGGTTCGGTCCTTCGGATACGCCTGAATTTGACGACGAGAAGACTCTTGCACTGCTCGAGACTGACCAGGGGCTTGCGGTGATATCAGTCTTGGTGCTGGGACGCTGGGTATGAGTGGATGATTAGGTAGTCTTCGAGGTTAAGATCGTCGGGTTACAGGATTATGTGGGATGGCGAGCTCTGTGGAAGCCAGAGCATGTTCCCTGGTCGCTCTTCCCATATTCGGAAAGTCGTTGTTCTTCCAGTTTCCTTGCGAAATGGATTGTATATTCGACTTGTGGAAAGAGCTAGACGAGCGCTATTCACAGGCTTCTAGATCTGCCTGCTACTAGCTCACTGCATACGTGCGTTCTACAGTGAGTCTCTCAATCGAATCTTGACGAAGAGCAATACTAATTCGCCATCTTATTGGTATTTCTCTTAGGGACAGCATCCTCTCAACGCTTCCATATACGCTTCGCCAAACGCTGAGGCAGATTTGGCAGTTTTAAAATTGATCTAGTCACTCTACCATGGCTGAGCTTATCGGACACGAATTCTTATGGACTGTACCCCTAGCGCTATGGCTCAAGAGCCTGGTTAATGGAAAGAGAAAGCAATTAGGAAGTGATCTGAGGAAAATACGTTGGATTTGGAAAGCGGGTGATCTAGTCGATCATTGCTGTAAGCTAGGGCATGATATTATCGGTCTAATAGTTATTCAGGTCTATCTCACAGCCTTCCTTCTTCTAACATTCGAAGAAGTCCACGCTCTGTTCCCAATGGATCGATCGTGTTTTCATTGGCAGGCGCAGTGGCTAGTACTGGTTCGCTATGGCCGTTCTCATATGCCTATACTCGGACTTCTTAATCCGCGACGGATTCACTGCAGCCAGAAGGCTGCTGTCTGATGACGATTGGAGGCGGGTAAAGACTTCCACGGTCGGTCTCGGTTCCCAATGGATGCCCACGTGTATTGCAACCTAGGGGCGGAACGCAGTTTTCGCTACGTGACCCATGAGGAAGGCCTTAACGACTTCGAGCATGTCTTGACGTCTATACGGGCGATTTAGACACCTTGCAAGGTCAAGTGTCGAACCAAATGATGATACTCATTGTGTCACCTTGGTTCAAGGGACACTGCATTTCGTACAGAGACTCGGAGCGAAGTCCTTATACACTTCCATACCCCACGTTCTCGGTTTGTATGGGATTACTAGACCATAAAAACTCTATCTTTAATTCTCTAAGAGGTCTGTCCATCGTCGATCCAATGTATCTAATGTTGTTGACTAACTAGGTCCCAGTTGATCTAACACCACAAGCCTTTCCACCGAACCATCCTTAAAACAACAACCTCAAAGGCTTAGTACAATACATCCCCAGGACTCTACAGTCCACATCGTACATCTCGAATCCTCTCACATCTCCACTATCGCCTTCATCTCTTTCCTATCTTCTACCAGCGCCTGACCCAACAGTCCCGTGATTCTCGCGGAGCCGATCAGATACCCCTCCACCCAACAGACCTTTCCCGCCTAGCTTTGCGGGGAAAGGCTAACGTTCTCTGCAACAATGAATTTGATGAAGATCGTATGGGGTTTGTTAGCAACGGAGTCTTAAAAAAATTGCGAATGTGTGACCCAGGGTTTTAGATCTAACTCCTGCGAATCATAAGGAGATTACAATTACGATGCCAACCAGGTCCGTCTGCTGCTGTTGGCATCTGAACTTTGGGTCCATCTTAAACCCCAGCTGCTGTGTACAGGACTTTGATCAATGAGTCTATGAAGCGGTAAAGACTGGGCGGGAAGGAATATTTCACAAGATGTTCCAATGATCTATACAACCACAGATGGAATGGGAGTTCTCGGACCCTCATTCTTTGAGGGCTTATGAACACGATCTTGAAAGCTTGTGGCCTACTGCCTACGGGCCATACAGATACTCAACGAAGCTGGGACTAAGGAACCGCTATAAGTAAGCCTTCCTTGTACTAGAATGCTAACGATGATACACAGTGGCAGAGTAGAGCGGAAAGGTCCTGAGAAGAGCGAAGCAGGAATCCAGCGAAAACATGTCAAGGGCTATATAGAAGAATACCGACTATATTACCCCATTATCTGCGATTCACCCACTTGAGATATTGCCCTGAGGCCCAAGCATTCTAGTGCTTTGCATACCATATCATATACCCGGATCCTAATAATCGAAGATCTGGTGTTATCACTGGGTAGCGGACTGTCTCGATCCTGGAGCATCATGCATGCATGTGGTACGTTGCATCTACACAGCAGCACTGATATACAGAGCCGCAGACTACAGTGCGTACTCATGTACAAGGACGTCTGATCGCCCACTTGACGAACGGCTATGACAGAGCTGCCCTCGTGCAAACTTCGACACTCATGGGACTTACCTTCGACCCTTTCCATTGGCTAGGCCCAAAAGTTGTGAGCCTTTCGAGGGACGTCATGGACCCATATGTTTTCCACGGGATGTTAACCCTCTTTCCTCTTACAAGTCTCTCGGTCTCCAAATTTACCACGGTCATCGCCAATTGCAAATCCGATTCCTCTCATTATCTTCCACTAATATAAGATCTTAGGCTTTACAGGTTATACTTATTGATCGGCTCTTCATCGTACAAGACTCCGTTGGGAGAATTGCAAGGGATTGAGGATCATTCCTGGGATCGGCGTTGACATGATGGTTGCTATCGCCTTTTTCTACTGGACTGGGACTCCAGAATTACAGATACATGAATAGTCACTGGTGTACAACTAAGATACCCATAGATTTATGTCCAGATATCACCCTAGACGCTGGCTGGGAATATCAAACTACGTACCTCACGAGGGACTTGGAAATGGACATGGCATCATTCAATGATCTCGCTAGAGATGTATCTGTCTCGCGCTCAATGCAATGCAAAGCGGCCAAAACCTAGATCCTCCCATTCCCTTTATTGACACTACAGATACACTATCCGTTACCACTTCATACAATACGAAAACTATATTCCGATCACATCCTTACGCTCAGAACCTCAGCCTATGGTTCTTCCCACCTCATCTTCGCCGCCCTTGAAACCCTTGCTTTCTCTTTTGCCACAGCATCTTTGAAGAGCCGTTCCAGTTCGTCCCTATTCGTGAAGAAGAAGTCTGGGCGGATTAAACTATAGAAGGAAGGGCGGGCTTGCTGTAGATGGAGCCATCGTTATGGGGTGTGGAATGCTAATTTTAAGTGGTGGGGAAATTGGAGGATGAATATTTCGAGAGGGAGTTCAGGGGGTCGGTATCAGTTAGGTGGATTGGAGAGGGTACATGTTTGTGACGGGGATTTTATGGATAGAGCAGGAGGGATGAGATGCGTTGGGTTTGTATGAGTTTGGACAGGCGACGAGGTACCTCGCCTTGACCTGATACTAGTTAGTATTTCGGTATTCGATATTAATGATGTAATAAGTATGCCTCTTGCATGAATGCAGCACTCGTCAAATTGATGTCATATGCGATTTTGATTTGTCTCTATCAACTCTTACTCCAGGGGATGTACAATGAGGACTGTTTTGACAGGGGAAGGGCATGATACGCTCTCTGTTCATGAAATCTGGAACTGTAGAAGCACGAGTGAGGGAGACGCGATGAGCAGGCATAATAGGAGAAGGTCTATCATCGATCGCATCCTGCCTTTCTTAGATTAGGGAACTGATGCAGGAGTTTTGGAGCTTTTCATAGGCAGGTGACAATATTAGTGTCACTTAAAACGTCATTGGAAACCTAACACGCGATCTGCCGAAGGAGTAGTCATAGATTTTCCTGGTGCAAGTTTGTGCTGGGAGGATTTGCGATGTAGGGATATGCAGGCAAGTGTTTAAAGACAATTTGCACACGACCATCAGTTCATGGTATAAAACTCTCGAAGGGACATCACAAAATTTAGAATTTCTTGTAGCTGATCGAACGCTCCGCATGTTGCCTGGTAATCTCTGCAGCTACTGTGGCAACCAGGCGGTCCAACACGTTTCTCCACGCATATTCCGTGATCTACCGATTACTCTTAGCCACCCGCTCCAACTCATCTTTTTTCTTGATCGCGTATGAATTGCTGCTTCCCTTCGCCGCGTTTATCAGCTCCTCAGCCAGACACTCAGCCACGCTCTTGACGTTCCTGAACGCTGCTTCACGAGCACCGATTGTGAGGAGGGCGATGGCCTGGTTGACACGACGTAGTGGTGACACGTCAACGGCTTGACGACGGACGGTACCGGCTGATCCGATACGGGTGGAGTCTTCGCGGGGACCACAGTTGACGATGGCGTCAACGGCGACTTGGATGGGGTTTTGGTCGGTCATTATGTGGATCTGTAAGGAGGAAACGTGTCAGCCCTGTCCACTGGAATTGGCTAGAGAGATTTCAGGGGCGAAGGAGCGGCTTACTATTTCGAAGGCGTGGGCAACTATCCGAACAGCCATGAGCTTCTTTCCGTTGTTGCGACCATTCATCATCAGGGAATTGGTGAGGCGCTCGATGATGGGGCAATTCGCCTTTCGGAACCGCTTGACGGCATAGCGACCAGCGGAGTGGGAGATGTAGACAGGGTTCCGGACTTGAATGTAATCACTGTGGTACCAATGTGTCTGTTAGTTGAAGGCTCAAGCTTGGTCAGACGTTCCCAATCGTAGTGCGCAACTGCGTCTTCAAGAAACCCCTATGAACTCCTCCCATCCCAGATTCATCATATATATCTCTGGCTCTTCTTCCTCCTGGGGAGGGTCCAAATTGGAAGACTCACGTCAGTGAGATATCTCGAACTTCGACATCCTCGTATGACCACTTGTTGAAGAGCTTGACGCTGCCAATTTCTTCCGTGACGTCTTTGGGCAAAACCATGTAACCGCTTGGGTTTTCGACCTCGACCTCGGCGGTGTCAGACATGCTGGGCGACTGTTGATAGAGGTATTGTTGAAGAGACTAGTTGGTCGTTGCACCACGAAGTTCGCTTAAGCGTGGTGCGCGCTAGCCATTGATACATCTAGCGCAGATCTTCCTAATCTAATCTTCTACCTCGGCGCAACCCGCACGCATGGAGAAGGCCAACAATCCCAACGGCGCAAGCTAGGTTGTCTATGAGCGAGGATTATATGGGTTTTCCAATCTCATGTAGCCATTGAGACTCACTGTGTTCGACTACATATACATTTGTCTCTTCGCTTGGGCTACCTTTCAAAATATGGCTGGTCCTACGCTCATAAAGCCCCGGCCTGCCGACCCTTCTAAGTCTGCCATGGAGAATGTCCTGGAGCTGGTAACTCTCAGAGACTTTGGGCCGGCAGGTATTCAGTATCCATCACCAGAGGGCCGCTGCTGAAACGTGACTTTTAGGATATATACACGAATGCTAGGTGAGCGACGACTTCTCCCGGACCCACCGTTGGTCCTTTCTCTGACTCGATAAGGGAGCTATGGCATCCTCCTGGCGCTCGTGGAGTATATGGCGGTGCCGTGATAGCCCAATGTCTTGCAGCAGCGCAGCATACGGTCCCTCCTCCCTCTCCAGCGAACAACAACGCCGTTTTCCTTATTCACAGCATGCATTGTTACTTTGTTCTTGCAGGCGACGGATCGATACCAATCTTATATCATGTGGAAAGAGTACGCGAGGGGAAGAGCTTCTTGACGAGGACTGTGCAGGCACGGCAGCGAGGAAAGTGCATCTTCACAACAACAGCAAGTTTCATGCGGGAGGGAAGTGGTGGAGAGACAACCGTGGACCATGGCTGGGACATGCCCATAGGCGCACGGGAGGGGCTTGAGGAGATCCTGCAAGAGGAGAAGGACGCAAATGAGAAAGAATCTGCGACAATGGGGGTCGAACCAACAGGCCCATTTATCTCGAAAATACTAGGCGTCAAGGACTGTGAGTCTTGTGCTTTCCATCCCTGAGACTTGGTGATGCTTATCGATGGCTAAGAAACTGACTGTGAATAACAAAGACACATCACCGTACCCACACCACCGGAAACCCCAGGCTTGGGTCTCATGCCGCGGCTCCATCTCGTCTTCCGGTGGCCAACATGCTCACCTCTCAGCTCTCGCCTACATGTCCGATAGCTGGTTCATAGGTACCGTATCTCGTGCCCACGGTCTTCAGCGCTTCGGTCATCAACTCTACAACCAGACTTGCCCCGATCTCCCAGAACCATCGAGCATCGTGGGACAGTCCAAGAACACATTTGAGACGCCTCGGCGGCCTGTTGGGATGATGGTGAGTCTTGATCACACTATATATTTCCATCGACCGAGGGAGGTCAAGGCAGACGAATGGCTGTACTCGGAGATGGAAACGCCCTGGTCGGGCGAAGGCAGAGGCTTGGTCATGCAACGGATCTGGAATAAAGACGGAAGACTGCTTGCTAGTTGCGTGCAGGAGGTAACGTACCTTTTCATCCCTCTTCAATCCTTAAGCTTTAGGATATGATTGCTAATATTTTCCCAGGGTCTTGTCCGTTTGCAGCAAGATGACTCGACAGCGAAGAGTAAACTATGATATATACCGTTTCATTTTCGTTCTCGTATATAGTATGCTGTACGTTATCTCTAGTATCGCTATCTGTATCACTATTCCTACCTAGGTTGCGGTGCACCGACAATACAGTTGCTAGTATCTGTACATCATTCATGATCAAGGTCTTCAGGAACATGCAAAGCTACGAGAGTGCGCCTCCTTCGAGGTCACACTGATCTCATATCCATGATCTTGGTGAGTTGTCAAGACCTCCTGCACTCAATGCATTAGGGTATACTCGTACATTACTACTTCTGCTTTCCTCTGATACGCGCCGCCGTTCATTTAGAGATACGGAGCCGATCAGTAAGATAGACATGCTTGCCTCTCGGTATCAAGGGGTCTCAAATTAGATACCGATGAAGAGCAGAGCTACAATTAATGTAGTGTTTTTATCAGAAGTTTGTGGGACCGTTCTCATCATGATCAACGTGTGAATAGCTGTCATACGCAGCGCTCTGACTGCGAAACGACCATTATCCCTCACAATTCCGCTCTCACCTCCCTCTCGACTTCAGCATAAGCTTTCGCCACCACATCCATGATCTTCCTTAGGTTATGTTCCTCTACTGTATAAGCCGGAGCAAGCAGTATGTTATCGCCCCTGATCCCATCAACCGTCGCCGCACCCGGATATATGGCCACTCCTAATTCAAAAGCCTTCTTCTGCACTCTCAATCCGAACTCTATAGATGGGGGAAAGGGCTCTTTCGTGGTCTTATCGGCTACAAATTCGATGCCCCAGAAAAGGCCGCGGCCACGAATGTTGCCAACGTACTTGTTGTTTCCGCTTTTGAATGTCTCCCTTAGTAGCTTCTCCAGAATGTCGCCCATCGTTTTGCATCTTTTCACTAGATCCTCGCGCTTGATAATCTTCTGCACCGCCAGTGCAGTAGCGCAGCTCAACGGATGCGCTTGGTATGTCTGACCGTGATTGAACATCCCGGTCCCATCTCTCAGTCCATCGACGACTCTCTTGCTCACCAAAACACCTGCAATGGGCGCATAGCCGCCACCAAGGCCTTTGCCCATAGTCATGATATCTGGTACCACCCCTTCGTGTTCGAAAGCGAATTGTGTTCCTGTACGGCCCATGCCGCACATCACTTCGTCCAGAATGAGCAAGATACCATATTTGTCGCATACTTCGCGCACGGCCTTGAAGTAGCCCGCTGGCGCAGTCACGCATCCGGTTGTGGCTCCAACGACGGGCTCAGCGACGAAAGCAATGACAGTCTCTGGGCCGAGGCAGTGGAACTCATCATCGAGTTCTTTGGCGAGACGGGCGACGTATTCTGCCTCTGTCTCGTCTGTACGTTGATACTGATATGCATACGCTGGCGATACGTGCGAAACGTTCGGCAACAGTAGCGGCTCATAGGGAACCTTTCTGGGTAAGTTGCTGCTAACAGACATGGCCCCGATGGTCACACCATGGTAGCCCTGCTTTCTCGCTACGAAGTTCTTCCTTCCCCTTCCAGCCCCATTCGGCATTTCGTAGAAGTACTGGCGCGCGAGTTTGAGTGATGCATCCATCGCCTCACTGCCACTGCCGCAGAAGAAAGCCTTCTCCAGTCCATACTGTTGGCCATGCTCGAGGATCACGTTGGCGAGATCTTCGGCTGCGGATGTGGTGTAAGCGCCTGTATGGACGTAGCTGACTTTCTGCATCTGCTCAATGGCGGCGGAGAGCACTTCTTCGTTGCCATGGCCGAGACACGATACTGCCGCACCGCCACATGCGTCTATGATTGTGCGCCCACTTGAGAGGGTGAGAGTGAGGCCAGATGCATGGGTGACGGTTTCAGGCTGATGAGCTAGAGAGCGGTGGAGAAGAGCAGGGCTGGCTGCTGAGTCGCCGAGCTTGGTTTGGGTTGCAGAGGGCTGGAAGCTGTAGGATGTTTTGGTGGAGTTGATGGTCATCGTGGAGTCTGGAGTCGTGCTGTGAGGTGCCATGATGGTAGATGCTCCGACTGTTGAGATTGCTATTGTCTTGCTGGCAACAACGAGGTAAAGATAATTTTACGTTTGGGATCTTGGGACAGAATATTTATTATAGATATATGGAAAAGAGACAAGATCAAAGGCTCAATACGAGTATCTAGGGAGCTTGAACGATCTACTAATAGGTCAATGGGACGAAATATGGACAGGTCACAGAGATCATCTGTTAGTCAAAGCCTTGACATGTATTGAAAACGCTTGAGATATCGATGGACAGTCTAGGAGATGAGCCTGACAGATTGACAATACCTTCAAATATCCGTTGACTTGGATTAGAAGGGTTTTGATCAATATCGATGAATTTCAAGGACGGAGATGCTAGATATCTAACCGGCCGAATGGAGTATTCAGTAATACGAAACATACTGTATAGGGATCTCTCACGTCAAGCAGACTGGATTATAAGTATCCCTGGGTTCTCTTTGAGCGCAGAGACTGAATGTATTGCGTGTACTATACAGCGTCTTACGGGTATCGAATGTCCAAAGCCACAAGCAGCATATATTGTAGATGAGAGATAAAATACCGTTTGGAAAAGGGAACTATGTTCTATTTCGTTCGGTAACAGGGATTGACGGAGCTAACCGACACCAGTAAGGATCCCATACGGCGACCAGACTAGTTCGATCTTCCTGCGAGCCTGCATATAAATCAGGAACAATAGAGTCGTGTACTCTGATACCCAATCATGGCTTTTGCAGAGCATATAGTCAATCTTGCTAGTCACGGTTTTTTACAGGACTTCTTCTCCTGAGCATCCAGTATTGCACGACGCCTCAAGACCGCGGGCCTTTGGAACATAGCAACCTACCAACACTCTATTAATAACGTTAGCGTAAGTAACTGAGCCCCACATGCTCTTGTCAAGCGGTAAGGTCAAGCATATCGCTCTCAATACCGTCATTCGGCAGCCTGCCCTGATTTCGGGTAGGCGTAAGATCTCTTATTTAATTCATCGCACCAATATCTCTCTTCATTTAGACAACGATGATGCTGGCATGTCAATTATCATCAGGTCACTTGTTTGCTTGGTTTTGTCGTGGTTCTCGTTTGTCATGAATCCTCTCATTATAGAAGCTGGTCCAAAATCCTCCAATGGATGACGCTTGCCGACTTCGAATTTGTCGTAGTAGGCAACTGAGTCGTAGCTCATGTAAAGCCTATTCAAACTTCTAAAGTCCTCTAAAGAACCGAGAAGGAGGCCCGGTTCCTCATTTTTATCTGTGACACGTTGCTGTAGGTTGACCTCCACAAAACCCTGTTCGAAACAATCCTGAATAGCTTGGCATATGTACGAAGGAAATATATTGGGAAACCTACCCTATTTGAGTTCACAGTTGAAGGTCTCGTGCTGCGAGTATGAGACTTGAACACAGTAATGGAATAACACTTCTGTCAGGAGTTGAGCTTTGTTTGTGTCGATGTTGACACAAGTCATGTCGAGAATCCATGGAACAGACTCCTCACTCTGCATGATTGAACTCCTTCTGAACACATCAGAGATCCTAGTATTAGCCCCGGGTCAAAGATGTCAAAGACTTCACCCCCGAGGATGCACTAGGACAATCCACGGATGAGGATTGTCCCACTGCCCAAGACGTTTGGAACGACGAGAAGAGTGGAACGAGCAGTACGTTGCCATTAATAAGTACGATGATCCTGTGTTTTGAAATCAAAGACATTATATCCTTGTGGTTAATCTAGAAGCAGTAAATCAGATCGGTCTGGAGTTGGTCGAGTGCAGGTACTGTTGAGGTGTGCATCTTTCCTTCACCTCGTTGACACGATCAGCTCGCACTTCTACTCTTCATGCTACAGTGCCCTGGTATTCGCGCTGCATGTTCTTCTGTGCGAATATATATCGGTGTACAAGGAACGACATTATTGGCTGTTATCATCTGGGCAGTGGAGTTATGCTAGCTTCACTATAGCGCCAACGCTCCGTCAGGATTCAAGGGTGACTGATACTATAATTAGAAGCTCTGGAGGAAGTGAAGGATTATTCCTTGGGTGAAGGATTTTGCCGGCTTAACAAGGATGACACTTCACTAAGACAAGCTGGTCAACATTTTCCGAGTCGTACAACATACCGTGTAACCTCCACAATCCTCAGCATAAGTAGGTCAAGATTCTTTTACAAAACCTGAATGAAACGATTTGCAAGATTCTTCATCAAGTATGATCATTTACTACCACGATGACGCGCCTGTAAGTTCCTGCAATCTCACTCACCAGTGCCAAAACCAACATCACAGGGCGACTGCCGCCTGCCACACAACTCTGGAATAGAGGTTCCACTAGAAACTCTTTCCTCACTCGGCATCCACCACCACTTTTTCTCACGCTCTTCCCCGGACTCCTCAGCAACCGCCCTTACAGAACTCGCCAAGTCTCGTAACTATGCCAACCGTGACGAAATCACCGTATCCCCTGACACCATGGGTTCAGCCTACGAGGACAATATCAAAAAGTTTTTCGACGAGCACATTCACGAAGATGAAGAGATCCGATACATCTTGGATGGAAGGGGGGTTTTCGACGTTCGCGATGCAGAGGATAAATGGATTCGGATTCCTGCTGGACCTGGCGATTTGCTCATCTTGCCGGCCGGCATCTATCACCGATTCACTGTTGATGAGGACAATGTGAGTGCCATCGTCTCTGGTTGACGGTTAAAACGTCGGAATCTTACGTTTGTGCTGCTAGTACATCCATGCGATGCGCCTCTTCCAGACACTGCCGAAGTGGGCTGCTCTGAATCGCGGCGAGGAAACGGAGGAGAATCAATTTCGCAAGGACTATGTTCTCGCAAGAGCCAAGGGTTTTGCGAAAGTAACACAGTGTGGCTGTTCTTCTGCTAAGTCTGTCCCATGACCACCAAGCAAAAGCTAAGATACATAAAACCCTTGCACGAAAGGAACACCCAAATCGTGCTCAATGTCCTGCATGATTACCCTCCATTTGCTTTCTCTATCCTGCCGTTGTCATTGCCTTCTCTGACTCATGATCCATAAGGAGCACAAAGCAGCCTCCTACCTGCTTCCTTGCGATGAATACTCAAAAGCTATAGGGAAGTAGAATTCAAGCAAGTGACACTAGACTTCAGCTTCACAATTCGACCAAGAATTTTGCTTCAGCCTCGAGGTACCACTGATAATACTGGCAGGTCTCGCGCTCCGCCTGGGCTTAATGGCGATGAACGCCTTTGCTTCAACAAGTCCGAACATCGGAGCCTGCTGAGTAACGTATCGTGTTCAACTGTCGTAGAATTGTAGGAGGATACGACGCTAAGGACATGCCCCAGTTTCTACACAGACTCTTGAATATCACCCAAATTTGATCGCTTCTATGTTGTAGCTCTCAGCCAGCTATTGACGGTCATTGACCATGCGACAGATTTTGTCTCGTATTGTAATCCAGCTCCTCCGTCCCATATCCAAGCACAGCTCTGTATTCAAATACAGCATGACGCTCATATCCTGCATATATCTTTCTTCACTGGAATCCCAGACTTCCTCGGTCCTGTGCCTGATATCCTTTTCACGCCGCTCTTGCCTAACAACGGAGTGCTTTGAACGGAGTTTCTGGCCAGGATGGCCGCTCGTTGACGTATAGAGCAAGGACTCTGAGCATTGGGCAAATGAGGGCGTGTATTGAGGACGCTGTCTGAGGAATTGCTTTCACGCTAGCTGATGAATATTATAGCTATGCTTGTCACTTTTGGAGAGGAATCCTGCGCCAGATTGTACTGTAGTAAGAGACATGCCAAAGAAGCGAACAAGCGGCTAACGCGCCTAATTGGTTACGATGTAGAGCTAGTCCGTATTAGGTACATTCCAGGGCTGATCACCAATGAGTACTCTGTACACCTATTTACATTGTTGCACCAGAGACTTGTTCCACATTTCGTGAGTGACCAACTATACAAGCATCGGCCGAGTACATGATTGAGTAGGTTTGTGATGGCCTCATGTGATGAAGTTGAGATCGCGGCTGTGCCTGCATTGCTGCCTTGAATTACTGTCAGCCCTCTCGCTCGTGGAAGCCTGCGCAGTACTATTCAATTACCCTTGTTGTTCATCAATCTATGCATTCGCTCAGTACATCGATCAAGAACATATCATCCAATTCAGGACCACGATGGCAGCCGCCGATTCCATAAACAAGACCTTACCAAAGAGCCTTCGTATCCTCTGCTTCGGCGATTCTTTGACTGCCGGTTACACCATGTACGGACTTGAACACCACCCTTACGCAGATCATCTACGCGTTGGGCTTGAGCATATGCTGACTTCGTCGGATATCCAAACCGAAGTCGCTGGTTTTTCGGGAGATCAGGTCCAGGGGTCATACCTCAATCGTATAAAGCGAAAGTGTCCTGTCACCCAGGGACGCCTTTATGATTGGGTCATCATCATGGGTGGCACTAACGATCTGGCTTGGGGCCAGGAGCCGGAACAAATATACGAAGGGTTAGGTAGGTTCCCTGCAAGTAAACTTCATAGCCCCCTGCATTGCAGGTCAAGGACATTTCGCTGTCACATCATTGGTCGACTAGAGACATCATGAGATTGATCTCAGGGCGAAAGGTGCGATAGGTTGATGCTGACAACGATACAGAAAGAGTTTGGAGAGTTGCGCTGGACACTGGTGCAAATGTATTGGCACTCAATGTGCTTGAAGCAGCTGCATCGGATTCATGCATGATAGAGAAGAGGAATATACTCAATGCGATGATCAAGGATCATGAAGAGGACAGATTGTATGCCCCCGTACCTCTACAATCCTCTCTTTCGACGATGGTGCTAAAATGCCAATCAATGAAGCTAATGTTCCTCCTAGCTATACCTTCGATCTCTACAGCGCCATTCCTTACGCCACCTTGGATGAAACAACGCGTGAGCAGCTCTGGGATGATGGTCTGCATCTGACTGGACAAGGCTACAAAGTCATGGGCGCTGCTATCGCGATTCGATTATTTGAGATCCTGCAAAGTATACAAGAGCTATAGTCCAAATCCAATGCTTAATTGAGTGGATGTGTATTTGCAATTTCGTGGGTGTCATTCCTCGCTTATCTCGTGATTAGCGAGATCTGTATGCATTCTCCAGATATCCAATTTCTTTTACACGCGTTCCTCAATTAAAGTACTATGGGTTCCGTGAACATCTTGGTAACATCCAAGATCCCAGCTCCTTCAATTCATGACCCAGCTAAAATTTTGGATTATTTTGATTGTGGACGGAAGATGCGGTGGAGCATAGTCGCGACTCTGGTCGCTTCTCTGGGCTCAGTACGAGCTGATATAACAGTCTGTCTTGCAACTTACGGCGGCTCCCCTACGAGGTACGAGTCGACATCATCTGAAGTCCTGCAGTTCCTGCTGTGCCCTGTGAACATGATCGATTTCCTATCACTCCGTTCGAGGTTTCGGCTAACCGTGTTCTCCAAAGTGTTCCACCACCTGGGCGGGATTTTCTCCTTCAGGTGATCCCAGAAGATGGTCCGATTGCGCGGCGTCAGACTCGATCTCCAAATGCAGGCTTCCTCGACTCTACAGGGGATATTCAAGCGCAGTGTCAAAAGGGCTCCATATTTCGTCTAGTCAGCGGATCACTATTCTCTGGACCTGGTCAAATCTCCGTCCCTAGAAACACATCATCAGCTCATTTCAGCACCAACAGCCTCGTCAAAGCTGTTGATACTACCTTCGCCGTGGCAGTCGATGAATCAGTATTCTGGAATAATGATGCCTTTGATGGCGGAACTGCAAGGTTTGCAGCCGAATCCGGTATGCTTTACGCTGTATTCTCTGGACCAATACCAGATAAATACATTGGGGTGTCCCTGAAGGCTCTTGATAGTAAGCATTCCGTGACCCCTATGCCTACCTGCGCTGGGTCAGATAACGATTAACATTTCCCTGTTTCGTACAACAGTGGCCAAATGCACCTCTCTGCAGTCCTTGTCTACTGCGGCCACTCTGGCTTCATATTCGGCTTCTTCGTTGTTTCCCACTTTGAGCGTCAACGTCACCACGCCATCGCAGCGTCCTTCGGATACGACTCAAATGGTAAACAACACAAGCGCTGCCTCATCAACAAGTGTTTCTTCTTTATCTCCTACTACTACGACCTCATTCAAAACATCCTCCTCAACCAGCAAACTATCTAGCACTATCGTACAATCCTTATTCTTGAATACATCCTCTAATCCACCCTCAACGCCATCCACTCCCGGTATTTCGACCACAATGTACAGCCTCAACGTTTCATCAACCGCAAGCAATGTCCCAGATGCGACTTTCCCAATAGCTTCGATTCCACCACAGTCTAGGGACATAGCGTCCAGATCAAAGGCAAGTAGTATCATATCTCAAAGTAGCTACACGGATTTCTGCACCACTTTACTCGGCTATACAACCTCCGAACTCACAACAACCGTCAGTTCGGCCGTGACTGCAATGGCTACACAGACTACAAGCCCCAGCGATAACATTCTCTCATCACTTGAAACCGTTACGTCCTTTGTGACCGTCACAAACCCTTCCATAGGTGTCACCATCAGAGAATCTCCCATTGTCAGCGCCACGATAGCTGTTATGGCGACAGATGTTGCGACAGGATCTCGGGCCTTGAAGGCCAGGCAAGATCCGAACTTACCTAGTATCACGACTCCGATACCTTTGCAAACGTTTCAGCCTACGATCCTCAGCACTGCATGCTCTTCGAATCTTCCAAATGCTACCGTATTCACAATGACAACGACGGAAATCTCTACGATCTTCCAGACCTCTTGGGATACGGAACCGTACGCCACTATAGATGCCACAGTACTTGCAGTCGCGACTATTACCTTGGACGGTGGCACCTATACAGATTTTGAGACTGCTGCTCCCGTCACAAGCGACTCAGCGGAAATGAGCACGATGGTCGATACAACCAGCATCTCCACCTCAACGCCAGAGAGCAGCTCGGCGGCACCGAGCACTACGATAGTATCGAGTGACTCAGTAGCGCAGAGCAGTCCGGCAGCGCCGAGTAGCTCGACTGTACAGAGTAGTCCGGCAGCGCAGAGTAGCTCAACTGTACAGAGCAGTCCAGCAGCGCAGAATAGCTCGACTGTACAGAGCATTTCAATGACTCAGAGTAGCCAGCTTAGCACTCCGCTACCAACCAGCTCTGCAGCATCAAAAACGCAAACCACTCAATCCACAAACATCTGTTCCCCAACCATCGTCCTCGCCTTCCCCACCGCACTCGTAGGATCAATCGACGGCTCCAGCGTCTCCGTCGATGACAGAAACTACCAGCTAAACCTCCCCTTCGACATGCAAATCTTCGACCGCGCCTCCCCCAACGTCTTCGTCTCCACAAACGGCGTAAGTCCCTTCCATCCCACCCTAAAATACCCATTAGAAATCTCAGAAAAACCGTCCCCCCCATACTAACATCGCTCAAAAACCCTCCAGATCCTAAGCCTCGACAGCGGCACCAACGAGTTCTCAAACGAATGCCTCCCATCCGCCGGCCCCGACTACACCGAACCCGCATACGTCGTGCCGAAATACGCCGCCTTCCCCTTCTGGGACGACACCTACGTCTACCAAGGCGACCCGCAGGGTATCTATTACGAATACGGCTCGCACGGCGACGCCAGCCCGCCCACCGCCGTCTCCTTCGAATACTACCTGAGTCACTACTTCAACGACACGCAATACTACCACTACACCGTCTTTTACGACTCCGCCGTGCCGGGACGGTTCACGTTCAAATACTATCAGGTATCCGATAATGGGTACTCTGCAACTGTGGGCGTGCAGAATAATAGTACGTTGGCCCCAATGCCTTCCCGAATATAGACGCTAACATGATCCGTTCACGGTACAGATTTTTCATCGCCAGGCGCGCCGTTCGCCGTTCAATTCTTCTGCCAGATGTGCAATGATAGCCCCAACACTGAAGATCCGACGAATATTAGACCTGTACCGCCGCCGTCAAGCTGCCGTCCAGGGACTGTACTTCCGGGTCTTGAGCTTGTGGTTACGACGTTTCCGAATAATACGGGTAGTATTAGCCAGAGTAGCTTTAATAATTGCGTGTGACCGACATGCTTTGGGGCTGTTGTCACTGGGGAATCTCAGAGCACTGAAGTCGGGTTCTGTGGGAATGGATTGTTTCTGGCTGGGATATCGATGATTGATTGCGTGCGCTGGCTTTTTGCCACCTTATATCAGAATACTTATATCATGATCATTCTTCTCCTTTGACCTTGATTTCCAACCCATATGAGCAGAGGGTGGGGTGTCGCCCTTAGCTCAGCTGAAATTTGCACAGTGATTTAATCATTGTGAGCAGAATGGGCATGACCTCAGTAATAGCATAAACATATCTCAGTCCAAGTAGTTTTGTAAAATATTGGGATCCATGCTACAAACTGGGTGATGTGCAGTAGACAATAACCGATTTGACTGCTTCGACCGCCATCCCGTTCATCAAGGGCTTTCCCCTTGTAAGACTGGCTACGTCCCCTCCGTAAGTGAGGAAGCTGTGTCACCGTTAGCTCACGACTGCCTTTGATATGTAGGCGCAGACGTACTTGAAGCCTGATATCTAAAGAATACTTGTCTCGTCCTGCTTGAGGTAAAGCCAAAGAGGTCTTGATCTCGCCCGAAGCGTCCATTCAGAGGCTGAGGGAGGGGGGGCCAGGTGGAGAATGTGGCTTTTTGTATATTTGAGTTCAACGATCATACACTCTACCTGAGCGTTGAGTGCAGCCATTTTCAGGAGGAGTGTGACGGAAATTTGTGTGATAGGACTGCTATTGCGAAATTCGGGTGCTAGAGGGTTGGTCTTTTAGCTAAGGTGGCCTCCTTGGGGAGTGTGATGATCACGATTTTGGATATTGGGCTGAGGAATAGGCTTGATTTTCTGCTGCTGAGGTGAGATTGCTGGCCTCCCGGCCCTTTGACTTCAATTCCGAAGAAAGCGTGCTCGAGCCCTGGTGCCACACTAATGAGATTCTTCACCATTCGCTCAATTGTGCACTGGCAGGTGGAGGGAAGCGATCCTTCAGTATACCAAAGACAAAATCTGGCTTCGGGTTGGTGAGTCCCATTATCTTGCCGGCGTAGTCTCCGATTCGCCTTGGTAGAACACCATTGGCGAATAGGCAGTCGGTCTGGCGATGAAGACGATCTTCGACAAACTTTTTCGATTCTTCTATGATGACACCATCCAATGATCTCTTCAACGTCGGCACCATGCGTTCTCCTTTGATGATCTGAGGCTCGAGAGTCGCATAGTACGTCGATTCCTTCTCGATGGCATTCTCTCTCCTCCACTGCTTGATCTTACGCACAGATTCAGTGCGCATCACGGATCCTCTATCACGAAATACTAATTTATCGATCTTTGCCTGGAAGGCAGGGTACTTGTCGTAGCTATCGTAGTTCTCAAACCACATCCCTTGCTCAGCTAGCGACATGCGGACATTGTAGACCTTATCTGTTTGCTTTCGATCTTGGCCGGACGAGGAGCTGCCGTTATGGGATGACAGGCTCATTTCTTTCCCTTGCAGAACAGATTTCATTGGAGGATGGCTCACGGTAGACTTGGAAGCTGTCAGCTATGGGTAAGCGATTGAGCATTGAATGCACCAAGGGCGCTTACTGGGGAGGAGCTGGTAGATCCATTGAAATTGATTGGAACATTGCGGCTTCTGTTGATATGATCGGGATTGATCTCATCGAGGGCGGTGTCCATGAAGACATGGTATTGAAGTTGACGAAGCTCTTGACTCGTTGGCTGAGTGTGAGCGATTGCATCTGCGAGCGGGATTGGTTGGAGTGCTCGGAGGGGTGACATTTGAGGCCACATCGGAGAGCCTTGAGACTATATCGAGTGTGATACCGTAATCACTTATCGGTGGAGAGTGAAGGAGCGTGAAGTATTGTGAAGAAACTGAGCTCTGAATTGAGCATGAACTTAATTCCGAGAATCGGACATAGAATAGCATCACTTGAGAAAGACGCTAAGCCTAAAGTGAAACATGCATATAAGGTAGATACATAGGAGAAGGTAGATGAAATATCAAGGCACTGTTTATTATAAAATCGAGCGAAGATAGCATAAAGATGTACTTGAGCTGACGCCAATTACCATCACTGCGAAAAGAGAAGGTGTACGGCCTTTACTCAGCAAACCTATCTAAAAGCTCGAGCTAGTGCGGCCGCCAGTCATCTCTTCTCCAGAACCGAGGTCCCGACATCAGGCGGATTTCAAGCTGCAGATACTAACTACGAAGACATTGCTTACTGAGTTTATTATAGTGTACTCCACTGATGAAACGTCTCTCCAGCCAGATTGAGTAGACAATCTCTAAAGTGAGCACTCGATTCTCCTTCTGATATACTATCATGAATAACGCCACCGATGATGTCTACGACGTTCTCATAGTAGGCGCAGGCATATCTGGCATCAATGCAGCCTATCGAATCCAAACAGAATTACCCTCGGCAAATTATACCATCCTCGAAGCGCGTGGCGGAATAGGAGGCACTTGGGATCTCTTCCGCTACCCTGGCTTCAGGTCTGACTCGGATCTCTACACATTCGGATTCGAGTGGCGACCGTGGGCCAGCGACAAGATAATCACAGATGGCGACTCGATTCGTACCTATATTCGCGAGTCGGCTGCCTTGTATGGCATAGACAACAAGGTTCAATACCACCACAAGCTCGTCTCGTCCAACTGGTCCTCGGATCAACAAGCATGGACTCTACATGTCGATGCAGGTGGGGAAAAGAAGTACTTCCACGCACGCTTCGTCATCCTCAGCACGGGATACTACGACTACGATGAAGCCCTGAGTAGCTACATACCCGGCAGGGACAACTTCAAAGGGACCATCATCCATCCACAGTTTTGGCCTGAGGATTACGACTACAAAGACAAGAAGATTGTGGTTATTGGCAGCGGCTCCACAGCTGTGACCCTGATACCTTCTCTCGCCGAAACAGCCACACACGTGACTATGCTTCAGCGGAGTCCCAGCTACATCATGGCGCTGCCAGCAACAGATTCTTTCGGACAATGGGCTAGCAGATTGCTCCCATCACGGATGGCATTCCGCATCGCACGCCTGAGATTCCTCGTGCTCGGCTTCCTCTTTGTCAAATTTTGCTCCTTCTACCCTTTGGCTGCCAGGAGAATGATCAAGAAAGCGACCGTCAAGGAACTGCCCACAAACATACCGCATGATCCAAATTTCGTACCGCGCTACAACCCCTGGGAGCAGCGGCTATGCTTCTGCCCAGATGGTGACTTCTTCAAAGCCATGCGTACAGGCAAAGCCTCCGTAGTCACCGACACTATCACCACCGTAACCGAGACCGGGATCCAGCTCGCTTCCGGAAAATTCCTCGACGCCGACGTGATCGTAACAGCAACGGGCCTGAAGGTCAAAATGGCAGGCGGCTCGCAAATAGCCGTCGACAACACCCCCATCACCATCGGTCAGAAGTTCCTCTGGAAAGCAGTCATGCTGCAAGATGTGCCCAACATGGCGACCGTCATCGGCTACACCAACGCATCATGGACACTCGGCGCCGACGCCACAGCGCTGCTCGTTTGCAGACTACTGAAATACATGAAGGCTCAGGGCATCATGGCAGCGACTCCACGGCTCGAGCACCCGGAGCGCATGAAGCCCGTGCCGGCGGTGAACATCACCTCGACATATATCGTCCGGGGGATAGACGATCTACCGAAGACGGGGGACAAGGCACCCTGGTTGCCACGGACGACGTATTTCGCGGATGTGTGGGGTGCGCGGTTCTCGAGTATCACGCAAGGCTTGCAGTTTGAGAAGGTCGCGGTGTCATGATTGTGATGGATAAGTTACACGACTACACATTTGGAAATATCAAACGCCTCTGTAAGGTAGGGTATATAGCAGAGGATATATTTATAGAAATAAATAGACATACCATGCACCACCACCACCGCCTCAGCTCAAGCCCTCATGCACACAATCCCGTGCAAACATGGCTGGGAACGGGGAAGACACTAGTAGACTAAAAGGCTGATCAGTAATATAGTGTATCCAGTGCTGTATGTTGTACTGTATAGTAACCACGGCCTCTACTCCTAAATCCATCCTTGATGAACACCTCCCACCTTATCACATATCATACCATCTACTCCTCCTCCCAACGCCCATCCCTCCAAAAACACGTCCACATACACAACCACAACCCATGACCCATAACCATCACAGCCACCACAACCACCTCCACCTCTCCCCCACCCCTTCCCTCCCCACTCCTCTCTCCCACCCATCCACCTCCCCCCCCCGCCCCCTCCTCCCCACCCCTCAAAAAACACATCCACATCCACCTCTCCCCCACCCCTTCCCCCACACTCCTCCTCAAACACATCCATCCCCCCATCCCCATCCTCAAACCCCCCATCCCCTACTTTCGCCCCCCACCCCCCTTCCCTTCCCTCTCCAAACAAAGACTCCCTCCTTTCCCCCCACTAAAACCCCTTCCTCTAATCTCCTCCCAGCTAGTTCGTAATTGGAATGCGATAGTAGATTAGATCTGAGGGTTTTTATGGGAGAATATTTGGGGCAATGCTTGGGTAGTGTGTAGGATAGGATGGGATAGGATGGGGGAGGAGGGGATGGGATAGGATGGGATGGGATGGGATAGGATAGGAGGAGAGAGGGGAGAGGAGAGCATTGTATACCTCCCCATCCACCTCTCCCCCACCCTTTCTCCATCCACATCCATCCCCTAATTCACCTCCACATCCACATCCACCTCTCCCCCACCCCTTCCCTCTCCAAACAAGCAACCAAAGGACTTCTCCTCCCCACGGCGTCAAAAACCCTCTTAATCTGATCTCTTCTCTTCTCTTCTAGTTCGTAATTGGAATGCGATAGTAGATTAGATCTGAGGGTTTTGATGGGAGAATGTTTGGGGCAATGCTTGGGTAGTGTGTAGAATGGGATGGGATGGGATGGGGGAGGAGGGGAGAGGAGAGCATTGTATACCCATCCACCGACCTCATTAGCAATGACATCAACAATGACACCAGAGTTTCATGGAAAGCACTCCCACCGCTTCAAAACCCGTAGGTAGCATATAACATTTCACCGACCCAGAGTTTTGAGCCGACGATTATTGTTGAGGACGTACGTATGTTCGAGTATTCTTTCTCGGTGTGTTGGCTGTAGATATGATATAGGCATGTAGTTTCTGCTTTAGATGGGTGAGGTAGGGAGGGGATGGGATGGGCTTTCCCTCACTCTGTGGTTGTTGAATGGAGGGGAAAAGGATTCCGAAGGGGGATTAAGAGGGGTGTAGTGAGGTAGGACGGTGGGAGGTGTTGAGGGGGAAGGAGGGTTGGGCGGTGTTGGTTGGGGGGTAGTGGTGGGTGGTAGAGATGGAGGTATGCGTATGTGAGGTTTAGGTCCATTGGACGCTTCATGCACCACATAACATCAGAATAAGGTATGTGTGGATGAAGAAGTATGCAGGCAAGTAATGAGTCCTTGGTATCTAAGCCTATGCTATCCCGCTTTTCGTGCAGTCTCTGGATCCGTGAGTGTCATCCATCATGTTCGTGCTGCTCCGTCGGCCGAGGAGCGATACCAGCAGTTTCAGTGGCTTGAACTGGTGTCCGCCTCGTCCTGAAGACGTGAGTGCATTTATGATTTGGCGTCATGCTTGGTCTCGTCCATCTTGTTGCCAGCGGCATCCTTTGCTGCTGATGCCTTGGTGCCGAGGGATGCACTGTCGCTCTTCGCGGTTTCTGGGACAAGTAGTATTAGCAGAAGCCCTGTGAAGGTGATCCTCGAGTTGCATACCCTTGTTGGCTTCCTTCTGTCCGCTAGCCATCGTGCTCTGGGCAGACTCGGAGACGGAGCCGGCAGTATTTGAGACAGTCTCAGTGGCCGAGTTGGCAGCGTTCCTGAGCGTACCAAGTCAGTGAAGGGGTGGGATGAGGAGCCAAACAGATGAGGCTTACTTAACGGCGTCCATTGTGATAGGTAGTGGTGTTGAAATGTGGATTGGTGTGGTTTTGGTTGCTTGTTGGATAATGGGCTTTGGTTGTTGAGATGGTGAAGAAGAGAAGAGAAGTTGGAAGGGAAATGGTGGGGTTTTGTTCACTGGCGAGGCAGCAAGAACGGTACCCGGCCGGTACGTCACTCGACTAAGGCACGTCACGGGAGACTAGACTGTGACGTTCAGGGTCCGTGAAGCCACATCTAGCCACTAGGATGAACATTCGCAGCGAATGGGAAGAGGGCGAGTAACTTCACTGTGTTCGAATGAGGCCCTTTGCTGCCTGGATGGAGAAACAACCCCGCACACGACTTCCAGCGAATCAAAGATGACAATCCTAATTCCCCACCCCCACATGATGCTGCGCGTGATCACTTTTTAGTGCGTCGGCTAATGCAGGATGATGCCGAAGCTACCCTCGGGATCCCTGAACGTTACGTATCCCATGGCTAAGGTACGGTACTCCGTGCACAAACCAAATCCTTTAGCACGCGGAAGACTTTCCGCGCCATGCTTTTGCGGCTAGTCGAGTATGGCTTAGCTCAGGCTCAGTGGCCTTCATGAACAATTCACCTCTCTCAAACCAACATCACTTGGACGACCCAAGTCAAGGGCTAAATTACGATACTTCTTTCGCTGCTTCGTGATTCAAGTCTATCAAAGACTAGTTCAACGTCAATGGCACCGGTCCCTCCTGGTCTGGCTGATTCAAAGGCTATGGAACCCCCAATATCATATCGTGTATGTCTGAGACAATGTATTTCCCCGGTCGATGCATTGATTTCCGAGTGGATGTCGAGATACATATCGACAGCCAGAATACGATGATGCCCACATATGCTGGGCATGTGGACGCGCTCCAACCTCGATCATCCGACTATATCATAGCCGCTGAGATTAGCAAATGTCTCAAGCCCGCCCATGGACAAAAGCTGCAAATCCTCTTTTCGAACCACTGAACTGCTAAGACCTCAGATTACGGTGTTACGTCAGTAATTCCATCAACGTTGTCTAACAATCGGTTCCTCGACGAAGTCGTCATGCTCCCACCAATCTCTTTGATACAGATCGTCATACTTTGTTTTGCCACACACATCTTCGCAAGTGCAAGGAATGTGGGATCGTCGAGATTTCTGGAGCGGGCAGCTCAAACCATTGCCCACGAAGCCAACCAGCTCAACGTTCCAGATCTCAAGCTCTTTCGACGAGCAGGGTTCAGAGGGAGACGACTCTCTACGAAACCGCAACGTTCGTCGCTTCCAGTGTTGGACCACAATGATGTATCGGAAAGATCCCTCAGCACATTAAGCCGAATTCTACTACCCACGAACCCAGCAGCCAGGGTGAGTACGTCGCCAGTATATCCAGTGGAGTGTTTCGAACGTCGCATACCGAAATTGAGCCCCACAATGGCCGATGATTGTCAAGTTATTATCGATCACGTCATCCTCAGGTACCCGAACCCCATGATGCCGCAAACCTTTGGCTACTCAGACTCTGTGGATATCGACCTCAGGAAGCCAGAGAATCAGAGATGGATCTTTGGTCAGTGCTCAATATTTGTCAGAGGTTTGGACCAGACACTTGACGATACTTTCCGGATGGTGGATGTGGCAAGCACCGCCTCTAGAATAACCAAGACATGCGTTACGGAGGTCAAATATCCGAATGGAGGAGCAGCGGGTATTGGCTCAACTGAAGAGAACTACTACGTTGCCGTTGGAGGTGCCCCCGTAGCACATATGTCCAATGAGACCGTGCTGTCCCTTCCGTCTGGAAAGTAGCAAACCGGAGGGAGAGAGATACAAGGCGTACGTCGGATAGTGACAAATCTGGCATTCGTAGATCAGACGTGGTCTAGGGTTTTTATTGACCAAGGAAGTCTCCATCTCTGAAGGCTGGAGAACGAAACCAAAGATCAGAGCTGCGAATCGGCCTATCAGCCTAATCGGGAGTTCACATCGCCGTGCTAAGCCTCGTCACCCATTACATTGCATCCAGACAAGCTTGAAGGCCGTGATGTTATCCTATGAATTATAAGCTCCGGCTCTCAATGTAATTTCAGTCTTCTTGGACCTGGTCATGTCTGGCTTATAAGATGGAAGATTCCCAGACTCATAATCAGTCAAGCCTGGTTCTCCCAGCTTTCCATCCCAAAGTACTGGCCCACTAGCGTCCGTTTTCCCTCCAAATGTTGATATAGCTCAAGTGGTTCACAAGCGGAACTTCTGCTATTCCCGATGAAGAAATTGCAGAGAGCAGTAACGAGAAATTTCACAATGAAACGGACAACTTTTCGGAAAAAGGAATTATCCTTCAGGTTGAGGCCACTATCATATGTCATGTCAGATCAGGGTATGCAGCACCCTCTCAATCGCCTAGGTGCGACGGCCGATCCGTTACGCCAGCGTTTCGAGGCGACACTGCTTGGTACATTTCCCAGTTGCGCCATATTTCCTGTCTCAATTTACGGTGTCAAAATGCAGCTGAGTGTCTCTTTTTTGTAATTTTCCCTGAATTTTATACAGTGTTGAGTCAAGTCAGTCCCCAATCTTATCCAAGGAAGAGTGGCACAATCGCCTGCTTTGAAGAATCTTAGTCGGGCTGAACGGACCCCTTCCAGTACTCCACAAGATAATAGAGTGATCGTTCAATAGACCGGCTCATCATTAACGAACCTATTCCAGGTGTATCCCAAAGTCATCTTAGTATCGAACGAACGGTTTCCACAGCAATAGGATCATGAAGCGGATTTGCTACGACCACTGCTAATGTCAAGCTTCTGGAAACATGATGAGCTTCAATGTCAATGCCACCAAATCCCTTTGCTTTATATTAAAAGATGTTGAAAGACCAAGCTAGGACACGACAACAGTTCCGCGAAAATGATCTATAGCACATGGATATGCTCGATATAGCAGCCATCAAGGAGATCCTCCAGTATTGAATCACACCACTGACTCTAATTCAACAACAGCACAGCCAGTGTAGTTACCCGAATACCCCTCGAAGTTACTCCATTCCAGAACCTTCCTACCCACCCAACGCCTTCACTATCTGCCCAGCCATAGCGTCATGCATCCGATACGTTGGATGCAAAGCATTCTCCCACAGGTACTGGTTAAGCGGTACACCGCAGCTCGGATCGAAAAGATCCATTTTCATGTAGTATCCATATATGTCACAACTGTCTGTCGTATTCTTGATTGAAGCAGTCTGTGGGAAAGAGGTCGGATCGTCGAGAACTTGCTCGAACAGATGATGAAGATCGAAATGGAAGACAGAGATATCCTCGAATGTCCTGCTGAAGTCGTCCGCGAGCCTTTGCAGACGGGTATTCCATCCCTGTACGACTGGCTTCAGGGTTTCATCTCCGGAGGGCGATCGATCCATCGGCGGCAGATTGACGAACAAGAAATTGCGAGCACCATTCTGGTAAAGCTTGACAAGTCTTCAGCCACGTCACCATACGAAAAGGCCATCAAACTCACCTCCTCAACCACACTCCTATAAGTCACAAAAATTCCATCCAGCAGCCCCTCCACATCATCCTCCCACTCCTCCGCCACAACATTAACATCATTAACCCCAAAAAACATCGCAAACAGACTCGACCCCGACCGCCATCCCAAATCCCCATACAACGGCAAAAAATCCCGCCGCACCTCATGTACGAAATCCGAGCCGTGCGGCGTTATGGACGCATTGATCGTATCCGCCGACCGAGCAAAACAGTACGTCTCGATATAACTCTGGTTGTATTCTGTGGTGAGGTACATGAACCAATATGCGCCGAATACCGCCGTTTGATCCGGATAGGAGGGTTTGGAGTTCCCGAATGGGGAGGCGGGGCTGGGTTGGGGTCCTGTGAGATTGAACCAGGCGTCGGACCAGGAGTCGCCGCTGGGGTGTGTTCGTTAGTGCTTTTGGAGAATTGAGGTGGATTTTGAGGCTATGGTACAATACGAAGATCTTTTCTATGTTGGACCAGCCGTTCCAGGCCGCCGGGGGTAGTGGTGGGTTCGGGTCTGGTTTCGTTTTCTGGAAACGTTGCGAATGGGATGCGAGCATGTATAGTACCAGGGCTATGAAGAGGAGAGCTGAACCCACGAGGGACAATTGACGACGAAGAGGCGTCATGATCATCTTCAATCTCTTGCGAATTACAAATTAAAAATTAATTATAAAGAGCTTGAAGGAGTCCCTTCGATAATTTTTTACTTGTGGGGGAGCTACAGAGGATAACTTTCCACAATTCTCCTTAGCTTACCACCATTACTGCTATTTCATAACGGCTTTGGTCTTTCCAACCTTCTCTGCTACCGCGCACTGTGGATATATCACTCCCGCTCCTCAAGAAATGGTATCGAACCAGCCAGTGAATGGGATAGGATAGGATAGGATCGCGTTAAATACATCAGAAAGAGGCTAGGGAGGACAATAATCAAAAACCACAGAACCAAAAAAAACCATCCGACATTTCGCAAATTAGGTGAAGATTGAATTCCTGAGCATCGATTTTTCTCTATTCTAGGAATGCCAAGACTGCCACATGAAAATTGTACGATGGTATTAAGATAGATACCCGCTCCGTACAAATATCAAACTCAAAATTCAAACAATGCTAGCATACTCAGCCTCATCCTTCCGGTCGTAGGCTTGGTATCGTTCTTCTTCTCAGCAGCTGCTGATGATGTGCATTCCTGGCTTTATTTCTTGGGGTAATCTTATTCGCATCGCATGACTCGATCGGTTTTTTCAGAGGTGAAGATATGGGGAGTATGGAAGTTTTGTTATGTGTTTTGTTGTTGTTGTTGTTTATGTTGAGGGGCTGTGTTTGTTGTTTTTGAGGGGCTTGGGGGGTGTATGGATGGGGAGGTATGGTGGGGAGGTATGATGGGGAGGTATGGTGGGGAGGTATGGTGGGGAGGGATGAGGAGGATGGGTGTGGAGGATGGGTGTGGGATTGAGGTTTTAATTTAAATGGATTGATGTATTGATGGATGGATGGATGGATGATGAGGCGATGATGATGGGGTGGGGGGTTAGAGGTGGTATGAGATAGGCTGGCGATCGTAACATGAAGGAAACGTGTACGTGAACGCATGGAAGAATGTGGACAGGATGGATATCTGTGAGCGAATTAATCTGCTATCTGTCGTTGTCGTTGTCGTTGTTGTTGTTGTCGTTGGTGCTTTTAGGAGCTTTGAGATATTGTTATGGGTGGGATGTCATTATATATTTGTGGTTGATAAGGTTGATAAGGTTGGTGGAGGATGGAGGATGGAGGGTAGAGAGGAGACGGGAAAGCATGCATGGTTTCTAGTCACTTGGTGTGTCATTTTGGTATAGACGTGGAGGTTTGAATGGGTAGTTATGTTGTACAGTCATGGAGGAGTGTATAGGAATGTAATTAGATGTCATAAAGGTAGGCTGTCGATCGTGATGTGAAGGAAACGTGTACGTGACTGAATGGAAGATTCGATGGCGGGGGGTCGTTGGTGCATTTGTCGAGGGGGGGTCATCGATTTATGGAGTTTAGGTTGTGGATATTAGGACTTGGGTTGTGGAGAGGCGGAGGGATTTGGTGGAGAATGGGGAATAAGGAAGCGATGCTACAAGAGGGAACGAAGAGAGATCAGAGCGTGGGATTGGAGGTCTTCCCATTATTAGCCATCATGGGAATGATGATATGTCGCGATTGAATTCTTTCATTATTCTGGCATGCGTGACTTTATGTCCAAATCGCTTTGTTCGTCGTATCGATTCTTCCTCCAACCCTTCGTAGTGTACAGAACGCAAGCTTACCATACCGAAATCGCTCTCGGAATTGGTACATTCATTCTGTTTTTAGTATCGGCTCCATCTCGAGTCGAGGGAATGACGGTACCGTGTCATTGAAGGTTGGTCGATTGCTTGCTCCAGGAAGAGGATTGGAAGGAGGTGTTGAATAATCTGCATATGAGATCGGGTCGTCGATCGCTGTTTCAGACTTCAGGGCATCAGGTTTGGGCTGCTCGTAGACCTGACGCGGACGGGGTGCATAGTTGGGAATCATCGGGTTTTGAAAGATTAGTTCCTCGAAGCATGGTCGAATGGAACATGGCGGGTGTAGATGGCTGCGAATAGGCAGGGGCTGGACTGGTACGCCTGGAATAGGTGGTAGATTGTTGTGATTGTATGGTACCAGTTGCCGGGTTTGAAAGCTGGTGCCCATCGGAGGAAGGTATTGTTGACTCCCGTATCCAGCTGCGCCGCCTGTGCCTTGAGTGTACTGCTCGCCATGAAGATTACGACCGAAATAACGGGCTTGAGGTACTCCACCCGAGTAGCCGTATATTGGACGATCCTGACTGTATCGTCTAGGCTCGAGTACCTGGTTCATGTTGGCATGAGACAACCGATGATGATGTTGCGGTGGATATTGAGAAGTCGCACGACCGTGAACCCCCGATGCTGAGTGATCTTCCATGCCTGACTGCTTACCCTGGCGGACGTGGGTGGGATATGCGGACTGACGGCCGAGCACGAACCCTGGAGATAACCCTCGAACAGCCGAGTCACTCGCCTCGTCAATGCTGTCCGGTAAATCGTTCTTATTGACATCGGAGTTTGTAGGTGTTGGCTCTTGCTCTTGTTGAGGAAGATGGCTTTTGGGATACGGCTGATAAACACAATCCAGACTCTCATCCTCACAGGCGCGGCATGGTCTGCGTTGGTTGCAGGGAACTTTCCGTCTACGACAATTCAGACAAACTGTGACTCTCCTATTCCTCTTCTTCACAACGCGAACGGAAGTTTTCGCAAGGTCGGCGGCATTGTCGATATAAACACAATGCAAGCCCTTCGTCCTACACTGAGAGCAGGTCGGGCCTTTGTCGCATCCCACTTTCCGACTACGGCAATTGGTACATGAAGCAATTTTTCGGTTCCTCCTCTTGAACACCCTCTTCTGGACACTACTCTCAGGATCCGCGTTCTGTCGAGGTTTCGGAGCCGTCTTGGGAGGTATCGGGGCAGGTAGGCTGTTGGAATCTGGCGTGGCCATGATAATATGAAACTGACAAAGTCTCGAAGAAATTGGTATGCAGCGAATGGAATTTGGTACGATCACCTAAGTTCAACTGTCGAGTATGTAGGAGCTGTTGACGAGTCCTGTGTTCTATCTTACCCTGAGCAGGTGATACGGTGAGGAAGAAGCAGCAGCGCGGACGCGTAGAATGTAAATATTAGTGGTACGAGCTTAGTCTCGTTAGTATATCGGAACATGACTCCATTAAGCGGGGATGGAGTGTTATACCTCCGATACCTTACGAACGTAGTGTCTCACATATACTGTTGGTCAGTGTATGATGTTAAGCTGGTCAACAACCGCGGAGGAGGGGGACATGAATGTGGTGTACTTGTTTCATACATGAATGCGACACAAGAATGCGATACTATATCTGTCACCATCAGACTCCTTTGAGGCGTCGAGAGTGTGATCTCGTACTACCTAACACATTCGCCATCTCCAGGCTTCACGAAGAAGCTGCGCTTTTGATCAAACATTTGCCTGAGGTTTCACCTTGAGCAGTGATACGAAAGCTACAATAGCAAGCTTATATTGTCAGTATTCACCCCAGTTGTTGACGTCGTAGTCTCTTTTAGTGTCAGCAGATGCAACATTGAGACGCATCAGGCAAGTGATTCAGCACAACCCCAAATTTGCCCCAAATCCATCTGGCAGGTCCAATGGACGCAGGATAGTCCCCTCAAGACTTGGACAGTGACCATCGAGCCGGTGTGAAGCGAGAAAGAACATGTTAGTGCAACGCCTTGTACTTCTTTGAGCCAGTGAAGTACACCGCCACCGCATGCCTAAAAGAGGATAGTGGCATAACCTTCGTAAGTCGCATTACCATCGTGGCTGTAAGGCAAGGCAATCATGAGGAATCACGAGAATCGTTCGGTGCCATGGCATTGGACAAGAATGGGCAGAGAAACGTATCACAAACCCTAAGCAATGTTTTCAAGACACTTCTGCCACGTATCAAGACCTTCGGCTCTATAATCCTCACGGCCATGGAATCCTCTTGGCATCATATCGGGGAGCTGTATGTGTTGCAGGTTGAACTTGGGAAATGCCCACGTCCCCACATACATCAGAGATCTCAGAAGCGAAGTACTCGACCAAGGATTAGCCCTCGGTTTGGAGGCCAATAAGCATACCTGGGCCGCTATTCAGTCAATCCCACCCTGATCTGTTGATAAATCGAATCAGCTTGAGCGAAATCACGGTACCGTAGGGTTTATTGTATGGTGTATTTGCGTGCGGATGTTGACGGTCATCTGAAGTGGAACAGATGGGCCGAGCACAAGCTGCGTTTGATGTCAGCGTGTTTTCATTCAGTCACGTACATGCTTACTGAGTGTCCTGATTGCTTGCTTGGATAAATTGTTTTATCACGTCTGATGATTGCGTCATCATCTATTCATGTATGTAGCCATACGGACGTCTACAACGTATATCATGGGAACTCAAGTGGCTAGAGCAATCACAACTTCCTACTATCACTGCTGTGTACCTCGTTGAGATCTGACATGGTTCGTCTGGCTTGCCAAAGAGTACGTCGGAAGTATTCACGAAGCCCGTTCCGATGTTCTTATAGCTATCCTTGGTGCAAATGAACGTAAATCAGGGATGGCTTGGCATAGCAGTAGCTGGACTTGATACGCATGTTGATCTCATCTCTCTTTTGAGTACATCCGTAACTCTACAGCCAGGCATAGCCGTCCATTCTCAGGAATGCATTCGAGTATGTACCCGAAATACTTGTGAGCAGCCACAGGGTCTGGCTTCTCCAAATCCACAGTCACGCAGCGCCTTTTGAGCACTACATGATTCGGAATAACTCAGCCAGCTCTTGTATGCTTGCTTGTAAGTTCAGCTGCAGATACCGATCAACAAGGCGTTGGTGGAATATAGATGAAAGCAATCTTGGACGGAAAACCCTGATTGGCGGACGGCATCTTACGTAGTTAGCGGCTTGGCACTGACCTATCCCATGTTGGAAATCAGCTCGGGTGAACCTCGGTAATTATAAATTACGTCTTCTATATAATACTGTGACATTTTAAGGTTTGGCCGCCAAGTAATGTACCTCACGTGATCTAATTTCCCGTGGAACTTTTCTTTACAGCATTGCCTGCAGCAAGACAATAGCATGACAACAGCATTACCTATAGCATGGCTACAGCATAGGAATAGCATTGCCTACAGCATGGCTACAGCATTACCTACTGCATAGCTACAGCAAGACAACAGCATAGCTACAGCATAGTTACAGCATAGCTACAGCAGTCCCTACAGCATGGCTACAGCATGGGTATAGCAGTCCCTATAATATGGGGTACAGCATGGCTATAGCATTACCTAGAGCATAGCTACAGCAGTCCCTACAGTATAGCTACAGCATGGCTACAGCAGTCCCTATAACATAGGGTATAGCATGGGTACAGCATGGGGACAGCATTGGCTACAGCAGTCCCTACAGCATGGGTACAGCATGGCCTATAGCAGTCCCTACAGCATGGCTACAGCATTGGCTAACAGCATGGCTACAGCATTACCTAGAGCATGGCTACAGCAGTCCCTATAGCATGGGTACAGCATGGCTATAGCATGGCTACAGCATTAGCTACAGCAGTCCCTACAGCATGGCTACAGCATGGCTACAGCAGTCCCTATAGCATGGGGTACAGCATGGGTATAGCATGAGGACAGCATGGGGACAGCATTGGCTACAGCATGGGTATAGCATTGGGGTACAGCATTGGGGTACAGCATGGGGTACAGCATAGCCTACAGCAGTCCCTACAGCATGGCTATAGCATTGGCTAACAGCATGGCTACAGCATTACCTAGAGCATGGCTACAGCAGTCCCTATAGCATGGGTACAGCATGGCTATAGCATGGCTACAGCATTAGCTACAGCAGTCCCTACAGCATGGGTACAGCATGGGTATAGCAGTCCCTACAGCATGGGCTACAGCATGGGCTACAGCATGGGGTACAGCATGGGGTACAGCATGGGCTACAGCATGGGGACAGCATTGGCTACAGCATGGCTACAGCATGGGTACAGCAGTCCCTACAGCATGGGGTACAGCATGGGTACAGCATGGGGACAGCATTGGCTACAGCATTGGCTACAGCATTGGCTACAGCATGGGTACAGCATGGCCTACAGCAGTCCCTACAGCATGGGTACAGCATGGGGATAGCAGTCCCTACAGCATAGGGTACAGCATGGGGTATAGC
>JAABUP010000141.1_pt1 | contig 158258 bp, 156 predicted proteins | sample 5559201 | NCBI WGS metagenome assembly JAABUP01 (sample SAMN10711887, study PRJNA513373) | rock metagenome | isolation source: Antarctica rocks | place: Antarctica
ACAGATCCTCGGCCAACCCGCGGGAAATCTCTTCCCGGTCGGCCTTGGTCAACATCCTGCGCACGACGGGGCATCCTTCCCCACCGAACCCCAAGATCAAATGCTACGACCGCCTGAGCCCAAGTTGTCCTTCTCCTCACTCGGGCACTTCACGCAGACAGCGCTCGTCAACGGTGCCGCGGGTCTCGTCGTCACCGCCCCTCACGGACCGTTCTCCGTGATGGGCTTCACCATCAAGAACGGCAAGATCGTCGAGATCGATATCCTCATGGGTAGCTCCGTGGCCAGAGCTGAGTTGGGGCCGGTTATGCGGGCAGATCCCCCTTCACGGCGTCGGTCAGGAAGCCGGCGAGCTCCTCGGCCTGGAACGGCAGGCCGGCGACCTTGGTGTACGAGTGCACGTCGACCAAGTACTTCGCCCGCAGCAGCATCGCGAGCTGCCCCAGGTTCATCTCCGGCACGATCACCCGGCGATAGGCGCGCAGCACCTCGCCGAGGTTGGCCGGCATCGGGTTGAGGTGCCGCACGTGCGCCTGCGCGACGTCCATGCCCGCGGCACGGACGCGCCGGCAGGCGGCGCCGATCGGGCCGAACGACGAGCCCCAGCCCAGGAGGAGCACCTCGGCCGCGCCCGACGGGTCGTCGACCTCGATGTCCGGCACCGGGATGCCGTCGATCTTGGCGCGGCGCAGCCGGGTCATGCGGTCGTGGTTGTCCGGGTCGTAGGAGATCGTGCCGCGCCCGTCGGCCTTCTCCAGCCCGCCGATGCGGTGCTCGAGGCCCGGCGTGCCCGGAACGGCCCACGGTCGGGCGAGGGTGTCGTCGTCGCGCAGGTAGGGCCAGAACTCGCCCGAGCCGTCCGGGGCGTTGGCCTCGGTGGCGAACTCGGTGCGCAGGTCGGGCAGCGTGGAGACGTCGGGGGCGTTCCATGGCTCGGAGCCGTTGGCGATCGAGCCGTCGGACAGCAGGAACACCGGCGTGCGGTAGGTCAGCGCGAGCCGGACGGCCTCGATGGCGGCGTCGAAGCAGTCCGACGGCGACTGCGGGGCGATGATCGGCACCGGGGCCTCGCCGTTGCGGCCGTACATCGCCTGCAGCAGGTCGGCCTGCTCGGTCTTGGTCGGCAGGCCGGTGGACGGCCCGCCGCGCTGCACGTCGAGGATCAGCAGCGGCAGCTCGAGGGCCACCGCCAGCCCGATCGTCTCGCTCTTGAGCGCCACGCCGGGCCCGGAGGTCGAGGTGACGCCCAGCGCGCCACCGAACGCGGCACCCAGCGCCGCGCCGATGCCCGCGATCTCGTCCTCGGCCTGGAACGTCGTGACACCGAAGCCCTTGTGCTTGCTGAGCTCGTGCAGGACGTCGGACGCCGGCGTGATCGGATAGGTCCCGAGGAACACCGGCAGCTCGGACTGCTGGCCGGCCGCAACGATGCCGTAGGCCAGCGCGAGGTTGCCGGTGATCTGGCGGTAGGTGCCCTCGTCGAGCGCGGCCGGGGCGACCTCGTAGGTCACCGCGAAGCTCTCGGTCGTCTCGCCATAGTTCCAGCCGGCGTGGAAGGCGAGGATGTTGGCCTCGGCCAGCTCGGGCTTCCTGGCGAACTTCTCCCGGAGGAAGGCCTCCGTGTCGGCGGTGCCGCGGTGGTACATCCATGACAGCAGGCCGAGCGCGAACATGTTCTTCGCGCGCTCGGCATCCTTCTTGCTCATCCCCGTCGGCGCGAGCGCACCGCGCGTCAGGGTAGCCATGGCGACCTCGTGCACGGTGTAGGGCGCGAGCGAGTCGTCCTCCATCGGGTTCGACTCGTAGCCGACCTTCGTGAGGTTGCGCTTGGTGAACTCGTCGGTGTTGACGATGAGCATGCCGCCGTGCGGGAGGTCGGGGAGGTTCGCCTTGAGCGCGGCCGGGTTCATCGCGACGAGGACGTCGGGCCGGTCGCCCGGGGTGAGGATGTCGTAGTCGGCGAAGTGGAGCTGGAAGCTCGACACCCCTGGCAGCGTGCCGGCAGGAGCACGGATCTCGGCCGGGAAGTTCGGCAGCGTCGCGAGGTCGTTGCCGAAGGCCGCGGCCTCGGACGTGAAGCGGTCGCCCGCGAGCTGCATGCCGTCGCCCGAGTCGCCGGCGAAGCGGATGACCATCCGGTGGGTCTTGCGCACCTCCCGCTCGGGAGGTGGCGCTCCGCTCGAGGCGGACTCCAGGGTTCCGGCTCCGGTGTCCGTGCTCATCCAGCGATCGCTTCCTCTCCCCTGCGCGTCGAGCCTGAGTACCCAGGCTAACCAGGCTCCCCTCACCCGGTCGGCCGCACGTCACGGGTCACAGGGCTGCACCGAAACAGAACGGTCGCGGCGGCGCGTGGGACGAATCGGTCAGCGTCGGGCGCGGACCCGCTCGAGGCCCTCGCGGAATCCCGGGGAGCGCAGCGACTCCATCTGCGGACCGATCTCCACGCCGACCGCCTCGTCGTGGGCGCCCGGTCCGACCAGGGCCGCCGTGGCGCGGATGCTCGCCTTCGTCGCCACCACGAGCTCGCGGGGCGCCTTCGCCGACGTCCGGGCCATCGCCAATGCCGCGGTGACGGCTGCCGAGCGGTCGTCCCCGCCGCCGGCCGAGCCGTCGCCGTCGGGCACCACACGCAGCACGAGGCCCACCTCCGCCGCGCGCGCCGCGTCCAGGCCCTCACCGCCGAGCAGCATGGCGACGGACGCCTGTGGGCCGACAGCGCGCTGGGCCATCCAGGTCATCCCGCCGCCGGGGTGGACGCCGAGGCGCAGGAAGCCGGGGTCGAACCGTGCGGTCCGTCCGGCGAGGCGGACGTCGGCGGCGAGCGCGAGGTTGAGTCCCGCGCCGACCGCCGGGCCGTCGACGGCGGCGATCACGGGCAGGGGGCAGCGTGCGACGGCGAGGAAGCCCGCGTAGATGCGATGCAGTGCGCCCTCCCCCTGTTCGCCCGCGGCGGCGAGCTCGTCGAGGTCCCCGCCGGCACAGAACGCGGGCGGCTCGCCGGTGACGACCACCGCGTGCACCCCGGGGTCGTCGGACGCGGCCGCGACGGCGGACACGAGCTGGTCGGCGAGCGCCGCGGTCATCGCGTTGCGCCGACGCGGGTCGGACACCGTCACCAGGACGACCGCACCACGGTCGCCGGTGTCGATCCGCTCGGAGCGCACCTCGGGCCCACCCGGAGCTGGCGTGGTCTCCTCGCCGGATCCGGACGCGGACGGCTCGGGCGGGGAAGGGGTCACGACGGCCATCGTGCCCCGTGGTGACGATCGTCGCGCCCGAGGGGCGACCGCCCGTCGCGGGGCGCCGGTAGCGTCGTCCCACGTGCCCACCCTCGAGGTCCCCGACGACGCCGTGATGCCCCGGCGGCACCCGCAGGCACCCGCCGCCGGGGAACCGATGCACCCGCACCACGCGCACTGCCTGGGCTGTGCCGACGTGCCGGGCGGTCTGCGCGTCGAGGCGTGGGCCGAGGAGGGGATGGGCGTGCGCGCCCGCTTCCGCGCGCGTCCCCAGCACCAGGGCGGGCCCGGCGTCCTGCACGGCGGGATCCTCGTGATGGCTCTCGACGAGGCCCTCGGCTTCGTTCCCGCGCTGGTCCACCGGTCCGCCGTGACCGCCCGCCTCGAGACCGACTTCCGGAACCCCGTCCCCGTCGACAGCGACGTCTGGGTGCTCGCCGGTCTCGAGGGGATGGTCGGGCGCAAGTTCCACGTCTCGGGCACCGCCCGTCTCCACACGCCCGACGGCCCCGTCGTCGCCACCGCCCGCGCGCTGTTCCTGCGTGTCGACGCTGAGCACTTCCTGCGGCACGGGCGGGCCGAGGACCTCGAGGCCCTCGGCGCGAGCGCCGACGCGGTCCGCGCCGCGCGCACCTGAGCCCCGCCCACCGTCGGGAACGTTCCCCTCCGCACACTCTGGACGAGGCGTCCGAAAGTGAACTCTCTCTCCTGATGTGAGGTCCCGGTAGGCTCCGCGCCGCCGGGGGATGGGTTCACGATCTCGAGGACCCGAGGGGGTGGAGATGCGCGCCCGACTGGTCCCGGTCGGGGCGCCGCGCCCCGGAGGACCTGCGTTCGTTAGCCCCGCGCGGCGCCCGCACGCGCCGCGATGTCCATGACGTAGTCGCCGTAGCCGGACTTGGCCTGGGCCTTGCCCAGGTCGTAGGCCTGGTCGGGGGTGATCCAGCCCTCGCGCAAGGCGATCTCCTCGAGGCAGGCGAAGCGCACACCTTGGCGGTGCTCGAGGACCTGGACGTACTGGGAGGCTTCGATGAGCGACTCGTGGGTGCCGGTGTCGAGCCAGGCGAAGCCGCGGCCGAGGTCGATGAGCCGCGCGGTCCCGCGCTCGACGTAGGCCCGGTTGACGTCGGTGATCTCCAGCTCGCCCCTCGCGGAGGGGCGCAGATCGGCAGCGAGGGCGATGACGTCGTTGTCGTAGAGGTAGAGCCCGGTGATCGCCCGGTTGCTCCGGGGTTTCACCGGCTTTTCTTCGACGGAGATGAGACGGCCGGTGTCGTCGGCCTCGCCCACGCCGTAGCGCTCGGGGTCGCGCACGGGGTAGCCGAACAGGGTGGCGCCCTTGTGCTCGTCGACCTCGGCGACGGCGCGCTGCAGGACCGTGGAGAAGCCGGGGCCGTGGAAGATGTTGTCGCCCAGCACCAACGCGGCGGTGTCGTCACCGACGTGGTCGGCGCCGATGCGGAAGGCCTCGGCGAGCCCGTTGGGCGTGGCCTGCTCGGCGTAGGAGAACGCCACGCCCCACTCGTGGCCGTCGCCGAGCAGGCGCTGGAACGCGGGCAGGTCGGTAGGGGTGGAGATGACGAGGATGTCGCGGACGCCGGCGAGCATGAGCACCGAGATCGGGTAGTAGATCATCGGCTTGTCGTAGACCGGGAGCAGCTGCTTCGACACCGCCCGCGTCACCGGGTGCAGCCGCGTCCCCGAGCCGCCCGCCAGCACGATCCCCTTCATGGATGTGAGGTTACGGTCGGCGCGGGGCGCCTCGGCGGACGGGTGACGAGCGCAGTGCCGTCAGCGGTCGTTCGTGGACTGCGTCGCACCTGCGGCGACGGCTCCTGCGGGCCTCTGGCCTGCCCGGACACGGCATGGCCTACGACGGTGTCGTCGAGCACCGCGACCCAGGCGTGGAGCAGGCCTGCGGGGGAGAGCCACGCGACCGGGCCGTCGACGCCCTCGACTGGGTAGCCGTCGAGGCGGTGCACCTCGATCAGCGCCGACGCGCCACGTCCAGGTCGTCAGGCTCACGGTCTCGGACGATGGCGGCCATCAGTCCTCCACGCTCATCGAGTAGTCCATACCGCCGGGCCGATGCCGACCGCCACGACGCCTCCATGCAGGCCGACATCCATCGCGGCGTCTACGTCGATCCGCGTGCCGGGCGCATCACGGTCACCGAGTACGCCGAGCAGTGGCGCAAGACCCTCCACCACCGCGGCAGCACTGCCAAGCTGACGGAGCGGAAGCTGCGACGTCACGTCGTGCCCGTCCTGGGCTCGATGCAGCTGTCGGCCGTGCGCCCCTCGCACCTGCGCGGCTGGGTCAAGGACCGGACCGCGCACCTCGAACCGAGCACGTTGGCGACGGTGTACTTCGGCCTGTTGGTGCCGATGTTCCGCTCCGCGGTGGCAGACAAGCTGATCGGCTCGTCGCCGTGTGTCGGTGTCCGACTCCCGGAGATTCCCGACGCCCGGTACTACATTGCGCGGCCTCACGAGGTGCACGCCCTGGCCAACGCGCTGCCCGAGATGTACCGGGCGATCGTCTACCTCGCGGCCGGCTGCGGGGCGCGCGCCGGCGAAATCGTCGGTCTCGAGCGCGACGAACTCGACCTCGACACCCGAGAGGTGCACGTCCGTCGGCAGCTCGCGGTGACGTCCGGTCGCCGGCCGTACTTGGCGCCGCCGAAGACCAAGACCAGTGCTCGCACCAACGAGGTGCCGGCTGTTGTCGGCGACGCGCTCCGTCGGCACCTCGACGTGTACCGGGTGGCCGGCGTTGACCTCGACGACGAGACCGACCCACGCCGTCCGATCTCGCGCCGGGCCGCGCTGGTTTTCACTCGCGAGGACGGCAGCCCATCCACCCCGCGGACTGGTCGTACATCTGGCGCCCTGCCGTGAAAGCTCGCCATGGGTCACACCACCCCGACGATCACGCTCAACACCTGCGTCGGCTACTGGCCCGACGCCGTCGACCAGACGCACAGCCTGGTCGACGGAGCACTTCTGGGTTGTACCGGCCCTGTACCCGAGTAGGGCGCCGGACCGGAAACCGCAGGTCGGAGCCGGTGGGTCAGCGGTAGTTCGTGAACTGGAGCGCGATCCCGAAGTCGTGGCCCTTCAGCAGGCTGATGACGGCCTGCAGGTCGTCCTTCTTCTTGCCGGTCACACGCAGCTGGTCGTCCTGCACCTGGGCCTGGATGCCCTTGGGGCCCTCGTCCCGGATCGCCTTGGAGATCTCCTTGCCCCTGTCCTTGGAGATCCCCTGCACCAGCGAGCCGGTGACCTTGTAGGTCTTGCCCGACACCGCGGGCTCGCCGATCTCCAAGGCCTTGAGCGAGATGCTGCGCTTGACCAGCTTCTCCTTGAAGACGTCGATGGCGGCGGTGCAGCGCTCCTCGGTCTCCGAGGCCACGGTGATGGCCTCCTCACCGGCCCACTCGATGCGCGTACCGGTGCCACGGAAGTCGAAGCGCTGGCTGAGCTCCTTCGCCGCCTGGTTGAGCGCGTTGTCGACCTCCTGGCGGTCGACCTTGCTCACGACGTCGAACGACGGGTTGGCCACGTGTCCTCCTCGACAACGGTCCGCTCGGAGCGGCGACCCGCCTGTGGAGACCGCGGGTCCGGGCTTGTATTCTCTCCGACGTTCCGGCCCCGCGGGGTCGGCACTCCCCGGCGGGTTGCCCGAGCGGCCAATGGGAGCGGACTGTAAATCCGTCGCGAAAGCTTCGAAGGTTCGAATCCTTCACCCGCCACCACCTTCCGGCCTACCCGGGGCACGCCCGGGCCGGTCAGGGGAGCAGGTGCGCGAACACCACCGTGTTGTCCCGGTAGGAGCGCACCGACCGGTCGAAGTCTCCGCCGCAGGTGATCAGACGGAGCTCCGGGCGCGTGGTCCCGCCGTACACCGTCTCGGTCGGGAAGGCGTCCTTCGGGTAGGACCGGAGCCCGTCAACGCGGAAAGCGAGCGTGGTCCCGTCCGCGCGGGTCACCGTGAGGGCGGCCCCGGGACGCAGGTTCGCGAGGTCGAAGAACACCGACGGGCCGTTCTTCGTCGAGTCGATGTGCCCGACGATCACCGAGGGCCCCACCTGCCCCGGGGTGACCGACGAGCGGAACCACGCCGCCTCGTCGTACAACGGCCCCGGTGCCGGTACCTCGAGGCTGCCGTCGGGCTGGAGCCCGACCGAGTCGACCCGGGACGCTACGTCGATGGACGGGATGCGGATCGATGTCGGGGGCGAGGGAAGGAGAGCGCGTGCCGTGGCACCCGCAGTGCCCGCTGCCGGGGACGGGACGGCCTCGATGGGTCCCTGCGCGGTGGCCACGGGTGGCGCCACCGGGCCCTGCCCTGTAGCGGCGCAGCCCACGAGGACGAGCCCGACGACGATGAGCACGGCCGCCAGGGCGGTGCCCACCACGCGGACCGGGTTCCCGGTCCGCGCTGGCCGGGGTTCGGGGGACGGCGGGGGTTCGGGGGACGGCGCGGACCGGGGGACCGGGTCCGGTCCGGAGCCCGCGCGGCGCACCAGGACGAGCCCGACGGCGAGCCCGAACGCGAGCACGGCGCCCACCACACCGGTCGATCCCGCGCGGGGCGTCGACGCGGACGAGCGGGTGGTCGTGGTCATCGAGCCTCTCGAGCGAGTGGGAGGAGCGTGCGTGGTGGGAGTCCGGGCGGCCCCGTACGACGACGCCCGTGAGCGTCGCCGTACGGAGCCGGCATTGCAGGTCGGAAGACCTGCGGTCCGGCGTCGACTCAGCCGTTGCCGGCCGTGCGCCGCCGCACCGCGACGGCGACACCGGCGCCCGCGAGCGCGGTCGCCAGACCGGCCGCGAGCAGCGTCAGGTCGATACCCGAGGTGCTACCACCACCGGTCTCGGCGCCCCCGGAGGGCATGTCGGACGGGGCGCCACTACCACCCTTGCCCGGCAGCTTCACCACGATCGTGGCGATGCCGACGGTCGTGCCGCCCTTGAGGGCGTCGGTCGAGAACGCCTTGTTCAGGGCCGCGGCAGCGTCCGAGGAGAGCTTCACGGTGGTGCCCTTGAGGGTGGCGGTTCCCGCCGACGCGTCGGTCGAGATCGGCTCGAGGGTGGAGCCGTCGAGGTCGAACAGCGTCACCGAGTCGGCCACGGTCTTGCCGTTGGCCAGGACCTTGCCCTTGAGGGTCGCCGGCTTGCCCGGATCGACCACGAAGTTCTCCAGGGTGACCTTGGTGTCACCCTTGGTCAGGGTCAGCCCGCCGCCCTCGTGCATGATCATGCCCTGCACGTAGGGGTCGATCGACCCGGGCGGGTAGACGGTGACGTTGCCGCCGGTGATCCCGACCTTGAAGGTGCCGCCGGTGACGGTGGCGGTGCCGGTCGCGCCGGGCTTCACCTCGAGCGAGGTGAGCGCCTCGACGAACCCGGAGTCGAACTTCACCGAGGTGCTCTGCCCGGTGAGGTTGGGGATGGTCGCGACCGGCGTCGGCGTCTGGGCCGTGGCCACCCCGGCACCCGCGCCGACGAGCGCCAGTGCGGTGAGTCCCGCGGCGGCCAGACCGGCCCATGACCTGCTTCTGCGCATTTGTTTGTCCTCTTCGACGGAGCGACGCCGACGATCCGTCGGCGGTGACCTCTGGCTTTCGGTCGAGACCCCGTGACGTGTTCGAGAATCTTTCTCTCTCGTTTCGTGCGAACCGCGGAACGGGCGACTCCGAATACCGTCGGTTGTCTTGTCGAAGGATCGGGAGCGGAGGGCGCTCGACGGCACGGCGCTCGCCGCGAGGGCGCGTACCGTCGACGGCGTCGGCCCTTCCCCCGGGGTCGACGGCCGGTCCCGGGAGCGCTCCCCCGTGCGTTCCCGGGACCTCTGACCCTCTGACCCCGTGACCCACGGGTTCAGATCAGACCGCGTCGGCTCCGCGCTCCCCGGTCCGCACCCGCAGGACCAGGTCGAGGAGTCCGACCGACAACCGGCCGTCATCTCCGTCGAGGTTCATGACGATCTGGTCGAGCACGCGGTCCACGACCTCGTCGTGGACGACGATCTCGACGCGCAGCGCGGGCACCAGGTCCACGACGCTGCGGGTGCCCCTGTGCACCTCGATCCACCCCTCGCCCGGGACGCGGACCTCGGCGATCGTCATGCCGAGGACGGCGTGGCGCTCCAGCGCCCGCCGGATCGCGTCGAGCGCGTGCGGACGGACCACGGCGGTGATGATCTTCACGACGGCCTCCCCTGCGGCGGCTCACCTTAGGGCCGCGAGGTCGGTTCCGTCGTGCCCTGACACCCTGGGCCCGTGACCGGCACGGTGCTCGTCCTCGGCGGCCGCAGCGAGATCGGTGTCGCCCTCGCCCGGTGCCTCGCCGGGACCGGACGCGCCGAGACCGTCGTCCTGGCCGCCCGCCGGGCCCATGACCTCGCCGAGGAGGTCGAGGCGGTGCGCGCGGCGGGCGCCCGGGTCGACGTCGTGGAGTTCGACGCCGACGACCTCGCCGCCCACGCGTCCGTGCTCGACCGGGTGGGTCTCGAGCACAGGGTCCCCGACACGGTCGTCGTGGCGTTCGGGATTCTCGGCGACCAGGGTCTCGCGGAGCGCGACGCGGCCCACGCGGCCGCGGTCGCGTACACCGACTACGTCGCCCATGTCGCGGTGCTCACGGAGGTCGCCGCCCGGATGCGCGGCGTCGGGCGCGGCGAGATCGTCGTGTTCTCCTCGATCGCCGGGGTACGCGTGCGCCGGGCGAACTACGTCTACGGCTCGGCGAAGGCGGGTCTCGACGGCTTCGCCTGCGGCCTGGCCGACGCCCTGCACGGCTCGGGCGTGCACCTGACGCTGGTCCGGCCGGGTTTCGTCATCGGACGCATGACCGCCGCCAGCGGACTCGACCCCGCGCCGCTCTCCTCCACCCCCGAGCAGGTGGCGGAAGCGACGGCGCGGGGCCTGGCCCGGGGCGTCGACGCCGTCTGGGTGCCGGGCGCGCTGCGGTGGCTGGCCGCGGTCATGCGCGTCCTGCCGCGCCCGGTCTGGCGGCGTCTGCCGCGGTAGGCCGGTGTCAGCGGTGGGTGATCCCCGCCGAGGCGCCGGGCGCGAGCTCCGACGTCGTCACGGGAACGTCGCCCAGGGCCTCGTCGATCGCGGCGAGGGTGTCCGGGGTGAGCTCGATGCCGGCGGCGGCCGCGTTGGCCTGGACCTGCTCGGGCCGCGAGGCGCCGACGATCGCCGAGGCGAGCTCCGGGCGGCGCAGCACCCAGGCCAGGGCCATCTCCGCCATGGAGAGTCCGGCCTGCTCGGCGACGGGCACGAGGCGCTGGACCGCGGTGAGGGTCTCGTCGGTGAGCTTCGGCGTGATGAACCCGCTCATCTCCGGGCTCGCCGCGCGGGAGTCCGCGGGGATCTCCTCGCCCGGCTTGTACTTGCCGGTGAGGACGCCCTCGGCCAGCGGTGACCAGACGACGTGGGAGATGCCGTGCTCGTGGGTGACCTCGAAGACCTCGGCCTCCGGAGCGCGCCACAGCATCGAGTACTGCGGCTGCGACGAGACCAGGGTGACGTCGGACGGGGCCGCCGCCAGGCCGGCGCGGATCTGATCCGGGGTCCACTCGCTGAAGCCCAGGTAGCGCGCCTTGCCCGCGCGAACCACCTCGGCGAGCGCCTCGATGGTGTCCTCGATCGGCACGTTCGCATCGAAGCGGTGGCACTGGTAGAGGTCGACGTGATCGGTACGCAGCCGCTGCAGCGAGGCGTCGATCTGCGTCGCGATCTGGGCGGGGGACAGCCCGGAGTCGGCATGCGACATGGGGAAGTAGACCTTGGTGGCCAGGACGTAGTCCTCGCGGGGGTAGTCGGCGAGAATCTCTCCCCACGCGGTCTCGGCCGCCCCACGGCCGTAGACATTGGCGGTGTCGAAGAAGGTGATGCCGGCGTCGAAGGCGGCGCGGGTGCAGGCCGCGGTGGCGTCGGCCTCGACGCCGCCGGAGTAGGTGAGCCAGGAGCCGAGGGAGATCTCGGAGACTTGCAGGTCGCTCGTTCCGAGCGTGCGGAATCGCATGAGGACAACCCTACGAACGCCGCGCTCGCCCGGCTCGTCGCCGCGGGCGTCGACCGGAGGGTGGAACCGGAAGGCACAGTGAGTGACGAACTCGGCACTTTGTGTTACTTTGCTCCTCCGATCCTGCCGCTCGACCTGGAGTTGCGTCCACCGTGAATCTGCTGTTCGCTCCGCTGCGCCCCGTCGCCGACCTGCTCGACATCGCCATCGAGGTGGTCGCCGCCGTGGGCGTCCTGTCGGTCTCCCTGGTGACCGTGTTCCTCGACCGGCCGCTCACCGACCCTCGCGCAGCAAGGCGTTGAGGGTCCGCAGCTCGTCACGGATCTCGGTGAGCAGCCCCGGGATCTCGTGGTTGCGCTCCCAGTGCGGCGTCACGTCGATGCCCAGCTCGCCGAGCTCGCGGCCGTACAGCTCGGCGAGCAGCGTGCGGTAGGGCTCCTCGGGGACGGTGCCGTTCTCCCACCGGGAGAGCTGCGTCTTCAGGCTCGCGGCGCTGGCCACGTGCACCCGTCCGGCCTCCGCCAGCTCGCGCAGCCGGGTCACCGCGGTGGTCTGCGACCAGCCGCGGTCGCGTCGGGCCTCGCGCAGGGACACCCGGTCACAGTAGCGCCCGCGTCACCGCCGCCCACCCGACGCCGTCAGTCCCAACGCCGGGTCCGCGTGGCGCGCTTGGGTGCGGCGCGGCGGGTGCGGGCCGACCGCACCGACGTCGTGCTCCGTCCGGAGGCCCGGGACGTCCGAGCCGGCGCCGGCGTCGATCCCTCGACCGCCGACGGCGGGTCGTGCCGGTCGAGGAAGGCGCACAACCGGGGCCAGGTCCGGTCGCGGGCGGCCCGGCCGCACAGCACCCCGAGGTGTCCACCCGGTGCGGTGGTCAGCGACGTCGCGGCGCCGGTGAGCACGGTCGTGCCGACGCGGACCGCACGGGGCGGGGCGACCACGTCCGACTCGCCGGCCACGAGCAGCACCGGACGGTGCAGGTCGGCGAGCTCCACGGTCCGCCGACCGATCCGCACGGCGCCGGCGGCGAGGGACGGGCCGTCGATCATCTCGTGCAGGTAGCTCCCCACGAGTCGCTGTGCCTCACCCGCGAGGGCGCGCAGGTCGCCCACGGCCTCGAGCTGGGCGAGGAAGTCGCGGTCGTGGAGGCGGGCGAGCACGGTCAGTGGGGTCGTGAGGAGCTCGTCCAGGCTGCCCAGACCGACCCGGCGCAGGACCCAGGGCGACGGGACGAGACCGAGCAGCGTCTGCGCGGTCGCGAGGACCGGGCCACCCGCCGAGAGGGCAAGGGGCTTCGACGGCGCGACGGCGGGCACCAGGCCGAGCGCGAACGGCGTCGCGAAGGCGGTCAGCGAGGCGAGCGGCAGGTCGGGGTAGGCGGCGGCCGCCAGGACCGACAGCAGGCCGCCGATCGACCAGCCCACCACGTGCACGGGGGCTCCGTCGTGCCGGGCGCTCAGGGTGCGCACCACGTGCGGGAGGACGTCGTCGACCCAGCGCTCGACGTCCACGGGGCCGGGGGAGAGCGGTGCGCCGTGACCGGTCAGGTCCTCGTCGTCGACCTGGTAGACGTGGCGTCCCTCCCCCACGAGGTGCTCGACGAGGCTGCAGCCGCGGCGCAGGTCGAAGGCGACCCCGCAGGCGCCGAGCGGGGACACGAGCAACACCGGTGCCCCGCGTAGGCGTGCCGTGGGATGGACCGCGTAGCGGTAGGTGCTCACCGAGCCGCCCCGGGCCAACCCGTGAGCGCGCCCGATCCCCGCGTCGTCCGCGCCCTCGGTCCCGGGGCCGGTGTCGATCGCGACCCGGGGCATGCGCCGCAGGTCCGCGAGCGGTCCCTCGAGCACGCGGTCGCGGACGTTCGCGATCGCGCGCGCCAGGGCGACGGGGCCGATCACGGCTGGTGGACCGCGCCTGCGGCCACCAGCTTCTGCACCCGGTCGACGTCGAGGCCCCATTCGGTGAGCACCGCGACGCTGTCCTGCCCCGCGGGCGACGGAGCGGTCGGCGCGCGGTTCGGGGTCCGGGAGAACCGCGGGGCCGGCGCGGGCTGGCGGACCCCGAAGGCCTCGACGAGGGTGCCGCGCGCCGCGATGTGCGGGTGCGACGCGGCCTCGTCGATGTCGAGCACGGCGGCGACGCAGGCCTCGGTCGGCTCGAGGTCGGCCGCCCACTCGTCCCGGGTGCGGGTCGCGAAGACCGCGCCGAGGCGGGCGGTGAACTCCGGCCAGCGCTCGATCGTCCACTGGTTCGCCGCGACATCTTCGCCCTCCAGGCCGAGCCCGGCCATGAGGGCGGCGTAGAACTGCGGCTCGATCGCCCCGACCGCTACGTAGCCGCCGTTGGCGCAGCGGTAGTTCTCGTAGAACGGGGCACCGCCGTCGAGGACGTTGTGCCCCCGCGCCCCGGGCCACACGCCCTGGGCTCGCATCCCGTAGATCATCGCCATCTGCAGGGAGGCGCCGTCGACGATCGCGGCGTCGACCACCTGGCCGCGGCCCGAGCCGGCCCGCTCGACGAGGGCGCCGAGGACGCCGACGGCGAGCAGCATCCCGCCGCCGCCGAAGTCGCCGACGAGGTTCATAGGGATCCCCGGGGCCCCGTCCGGTCCTTCGACGTGGGCGATGACGCCAGCGGTGGCGAGGTAGGTGAGGTCGTGCCCGGCACGCAGGGCGTTCGGGCCGTCCTGGCCCCAGCCGGTCATCCGGCCGAAGACGAGCCGCCCGTTGCGGGCCGCGCACACGTCGGGACCGAACCCGAGCCGCTCGGCGACCCCGGGCCGGAAGCCCTCCAACAGGACGTCGGCGGAGGCGACCAGGTCGAGCAGCACCTCGAGGCCGTCGGGCGACTTGAGGTCGAGGCCCACCGAGCGCCGGGAACGGGCGAGGACGTCGAGGGTCGGGTCGCCCAGCTGCAACCCGCGCCCGCCCGCCGGGCGGTCGATGCGCACCACGTCGGCGCCGAGGTCGGCCAGGACCATCGCCGCGAACGGGCCGGGGCCGATGCCTGCCACCTCGATGACCCGGATGCCGTCCAGGACGCCCAATGGATCTCCTCACCGAGTGCCGTAGTGCTCGAGCCGAGGGCACCGTCGCCCCAACCTATTCACCGACGGTGCTCCACGCTTCGAGCGGGTCGTGCGGGGGCGGCTCGTGCGGGCGGGCGGGCGGGCGGGCGGGGGTCAGGACGGGCGCAGCGACTCGCCGCGCTCGGCCTTCTCCACCAGCGACGTCGGCGGGGCGAAACGGTCGCCGTAGGCCTTCGCGAGGATGCGGGCCCGCTCGACGAAGCCCGGTAGCCCGCCCGGGTAGCCGTCGACGTACTGCGCGACGCCGCCGGTCCACGCCGGGAAGCCGATCCCCAGGATCGAGCCCATGTTGGCGTCGGCGATGGTGTGCAGCACGCCCTCGTCGAGGCACTTCACCGTCTCGAGTGCCTCCGCGAAGAGCATCCGCTCCTTCATGTCCTGGAACGGTAGGTCGCCCCCCACCCTCCCGTCCTCGCTGGCCGCGCCGAACTCCTCGGACAGGCCCGGCCACAGCCGCGTCCGCTTGCCCTCGTCGTCGTAGGAGTAGAAGCCCGCGCCGGACGAGCGGCCCGTGCGGCCGAGCTCGACCATCTGGTCGACGATCCGTTCGGCGGGGTGCGGGTGCCACGTACCACCGGCGGCCTCGACGCCCTTGCGGGTCTCCTCACGGATGTGCTGCGGGAGGGTCAGCGTCAGCTCGTCCATGAGCTGTAGCGGCGGAGCGGGGTAGCCCGCCTGCGCCCCGGCCTGCTCGATCGACGACGGTGCGGCGCCCTCGCCGAGCATCGCCACGGCCTCATCGAGGAACGTGCCGATGACGCGGCTGGTGAAGAACCCGCGGCGGTCGTTGACCACGATCGGGGTCTTCTTGATCTGCAGCGCGATGTCGACGGCCTTGGCCAGCGTCGCGTCGCTCGTCTTCTCGCCGCGGATGATCTCCAGCAGCGGCATCTTGTCGACCGGGGAGAAGAAGTGCAGCCCGATGAAGTCCTCGGGCCGGTCGACGCCGGTCGCGAGGTCGGTGATGGGCAGCGTCGAGGTGTTCGAGCCGAGCACCGCGTCGGGCGCGAGGTGCGGGTAGATCTCGGCGAAGACCTGCTTCTTCAGATCAGGGTTCTCGAAGACGGCCTCGATGACGAGGTCGGCACCGGAGGCGTCCGCCGGGTCGGCGGTCGCGGTGATCCGGGCGAGGACGTCGTCGGCCTTCTCTTGCGTGGACTGACCGCGAGAGACGGCCTTGTCCAGCAGCTTGCGCGAGTAGCTCCTGCCCTTGTCCGCGTTCTCCTGCGACACGTCCTTGAGCACGACCTCGAGGCCAACCATCGCGCACGAGTAGGCGATGCCCGCGCCCATCATCCCGGCGCCGAGCACGACCACCTTGCGGGCCGTGTACTGGTCGTAGCCGTCCGGGCGGGAGGCGCCCTTCGTGATGGCCTGCATGTCGAAGAAGAAGGCCCGCGTCATGTTGGTCGACACCTGGCCGCAGGCGAGCTCGGTGAAGTAGCGGGACTCGATCGTCCCGGCATTGTCGATGTCGACCTGGGCACCCTCCACCGCCGCGCACATGATGTCGTACGGCGCCGGCATCGGGGCGTTGCGCAGTTGCTTGCGCAGGGTGGCCGGGAACGCCGGGAGGTTCGCGGCGAACGCCGACACCGACGGCGTGCCGCCGGGGATCGTGTAGCCCGTGACGTCCCAGGGCTGCACGGCCTCGGGGTGGGCGCGGATCCAGTCCGCTGCCCGCGACAGCATCTCCTCGGGCGTGTCGACGACCTCGTCGACCAGCTTCGCCTCGAGGGCGGCGCGGGGGGTGCGCTGCTGGCCCTGCAACAGGACCTGCAGCAGGGCGTCGGCGATCCCGAGCAGGCGGACGGTACGGACGACGCCGCCGCCGCCGGGCAGCAGGCCGAGCGTCACCTCGGGCAGGCCGATCTTCGAGCCCGGGGCGTCGAGGGCGATGCGGTGGTGGGTGGCCAGCGCGATCTCCAGGCCGCCACCAAGGGCGGCGCCGTTGATCGCCGCGACGACCGGGCGCCCGAGGGTCTCCAGCCGGCGCATCAGCTTCTTGATGCCCTGCGTCTGGTCGAAGACCTTCTGGGCGTCGGCCGGGGTGTACCGGACCAGGTCCTCGAGGTTGCCGCCGGCGAAGAAGGTCTTCTTCGCCGAGGTCAGCACGACGCCGGTGATCGAGTCCTTTTCGGCCTCGAGCCGGTCGAGGGTCGCGGCGAAGTCCGTACCGAACCGTGCGTGCATCGTGTTGGCGGACGCGTCCGGGTCGTCCATCGTCAGCGTGACGATGCCGTCGGAGTCGGCCTCCCAGCGGACCATGTTCTCGCTCAACTCTTCGCTCCTTCGCGCCAGGGGGAGGTCAGACCCGCTCGACGATCGTGGCCACGCCCATGCCGCCGCCGATGCAGAGCGTGACGATGGCGCGGCGCAGGTCGCGGCGCTCGAGCTCGTCGAGGACGGTGCCGACGAGCATCGCGCCGGTCGCCCCGAGCGGGTGGCCCAGCGCGATCGCGCCGCCGGCGACGTTGGTGCGCTCGTGCGGAAAGCCCAGGTCCTTCATGAGCTTCATCGGCACGGCGGCGAACGCCTCGTTGATCTCCAGCAGGTCGATGTCGTCGACCGTCATGCCCGCCTTGTCGAGAACCTTCTCGCAGGCCGGGGTGGGGCCGGTGAGCATGATCGTCGGGTCCGCGCCGGAGACGGCGGTGGCGACGATGCGGGCCCGCGGCGTCAGCCCTTGATGGGTGCCCGCCTCCTCGCTACCCAGCAGCACGAGGGCGGCGCCGTCGACGATCCCCGAGGAGTTGCCGGGGTGGTGGACGTGGTGGATCTTCTCGACCCAGTGGTACTTCTGCAGCGCCACGGCGTCGAAGCTGCCCGCCTCGCCGATAGCGGCGAACGAGGGCTTGAGGCCGCCGAGCCCCTCCATCGTGGTCTCGCGAACGTGCTCGTCGCGGTCGAGCACGAGCAGGCCGTTCCGGTCGACGACGGGGACGATCGAACGGTCGAACGCGCCGTCGGCCTGCGACTTGGCCGCACGGACCTGCGACTCGTAGGCGAACGCGTCCACGTCTGCACGGCTGAAGCCCTCGAGAGTGGCGATGAGGTCGGCCCCGATGCCCTGCGGCACGAAGGAGGTCGCGAAGTTGGTCTCGGGGTCCATCGCCCACGGGCCACCGTCGGAGGCCATCGGTACGCGGGACATCGACTCGACGCCGCCCGCGACGATGAGGTCCTCCCAGCCCGAGCGCACGCGCTGGCCGGCCTGGTTGACGGCCTCGAGCCCGGACGCGCAGAAGCGGTTGAGCTGGACGCCCCCCACGTGGTCGGGCAGGCCGGCCACGATGGCCGCGGCCTTGGCGATGTCGCCGCCCTGGTCGCCGATGGGCGAGACGCAGCCGAGGACGACGTCCTCGATGCGGTCGGGGTCGAGCTCGGGGTTGCGCTTGCGCAGCTCGTCGATCAGGCCGACGACCAGCATCACGGGCTTGGTCGCGTGCAGCGAGCCGGAGGCCTTGCCCCGGCCGCGCGGTGTACGGATGGCGTCGTAGATGAAAGCCTCGGTCACCGGGTGCCTCGTTTCGTCCGGGAGTTCTCGAGCGCGGAGAGTTCCAACCGTCTGACAGTCATGATGGACTGTTTGTATGGTGTGTCAACGACGCCGGAACCCAGCGTCCTCCGAAGCCTCCCGGCTCAACAGTCAACATTGACCGCTATCGTGACCGGAGGCACGATCGGGGCTCCATCCGGACGGCGGGAGGGCGAGCCGTGCGACGCACGCTGGACCTGGGAGGTGACGTGAGTCCCTCCGCCGATGACACCACCGGTGCGGTCGGTGTCGGCGAACGACGCTCCCGCGAGCAACGGACCTCCGACAGCCGCCAACGGATCCTCGACGCCGCGGTGGGCTGCCTCGTCGACTCGGGCTACGCCGGGACGACGACGCTGACCATCCAGGCCCGCGCGGGGGTCTCCCGTGGCCGGTTGTTGCACCACTTCCCGTCGAAGGAGACCCTGCTCGTCGCCGCCGCCCAGCACCTCGCGGCGACCCGGTTCGCCAGCGACGGTCTGGCCGCCGCGGACCTCCCCGACGACCCGGTCGCGCGCATCGACGCCGCGGTCGAGGCGATGTGGTCGACGTTCGCGCAGCCCTACTTCTGGGCGTCGGTCGAACTGTGGACCGCGGCCCGCACCGATCCGGCGCTCGCCGCGGCCCTGCTCCCCGCCGAGCGTCGGTTGGGGGCGGCGATCCGTCAGACCGTGGACGGCGTGTTCGCGGGCGCCGACGGCGAGCACTACCCGCTGGTCCGCGAGATCCTGCTGACGAGCATGCGCGGCGCCGCCCTCACCTACGGGTTCGATCCCCGGGACCATGCGACGGATCCGCACCTGGAGCAGTGGAAGCAGATGGCGCGGGCCCTTCTCCTGCGCTGACGCGGCCCTCGCGGATCGCCTCCGCGTAGGCGGCCGGGGTGCGACCCAGCGCCGCCCGGAAGTCCCGGACCAGGTGGGCCTGGTCGGCGTACCCCAGGTCGGAGGCCACCTCGGACCACACCACCCGCTCGCCGTCCCGCACGGCTTCCGCGGCGTCGAGCAGCCGGTAGCGGCGCAGCACCCAGGTGGGCGAGACCCCGGCGTACTGCAGGAACATCCGTTGCACGGCCCGGCGCCCGAGGCCCGCGCGCTCGCACAGCTCGTCGAGGCGGCGCACCGAGCGGTCGGTCTCGGCCACCCGGGCGAGGGCCGCGACCTCGAGCGTCCCCGGAGCCCGACCGCGATCGACGGCCCGCTCGAGCACCTGGGCGAGGACCGCGACCCGTGCCGGCTCGTCGGAGGCAGCCGCCACGCGTCGTGCGAGTCGTGCCGCGTCGCGGTCGAGCCCGCACAGCGCCCCGGGACCGACTCCGAGGTCGACGGAGCGGTCGGTGAGGTCCGAGGCCGGTCCGGGGATCAGCGCGCCCAGCCCGCCCGGTGTCGTCATCGCCGCGACCGTCCACCCCCGTCCCTCGAGCATCCGCTCGGTGAGATCGCGGGCGACGCCGTGGAGCCGGGCCTCGAGAGATCCGGTCTCGGTCCCGACGCTGATGTTGGCCACCGGATGGGTGAGGACCTGCTGGCGGTGACGGACACCGGGCGGGAGGTCCCAGGTGACCGCCCAGAAGCGGTCGACGAGACCGTCGAGCCCTGTTGTCGGCGGGTAGCGGGTCAGGCGCACCCGCTCGCGCAGCAACCAGGGGTCGAGGATGCCGCGACTGTCGCGCTCCACCGGCTCAGGCGCCCTGCTCACACGCACGAGGGTAGAGCGACGCGAATCTTCAAGACCGCCGGTTCCGGCCGTCTCTACCGTGTCCGTCATGACCACCGCATCCGACACCGACACCACCCGGGCCCACCTGCGCGGAGTCCTCGCCGACCTCGCGGGCGTCGTCGACGGCGTCACCGACCGGCAGCTCGACGCTCCGACGCCCTGCGTCGACGACGACGTGGCGCACCTGCTCGAGCACGTCATGGGCTGGTTGACCACCTTCGCCGAGGGCTTCGTCGACCCGGGCGGCCGTGCGCCTCGCAGCGGTCTCGACGGTTACCGGCCGCCGCCCGCGACGGGCGACGCGGTCCGGTCGGCGACGGAGCTCCTGGACGCCGCCCTGGTTCGCGGCGCCGCGGCGCGGCCGCTCGTCCTCGGCGAGGCGGCGATGCCGGGCGCCATGGCGCTGAGCATGATCCTCGCGGAGTACCAGATCCACGGCTGGGACCTCGCCGTCGCGACCGGGCAGCCGTGGGCGCCGGTGGAGGACGGTCTCGAGGAGAGCCTGGCGTTCCTGCCCGCCATGCCCACCGAGGACTACCAGGGCGAGGGCAAGCCGTTCGGTCCTCGCGTCGAGGTGGACACCGACGCCTCGCCCCTGGCCCGGCTCCTCGCGCTCTCCGGCCGCGATCCGGGGTGGACGCCGCCCCGTTAGATCAGTGACTTGAGGGTCTCCAGGCCCGTCAGCGTCGCGGCGTGGTCCCCGTCGAGCGGCGCGATGTTCAACTGCGTCACCCCGGCGGTCGCGAACTCGCGCACCTGCTCGGCGACCTCGTCCTGGGTGCCGACGAGCGACACCGCGTGCACCAGCTCCTCGGGGACCTTCTCCGCGGCCTCGTCCTTGCGCCCGGCGAGGTAGAGGTCCTGGATGTCGTGGGCCTCGGTCTCGAAGCCGTAGCGCTCGGCGAGCCTGGTGTAGAAGTTCTGCCCCTTCGCCCCCATGCCGCCGATGTAGAGCGCGAGCTGCGGGCGCACGTACTCGCGCAGCCTCCCGGCGCCCTCGCCGACCGCGAACGGCACGGCGACCGACACCTCGAGCGGGGGCAGGTCGGCGGAGCGCTTGGCCCGGCCGCTCTCGAGGGATTCGCCCCACACCTCCGAGGCGCGGCCCGGGTGGAAGAAGATCGGCTCCCACTTCTCCACGAGCTCGGCGGCCAGCGCGACGTTCTGGGGCCCGATCGCGGCGAGCAGGATCGGGATCCGCGAGCGGACGGGGTGGTTGATGAGCTTGAGGGGCTTGCCGAGGCCGGTGCCCTCGTCCTCGGGGAGCGGGATCCGGTAGTGCTTGCCCTGGTGCTCGACGCCTTCCCGACGCCAGACCTGCCGGCAGATGTCGACGAGCTCGCGCGTGCGCCCGAGCGGGGCGTCGTACTTGACGCCGTGGAACCCCTCGATGACCTGCGGCCCGGAGGCGCCGACGCCGAGGGTGAACCGGCCGTCGGAGACGTAGTCGAGCCCGGCCGCGGTCATCGCGGTGAGCGACGGCGTCCGCGTGTAGATCTGGACGATCCCGGAGGCGATCTCCAGGCGCGTCGTGCGGGCCGCGATGTAGCCGAGTTGGCTGACCGCGTCGAAGGTGTAGGCCTCGCGGACGCTCACGGCGTCGAGCCCCGCGGCCTCCAGCTGCACCAGGTTGTCGACGGAGCCGCGGAAGCCCTCGCCGCTGTAGGCGAGGCTCATCCCGATCTTCAATGCTGTCCCTCCACGTGGGTCGTCAGGCGAGGACGATGCGGCCGATGATCTCCTTCATGATCTCGGTCGTCCCGCCGTAGATTGTCTGGACGCGGTTGTCCAGGAACGCCTTCGCGACGGGGTACTCCTTCATGTAGCCGTAGCCACCGTGCAGCTGCAGGCAGCCGTCGATGACCTCCTTGGCCGTCTCGCTGGCCCAGTACTTGGCCATCGACGCCTCGGCGGGGCCCAGCTTCTTCTCGTTGAGCTCGGTGATGCACCGGTCGATGAACGCGCGGGTCACGGCGAGTTTCGTGGTCATCTCGGCGACCGTGAAGCGCGTGTTCTGCAGCATCGAGAGCGGCTGGCCGAAGGCCTTGCGCTCCTTGACGTAGGTGATCGTGTCGGCCAGGACCTTCTCCGCCCCGGCCGTCGCCGAGACGCCGATGGAGAGCCGCTCCCGGGGGAGGTTCTGCATGAGGTACGTGAAGCCCTGACCCTCCTCGCCGAGCAGGTTCGAGGCCGGGACCCGGCAGTCGGCGAACGACAGCTCCGCGGTGTCCTGCGCCGACATGCCGATCTTGTCGAGATTTCGCCCGCGCTCGAACCCGGGAGCGTCGCGCTCGACGGCGATGAGGCTGAAGCCGTGCGACCCGGCGTCGGGAGCGGTCTTGGCAACCACGATCACGAGGTCGCTCATGATCCCGTTGGTGATGAACGTCTTCGCGCCGTTGATCACCCACTCGGCACCGTCGCGGACGGCGCGGGTCTGGATGCCTTGCAGGTCCGACCCGGTACCCGGCTCCGTCATGGCGATGGCAGTGATCATCTCGCCGGTGCAGAACCTGGGCAGCCAGCGCGCCTTCTGCTCCTCGGTGGTGAGGTCGATCAGGTAGGGCGCGACGACGTCGTTGGCCAGCGGGAACCCGAGTCCCGAGAGGCCGGCGCGTGCGATCTCCTCGGAGACGATCCACAGGAAAGTCAGGTCGTCGGACCCGCCTCCACCCCACTTCTCGTCGACGTCGAGGGCGAGCAGGCCGGTCTTGCCCGCGGCGAGCCAGACCTCGCGGCTGACGTGGCCCTGCTTCTCCCAGTCCGCGTGGAACGGTGTGGCCTCCTTCTCCAGGAACTCGCGCACCATCGCGCGGAACGCGCAATGCTCGTCGGTGAAGATCGTGCGCTCCACGGGACCTCCTCGTCGTGCCACCGGCCGTGCCGATAGGTTCCCGGTCCCGGTCGGTAACAGTCAAGCCTGACTCTTCACGTCCCGCGCGAGGGGCGGCTACCGTTCCCCCGCGTCGGTGGCGGCCGTCACACGCATCCTCGTCCGTCCCCTTCCCGGAGGCACCGTGTCGTTCCGTCTCACCGACATCGTCTCGGATCACGCGCGCGAGGACGGGGACCTCACCGCGCTCACGGCCGGGGACCGGTCGGTGACCTACGCCGAGCTCGAGGACCGAGCGGCCCGGGTCGCGACCGCGCTCGCCGCGGACGGGATGGGCGTCGGGGACCGCGTGGTCTGGCTCGGCAAGAACGCCATCGCGTTCTTCGATCTGCTCTTCGGCGCCGCCCGGATCCGGGCGGCGGTCGCGCCGCTGAACCTCCGGCTCACGCCGCAGGAACTGCTCGCCCTGACGGACGACGCGAACGCCCGCCTCGTCGTGCTGGGTCCGGAGTTCGCCGGGATGCGCGGCAAGCTGGGGGCACCGCGGCGTCGGGTCCTCGTGGTCGGGGAGGACTACGAGGACTGGCTGGGCGCGATCACCGACCCGACCACGGCCGCGTCCGACGCCGAGGACGCCGACACCGTCCTGCAGCTCTACACCTCGGGGACGACGGGAACGGCCAAGGGCGTGCTGCTCTCGCACGCGAACTTCGCGGCCCTGCTCTCGGTCGGCGGGTACTGGGGAATGGACACCGAGTCGGTGGCGATGGTGGCCATGCCGCTGTTTCACATCGGCGGCTCGGGCTTCGCGCTGGTGGGCCTGTCGTTCGGGGCCCGCGTCGTGCTCGTCACCGACATCGTCCCCGATCAGCTGCTCGACACGATGGAGCATCAGCGCGTCACCAACGCGTTCCTCGTCCCCGCGGTGCTGCAGTTCCTCGTGCAGGTACCCGGCGCGGCCGACCGCGACCTCTCGGCGCTGCGCGCCATCGCCTACGGGGCATCGCCGATCACGGGCGCGGTGCTCCACAAGGTGCTGACGACGTTCCGGGCCCCGCTCTTCGGGGTCTACGGGCTCACCGAGACCACCGGCGCGATCACCCAGCTCGAGCCGGCCGATCACGACCCCGACGGCCCGTGCGCGCACCTCATGCGCTCGGCGGGGAGGGCCTACCCGTGGGTCGAGCTCAAGGTGGTCGACCAGGCCACCGAGGCTGACCTCGGGCCGAACGAGGTCGGCGAGGTGTGGATCCGCTCCTCGCAGGTGACGCAGGGCTACTGGCGCCGGCCCGAGGAGACGGAGTCCGCGCTGACCGCCGAGGGCTGGCTGCGCACCGGCGACGGCGGATACCTCGACGAGGACGGCTACCTGTTCCTCACCGACCGGATCAAGGACATGATCGTCACGGGGGCGGAGAACGTGTATCCGATCGAGGTGGAGGACGTGATGTCCCGCCATCCCGCGGTCGCCGACGTCGCGGTGATCGGGGTCCCCGACACCCGGTGGGGCGAGGCCGTGAAGGCCGTCGTCGTCGCGGTACAGGGCGAGACCATCGACGCCGACGAGCTGCTTGGGTGGACCAAGGAGCGGGTCGCCGGGTTCAAGCGGCCGCGCTCGATCGACGTCGTCGACACCCTGCCCCGCAACGCCACCGGCAAGATCCTGAAGAAGGACCTGCGAGTGCCCTACTGGGAGGCCACTGATCGCTGACGTGCCGGGCGGCGGGCTCAGACCTCGGTGGAGAGGAGCTCGCGGAGGTGCCGGTCGATCTGCGGCATGAAGTCGGGGTTGACCGAGAACAGTCCGAGGTGGCCCAGGACGTCGTCGACGACGCGGAGTTCGGAGCCCTTGACCAGAGCCTGTTCGGCGGCGCAGTCGCGGACGGGAAAGAACATGTCCTCGCTGATCGGCATGACGAAGGTCTTCGCGGTGACCCGGGCCAGTGCGGCGGCGAGGTCGCCCCCGGCCAGTCGGGCGACGTCGCCGCGCTGCCACTTCCACGCCATGCACAGCAGGTCGTTGGGGTCCATGACGGTGAAGTAGGGCTGCAGGAACCCGGCGAGGAAGGCGTCCATGTCCTCGAACTCGAGGGCCTGGTAGACCCGCTGCTTCCAGAACTCGGTGGAGAACCCCATGATGCCCCAGATGCGCGCGTGGCGCTCCAGCCCGGCGGTCACGTCGGCGCTGCTCGAGTACTCACCGCCCCCGAAGCCGGGGTCGGTGGTGATGGCCTCGGCGAGAACGCGGGTGAACAGGAAGTCGTGGTCGGTGTTCTGGGCGGTGCCGGCGATGGGCGCGGCGCGCTGAACCTTGTCGGGGAAGCGGACCATCCACTCGTAGGTCTGCTGGGCCCCCATCGACCCGCCGGTCACGAGGGCGAGGTGCTCGATGCCGAAGTGCTCGCGCAACAGCTTCTCCTGGGCGATCACGTCGTCGCCGATGCGCACGTGCGGGAACGCCGACATGGCGATCTCGGCGTTCGCGCCGTCCGCGTTGTGGGGGGAGGTCGACAGACCCGAGCCGATCTGGTCGACCGCGACGATGAAGTAGCGGGAGGGGTCGAGGGCGTGTCCCTCGCCGATGTAGGCGTCGCGCCAGATCTGGTGGGTGCCCGAGTACCAGGTGGTGACCAGGACGGCGTTGTCGCGAGCGTCGTTGAGGGCGCCGAACGTGGCGACCGCGAGCTGGCAGTCCGGGATCGAGCCGCCCTCCTCCAGGTCGAGGCGCCCGACCGAGATCAGCTCGTAGTCACCGTGGAACTCGTGCGAGTAGTAGGGGTTCTCGATCGCCATGGGTGTGGCCCACCTCTCATCGTCCGGTGACCGCGACCCTCCCCGCCCCATACGGCGTCGCCAACCCTCCCTTCGGGCAGGGTCACGGCCGCGGGGCCCCCGGATCAGTGGAGTGGTCATGCTGGGCCGGCGAGCGCGGTGAGCCGGTGGTTGGCGTCGTGCACACCGAAGCGCCGCGATCGTGGTCCGCGCGCCGTAGCATGGATCACGTGATGGTCCGGTGCACCGCGAGTGCCGGGGCGAGCGGCGGTGGGGGCCTCGAGTGCTGCCCCACCGACGCCCTCCCGATCGAGGGTTGATCGCGTGGCCGTGGACACCCTCGTCGTCGTGGGTGCGTCCCTCGCCGGGCTGCGCGCCGCCGAGGCCGCGCGCAGGGCCGGGCACGAGGGCGCGATCGTCCTCGTCGGCGCCGAGGAGCACCTGCCCTACGACCGCCCGCCCCTGTCCAAGGCCTACCTCGCCGCCGACGAGCCGGCCGAGACGACCTACCGCGAGGAGAGTGCGCTCACTGGTGAGCTCGGTATCGAGCTCCTGCTGGGCGCCCCCGCGACCGGCCTCGACCCCGCCGCGCGCACCCTCGCCGTCGACGACCGGGAGATCGCCTACGACGCCCTGGTCCTCGCCACCGGAGCGCACGCGCGGACGCTGCCGATCGCCGAGCCCGCGATGCGCGGGGTGTTCACCCTGCGCGGGCTCGACGACGCCCGTGCCCTGCGCGCCGCCCTGCGCGACGCGACGCCGCGGGTCACCGTGGTCGGGGCCGGATTCATCGGGTCGGAGATCGCGTCCGTCGCGCGCGGGCTCGGCCTGGAGACCACGATCGTCGAGGTGGCGACGACGCCCCTCGCCCGCGCGATCGGCGAGCGGATGGGCGCCACCTGCACCGCCCTGCACGAACGCCACGGCACGACGCTCCGCACGGGCGTGGGCCTGGAGGAGATCCTCGGCGAGGACCACGTGACCGGGGTGCGGCTGACCGACGGCGCCACCATCGACACCGACGTCCTCGTCGTCGGGGTCGGTGCGAGGCCCACCACCGGTTGGCTCGACGGCTCCGGGCTCACCCTCGACGACGGCGTCGTCTGCGACGAGACCCTCTGCGCGGCGCCCGGGGTGTACGCGGCGGGGGACCTCGCGCGGTGGCCCAACGGGCTCTTCGGCTAGCAGATGCGTCTCGAGCACTGGACCACGGCCGCCGAGCAGGGGGCCGCGGCCGCGCGGAACGCCCTCGACCCCTCCACGGCGGCGGCCTACACGACCACGCCCTACTTCTGGTCGGACTGGTACTCGAGCCGCATCCAGTTCGTCGGGCTCGCCGACGGTGACGAGGTCGCCGTGGTCCGCGGCGACACCGACGACGGCGCGTTCTGCGCGCTCTACCGACGCGGGGACGCCCTGGTGGGCGCCCTCGCGCTCGACATGCGCGCCGAGGTCATGAAGTACAAGCGCCTGATCACCCAGGGCTCGAGGTGGGAGGACGCGCTCGAGTTCGCCCGCGGGCGGCGCGAGAAGGACCGAACGCCCGAGGGAGGACGATGACCACCGCCACCGCTCCGGCCGACCCCCGTCGGCCCGGCCGCAGCGGCGGCGTGGTCGGCAGGCTATCCCGGGAACGCGTGCCGCTCGTGTGCGGCGGGCCGGTCACGGGGCCTCCGGGTCGGTCTCGGCATGGGCCCGTGTGAACGGCGTCAGGCGCCCGAGACGTGGTCCACGACGAGGGTGGCCAACCGGTCGGGCACCTCGTCGGGGATCCAGTGGCTCACCCCCGCCAGCACCTCGAGGCGATGGCCGGCACGACAGAACGCGGCGTTGTGCTCGACCGCGGCCCGCGTGACGAACGAGTCACCGTCGCTCCACACCATCATCGCCGGCCGGTGCACCGGGAGCTGCTGGGTTCGCGGCGACCCGAAGGGTAGGGCGCGGTACCAGTTCAGCGGACCGGTGAGGTGCCCGCTGAGCGCCGCCGCGTCGCGGGCCGCGACCTCGGGACTCTGCCCGGCCCGCCGCAGCACCGCTACCATGCGCTCCTCGCTCCCGAGGGCGAGCTCGGGGACGCCGGGCAGCTGGAAGAACCCCATGTACCAGGAGTGCAGCGCCTGGCTGCTCGTGCCCATGGCGCGCACGAACGCCCCCGGATGCGGCACCGAGACGCCGGTGACGGTACGGACGAGCTCGGGATGCCGGGCGGCGAGCAACCAGGCCACCACGGCTCCCCAGTCGTGCCCCACGACGTGGACGGATCCCGCACCGCAGCCCTCGACCAGTGCCGCGGCGTCGTCGACGAGCTCCTCCACGCGGTAGGCCCGTCGACCCCGGGGCCGTGCGCCCGGCGAGTAGCCCCGCTGGTCGGGGGCGAGGGTGCGCAACCCGGCGGCGTGCAGCCGCGGAGAGACGGCCGCCCAGCTCGCCGAGGTCTGCGGGAAGCCGTGCAGGAGCAGCACCGTCTCGGTGTCCGGGCCGGCGTCGGCCGGGCCGGCGTCGAGGACGTCGAAGCGCAGGCCGTCTCGGCCGAAGGAGTCCACGGCCTCATTGGACACCGCGACGCGCGGGCCGCAGACGGCGCGTCGGTGCCCCCGTCCGGGGGGTGTGCGGCACTACTGTCCAGTCCGGTCGACCGGGAGGGCTGATGTCTGCACGCGCGCGGGTGCTGCTCGGCATCGTCGTGGGGATCGTCGCCCTGTACTTCATCATCGCCCAGCCCGACCAGGCGGCCGCCACCGTCCGCCAGGTCGTCGGTGCGCTGGGCACCGCGGTCGGCCAGATCATCCGGTTCTTCAGCCAGCTGATCTGATCGGGCTCATCGCCGGTGCGGGGTCCCCGTATCCGATGAGCAGGCGCCGGACCAGATGCATGGCGAGGACGACGGAGCGCTCGCGCACGTCGCCGCGCTCACCGGGCAGTACCGGATCGCGCGACACCACGGTCCCGTCGGCACCCTTGACACAGAAGCAGACGTACCCGACCGGCTTGGCGTCGGTGCCGCCCCCGGGGCCGGCGACGCCGGTGATCCCCACGCCCACATCGGTGCCGAACCGCGCCAGGGCTCCGTCCGCCATCGCCTCGGCCACCTGCGGCGACACCGCGCCGTGGCGCTCGATCATGTCCGCGGGGACGTCGAGGAGGGCGGACTTGGCGGTATCGGAATAGGAGACGACGCCACCCTCGACGTGGGCCGACGCGCCGGGCGGCCCGGTGAGCCGCCCGGCGAGCAGGCCGCCCGTGCACGACTCCGCGGTCGCGATCGTGTGGCCGTCGAGCAGTCCGAACAGGACGTCGTCGACGGTCTCGCCGGTCCGCGAGAACACGGCGCGTCCGTGCTTCGCGTCGACGCCGGCGAGGACGGCGTCGTGCGCGGCCACGGCTACGGCGTCGTCGGGGCGGAGGCGCAGGTCGACCTCGAGGGTGAAGTCGCGCAGGCACGTCGTCACCTCGAGCGCCGAGGTGCCGGTGGTCTCCTCCACCGCGCGCAGGGTCGCCGCGATCTCCGCCTCGGGGACGCCGAACAGGCGCAGGTGGGTCTCGTGGTACGGCGCGGTCCGGGCCAGCACCTCGCGCACCGGCGCCGTGACGAGGGCGTCGTCCCACATGGCGCGCACCTCGCGCGGGGGCCCGGGCAGCACGAGGACCGTGGGTCCCCCGGACGGGCCCGCGGGGACGGCCAGGCCGGGGGCCGTCCCGGTCGGCGCGATGGGTGTCGCCCCGCGCGGCACCATCGCCTGCTTGCGCACGGCGTCGGCGAGCGCGTCGGCGTCCCAGCGCAGGCGGTCGGCGAAGCGCGCGACGATGTCACCAACGGTCTTCTCCAGCGTCTCGTCGAGCTCGAGCTCGCGGCCGGTGAAGCCCGCGACGACGGCGCCAGTGAGGTCGTCGGCGGTCGGTCCGAGCCCGCCGGTGGTGACGACGAGGTCGACCCCGGTGCCCGCGAGGAAGCGCAGGGCCGCGTCCATGTCGTCGGCCCGGTCGCCCACGAGCAGGACGTGGGTGACGTCGACGCCGGCCTCTCCGAGGCGTTCGGCGATCCACGGGCCGTTGGCGTCGTGCACGCGACCGGTGAGGAGCTCGCTCCCGGTGGCGACGATCCCCGCGCGCACCCCTGACCCCGCACCGGCCATCGCCCGCCGCCTCCCTCTCGCGTCCGGGCCCATCTCAGCAGAGCGTGGCCCGGGGCGCCCGCGCCCGGGTGGACCGGCACGCGGAGCCCATCCAGTGACGCCGGTTGCAGATCGTCACCGGAGCGAGGTCGAGTAGCGGTAACCTCACCGCGAATAGGTGACGAAGAATGATGAGGCCGTGCATTGGTCACTCAGTGTGAGCGTCCAGTCGTCGAGCCGGGACGGGTGGTGAAGGCGGTGCTCCACCATGTCCGCGTGGCCGACCAGCTGTCCGCGCCCGCGGCCGACCCGTCGGTCCACCCGCGGGTCGTCCTGATCGTCGTCCTGGTCGTCGCGCTCGCGACCACTCTCACCGTGTTGGCCGCCGCGGCCCTCGTCGCCACCTCGCTGCTGCGGCGGGACGGTCGCCGACGGACCCGCGATCTGCGCGTGTTCGCCGCGCTCGGGGGTGCGACCCGATACCAGCGAGCGGCCGTCGATGACGAGGATCCGGTCAGCGGGCCGCTCAACCGCGGCGGTCTGCTCTCGGCCGCGGCCGCCGAGCTGCGTGCGGGACCGGTCGCGGTGGCCGCGCTCGACCTCGCGCTGCTCGGCCCGGTCACCTCGACCCTCGGGGTCGCCCCCGCCGAGCAGACCGTCGAGCAGGTCGCCGAGCGACTCGCCGGGGCCTGCGCGAGTCCGGCGGGCGTGGCTCCGGCGGCGGGATTGCGGGCCTGCGCGCGGATGGAGGGCGGCACGTTCGCCGTCGTCGTGTCGGGGCTCGACGAGGTGTGCGCCGGGGAATCCCTCGAGCGCCTCCGGGCGCACCTGGCCTGCCCCTACGTCGTTGACGGCCTCACCTTCGCGCCGTCGGTGACGGTCGGACTCGCGTGGGGGGACGGGTCGGCCGCCGCCGACGGCCCGGCGGGGACCGGGTTCGCCGCGCTCCTGCTCGCCCGGGCCGAGGTCGCCCTCGGGGTCGCCCGCGGGAGCGGTCCGGCGTTGCGGACCTACGACCCGGGGATGGGGGAGCGGGCGGACCGGAGGGTCGCCGTCGCGCGCGGCTTCACCGCCGCCCTTGCCGAGGGGCACCTGAGCGTGTCGTTCCAGCCCACGGTGTCTCTCGCCTGTTCCACCGTCGTCGGGGTCGAGGCCCTGGCCCGCTGGGAGCACCCCGAGCTCGGTGCGCTGCCGCCCGACGAGTTCGTCCCCGTCCTCGAGGCCACGGGACGCGTCGGCGCGCTCACCGCTTTCGTCCTCGACGAGTCCCTGGCCGAGGCGCGGGGCTGGCTCGACAGCGGGCTCCGGTTGGGCGTCGCGGTGAATGTCCCGGTGGCCCTGCTCCACGACGACTCGTTCCCCGAGGCCGTGGCCGCGGCGCTCGAGCGCCACGGAGTCCCGGCCGGTCTGCTCACCCTCGAGCTGACCGAGAGCGGCGTGTCGTCCGACCGGCCCGCGGCGGTGCCCGCGGTGCGGCGCCTGCGCCGGTTGGGCTGTCGGATCGCCGTCGACGACTTCGGAACCGGTCAGTCCTCGCTCGCGCACCTGCGTGGCCTCCCCGTCGACCAGCTGAAGATCGACAAGAGCTTTGTGCTGGACATGGACGGGGAGCAGGGGGTCGCCGTCGTCCGGGCCATCGTGGAGATGGGGCACTCGCTCGGCCTCACTGTGGTGGCCGAGGGGGTCGAGCGGACGGCAGAGCGCGACGCCCTCGTCGCGCTCGGGTGCGACGTCGCGCAGGGCTTCCTGGTGTCGCGGCCGCTGCCGGCGGGATGCCTCGGACGGTGGCTGGCGTCGCTGGACGGCGAGCTGCTCGTCGGGGGTCCCCGGACACTCCGTGTGGGAGGCGCCGTGTAATCTCGCGCCAGCCTTCGGGTAGGCCCCTTTAGCTCAGTCGGCAGAGCGTCTCCATGGTAAGGAGAAGGTCTACGGTTCGATTCCGTAAAGGGGCTCACGGTGGGCGGGCCGGCGGAGCGAAGACTCCCGCTGGCCTCGTCGTGTCGCGGGTATCGTGGCGCTCGTCCACCACGGCGGTGTAGCTCAGCTGGCAGAGCAAGCGGCTCATAATCGCTGTGTCGCCGGTTCAAGTCCGGCCACCGCTACCGACTCCCGTGCGGCCCGCCCCCGAGCCCACGTAGACGCACGACGACCGAGAGGACGACGCGATGGCCGCGACCGATGTGCGACCGAAGATCACGCTGGCGTGCGAGGAGTGCAAGAACCGCAACTACATCACGCGGAAGAACCGGCGCAACGATCCCGACCGGATGATGCTGAAGAAGTTCTGCCCGCACTGCGGTACCCACCGCGGCCACCGCGAGACCCGCTGACCCGGCTCGTCCCGCCACCGCCCCGTGCCCCTCGACCCGTCCGTCGTCGGACGCTCCTGGCCTCCCTGTACCTATGAGGTCGCCCGGGAGAAGATCCGGGAGTTCGCCGACGCCGTGGGCGCGACCGACCCGGTCCACCACGACGCCGAGGCGGCGCGGGCGGCGGGGCACCCCGACGTCGTCGCGACGCCGACCTTCCCCGTGGTGTTCACCTGGGCGGCGACGCGGATCGTCGTCGACGATCCCGACCTCGGGCTCGACTTCCCCCGGGTCGTCCACCGGGACCAGAGCTTCGTGTTCTCCCGGCCGGTGTACGCCGGCGACACGCTGACCTCGCACGTCTCGGTGGAGGATGCCCGGGAGCTGGCCGGCAACGACGTGGTGACCTTCCGCTGCGAGGTCGTGGACAACGCGGGCGCCGAGGTGCTCACCGCGACCACGGTGCTCGTCGGACGGGGGGGCCCGTCGTGACCGCGAGCGGGAGCGACGGACGCGTCGCCCTCCCACCCCGCACCGTCACGATCACCCGGGCCGATCTCGTGCGCTACGCCGGCGCCTCGGGCGATCTCAACCCGATCCACTGGAGCGAGCGCACCGCCGTCGCCGTCGGCCTCCCCGGGGTCATCGCCCACGGGATGCTCACGATGGGCCTGGCGTCTCAGTTCGTCGCCGACTGGGCGGGCGGCCCGGCTGCCGTCGTTTCCTTCACCTGTCGCTTCACCCGCCCCGTCGCCGTCCCCGACGACGCCACGGGCGCGACGATCGAGCTCGCGGGCACCGCGGATCCCGCCGACGAGGACGGGCTGGTCCCGGTCACGGTCACCGCGCACGCCGAGGGGAAGGCCGTGCTCGGCAAGGCGGTCGCCCGGGTGCACCCGCGGTCCTGACGGGGTTCGTCCGGGCCCTGGTCCGCGCCCGGGGTCAGTCTCGCGCGAGCGTGGCGAGCACGGCGCGCCCCAGCGCGTCGGAGCCCAGCGCGTTCGGGTGCACCGGTGCGGCGGGTGCCGTCGGCACGAGGCCCTCGATCCACTTCACGCCCGGAACCTGGCACACGTCGTGCCCGAGGGTGGGCGTCGCGGTGTCGACATAGGTGGCGCCGCCCTTGCGGGCCTCGGCGGCGATCCGGTCGTTGAGGGTGCTCAGGATGCCGCGCAGGTAGGCGACGTCGTCCGGGGTGTAGGGGACCGCGGGGTAGCATCCCGGCCCGTCGGCGGGCAGCACCGACGGGTACCCGACGAGCAGGACCTTCGCCGACGGGGACCGCTTCTTCACCTCGTTCACGACCGTGGCGAGCTTCGGACCCAGCGCGGCGATGCGCGCGCGGAGCTGGTCGGTCCCGCCCGCGGTGTACCGGTCCTTGCACGGACTGCCGACCGGGGTGGGGCTCACGCAGGACCGCACGATCTCGGAGAAGCCGATGTCGTTCCCGCCGATGCCGACCGTCACCAGCTGGGTGTTCCTGCCGAGCGCGCCGTACTGCGGCGGGTTGCTCCCGCCCTGGACCGTCTGCGGGTTCGCGAACTCGCGCGTCGTCGCGCCGCTGCAGCTGACATCGGTGAGGGACGCGCCAGCTCCGGAGGCCACGACGTGCGGGTAGTCGTTCAGCGACCGCAGGCAGCCGGGCGGGGGGCCCGCGGGCGGGCCGGTGAACGGCGACGAGGTGTAGGAGTCGCCGAGGGCGACGTAACGCTGTCCGGCCGGACCGGTCGTGGGCACGTGCTGGGCGGCCGCCGCGGACGCGGCGGCCGGACCCGGAGCTGCCATCGGTTGCGGCGTGGCCGTGATGGTGGCGGCAGCGGAGCCGGAGAGGCCCGCGACGACGAGGGCCGCGCCCACGAGAGCCCAGGCCGCGCGGGAGACGGCGGATCGAGCGGTCACGGCACCCCTCAGCAGAATCTTCGCCCCGGCGTTGGGCGAGGCGGACCAGCGTGTCAGGTCATCTCCGCGAGCAGTTCCGCCATCCGGCCCACACCGACCCGGAGGTCGTCGTCGGAGAGCGCGTAGGAGAGTCGGAAGTAACCGGGGGTGCCGAAGGCCTCTCCGGGTACGACGGCCACCTCGGCGTGCTCGAGGACGAGTGCGGCGAGGTCGCCGCTGGTCTCCGGGCGCTGCCCCCGGAGCTCGCGTCCCAGCAACCCGTGCACCGAGGCGTAGACGTAGAAGGCACCGCGCGGCGTCGGGCACTCGACGCCGTCGATCGTGGCGAGCATCTCCACGATCGTCCGGCGCCTGCGGTCGAACGCCGCGCGCATCCCGGCCACGGCGTCGAGCGGGCCGGACACCGCGGCCAGCGCGGCGCGCTGGGCGATGTTGCAGACGTTGGAAGTGAGGTGCGACTGCATGTTCACCGCGGCACCGACGACGTCGGGCGGCCCGATCATCCATCCGACCCGCCACCCGGTCATGGCGTAGGTCTTCGCCACGCCGTTGACGACGATGCAGCGCTCCGCGGCCTCCGGCACGGCGACCGGCAGGGAGACGTGCTCCGCTCCGTCGTAGACGAGGTGCTCGTAGATCTCATCGGCGATCACCCAGATGCCGTGTTCGGCGGCCCAGCGTCCGACGGCCTCGACGAGCTCCCGGGGGGCGACGGCGCCGGTCGGGTTGGACGGCGAGCACCAGAGCAGGACCTTGGTGTGCGGGGTCCGGGCCTCCTCGAGGGCCTCGACGGTGGGCAGGAAGCCCGTTGAGGAGTCGGTGTCGACCTGCACCGGGACGCCGCCGGCCATCCGTGCGGCCTCCGGATAGGTGGTCCAGAACGGGGCGGGCAGGAGCACCTCGTCGCCGGGGTCGACGATCGCCGCGAAGGCCTGGAAGACGGCCTGCTTGCCTCCGTTGGTGATGAGCACCTGCGAGGGGGCGACGGTCCACCCGGAGTCGCGGGCGGTCTTCTCCGCGACCGCGGCCCGCAGGTCGGGCAACCCCGCCGCGGGGGAGTAGCGGTGGTTGGCGGGGTCCGAGCACGCCGCGATCGCCGCCGCCACCACCGGTCCGGGGGTGGGGAAGTCGGGTTCGCCCGCGCCGAAGCCGATGACCGGCCGCCCGGCCGCCTTGAGCGCCTTCGCCTTCGCGTCGACCGCCAGCGTCGCCGACTCCGCGATGCCCCCGATCCGCGCCGAGATCCGGCGGTCGGTGGCGGGTGCTGCGAGCCCGTTCCCGGAGCTGGTGGACGACGGGGCTGCGGTCATCGGGCGATCCTCTCAGACCGGCCCGGCGCGTTCTTCGCGTGCGGGGGTGCCGTACCATCGACGTCGGACTCCCGAGGTCCCCGGCCCGCCCTGCGCGGGGAAGGCCCTTCCGGGACGTTCCGGTGGCTCCCGCAGGGCCGCCACAGGGGCGTAGCTCAATTGGCAGAGCAGCGGTCTCCAAAACCGCAGGTTGCAGGTTCAAGTCCTGCCGCCCCTGCAGGTACGGCCGGACGAGGGCGCAGACGGATGCACGGCACGGACGGACAACGGTGAGGACGGCGCAGTGAGCGAGGACTCCGGCGGTCGCCGACGCGAGAGCGGCGACGAGGACGAGGTGCGCCCCACCACCGCGGCGGGACGGCGGCGTCGGGAGTCCTCGGCCGGCGGCGCGGGCGCGACCGCGGCCACGAAGGCCACGGGCGCCACCGCGACCGGGCTCAAGGGTTCGCCCACACCGTCGCGCGACGGGCGGCCCCCCACCACCCAGGGCTCGCCGCTGGCCCGGCTCCGGCGCTTCCTGCGCGAGGTCGTCGCCGAGTTGCGCAAGGTCCACTGGCCCACGCGGCGGCAGATCGTGGTCTACACGGTCGTCGTCCTCGTGTTCGTGACGTTCATGGTGTCATTCGTGGCCCTGCTCGACGCCGCCTTCGCGAAGGCCGTGTTCGCGATCTTCGGCTAGCCCCACCCCGCACGGGTGCCCTCGAAGCACCGCGCGGGGCCCCGTCAGGAAGTGAGACCAGTAGTGACCTCCGCCCAGAACCCCGACACCGCCCCCGACACCTCGGCCGACGGCGAGCCCGTGCTCGCCTCCGAGGCGCGTACCCGGGGCGTCATGGAGCGTGGCGGCGACGAGGACAACCCGACCCCGCTGACCGACGAGCAGGTGTTCCGGGCCGCTGAGCGCGCGCGCTCCGGAGACGACGAGGGCACCTCGGACATCACCGCGGCCGAGGAGCCCGCCACTCCGGCCGACGAGGACGCGCACGACCCGAAGGGCGACCTCGAGGACGCCCGCGAGGCACTCGGCATCCCCTCCGACGTCAACCCGTCCGACCTGCCCTCGCAGGCGGTGACTCGCGCCGACGAGTCCGCGGTGGGCGCTGAGGGTTCCCCCGTCGTCGCCGCGGGGGAGGCGCCGGAGATACCGGGCGCCGAGGAGGAGGCCTCCGACCAGGAGCCCGAGGAGGTCGCGCCGGCGGAGGAGGCTCCCGCGGTTGCGCTCAAGGAGTCGCTGCGCCTCGCGCCCGGTGAGTGGTACGTCGTGCACTCCTACGCCGGCTACGAGAACAAGGTGAAGGCCAACCTCGAGACCCGCGTGCAGACGCTGGACGTCGAGGACTTCATCTTCCAGGTCGAGGTGCCCACCGAGGAGGTCACCGAGATCAAGAACGGTCAGCGCAAGCAGGTGCAGCGCAAGGTCCTGCCCGGCTACATCCTCGTGCGGATGGACCTCAACGACGCCTCGTGGAGCGCGGTCCGCAACACCCCCGGCGTCACGGGGTTCGTCGGCGCGACCTCGCGGCCCTCGCCCCTGACGCTCAACGACGTGGTCAAGTTCCTCCTCCCCCGCCAAGAGAGCCCCAAGAAGGCCAAGGGCGCCGACCGCGCGACCTCCGAGACCGGGGGGCGCGCCGCGGTGGAGGTCGACTTCGAGGTGGGTGAGTCGGTCACCGTCATGGACGGGCCGTTCGCGACGCTCCCGGCGAGCATCTCCGAGGTCAACGTCGACGCCCAGAAGGTCAAGGTGCTGGTGTCGATCTTCGGTCGGGAGACCCCGGTGGAGCTCGGCTTCACTCAGGTCTCGAAGATCTAGGCACCCGCAGGAACCCCGGAAGAACAGGAAGTCCGTATCGATGCCCCCGAAGAAGAGGCGACTGTCCGCGGTCGTCAAGCTTCAGATCAAGGCGGGTGCGGCCACGCCCGCGCCGCCCATCGGCCCCGCGCTGGGCCAGCACGGCGTCAACATCATGGAGTTCTGCAAGTCCTACAACGCGGCCACCGAGGCGCAGCGTGGGCAGGTCGTGCCCGTGGAGATCTCGATCTTCGAGGACCGATCGTTCACCTTCGAGCTGAAGACCCCGCCGGCGGCGAAGCTGCTGCTCGCGGCGGCGGGCGTCCAGTCCGGAAGCGCGACGCCGCACACCAAGAAGGTCGGCTCCGTCACCGACGCGCAGGTGCGGGAGATCGCCCAGACCAAGATGTCCGACCTCAACTCCACCGACCTCGACCAGGCGTCGAAGATCATCGCTGGTACCGCCCGGTCGATGGGCATCACCGTCACCGACTGACCGGCCGAGGACAACTCGGCCCGCACCGTCCCGCCCGGGACGGCCTGCGTGGGAGGGCGCGCGCCGCCCGTCACCACACTGATCCGTACGAGAAGGACAGCACATGAAGCGCAGCAAGGCCTACCTGAAGGCCGCCGAGATGGTGGACTTCGACAAGCTCTACGCCCCGCTGGACGCCGTCGAGCTCGCCAAGGAGACCTCGATGACGACGATGGACGCCACCGTCGAGGTCGCGATGCGCCTGGGTGTCGACCCCCGCAAGGCGGACCAGATGGTCCGCGGCACCGTCAACCTGCCGCACGGCACGGGCAAGACCGCCCGCGTCATCGTCTTCGCAACGGGTGACCGCGCCGCCGAGGCGGAGGCCGCGGGTGCCGACGCCGTGGGCGCCGAGGACCTCATCGAGCGGATCCAGGGCGGCTGGCTCGAGTTCGACGCCGCCGTCGCCGCGCCCGACCAGATGGCCAAGGTCGGTCGGGTGGCCCGCATCCTCGGCCCCCGTGGACTCATGCCGAACCCGAAGACCGGCACCGTCACCCCGGACGTGGCGAAGGCCGTCAACGAGATCAAGGGCGGCAAGGTCAACTTCCGCGTGGACAAGCAGTCCAACCTGCACCTCGTGATCGGCAAGGCCAGCTTCGACACCACCTCGCTCGTCGAGAACTACGGCGCCGTGCTGGATGAGATCCTGCGCGCGAAGCCCGCGGCGGCGAAGGGTCGCTACGTCAAGAAGATCACCGTGTCCACCACCATGGGCCCGGGCATCGGCGTGGACCCGAACCGGACGCGCAACCTGACCGCGCCCGACCCGGCCTGAGCCTGTACCGTCGGACGGGACATCGTCACCAGTTCCACCCGAGACCGCAGGTCTCCTCCCCGATACCGAGACATACCGGTGAGGACGAAGGCCCCCGAGGGCGTCCCGCGCAGGAGGACGAGGGTTGCGGTGCGTGACGCCGGACTCCGGTGCTCCGCTCCTCGACGCCCCGTGCGCCTGCGCACGGGGCGTTCGTCGTTCCCGGGCCGGCCCGTGGTCGAGGACCGAGCACACGAAAGGAGGCGCGGATGGCTGCCGTAGGACACGTGGCTGCCGAGAAGGTGGCCGCCGTCGCCGAGATCGCCGCGGAGTTCCGCAACGCCTCGGCCATGGTCGTCACCGAGTACCGGGGCCTGTCGATGAAGCAGCTCTCGCAGCTGCGTCGATCGCTGGGCACCGACGTGAACTACACAGTCGCCAAGAACACCCTGGTCACGCGCGCCGCCGCGGACGCCGGGGTCGAGGGACTCGACGACCTTTTCGTCGGCCCCACGGCCATCGCCTTCGTCAGCGGCGAGGCGGTCGACGCCGCGAAGGCGCTCCGCGACTTCCAGCGCGACAACCGCGCACTGGTCGTCAAGGGCGGCTACATGGAGGGCCGCGCGCTCTCCGCCGAGGAGGTCACCCAGCTCGCCGACCTCGACTCGCGCGAGGTGCTGCTGGGCAAGCTGGCGGGCGCGATGCAGGGCAACCTGGCCAAGGCCGCCGCCCTGTTCAACGCCCCCGCCTCGCAGATCGCCCGTCTCGCCGCGGCCCTGCAGGAGAAGCGCCAGGACGTCCGATCGGGCGCCCCCGCCGAGACCGTCGACGCCTGACCCACCCACCCGGACGCCGCGGCCCCGCGCCGTCCACCCGCCCGGCACCGACGCGCCGGGACCCGTACGAGGAAGGAACACCCCATGGCGAAGCTGTCCACCGACGAGCTGCTCGACGCCTTCAAGGACATGACGCTGCTCGAGCTCTCGGACTTCGTGAAGAAGTTCGAGGACACCTTCGAGGTCACCGCGGCCGCTCCGGTCGCCGCCGCGGCCGGCCCTGCCGCCGCGGCCGCCCCGGTCGAGGAGGAGAAGGACGAGTTCAACGTCGTTCTCGAAGCTGCGGGCGACAAGAAGATCCAGGTCATCAAGGTCGTCCGCGAGGTCGTCTCGGGCCTGGGTCTCAAGGAGGCCAAGGAGCTCGTGGAGAGCGCTCCGAAGGCCATCGTCGAGGGCGCCACCAAGGAGGCGGCAGAGGCCGCCAAGGCGAAGCTCGAGGACGCGGGCGCCAAGATCTCGCTGACCTGATCCGCGCGCTCCGCGGGGGAGCGCACCGCACGAGCACGGGGAGGGACCCTCACGGGTCCCGCCCCGTCGTCGTCCGACGCGCCCCGGCGCACCCCTCGTCCACGCCGCTCCCGGACGCGGGACTCCCTCGCTCGATGGTGTCGACGGTGCCCCACCCGGGCGACAGGAGGTGGCAGCGAGCTAAGTTTCCGATCGAGTAACCTCCCGGGCCGTCCGTCGTTGGGGACGTGATGGCCCTCTCGCCGTCGCCGACACAGTGCTGCACGTAACAAGGCGTGTCGGCGAGGCGAAGAGCGGGTTGGGACTTCAGGAGGGCTCCATGGGCGGCGTCGAGGTCGGCATCAAGAACCTGTCGAAGTCCTTCGGTAGCGCCAACATCTGGTCGGACGTCACCTTGACGCTCCCGGCCGGAGAGATCAGCGCCCTGCTGGGTCCCTCCGGCACGGGCAAGTCGGTGCTCCTCAAGGCGATCATCGGCCTGCTCAAGCCCGAGAAGGGTTCGATCTTCATCCACGACACCGACCTCGTGCGGTGCTCGGAGTCCAAGCTCTACGAGATCCGGAAGCTGTTCGGTGTCCTCTTCCAGGACGGCGCGCTCTTCGGATCGATGAACATCTTCGACAACATCGCCTTCCCGCTGCGTGAGCACACCCGCACCGGCGAGTCGGAGATCAAGAACATCGTCATGGAGAAGCTCGACCTCGTCGGCCTCTCCGGCGCCGAGGACAAGCTCCCCGGCGAGATCTCGGGCGGGATGAAGAAGCGGGCGGGATTGGCGCGGGCGCTGGTGCTCGACCCGGAGATCATCCTGGTCGACGAGCCCGACTCCGGGCTCGACCCGGTGCGTACCGCGTACCTCAACCAGCTCCTCGTCGACATCAACACCCAGCTCGACGCGACCATCCTCATCGTGACCCACCACCTCGGGACCGCCCGGTCTGGGCGTCGATCGAGATCAAGACCGTGTTGGGGCAGAAGTACCTCGCCATCCAGACCGTGGGCGACCGGCCGCTCGACCCCGACGTCGCGATCCCCCGGGAGCGCACCCGCGCTCCGTACGACGTCATCACCGCCTTCTCCGAGCTCGCGACGATGGTGCAGGACCTGAACACCGATCGGCTCGGGCAGAGCCTCACCGTGCTCTCGCAGACCCTCGACGGGGCCACGGGGCCGATCCGTCCGGCCCTCGACGGCCTCACCCGGCTCTCGCGCACGATCTCCTCCCGCGACGAGCAACTCGGGAGGCTCCTGGCCAACACGAGGGCGACCACCCAGGTGCTCGCCGACCGCGACGCCGAGGTCGCCCGCCTGCTCTCCGACGGCAACCTGGTACTCGGGGAACTGCGGGCGCGCAAGCAGGTGATCGACGCGCTGCTGGTGGGCACGCAGGCCCTCTCGGGTCAGCTCACCGGCCTGGTGCGCGACAACGAGGCGACGCTGCGCCCGACGCTGGTCCAGCTCAACGGCGTGCTCACCACGCTGCAGCAGAACTCCGCGAACCTCGAGAACGGCGTGCGGCTACTGGCGCCCTTCATCCGGCTGTTCAACAACACCATCGGCACCGGCCGCTGGTTCGACACCTTCGTCTGCAACCTCGACCCGCCCGGCGACCAGGCCTGCACGCCGGGGAGCGGAGCGCCCGACCCGACGACGCTGCTCGGTAACCCCGCCGGCTTCGGCACCCCGCTCCCCGGGGCGCTGAACCGGCTCGGTCTCCCGCTCATCAACCAGGGGCTGCAGACCCCCGGAGTCCCCACGGCACAGATTCTCGGCGGTCTGCCGACCATCCCGGGGGTCACGTTGCCCGCGCAGGTCCCGGCGGTACCGGCCACCCAGAGAACAGCAGGAGGGGGGTAAGCGATGCGGCTGACGAACATCTTCGACACCGCCGCGCGCACCATCGCGGCAGCGCTCATCGTGGCCCTCCTCGCCACGGGGGTGCTCTGGTACACGCTGCAGCGCGGTTCGCAACGCACGATCACGACATACTTCACGAGTACCGTCGGCCTCTACACCAGGAACACGGTCGACGTGCAGGGCGTCGCGGTCGGGATCGTCGACGACATCGTCCCGCAGGGCGATCTGGTGCGGGTGACGCTCAAGGTCGACAACGACGTCGCGATCCCGGCCGACGCGAAGGCCGTCATCGTCGCCCTGACGCTGGTCAGTGACCGGTACGTCCAGCTCGGCCCGACCTACACCGGCGGCCCGATGATGCCGGACGGTGCGATCATCCCGCCGTCGCGCACGGCGGTGCCGGTCGAGCTCGACGCGGTCTACAAGAGCCTCGACACGCTCGCCACCGCGCTCGGTCCGAACGGCGCGAACCGGGCGGGAGCGCTCAACCAGCTCCTGCGGTCCTCGGCCGGCGCCCTGGGGGGCAACGGCGAGGCCCTCAAGGCCACCATCACCCAGGTCGCCGGAGCGGTGGGCACGCTCTCGGACAACCGCAGCAACCTCTTCGCGACGGTGGACAACCTCGGCCAGTTCACCAACACGCTGGCGGCCAACGACGGCAACGTCCGCGCCCTCAACGTGCAGCTGCAGGACGTCTCGGCGTTCCTGGCCTCCGAGCGCGGCAACCTGTCGGAGGTGCTGCGGGTCCTTCCCCCCGCCCTCGAGGACGTCGCGCGCTTCATCCGCGACAACCGCGACCTCCTGCGCACCGACGTGGGCCAGCTCGCCGACGTCACCGACGTCCTGGTCCGGCAGCGGCAGGCGCTCACCGAGCTCGCGGACATCGCTCCGCTCGGGCTGGGCAACCTCACCAACGTCTACAACGCCTCGTCGGGCACCCTCGACGTGCGGCCGATCCTCGCGCCCAACGGGGGTGTGGCGCTCGACCCCCGGGCCCTTCTCTGCGGCCTGCTCAATCCCACCTCCGGGCCCACCGGCGCCGCGATCAGCGGGGCCCTGGGTCGGCTACCCGCGGCCGATCCGCTCTCCGGGCTCGGCGCCGCCGCGACCACGCTCTGCACGCAGCTCGCCGACCCCGCGGCGTTGACGACGGCCCTCGCGCCGTTCACCGAGTTGCAGCAGGCGATCGCCAAGGCGGCGAACGCGCCGGCGCCGGCGCTGCCGCTCGCGGCACGCATCCCGCAGCTGACCGCCCCCGCGATCGGGGGCACCGTGCCGAACGGTCTGGTCTCGCCGCCGGTCACCTCTCCGATCCCGACCCCGGGCGAGCTCAGGCTCCCCGGACTCACGAACGGAGCCACGCCGTGACCGCCGTTGGTCCGCGACGCGGCCTGCGCCTCGCCGTCCTGCTCGTGGCCGCGGCGCTCGGGCTCTCCGGATGCGGGTACAAGGCGGTGCAGGACGTCCCGCTCCCGGGCGGCGCGTCGCTGGGGGACGAGCCGTACACGGTGACGGTGCTGCTGTCCAACGTCGTCGACCTCGTCCCGAACAACAGCGTCCGCGTCAACGACGTCCCGATCGGGGTCGTGCGCGAGGTGAGCCTCGCGCCCGACGGGTGGACGGCCCAGGCCAGCGTCGAGGTCAACGGGGCGATCATGCTGCCGGCGAACTCGATCGCGCGCCTGCGCCAGACCAGCCTCCTCGGGGAGAAGTTCATCGAGCTCGCCCCCCCGAACGACGCACCGCCGCAGGGCCGCCTGACGGACGGGGCGGTCATCGGTCTCGACCGCACCGACGTCGGCGCCCAGGTCGAGGAGGTGCTCGGGGCACTCTCGCTGCTGCTCAACGGGGGTGGCGTCGAGAAGATCCAGACGATTGCGCGCGAGATCAACGCTGCGAGCGCCGGGAACGAGCCGGAGCTGCGCTCGCTCATCGACAACGTCAACGTCTTCGTCGGGACCCTCGACAGCCAGCGCGACAGCATCGTCCGCGCGCTCGACTCGCTGGAGCGACTCACGCGAACGCTCAACGACCAGCGCGGACGGTTGGCGAACGTCATCGACAACCTCGGACCCGGTCTGGACGTGCTCAACCAGGAGCGCGGCAACCTCGTGGCCATGCTGCAGGCCCTCCAACGGCTCTCCGGCGTCGCCACCGACGTCATCAACCGCAGTCAGGAGAACTTCGTGGCCGACCTCCGAGCGCTCCAGCCGGTCCTGGGCAAGCTCGTCGAGGCGGGCAACGCCCTCCCCGGGTCGCTGCAGATCCTCCTCACCATCCCGTTCGCCGACGGCACGCTCCAGGCCGTCAAGGGGGACTACGCCAACATCACCGTCACCGCGGACCTGCGCATCCAGGACCTGATCAACAACATCCTGCTCAACTCGAGCCCCAGCCTCGACAGCCTGTTCGCGCCGCTGACGCCCGTGACCGGGCTCGGGAACCAGACCGGGAAGGCAACGTCGAACGCGGGCAGGGGCGTCGGTACCACGCCCGCGAACACGAACACCGCGCTCGGCCGGGTCCTCACCGGGGCGTCGGGCCTGGGCACGACCGGAGGGACGGGACAGTGATCGATCGCCAGATCCTGCGCCTCGTCGCCCTCTTCGCCGTCATCTCCATCTCCGGAATCGTGTTCGTCGGCCTGCGCTACGTCGGCGCCGGCGCCCTCGTCGGTCTCGGGCCGTACACTGTCACGGCACAGCTGCGCGAGTCCGGCGGTATCTTCCCGGACGCCTCGGTGAGCTACCGCGGGGTGGAGATCGGTAAGACGGGGACCATGCGGGTCACCCCGACCGGCGTCTCCGTCGAGCTCCTCATCGACCAGAGCGCGCCCGAGGTCCCGGCCAGTTCTTTCGCCGTCGTCGCCAACCGCTCGGCGGTCGGCGAACAGTACGTCGACCTGCAGCCCCCCTCCGACGGTGGGCCGGTCCTCGAGGACGGCTCGGTCATCCCGCCCGAGCGGACCCGCACGCCCGTGCCGGTCGACTCGCTGCTGGCCAACCTCAACTCCCTCGCCACCTCCGTGCCGCTGCCCGAGCTGCGCCAGACCGTCGACGAGCTCGACGCCGCCTTCAACCGGACCGGCCCCCAGCTCCAGCGGCTCATCGACGCCAGCAACCCGTTGGTGCGCGACGCCATCCGCAACCTTCCGCAGACCAACCAGCTCTTGCGCGACGGTCGGATCGTGCTCACCACGCAGAGTCAGCAGGGCGCGCAGATCACGTCGTTCAGCCGCGACCTCGCGGTCTTCACCGACCAGCTCCGGCGCGATGACCCGAACCTGCGCCGCCTCGTCACCGCCGCCCCGCAGGCCGCGATTCAGCTCGAAGGCCTCGTCCGGGAGGTCGGCCCGGACCTCAGCCGCACCCTGAACAACCTGCTGGTCCTCTCGAACATCCTCGAGCCCCGGCTCGCCGGCGTGGAGCAGCTCCTGGTCACGTATCCGGTCATCGCCGCGACCGCCCCCAGCGTCGTCCCGGGGGACGGGTTCGCCCACCTCGGCCTGGTGCTCAACGTCAACGATCCGCCACCCTGCCGGGCGGGCTACCTCCCCGTCGCCGAGAATCGTCCCTCCACGATCACCAGCAACGATGCCCCCCTCGACACCTCGATCCGGTGCCGGGAGGCTCCGCCCATCAACGTCCGCGGGTCGCAGAACGCGCCCGCGCCGAGCGGCGCGGCGGGCGGCGGCGACCCGGCCGCCGGCGGTGGGGGACGAACGGGTACCCCGCCGACCCAGCAGACGTCGATGGACCCGGTGGCCACCGACGGCACGACGTCGAGCAACTCCAGCGGCTTGTCAGGATTTCTGCCCGGCGTGGGCTGACCCCCCTCATCAGAGGAGCGCGACATCACTACCTCGACCGACACCCGCCCCGACGACGCGGCGCCCCCACGAAGGGACCGCGCGCGTCGTATCCGTGCACCCCGACTGCCGCTCGTCCCCGTCCTCGCCGTGCTCGCGGTGCTGGCGTTCGCCGCGGCGGTGGCCGGGGGCGTCTACTGGTGGACCGGCACACAGGGGAGCGCCGCCCAGGCCTCCGCTCAGCGTGACGAGGCCGTCGACGCGGCCGAGCAGATCGTGGTCAACATCAACACGGTCCGACCCCAGAGCCTCGACGACGACCTGCGCAAGGCTCAGGACTCGCTCACCGATCCCATGCTCACGGAGTACAACAAGATCCGTCAGCGCTTCGCCGACGGTCTGCGCCAGGCGCAGGCCAACGTCGTGGTGACCCCGGCCGGTGCGGCGTTGACGACGTTCGACGCGGACCGGGGCACGGCGTCGGCGATCGTCGCCGTCAACGTGACAGCGTCCAGTGCGACCACCCCACCCACCCAGAAGCAGCAGTTGTTCCAGGTCGAGATGCTGCGGACCCCCACCGGCTGGAAGGCCGCGAAGGCGGCCCCCTCGACCGGTCAGAGCTAGGAGGGGACGCCCGTGCCACCCCGCAGCCGCGCGCAGATCCCGACCACCCGCCGCCCCCGTGTCGCGGGTCTCCGCGACCCCCGGCGCCATGAGGACGTCGAGGAGCCCACGACGACGATCCGGACGGCTCCGGACGCGGCGGACCCGACCGCGGAGCCGTCCGACGCAACCGTGGCGGCGGGCCCCGAGGCGCCGGTCGGGGTCGACGACCCGACCTCCACGACCGATACGCACGACGCCGGGACCGCACCGGTGTCCCTCACGAAGGGCGACGGGGCCGGTCCGGCTCCTACGGCCGCACGGGCGAGGACGCGGACCACCACGACCCCGGCCCCGGAGCAGATCCCGGTTCCGGAACAGAGCCCGGCGCCCCCGCCGACCCCCGCCGCACGACCCACGCCGACCGGACGCGCCCGCACGGAGCGCCGCCGCCCGGCGCCCGCTACCGGTGCTGCCGGCACCCACGGGCGGACCCACGCGAGGCGGCGGACGGTGACCTCGACCCGACGCCGTGCCCACCGGTCCGCGCCGCCGTGGACCGCCGCCGTGCTCGGCGTGCTCGTCGTGGTCTTCGCGGGGGTGGCGGGGGTGGCGGGATGGCTGGGCCATCAGGCGTGGACCAGCGGACCGGCGGCCAACAGCGCGGTCGTGGACGCCGCCACGACCGCCGAGGTGGTCGGACAGGCCCGCCAGGGCGTCGAACAGGTCTTCTCGTTCGACCCCGCGAAGATCGAGGACTCGGCCGACGCGGCGCGCACCCTCGGCACCGGCGACTTCCCCCGCGAGTACCTCCAGGTGTTCGACCAGTCGGTACGTCAGGCCGCCGTCCAGCAGGGCCTCCGGCAGAGCGCGAGCGTTCTCGACATCGGCGTGCGCTCCATCGCGGGGGACCGGGCCAACGTCGTCGCGCTGATCCAGCTCGACGTGCAACGGGCCTCGACGGGGCAGAGCACCACCACTCCCGGGCTTCTCACCATCGACCTCCAGCGCGTCGACGGCCGGTGGAAGCTCGCCAAGGTGTCACCCCTGACCGGGCAGAGCTGACGCACGCGCGTCGGTCGGTGCCGGGCACCGACTGCCACCCGGTCTGACCTGGTGTGATGCGAGGAGCCCGGAGTGCCACAGCCGGGACAGCCGGCTTGCGCGCCGCTCTTGACTCCGGTGCCCGCGGCGGTCACTCTGTTGCCAAGCGATGGCCCGGCGTCAGACCCCGGTGTCGATCCGAGCGGATCGCGCCGGCGTGTCACACCGGGGGCCGTTCGACAGCTGCTGCGCTCTGTGGCTAGACTGTCAGATCGCGCTGCCTTCGCGTGTCCCCACCCCGTTCCGGGTGCACCTCGGTGGCGCGAACGTCGGTCGGGGCACCGCTGCGTCCCGGTCGGTCGAAGCTACCGACAGCGTTGTTCCGGAAGGACGCATCTTGGCAGTTACCCGTGCCACCAAGGTCTCGAACCACCACGCGTCATTCCCCGGGGCTCCCCTCCGGGTCTCCTTCGCCAAGCTGGATCAGCCGCTCGAGGTCCCCGACCTGCTCGACCTGCAGACCCAGTCGTTCGAGTGGCTGGTGGGCAGCGAGGAGTGGTTCGAGCGTCGTGTGGAGGCCGGCGACGAATCGCCGGCCGGTGGCCTGGAGGAGGTCCTGTCGGAGATTTCTCCGATCGAGGACTTCTCGGGCTCGATGTCCCTCTCCTTCTCCGACCCGCGCTTCGACGAGGTCAAGGCCTCCGTCGAGGAGTGCAAGGACAAGGACATGACGTACTCGGCGCCACTGTTCGTCACCGCCGAGTTCACCAACAACACCACCGGCGAGATCAAGAGTCAGACGGTCTTCATGGGCGACTTCCCCGTGATGACCGACAAGGGCACGTTCATCATCAACGGCACCGAGCGGGTCGTCGTGTCCCAGCTCGTGCGGTCCCCGGGCGTCTACTTCGACCGTTCGGTCGACAAGGCGACCGACAAGGACGTCTTCAGCGTCAAGATCATCCCGAGCCGCGGGGCGTGGCTAGAGTTCGACGTCGACAAGCGCGACACCGTCGGCGTCCGCATCGACCGCAAGCGCCGGCAGCCGGTCACGGTGCTGCTGAAGGCTCTCGGCTGGTCCACCGACCAGATCCAGGAGCGCTTCTCGTTCTCCGAGACGCTGCTGGCCACGCTGGAGAAGGACTCCACCGCGGGGCAGGACGAGGCGCTGCTCGACATCTATCGCAAGCTGCGCCCGGGCGAGCCGCCCACGCGGGAGAGCGCGCAGACGCTCCTGGAGAACCTGTTCTTCAAGGACAAGCGCTACGACCTGGCGAAGGTCGGCCGGTACAAGGTCAACAAGAAGCTGGGCGCCGTCGTCGACCCCTCGACCGGCACGCTCACCGAGGAGGACATCCTCAACACGATCTCCTACCTCGTGCGCCTGCACGCGGGGGAGACCGAGGTTGAGGTCCCCACTGCCGATGGCGGAGCCGCGTCGATCCCCGTCGAGACCGACGACATCGACCACTTCGGCAACCGTCGCCTGCGCACCGTCGGCGAGCTCATCCAGAACCAGATCCGGGTGGGCCTCTCGCGCATGGAGCGTGTCGTGCGCGAGCGCATGACCACGCAGGACGTCGAGGCGATCACCCCGCAGACGCTGATCAATATCCGGCCCGTCGTCGCCGCGATCCGCGAGTTCTTCGGCACGTCGCAGCTCTCGCAGTTCATGGACCAGACCAACCCGCTCGCGGGTCTGACCCACAAGCGCCGACTGTCGGCGCTGGGACCGGGCGGTCTGTCGCGTGAGCGCGCCGGCATGGAGGTCCGCGACGTCCACCCGTCGCACTACGGCCGCATGTGCCCGATCGAGACCCCGGAGGGCCCGAACATCGGCCTGATCGGGTCGCTGTCGAGCTTCGCGCGGGTCAACCCGTTCGGCTTCATCGAGACCCCGTACCGCAAGGTCGTCGACGGTGTGGTCACCGAGGCGATCGACTATCTCACCGCAGACGAGGAGGACCGCTTCGTCGTCGCCCAGGCCAACGCGCCGCTCGACGAGGACGGCCACTACACCGAGGACCGGGTGCTGGTCCGGCGCAAGGGCGGCGACGTCGACCTCATCGCGCCGGGTCGCGTGGACTACATGGACGTCTCCCCGCGCCAGATGGTGTCGGTCGCGACGGCGATGATCCCGTTCCTCGAGCACGACGACGCGAACCGCGCGCTCATGGGTGCGAACATGCAGCGCCAGTCGGTGCCGCTGCTCCGCTCGGAGTCGCCGCTGGTCGGCACGGGGATGGAGCTGCGCGCCGCGACCGACGCCGGCGACGTCATCGCCGCGGACCGGGCGGGCGTCGTCGAGGAGCTCTGCGCGGACTACATCACCGTCATGGACGACGACGGACAGCGCACGACGCACCGGCTGCACAAGTTCACGCGCTCCAACCAGGGCACGTGCATCAACCAGAAGCCGATCGTCTCCGAGGGTGACCGCATCGAGGCCCGCCAGGTCCTCGCCGACGGACCGTGCACCGAGGACGGCGAGATGGCCCTCGGGAAGAACCTCCTCGTGGCGATCATGCCGTGGGAGGGCCACAACTACGAGGACGCGATCATCCTCAGCCAGCGACTGGTGCAGGACGACGTCCTGACCTCGATCCACATCGAGGAGCACGAGATCGACGCCCGGGACACCAAGCTGGGCGCGGAGGAGATCACGCGGGACATCCCGAACGTCTCGGAGGAGGTCCTCGCCGACCTCGACGAGCGCGGCATCATCCGCATCGGTGCCGAGGTCGCGGACGGCGACATCCTCGTCGGCAAGGTGACACCCAAGGGCGAGACCGAGCTGACCCCCGAGGAGCGCCTGCTGCGGGCGATCTTCGGCGAGAAGGCGCGCGAGGTGCGCGACACCTCGCTCAAGGTCCCGCACGGCGAGACCGGCAAGGTCATCGGCATCCGAGTGTTCTCCCGCGACGACGACGACGAGCTGCCACCCGGAGTCAACGAGCTGGTCCGCGTGTACGTGGCCCAGAAGCGCAAGATCTCCGAGGGGGACAAGCTCGCCGGCCGGCACGGCAACAAGGGCGTCATCGGCAAGATCCTGCCGGTGGAGGACATGCCGTTCCTCGCCGACGGGACGCCGGTCGACATCGTCCTCAACACCCACGGTGTGCCGCGGCGCATGAACATCGGCCAGGTCCTCGAGACCCACCTCGGGTGGATCGCGAAGAGCGGCTGGGCCCTCGACGCGGACAACGACGCCGAATGGGCCGTGGCCATGCCCGACGACATGCGCCGGGTCGAGCCGGGCACCAACACGGCGACGCCGGTCTTCGACGGCGCCCGCCAGAACGAGATCTCGGGCCTGCTCGAGTCGACGCTGCCGAACCGCGACGGGGTCCGCCTCGTCGGCCCGGACGGCAAGGCGCAGATCTTCGACGGACGTACCGGTGAGCCGTACCCGCAGCACATCGCGGTGGGCTACATGTACATCCTCAAGCTGCTGCACCTGGTGGACGACAAGATTCACGCCCGGTCGACCGGCCCGTACTCGATGATCACCCAGCAGCCGCTGGGCGGTAAGGCGCAGTTCGGTGGCCAGCGGTTCGGCGAGATGGAGTGCTGGGCCATGCAGGCCTACGGCGCGGCCTACACGCTGCAGGAGCTGCTGACCATCAAGTCCGACGACGTGCTCGGTCGCGTGAAGGTCTACGAGGCCATCGTCAAGGGCGAGAACATCCCCGAGCCGGGCATCCCCGAGTCGTTCAAGGTGCTGCTCAAGGAGCTCCAGTCGTTGTGCCTCAACGTCGAGGTGCTGTCCTCCGACGGCGCCGCGATCGAGATGCGCGACGGTGACGACGAGGACCTCGAGCGTGCCGCCGCGAACCTCGGCATCAACCTCTCGCGCAACGAGTCGCCGTCGGTCGACGACATCGTCAACTGACCCGTGGGGCTACCCCCACAGTTGGGGGCTCCGCCCCCCGAGAAGCACACGACATACCGCTCACCCATCCAGGGGAGAAACCTTTGCTCGACGTCAACTTCTTCGACGAGCTGCGGATCGGTCTGGCCACCGCCGACGACATCCGCCAGTGGTCCTTCGGCGAGGTCAAGAAGCCCGAGACCATCAACTACCGCACCCTCAAGCCCGAGAAGGACGGACTGTTCTGCGAGAAGATCTTCGGTCCGACGCGGGACTGGGAGTGCTACTGCGGCAAGTACAAGCGCGTCCGCTTCAAGGGCATCATCTGTGAGCGCTGCGGCGTCGAGGTGACCCGGGCCAAGGTCCGCCGCGAGCGGATGGGCCACATCGAGCTGGCCGCGCCGGTCACCCACATCTGGTACTTCAAGGGCGTCCCGTCGCGCCTGGGCTACCTGCTCGACCTGGCGCCCAAGGATCTCGAGAAGATCATCTACTTCGCGGCGTACGTCATCACCGACGTCAACACCGAGCAGCGCCACGCCGACCAGTCGACTCTCGACAGCGAGATCACCGGCGAGCGCAAGCGCATGGAGACCCAGCGCGACAACGACCTCGAGGCGCGCGCGCAGAAGCTCGAGTCCGACATCGCCGAGCTCGAGGCCGAGGGCGCCAAGTCCGACGTGCGGCGCAAGGTGAAGGAGGGCGGCGAGCGCGAGATGCGTCAGCTGCGCGACCGCGCGCAGCGCGAGCTCGACCGCCTCCAGGAGGTGTGGGACACCTTCGTCAAGCTCGACCGCGCCCAGTTGATCGCGGACGAGACCCTCTACCGCGAGCTCTACGACCGCTACGCGGACTACTTCACCGGCGCCATGGGTGCCGAAGCGATCCAGAAGCTGCTGCAGACCTTCGACATCGACGCCGAGGCCGACAACCTCCGCGAGACCATCCGCTCGGGCAAGGGGCAGCGCAAGCTGCGCGCGCTCAAGCGGCTCAAGGTCGTCGCGGCGTTCCAGGCCACCGGCAACCGCGCCGGCGGGATGGTGCTCGACTGCGTCCCGGTCATCCCGCCGGACCTGCGCCCCATGGTGCAGCTCGACGGCGGCCGGTTCGCGACCTCGGACCTCAACGACCTGTACCGCCGGGTCATCAACCGCAACAACCGCCTCAAGCGACTGATCGACCTCGGCGCCCCCGAGATCATCGTCAACAACGAGAAGCGGATGCTGCAGGAGGCCGTCGACGCGCTGTTCGACAACGGCCGCCGCGGCCGGCCGGTGACCGGGCCGGGCAACCGCCCGCTCAAGTCGCTGTCGGACCTGCTCAAGGGCAAGCAGGGCCGGTTCCGCCAGAACCTGCTCGGCAAGCGCGTCGACTACTCGGGCCGTTCGGTCATCGTCGTCGGCCCGCAGCTCAAGCTGCACCAGTGCGGCCTGCCCAAGCAGATGGCGCTCGAGCTGTTCAAGCCGTTCGTCATGAAGCGGCTGGTCGACCTCAACCACGCGCAGAACATCAAGTCGGCGAAGCGCATGGTGGAGCGCCAGCGCGGCCAGGTGTGGGACGTGCTCGAGGAGGTCATCAACGAGCACCCGGTGATGCTCAACCGGGCACCCACGCTGCACCGCCTCGGCATCCAGGCCTTCGAGCCCCAGCTGGTCGAAGGCAAGGCGATCCAGCTGCACCCGCTGGTCTGTGAGGCGTTCAACGCTGACTTCGACGGTGACCAGATGGCGGTCCACCTGCCGCTGTCGGCGGAGGCGCAGGCCGAGGCCCGCATCCTCATGCTTTCGGCGAACAACATCCTGTCGCCGGCGTCGGGCCGTCCGCTCGCCATGCCCCGTCTGGACATGGTGACCGGGCTCTACTACCTGACCCAGCGGCGTGCGGGCTCCGCGGGCGAGGGCGGGGCGTACTCCTCCTCGGCCGAGGCGATCATGGCCTACGACCTGGGGACCCTCGACCTGCAGGCGCCCTGCCGGATCCGGGTCCCGGGCACGATCGTGCCCGGTCCCGACATGGTGGGCGAGGACTACGAGCCCGGCGCGGCGTGGCTCGCCGACACCACCCTCGGGCGGGTGCTCTTCAACGAGCTCCTGCCCGATGACTACCCCTTCGTCAACGACCTGCTGCCCAAGAAGAAGCAGGCGGCGATCATCAACGACCTCGCCGAGCGGTACTCGATGACCGAGGTCGCGATGACCCTGGACCGGCTCAAGGACGCCGGGTTCCACTGGGCCACGCGCTCGGGCGTCACCATCGCCATCGACGACGTCGTCGTGCCGCCGAACAAGCAGGAGATCCTCGACGGGTACGAGGGTCGGGCCGAGCAGATCAACAAGCGCTACCAGCGCGGTGCGCTCTCCTACCAGGAGCGCAACGACGAGATGGTGCGCATCTGGGGCCAGGCCACCGAGGAGGTGGCCCGGGCTATGGAGGACAACTTCCCGGCGGACAACTCGATCTCGCGGATCATCGCCTCCGGCGCGGCGGGCAACATGACCCAGGTCCGCCAGCTCGCGGGCATGAAGGGCCTGGTCGCCAACCCCAAGGGCGAGTTCATCCCGCGCCCGATCAAGTCGAACTTCCGGGAGGGCTTCTCGGTCGTCGAGTACTTCATCTCGACCCACGGCACCCGCAAGGGTCTCGCGGACACCGCCCTGCGGACCGCCGACTCGGGCTACCTGACCCGGCGCCTGGTCGACGTCTCGCAGGACGTCATCGTCCGCGAGGTCGACTGCGGCACCGAGCGCGGCTTCCCGATGGTCATCGCGGAGGAGGGCCCCGACGGAAGCCTCGTCCGCGAGATCCACGTCGACACCGGCGTGTACACGCGGACCGCGGCGTCGGCGGTCACCGACGCGGACGGGAACGAGCTGCTCCCGGCGGGCAGCGATGTCGGCCAGCAGGCGATCGACGCCCTCATCGCGGCGGGCGTCTCCAAGGTCCGTGTCCGCAGCGTCCTGACCTGCGATTCGGCCCAGGGTGTCTGCGCGATGTGCTACGGCCGCTCCCTCGCGACCGGCAAGCTCGTCGACGTCGGCGAGGCGGTTGGCATCGTCGCCGCGCAGTCGATCGGCGAGCCCGGCACGCAGCTGACGATGCGCACCTTCCAGCAGGGTGGTGTGGCCGGGGAGGACATCACGACCGGTCTGCCCCGCGTGCAGGAGCTGTTCGAGGCCCGCGTCCCGAAGGGGAAGGCGCCGATCGCCGACGTCGACGGTCGCGTGCAGCTCGAGGACGGCGACAAGTTCTGGAAGATCACCCTCGTCCCGGACGACGGGAGCGAGGAGGTCGTCTACGAGAAGCTGTCCAAGCGCCAGCGGCTCGCGACGCTGACGGTCGACGGCACCGAGCGGCCGCTCGCGGACGGTGACCACGTCGGCGTCGGGCAGCAGCTGCTCGAGGGCACGGCCGACCCGCACGAGGTCCTGCGGGTCATGGGTCCGCGCGAGGTGCAGCTGCACCTCGTCGGCGAGGTCCAGAAGGTCTACCGCTCGCAGGGCGTGTCGATCCACGACAAGCACATCGAGGTCATCGTCCGGCAGATGCTGCGGCGGGTGACGATCATCGACTCGGGGGCGACGGAGTTCCTACCCGGCGGCGTCGTGGACCGGGCCGAGTTCGAGGGCCAGAACCGTCGGGTCGTCTCCGAGGGCGGTGACCCGGCCGCCGGGCGCCCGGTGCTCATGGGCATCACGAAGGCGTCGCTCGCCACCGAGTCGTGGTTGTCGGCCGCGTCGTTCCAGGAGACGACGCGGATCCTCACCAACGCCGCGATCGAGGGGAAGAGCGACCGCCTGGTCGGCCTCAAGGAGAACGTGATCATCGGGAAGCTCATCCCGGCCGGCACCGGAATCAACCGGTACCGGAACATCCAGGTCCAGCCGACCGAGGAGGCCCGCGCGGCCGCCTACGCCCTGCCGAGCTACGACGACGGGTACTACTCGTCCGACGTGTTCGGCACCGGCACGGGTGCCGCGGTCCCGCTCGACGACTACGACTTCGGCCAGTACCGCTGAGGCCGTACCCGGACGGCGTGTCGACGGCTTGCGCCGTCCGGGCGACTCCGGCATCCTCGGGGAGCCCGGTCGGTGTGCGGTGGCCTGCATCGCCGCCGGCATGGTCGGCGTCCGAGCACGGTGACCGAGGGCACGCGAGGGGCTGCGGCGCAGGGCACCGTAGGCCGCGCCAACCGGGGAAAGCCGTGTGGGCGCCCCCGATCCGACCCGCTGCGCGACGCCGCGACCCGAACGCGTATCTTGGTCTGCAGTGCCCGACGTCGTCGGGTTGCTCCGTGTTCCCCCGGTGTGTCCGCACACCATGGATGGCGACGACACGCCCGACTCCGGGATCCCGTCGGCCGCGGAGCGCACCCCGAAACGATCCCGAGACACCGAACGGAAGTCAGCCGGTAGATGCCCACGATTCAGCAACTGGTCCGTCGGGGCCGCGAGGACAAGGTCGAGAAGACCAAGACCGCGGCCCTCAAGGGGAGCCCGCAGCGGCGCGGCGTCTGCACGCGCGTCTACACCACGACGCCGAAGAAGCCGAACTCCGCGCTGCGCAAGGTCGCCCGCGTGCGGCTGTCGAACGGTATCGAGGTCACGGCCTACATCCCCGGTGAGGGCCACAACCTGCAGGAGCACTCGATCGTGCTCGTGCGCGGCGGTCGCGTGAAGGACCTCCCGGGCGTCCGATACAAGATCATTCGCGGCGCTCTGGACACGCAGGCGGTGAAGAACCGCAAGCAGGCCCGCAGCCGCTACGGAACGAAGAAGGACAAGAGCTGATATGCCGCGCAAGGGTCCCGCTCCGAAGCGACCGCTGGTGTCCGATCCGGTCTACGGGTCGCCGCTGGTGACGTCGCTGGTCAACAAGGTCCTGGTGGACGGAAAGCGCTCCCTGGCCGAGCGCATCGTCTACGGCGCCCTCGAGGGCTGCCGGGAGCGCAACGGCGCCGACCCGGTCGTGACGCTCAAGCGCGCACTGGACAACGTGAAGCCGGCCCTCGAGGTCCGCAGCCGCCGCGTCGGTGGCGCGACCTACCAGGTGCCGATCGAGGTGCGGGCGGGTCGCTCGACCACCCTCGGCCTGCGCTGGCTCATCAGCTACTCCCGCGCACGCCGGGAGAAGACCATGATCGACCGGCTCACGAACGAGCTGCTCGACGCCTCCAACGGTCTCGGCGCGAGCGTCAAGCGCCGCGAGGACACCCACAAGATGGCGGAGTCGAACAAGGCGTTCGCGCACTACCGCTGGTGATCGACTGACGATCCGTCGTCACCCCCGCCGCGAACCGGTGGGGGTCGGCGTTCGGGAGCTGACGGCCGCGAGACCCACGAGGTGCCCGCGGCGACGAACCGAGGGAAGAGGATTCTCGTGGCACGCGACGTGCTGACCGACCTGGGCAAGGTCCGCAACATCGGGATCATGGCCCACATCGACGCGGGCAAGACCACCACCACCGAGCGCGTCCTGTTCTACACCGGCATCAACTACAAGATCGGTGAGGTCCACGACGGCGCGGCCACGATGGACTGGATGGAGGAGGAGCAGAAGCGCGGCATCACGATCACGTCCGCCGCGACGACCTGCTTCTGGAAAGACCATCAGATCAACATCATCGACACCCCGGGCCACGTGGACTTCACGGTCGAGGTGGAGCGCTCGCTGCGCGTGCTCGACGGTGCGGTCGCGGTGTTCGACGGCAAGGAGGGCGTCGAGCCCCAGTCGGAGACGGTGTGGCGCCAGGCCGACACCTACAACGTCCCGCGCATCTGCTTCGTCAACAAGATGGACAAGCTCGGTGCGGACTTCTACTTCACCGTGCGCACGATCTCCGAGCGGCTCGGCGCGAAGCCGCTGGTCCTGCAGCTGCCGATGGGGAGCGAGTCGGAGTTCTACGGCGTCGTCGACCTGGTGCGCATGCGCGCGCTGACCTGGCGGGGCGAGGTCTCCAAGGGCGAGGACTACGCCGTCGAGGAGATCCCGGCCGAGATGGCCGACCAGGTCAGCGAGTACCGCGAGGCGCTCCTCGAGGCCGTCGCCGAGAAGGACGACGTGCTCATGGAGCGCTACTTCGCCGGCGAGGAGCTCACGGTCGAGGAGATCGAGCACGGCATCCGCGCCGTGACGGTCACCGGCGAGGCCTACCCGGTCCTCTGCGGCTCGGCGTTCAAGAACAAGGGCGTCCAGCCCATGCTCGACGCCGTCATCGCCTACCTCCCGGCCCCGACCGACGTCCCGCCGGTGCGGGGCACGCTGCTCGACGGCGAGACCGAGGTCCTGCGCAGCCCGAACACCGAGGAGCCGTTCGCGGCGCTGGCGTTCAAGATCGCCGCCCACCCGTTCTACGGGAAGCTGACCTACGTCCGGGTCTACTCGGGCAGGATCGCGCAAGGCGCGCAGATCATCAACTCGACCAAGGACCGCAAGGAGCGCATCGGCAAGCTCCTGCAGATGCACTCCAACAAGGAGAACCCGGTCGACGAGGCCCGCGCGGGCCACATCTACGCCGTGGTCGGTCTGAAGGACACGACGACCGGTGACACCCTGTGCGACCCGCAGAACCCGGTGATCCTGGAGTCGATGACCTTCCCGGCCCCGGTCATCGAGGTGGCCATCGAGCCCAAGTCGAAGGCCGATCAGGAGAAGCTCTCGATGGCGATCCAGCGGCTCGCCGAGGAGGACCCGACCTTCCAGGTCGCCCTCGACGAGGAGTCCGGCCAGACCATCATCAAGGGCATGGGCGAGCTCCACCTCGAGGTGCTCGTCAACCGGATGAAGTCCGACTACAAGGTCGAGGCGAACATCGGCAAGCCGCAGGTCGCCTACCGGGAGACCATCCGCCGCAGGGTGGACAAGTACGAGTACACGCACAAGAAGCAGACCGGCGGCTCCGGGCAGTTCGCGCGAGTGATCATCTCGCTCGAGCCGATGGAGAAGACCGAGGACGGCGCGCTCTACGAGTTCGTCAACAAGGTCACCGGCGGTCGGGTGCCGCGCGAGTACATCCCCTCGGTCGACCAGGGCGCGCAGGACGCCATGCACTACGGCATCCTCGCCGGCTACCCCATGGTCGGCCTGAAGCTGACGTTGCTCGACGGCCAGTACCACGAGGTCGACTCGTCGGAGATGGCGTTCAAGGTCGCCGGGTCGATGGCGCTCAAGGAGGCGGCCCGCAAGGCCGACCCCGCGCTGCTCGAGCCGGTCATGGCCGTCGAGGTCAACACGCCCGAGGACTACATGGGCGACGTCATCGGCGACCTCAACTCCCGCCGCGGCCACATCCAGGCCATGGAGGAGCGGGCCGGCGGACGCGTCGTGCGTGCGATCGTCCCCCTCTCGGAGATGTTCGGCTACGTCGGCGACCTGCGGTCGCGGACCCAGGGCCGGGCGAACTACTCCATGCAGTTCGACTCCTACGCGGAGGTCCCCACCAGCGTGGCCAAGGAGATCATCGCGAAGGCGACCGGCGAGTGATCCACCCGCGGTCCGTCCCCCCAGACGGTGGAACGGGCGGGCCGCGGGAGGAGCGGGATGGGTGCCCCGTTAGCCTCGTGTCGTCACCTCGGGTCCTCCGACTCCATCACGATCCGCACCACGCGAGGACCGCACCACCCGACGCAGACACCGTTCCGGGCCAGGGTCCGGAAACGGAGAGACACCACAGTCCAGGAGGACGAGAGCAGTGGCGAAGGCCAAGTTCGAGCGGACCAAGCCGCACGTCAACATCGGCACCATCGGTCACATCGACCACGGGAAGACGACGCTGACGGCGGCCATCACGAAGGTCCTGCACGACAAGTTCCCGCAGTTGAACCAGGCGTCGGCGTTCGACCAGATCGACAAGGCGCCCGAGGAGCGCCAGCGCGGTATCACCATCTCGATCGCGCACGTCGAGTACCAGACCGAGAAGCGGCACTACGCGCACGTCGACTGCCCCGGGCACGCCGACTACGTGAAGAACATGATCACCGGTGCCGCACAGATGGACGGCGCGATCCTGGTCGTGGCCGCCACTGACGGCCCGATGCCGCAGACGCGCGAGCACGTGCTGCTCGCCCGCCAGGTCGGCGTTCCCTACATCGTCGTCGCGCTGAACAAGGCCGACATGGTCGACGACGAGGAGATCATGGAGCTCGTCGAGATGGAGGTTCGTGAGCTGCTCAGCTCGCAGGACTTCCCCGGCGACGACCTCCCTGTCGTGCGCGTCTCGGCGCTGAAGGCGCTCGAGGGCGACGCCGAGTGGTCCGACGCCATCGTCACCCTCATGGACGCCGTCGACGACGCGATCCCCTCGCCGGAGCGCGACACCGACAAGCCGTTCCTCATGCCGGTCGAGGACGTCTTCACCATCACCGGGCGCGGCACCGTCGTGACCGGCCGCGTCGAGCGCGGCATCGTCAAGGTGAACGAGGAGGTGGAGATCATCGGCATCCGCGCGAAGTCGACGAAGACCACCACCACGGGCATCGAGATGTTCCGCAAGCTGCTCGACGAGGGTCGGGCCGGCGACAACGTCGGTCTGCTCCTGCGCGGTATCAAGCGCGAGGACGTCGAGCGCGGCATGGTCATCGGCAAGCCCGGCTCGATCACGCCGCACACCGAGTTCGACGCCCAGGTCTACATCCTGGGCAAGGACGAGGGCGGGCGGCACACGCCGTTCTTCAACAACTACCGCCCGCAGTTCTACTTCCGCACGACCGACGTCACCGGCGTGGTGACCCTCCCCGAGGGCACCGAGATGGTCATGCCCGGGGACAACACCGAGATGTCGGTGCAGCTGATCCAGCCGATCGCCATGGAGGAGGGCCTCCAGTTCGCGATCCGCGAGGGCGGCCGTACCGTCGGTGCGGGTCAGGTCACGAAGATCAGCAAGTAGGTCCCGCCGGGGGGCTCCTCCCCGAGGAACCCCCGGTGTCCGCCGGAGCGAGCCGCCGTGCGAGACTGGAGACCTTGCTCGCCCGGGCGGTCGGCTCAGATGGTACGGAGCCGACCGCCCCGGCGTGAGCAGGGTCCGGGGCCGCCGCGAGGCGCCCTGTGGGACCCGGGCCCCGCGAGGGGCCCACCGTACCGGTGCCCTCGTGCCGGGACGGACACACGTTGAACAGCGACAGGTCCGCGAGGGCCGCCGCGGATGCCCGAGGGCATGGGTGGCGGAGCTTGCCGACGGAGCCGACACACCCGACCGCGTGGGCCGGGAAGGGGTGGCGGGGGAACGGCGTCACCCGGCGCCGCGCCATCGCCCGTACCCCACCCCATCACCGGGACGAGAAGAGGAACGGCAAGCCACCATGGCGGGACAGAAGATCCGCATCCGGCTCAAGGCCTACGACCACGAAGCGATCGACGCGTCGGCTCGGAAGATCGTCGAGACCGTCACCCGCACCGGCGCCTCCGTGGTCGGGCCGGTGCCGCTGCCGACCGAGAAGAACGTCTACTGCGTCATCCGCTCGCCGCACAAGTACAAGGACTCGCGCGAGCACTTCGAGATGCGCACCCACAAGCGACTGATCGACATCGTCGACCCGACGCCGAAGACGGTGGACGCGCTGATGCGCATCGACCTGCCGGCGAGCGTCGACGTCAACATCCAGTGAGGTCCCCCATGGCCAGCAGCACTGCGACCGATGCTGCCGAGCGGCAGATGAACGGGGTCCTCGGCACCAAGCTCGGGATGACCCAGGTCTTCGACAACGCCAACCGGGTGGTCCCGGTGACCGTGGTCAAGGCCGGACCGTGCGTCGTGACCCAGGTGCGCACGCCGTCGGTGGACGGTTACTCCGCGGTGCAGCTCGCGTTCGGCGCGATCGACCCCCGCAAGGTGAACAAGCCGGAGACCGGCCACTTCGCCAAGGCGGGCGTGACGCCGCGACGCCACCTCGTGGAGCTGCGCACCAGTGACGCCGCGGACTACACCGTCGGGCAGGAGGTCACCGCCGAGGCGTTCGCCTCCGGCGCGATCGTGGACGTGTCCGGCACCAGCAAGGGCAAGGGCACCGCCGGCGTGATGAAGCGCCACGGTTTCCACGGCCTCGGCGCCAGCCACGGCACGCAGCGCAAGCACCGCTCGCCCGGCTCGATCGGCGGCTGCGCCACGCCCGCGCGCGTCTTCAAGGGCACGCGCATGGCCGGGCGCATGGGCAACGTGCGCACGACCACCCAGAACCTGACCGTGCACGGCGTGGACGCCGACGCGGGCCTGCTGCTGATCCGCGGGGCCGTTCCCGGCCCCCGCGGCGGCCTGGTCCTCGTGACGACCGCGGCGAAGGCCGAACCGAAGGGCGGTGCCGAGCGGTGAGCACTCCCAGCCAGCAGTCCCCGGACGGCCACACCCCCGGCGTGACCGACGCCGAGGCCCCCCACTCCAAGGGTCCCGACTCCGCGGAGCCCACCGGAGCGACGACGGGCTCCGCCGCGGACGCCGCGCGGGCGAGCCTGGCCGGCGCCCGGCGGTCCGGCTACTCCTCGGGCGAGGCCCGGCGTCTCGCGCGCCACGACCGCCACTCGGCGGCGGCGGGTGAGACCCGCTCGGTGCCGGTGCACACCCCGACGGGCGACACCGACGGCAGCGTCGAGCTCCCCGGTGAGCTCTTCGACGCGCCGGCCAACACCGCTCTCATGCACCAGGTGGTCACCGCGCAGCTCGCGGCGGCCCGCCAGGGCACGCACGACACGAAGACCCGCGGCGAGGTCCGGGGCGGCGGCAAGAAGCCGTACCGCCAGAAGGGCACCGGCCGCGCCCGCCAGGGCTCGGTGCGTGCGCCGCAGTTCACCGGCGGTGGGACCGTCCACGGTCCGACGCCGCGCAACTACGAGCAGCGCACGCCGAAGAAGATGAAGGCGGCGGCCCTGCGCGGAGCGCTCTCCGATCGCGCCCGCCACGAGCGCATCCACGTCTTCTCGGCGCTGGTCGACGGAGCGGCGCCGTCCACCAAGGGCGCACGCACGGCGCTCCAGGGCGTCGTGACCCCCGACCGCGCGCACCAGAAGGTGCTCGCCGTTGTCGCTCGCGACGACGTGGCCGGCCGGCGCAGCCTGGCCAACCTGCCGTCGGTGCACCTGCTCACCCCCGACCAGCTCAACACCTACGACGTCCTGCGCGCCGACGACGTGGTCTTCACGACCGCGGCGCTCGAGGCATTCGTGTCCGGACGCGCAGAAGAGACCGCCCGCAGCACGGGCATGGTCGCAGAGGAGGCCGACCAGTGATCAGCGATCCGCGCGACGTCATCCTCGCGCCGGTGATCTCCGAGAAGAGCTACGGCCTCCTCGAGGAACGGCAGTACACGTTCCTGGTCCGGCCGGACGCGAACAAGACCCAGATCAAGATCGCCGTACAGGAGATCTTCGACGTGCAGGTGTCCAGCGTGAACACCCTGAACCGCGAGGGCAAGCGCAAGCGCTCGCGCCGCGGCTACGGCAAGCGCAAGGACACCAAGCGCGCCGTGGTCACCGTGACGCCGCAGAGCCGGACGATCGACGTCTTCGGAGGCCCGGGTGCCTGAGGGACGCGGAGCGCAGCGGAGCCGGACCATCTGGACGAGGTACTGACCATGGGAATCCGCAGGTACAAGCCGACGACCGCCGGGCGGCGCGGCGCGAGCGTCTCGGACTTCGCCGAGATCACGCGCGACCACCCGGAGAAGTCGCTGGTCCGTCCGCTGCACAACAAGGGCGGCCGGAACGCGACGGGCCGCATCACCACCCGGCACCAGGGCGGCGGGCACAAGCGTGCCTACCGACTCATCGACTTCCGCCGGGCCGACAAGGACGGTGTGCCGGCCAAGGTCGCGCACATCGAGTACGACCCCAACCGCACGTCGCGCATCGCGCTCCTGCACTACGCCGACGGGGAGAAGCGTTACATCATCGCCCCGGAGCGGTTGCACCAGGGCGACGCGGTGGAGAGCGGGCCTCGGGCCGACATCAAGCCCGGCAACAACCTCCCGCTGCGCAACATCCCCACCGGCACCGTGGTGCACGCGATCGAGCTCCGCCCCGGGGGGGGCGCGAAGATCGCCCGTTCTGCGGGTGCACGGGTGCAGCTCGTGGCCAAGGACGGCCCGGACGCCCAGCTGCGGATGCCCTCGGGCGAGATCCGCTACGTGGACGTGCGGTGCCGGGCCTCGATCGGGGAGGTCGGCAACGCCGAGCACTCGAACATCAACTGGGGCAAGGCCGGCCGCAACCGCTGGCGGGGCAAGCGCCCGTCGGTGCGGGGCGTCGCGATGAACCCGGTCGACCACCCGCACGGTGGCGGCGAGGGCAAGACGTCCGGTGGACGTCACCCGGTGAACCCCGCGGGCACGCCCGAGGGCCGTACCCGACGCCGGCAGGAGAGCGACCGCATGATCGTTCGCCGCCGCCGCACCGGCAAGGGCAAGAAGAAGCGCTGATGCCCCGGATCTTGGGCAAGGAGGAGAGACAGCGATGCCACGCAGTGTGAAGAAGGGTCCGTTCGTCGACGACCACCTGCTCAAGAAGGTCGACGCGCTCAACGAGACCGGGCGCAAGACCGTGATCAGGACCTGGTCCCGGCGCTCCACGATCATCCCGGACATGATCGGTCACACGCTCGCCGTCCACGACGGACGCAAGCACGTGCCGGTGTTCGTCTCCGAGGCCATGGTCGGGCACAAGCTCGGCGAGTTCGCCCCGACCCGCACGTTCCGCGGGCACATCAAGGACGACCGCCGGTCCCGTCGCCGCTGACCGGCGGCCCGCGTCGCCACCCCGCTCGATAGGCCCGCTCGATCAGGAAGGTACGTCCACGATGGCTGCACAAGCCGACACCGACGACACCGTCGGCACGGCGCCGAACGCTGCCGTGGCGAAGGCGCGTCATGTGCGCATGTCGCCGATGAAGGTCCGCCGCGTGGTGGACCTGGTCCGCGGCATGCCCGTCGGACAGGCCGCCTCGGTGCTGCAGTTCGCCCAGCTGGCGGCGGCAGGTCCGGTGGCCAAGGTCGTCGCGAGCGCGGTGGCCAACGCCGAGAACAACTTCGACATCGACCCGTCCACGCTCGTGATCTCGACGATCACGGTGGACGAGGGCCCCACCATGAAGCGGTTCCAGCCCCGGGCACAGGGCCGGGCGTACCGCATCCGGAAGCGGACCAGCCACATCACCGTGGAAGTCACGTCGGTCACTTCCGGCCGTACCACGCGGGGCGGCCGCACCCGCGCGAAGGGAAGCACCCGCTGATGGGTCAGAAAATCAACCCGCACGGGTTCCGGCTCGGGATCACCACCGACTGGAAGTCGCGCTGGTACGCCGATAAGCAGTACGCCGAGTACGTGGCCGAGGACGTCAAGATCCGTCGCATGCTCTCCAAGGGCATGGAGCGGGCCGGTATCTCCAAGGTCGAGATCGAGCGCACGCGGGACCGCGTGCGCGTCGACATCCACACCGCCCGACCGGGCATCGTCATCGGCCGCCGCGGCGCGGAGGCCGACCGCCTGCGCGGCAACCTCGAGAAGCTGACCGGCAAGCAGGTCCAGCTCAACATCCTCGAGGTCAAGGGCGCCGAGGCCGACGCGCAGCTCGTGGCGCAGGGCGTCGCGGAGCAGCTGTCCAACCGCGTGTCGTTCCGCCGAGCGATGCGCAAGGCCATGCAGTCGGCCATGCGCTCGCCGGGCGTCAAGGGCATCCGCGTGCAGTGCTCCGGGCGTCTCGGCGGCGCGGAGATGTCGCGCTCGGAGTTCTACCGCGAGGGTCGCGTCCCGCTGCACACGCTGCGCGCCGAGATCGACTACGGCTTGTTCGAGGCCCGGACCAACTTCGGCCGCATCGGCGTCAAGGTCTGGATCTACAAGGGCGACGTCGTGGGTGGCAAGCGCGAGTCCGAGCGCCAGGCGGCGCTGGACGTCGCGACGCGCGACAACCGCAGTGGACGCGGTCCGCGCGGCGGCGCGGGCGAGCGTCCCCGCGGTCGCCGCTCGGGCGCCTCCGGCACCACCGGTTCGGGCACCGACGCCGGCCGCGCCGCGGCCGAGCAGGCCGGTTCCACGACCGGGGGAGCGGCCGCCGGGCAGTCCCCGGAGGCCACCTCGTCGACCGAGAACGCGGAGGCCTGAGGATGCTCATCCCCCGCAAGGTCAAGTTCCGCAAGCAGCACCGGCCGGACCGGTCCGGTGCCGCCAAGGGCGGCACGCAGATGTCGTTCGGCGACTACGGTATCCAGGCTCTCGAGCACGCCTACGTCACGAACCGGCAGATCGAGTCCGCCCGTATCGCCATCACCCGCCACATCCGCCGTGGCGGGAAGGTCTGGATCAACATCTTCCCGGACCGCCCGCTGACCAAGAAGCCCGCCGAGACCCGCATGGGCTCCGGCAAGGGCTCCCCCGAGAAGTGGGTCGCCAACGTCAAGCCGGGCCGCGTCATGTTCGAGATGAGCTATCCGAACGAGACGACCGCCCGAGAGGCGCTGCGCCGCGCGCAGCACAAACTGCCGATGCGCTGCCGCATCGTCACCCGGGAGGGGGAGTTCTGATGGCCGGGGAAACCCCCGCCAACGAGCTGCGGGAGCTGACCGGCGAGGAGCTGGTGGCCCGGGTCCGCGAGGCGAAGGCGGAGCTGTTCAACCTGCGGTTCCAGATGGCCACCGGCCAGCTCGACAACAACCGGCGGCTGCGCACCGTCCGGCACGACATCGCGCGCATCTACACCGTGATGCGCGAGCGGGAGCTGGGCCTGTCGGTCAGCCCGGATGAGGGGTCCGGCTCCGACGAGAACGAGGGAGCGGCATGACGCAGGCGAGTGACGAGACGCAGGTGACCGCGTTGGGTTCCGAGGTCAAGGCCGACGCGCCCGCCGAGCAGAAGTCGCCGCGGGGCGACGACCGCGGACTGCGCAAGACCCGCGAGGGTCTCGTGGTCTCGGACAAGATGGCGAAGACCATCGTCGTCAGCCTGGAGGACCGGGTGAAGCACCCGCGCTACTCCAAGGTCATCCGCCGCACGAAGAAGGTCAAGGCGCACGACGAGCACGACACCGCCGGCCCCGGCGACCGCGTGCTCCTCATGGAGACGCGTCCGCTGTCGGCCACCAAGCGGTGGCGACTCGTCCAGGTCCTCGAGAAGGCCAAGTAACCCTCGGGGGGCTCCGCCCCCCGAGCCCCCCGAGGGAAGGCGTGGACCGGGCTCCGCCCGGGCTGTCCTTCCGCCGCGACACTCCGTGCCGCGGCAGAAACCATCCGCGGAGCCCCGCTCCGCGGGAAGGTCAGGAGACATGCAGTGATCCAGCAGGAGTCGCGACTCCGGGTCGCCGACAACACGGGTGCCAGGGAGATCCTGTGCATCCGTGTGCTCGGCGGCTCGTCCCGTCGCTACGCCGGCATCGGCGACGTCATCGTGGCCACGGTGAAGGAAGCCATCCCCGCGTCGGGCGTCAAGCGCGGCGACGTCGTGAAGGCCGTCATCGTGCGCACCCGCAAGGAGAAGCGCCGCCCGGACGGTTCCTACATCAAGTTTGACGAGAACGCCGCGGTCATCATCAAGAACGACCGGGAGCCCCGCGGCACGCGCATCTTCGGCCCGGTCGGCCGCGAGCTGCGCGACAAGAGGTTCATGCGGATCATCTCGCTGGCGCCGGAGGTGCTCTAGCCATGAAGGTCAAGATGGGTGACACGGTCGTCGTCATCGCCGGCAAGGACAAGGGCGCGAAGGGCAAGGTCATCAAGACCTACCCGACGCGCGAGCGCGTCCTCATCGAGGGCGTCAATCGCGTCAAGAAGCACACGGCCCAGTCGGCGAACCAGCGTGGTGCCCAGTCCGGCGGGATCGTCACGCAGGAGGCCGCCATCCACGTCTCGAACGTGATGGTCATCGACGCCGACGGCAAGCCGGCCCGCGTGGGCTACCGCGACGGCGGCGAGGGCGAGCAGAAGCGCGTGCGCGTGTCGCGCCGCACGGGGAAGGACATCGGATGACGAGCACCGAGACGGCATCCAGCGATCTGACTACCCGGCCCCGCCTCCAGGAGCGCTACCGCGCCGAGATCGTGTCCGCGCTGACCCAGCAGTTCGGCTACACGAACCCGATGCTGGTGCCCGGCGTGGTCAAGGTCGTCGTGAACATGGGGGTGGGCGAGGCCGCCCGGGATTCCAAGCTGATGGAGGGGGCGGTCCGCGACCTCACCCTCATCGCCGGGCAGAAGCCCGAGATCCGCAAGGCCCGCAAGTCGATCGCGCAGTTCAAGCTGCGCGAGGGCATGCCGATCGGCGCGCGCACGACGCTGCGCGGAGCGCGTATGTGGGAGTTCCTCGACCGGCTGCTCACCATCGGCCTGCCGCGCATCCGCGACTTCCGCGGCCTGTCGCCGCGGCAGTTCGACGGGAGCGGCAACTACACGTTCGGTCTGTCGGACCAGACGATGTTCCACGAGATCGACCAGGACTCGATCGACCGGCCGCGGGGCATGGACGTCACCGTGGTCACCTCCGCGACCACCGACGAGGAGGGCCGGGCTCTGCTGCGTCAGCTCGGCTTCCCGTTCAGGGAGAACTGAGAATGGCGAAGAAGGCACTGGTCAACAAGGCGGCCCGCACACCGAAATTCGCGGTGCGCGGCTACACCCGCTGTAACCGTTGCGGGCGCGCCCGCGCGGTCCTGCGCAAGTTCGGGCTGTGCCGCATCTGCCTCCGCGAGATGGCGCACAAGGGCGAGCTGCCCGGCGTCAGCAAGTCCTCGTGGTGAGCGCCGCGAGCGGCACGCCCGCCGAGGACGCCGAGGACACGGTGAGCACCGACGCCAGAGCACACGACATCGACCCCGCACTGCTCCGCGTGATCACCCGCGTGGCGCACCGGGAGTTCCTCCTCCCGGAGGGCTCCCCCCGTACCTCCTCTCTGACCCGCCCCGGACGCCGCAGGCCCGTCTCGGGGTCGCGCGCCCAGCGCACGACCCGGGGAACCACGGCGAGGAAGGTGACCTGGTCGCGATGACGATGACCGACCCGATCGCGGACATGCTCACGCGCGTGCGCAACGCCAACTCGGCGTTCCACGAGAAGGTGGCCATGCCCCACAGCAAGCTCAAGGCCACGGTGGCCCAGGTCCTGCTCGAGCAGGGCTACATCGCGGCGTACCGCACCGAGCCGGCGGCCGTCGGCAAGTCGCTCGTGATCGACCTGAAGTACGGGCCGAACCGCGAGCGCAGCATCGCCGGGATCCGCCGTGTATCCAAGCCGGGCCTGCGGATCTACGCGAAGTCGACGGAGCTGCCGCGCGTGCTCGGCGGCCTCGGTGTCGCGATCATCTCGACGTCCTCGGGCCTGTTGACCGACCGGCAGGCCTATCAGCGACGGATGGGCGGGGAAGTCCTCGCCTTCGTCTGGTAACGGCTCGGAAGGAGGGGACCAGACACCATGTCACGTATCGGCAGGGCCCCGATCACCGTGCCGTCCGGAGTGGACGTCGCGGTCGAGGGGCAGAAGGTCACGATCACGGGGCCGCGAGGCACCTTGAGCCACACCGTCGACCAACCGATCTCGGTCGCCGTCGACGACGGTGTCGTCTCGGTCAGTCGCCCCGACGACGAGCGGGAGAACCGTTCGCTGCACGGGCTGTCGCGCTCGCTGCTCAACAACCTCGTGGTGGGCGTGAGCCAGGGCTACGAGCGCAAGCTCGAGATCCACGGCGTCGGCTACCGCGTGCAGCTGCAGGGCACGACCCTGGTGTTCGCGCTCGGGTTCAGCCACCCCGTGCGGGTCGAGGCGCCCGACGGCATCACGTTCACCGTCGAGAGCCCGACGCGCTTCGGGGTGCAGGGCATCGACAAACAGCTGGTCGGCCAGGTGGCCGCCAACATCCGGCGGCTGCGCCGTCCCGACCCCTACAAGGGCAAGGGCGTCCGGTACGCCGGCGAGCAGATCCGCCGCAAGGTCGGGAAGACGGGCAAGTGATGGCAGAGACCGGAACCCCCACCACGGGGACCACCACCGAGAAGGCCCGCGGGCCGCTCGGCACCAACGTGTCGAGCTCCCGCCGTACCGGGCGGATCCGCCGGCACGCGAGGCTGCGCAAGAAGATCGAGGGCTCGCCGCAGCGGCCCCGCCTCGTCGTCACCCGCTCGTCGCGGCACATGGTGGCCCAGGTGATCGACGACCTCGCGGGCCACACGCTGGCCCAGGCGTCGAGCATGGAGGCCGACGTCCGCGCGATGGAGGGCGACAAGAAGGCCCGCGCCGGCAAGGTCGGCGAGTTGCTCGCCACCCGGGCGATCTCCTCGGGCGTCAGCGCGGTGGTCTTCGACCGCGGCGGGCGTCGCTACCACGGCCGCATCGCGCGCCTCGCCGATGCGGCCCGCGAAGGAGGGCTCGAGTTCTGATGACGAGCACTCCCACCACGCACACCAGACTGACCACGATGTGGCAAGGAAGGAACGCCTGATGCCGGGACGTACACGGCGTGAGGGCGGGGGCGGCCCGGGCGGACCGGGCGGCGACCGTCAAGGAGGCCGGGACCGCCAGGGCGGCGGCCGCGGCGGCGAGCAGGACCGGACGGCGACGCTCGAGCGCGTCGTCGCCATCAACCGCGTCGCCAAGGTCGTCAAGGGTGGCCGGCGGTTCAGCTTCACCGCCCTGGTCGTCGTCGGCAACGGCGACGGCAAGGTCGGCGTCGGCTACGGCAAGGCCAAGGAGGTCCCGGCCGCGATCGCCAAGGGCGTCGAGGAGGCGAAGAAGAACTTCTTCGACGTGCCCCGCGTCCTCGGCACCATCACGCACCCCGTGCAGGGGGAGGCCGCCGCCGGCGTCGTCCTGCTGCGTCCGGCGAGCCCCGGTACCGGCGTCATCGCCGGCGGCCCGGTGCGCGCCGTGCTGGAGTGCGCGGGCATCGCGGACATCCTGTCGAAGTCGCTCGGCAGCCAGAACGCGATCAACATCGTGCACGCCACGGTGGCGGCGCTGAAGGCCCTGCAGGTGCCCGAGGCCGTCGCGGCGCGCCGTGGGTTGCCGCTCGAGGATGTCGCGCCGGCGCGGATGCTGCGCCAGCGGGCCGGGCAGGTGTCCTGAGGATGGCCGACCTCAAGGTGACCCAGACGAAGTCCGGGATCGGTGGCAAGCGCAACCAGCGGGAGACCCTGCGGACGCTGGGGCTCCGGCGCATCGGCACGACCGTGGTGCGCCCGGACACCCCCCAGAACCGCGGGCTGATCGCGACCGTCCGCCACCTGGTGGCGGTCGAGGAGGTGGGGAACTGATGGCCAGCGAGACCGGCACCCCGATTAAGCTGCATCACCTGCGCCCGGCCCCGGGGTCGAAGACGACCAAGGTCCGCGTCGGGCGTGGTGCGGCCGGAAAGGGCAAGACGGCGGGTCGCGGCACGAAGGGCACGGGGGCCCGCAAGAACGTCCCCGCGCGCTTCGAGGGCGGGCAGATGCCACTGCAGATGCGGCTGCCCAAGCTCAAGGGTTTCCGCAACCGCGGCAAGGTCGTGTCCCAGGTGGTCAATGTCGGGGATCTCGCGCGACTCTTCCCCGACGGTGGCGAGGTCGGTCCGGCCGAGCTCGTCTCGGCGGGTGCGGTCCGTCCGGGTCACCCCGTGAAGGTGCTCGGGACCGGTGAGGTCGGTGCCGTGGCCCTGCGGGTGAGCGCGCACGCGTTCTCCGGCGCCGCGAGCGAGAAGATCGCGGCCGCGGGTGGCACCACCACGGTCCTCTAGGACTCCCGCGACCTGTCCGAGTGGTCCGGCCCGACCGCATCCCCAACCTGCGCTCGGACGGGCCCCGGGACCCGCTGTTACCCTCGGGCACGACCCGCCGACGCCGGTCGAACCCTCGCGCCGCGCGAGCCGAACCCCCTCCTCGCGTGGGCCGCCGCCCGACGCCGGAGTCCACCGGTACGACCATCAGGAGGCCCGAGTGCTCGGCGCCGTGCGGTCCGCCCTGGCGACGCCGGACCTGCGTAAGAAGATCCTGTTCACGCTGGGCATCGTTGCGGTGTACCGCCTCGGCGCGACGGTCCCGTCTCCGGGCGTCTCCTACCGCAACGTGCAGGAATGCCTCCGCGTGGTCGAGGGCAGCGACGCCTCCAGCGTCTACTCGCTGATCAACCTCTTCTCCGGTGGAGCGCTCCTCCAGCTGTCGATCTTCGCGCTGGGCATCATGCCCTACATCACCGCGAGCATCATCGTCCAGCTGCTCACCGTGGTCATCCCCCGGTTCGAGCAGCTGAAGAAGGAAGGCCAGTCGGGTCAGTCGAAGCTGACCCAGTACACGCGGTACCTGACCATCGCGCTGGCCATCCTGCAGTCCACCGGCATCGTCGCCCTGGCGCAGCGGGGCCAGCTCTTCGCGAACTGCGACCCACAGACGTACCCGATCCTTCCGGGCGCGGGCATCTTCGACCTCGCGGTGATCGTCGTGGTGATGACCGCGGGGACCGCGGTCATCATGTGGTTCGGCGAGCTGGTGACCGAACGCGGCGTCGGCAACGGGATGTCGCTGCTCATCTTCACCTCGATCGCGGCGCGCATCCCCGCCGAGGGCTCGAACATCCTCTCGAGCTCGGGCGGCCTGGTGTTCGCCGTCGTCTGCGCCTTCGGCCTAGTGATCATCGCCAGCGTCGTCTTCGTCGAGCAGGGGCAGCGCCGCATCCCGGTGCAGTACGCCAAGCGCATGGTGGGCCGCCGGATGTACGGCGGGACATCGACGTACCTGCCGTTGAAGGTCAACCAGGCGGGCGTCATCCCGGTGATCTTCGGGTCGTCGCTGCTGTACCTGCCCGACCTCCTGTCGCGGCTCGTCGGGGGCGGCAACTCGGCGTTCTCCCGGTTCGTGCAGGGCTACCTGGCCAACCAGTCGAACTGGCTGCACATCCTCCTGTACTTCGCGTTGATCATCTTCTTCACCTACTTCTACGTCGCCATCACGTTCAACACCGAGGAACGTGCGGACGAGATGAAGAAGTTCGGAGGCTTCATCCCCGGCATCCGGCCCGGACGCCCGACGGCGGAGTACCTCCAGTACGTCCTCTCCCGCATCACGCTGCCCGGGTCGATCTACCTCGGCGTCATCGCCGTCCTGCCTAACTTCTTCCTCGGCGTGACCGGTCAAGGACAGAACCAGAACTTCCCCTTCGGCGGTACGGCTGTTCTGATCATGGTCGGTGTCGGGCTCGACACGGTGAAGCAGATCGAGAGCCAGCTGATGCAGCGCAACTACGAGGGCTTCCTGCGCTGATCCACGCGGTGGGCGCGTCGGTCGGGCTCGACGCCTTCCGGACGTGCAAGGACCTTCCCGGGTGCAAGGATGGACCCCCCGATCGTCCGGGGGAGGAGAGGAGCCGTCATGAGGATCGTTCTGATGGGACCCCCGGGCGCCGGCAAGGGGACCCAGGCTGCGCGTCTGTCGGAGCGGCTCGACGCCCCGCACGTCTCCACCGGTGACCTCTTCCGCGACCACATGAAGAACGGGACGGACCTCGGCGTCCAGGCGCAGCGATACGTCGACGCGGGCGACCTCGTGCCCGACGAGGTGACCGTGGCGATGGTCAAGGACCGCCTCGACAGCCCGGACTGCGCCGAGGGGTTCCTCCTCGACGGCTTCCCCCGCACCGTCGTCCAGGCCGGCGAGCTGCAGAAGGTCCTGTCCGACCTCGACCAGCGCCTCGACGCGGTCCTGCTCTTCGAGGTCGACGACGAGGAGCTCATCCGCCGGCTCTCCTCGCGCGGGCGCTCCGACGACACCGAGGACGTCATCCGCCATCGGCAGGAGGTCTACCGGTCGGAGACGGCCCCGCTGGTCGACCACTACGCGGACCTGGTCGTCACCGTCAACGCCCTCGGGTCCGTCGAGGAGATCACCGACCGCGCGATGGACGCGTTGGCCGGCGAGCCCGGCCAGTGACGGGCTCCGGGGTGAGAGGCCCAGGGGAGTGAGCAGTGGGCTCCTCTCGCGGCTGCGCTCCGGCGCCGCGCAGGTGGGCGGTCACCTCCGGGGCCGGCAGGTAGAGGTCAAGACGGCGGACGAGATCGATGCCATGCGCGCCGCCGGCGTCGTCGTGGCCGATGCTCTCGCCGCGGTGCACGACGCCGCGCAGCCCGGCACGACGACCGCCCAGCTCGATGCGGTCGCCGACGGCGTGATCCGGGCGGCGGGAGCGGTGCCCTCGTTCCTCGGCTACCTCGGGTTCCCTGCCAGCATCTGCGCCTCGGTCAACGACCGGGTCGTGCACGGCATCCCGTCGCCGGCCACGGTCCTCGCCGACGGCGATCTCGTCTCCATCGACTGCGGCGCCATCCTGGACGGATGGCACGGTGACGCCGCGATCACCGTGGAGGTGGGCGTGCCGCGGCCCGAGGACCGGGCGCTGTCGGAGGCCTGCCGATCGGCGATGTGGGCCGGGATCGCCGCGCTGCGCCCCGGCGGTCGCCTCGGGGACGTCTCCCACGCCGTCGAGTCCGAGGTGCGCCGGCACACCGGACCCGACGGGAAGCCGTACGGCATCATCGAGGAGTACGGCGGTCACGGGATCGGCACCGCAATGCACATGGAGCCCTTCCTGCCCAACACCGGCCGCCCGGGGACCGGGCTGCTGCTGCGCACCGGGATGGTGCTGGCGGTCGAGCCGATGCTCACCCGTGGCGCTCAGCAGACCCACGAGCTCTCCGACGAATGGACCGTCGTCACCACCGACGGCAGCCGCGCGGCGCACTGGGAGCACTCGGTCGCGGTCACCGCGGACGGCCCGCGGGTCCTGACCGCCCCCCGAGACGGATAGCTCGACCCACGGCTCGGTCCCGGGCACCGTCCGGGGCGACGTCGCCCCCGGTGACGGGGTCCTCACCGCGCCTTGCGTACACTCGAGCATTGGTGCGCGTGTCTGCCCGGGGGACACAGCGCAGTCGACGGAATGCGGAGGACATGGCGAAGAAAGACGGCGCCATCGAGGTCGAGGGTCGGGTCGTCGAGCCCCTGCCCAACGCGATGTTCCGGGTGGAGCTCGAGAACGGGCACAAGGTGCTGGCCCACATCAGCGGGAAGATGCGGCAGCACTACATCCGGATCCTTCCCGAGGACAAGGTCGTGGTCGAGCTCTCGCCGTACGACCTGTCGCGCGGCCGGATCGTCTACCGCTACAAGTGATCACCGGAGTGGAGTCATGAAGGTCCAGCCGAGCGTGAAGCGCATCTGCGCCAAGTGCCAGGTGGTCCGCCGCCACGGGCGGGTCATGGTCATCTGCGACAACCTGAGGCACAAGCAGCGCCAGGGCTGAGACCCTGTCGGCGCTGTCCGTCCCGGTCCGCCCGGGACTCACCATCCCCGTACCTACCGCCGCCGAGACCTCGGTCCCGGCCGGCGGACCACCCCCGGCCCGGGAGGCCGGGGCCCGCGCGGTCCTCGCGAGGACCGCCGGGACGGACGGGGACCGACACCTCCCGACGACACGAGGAGAACGCGCCCCCGATGGCACGCATATCCGGCGTCGACCTCCCCCGCGAGAAGCGGATGGAGATCGCGCTGACCTACATCTTCGGGATCGGACGCACCCGGTCCCGCCAGATCCTCGCCGAGACCGGGATCGACCCGGATCTGCGGTCGAAGGATCTGTCCGACTCCGATGCCGCCGCGGTACGCGCGTTCATCGAGGGCAACTTCCGGGTCGAGGGCGACCTGCGCCGCGAGGTCCAGGCGGACATCCGGCGCAAGGTCGAGATCGGCAGCTACCAGGGGCTGCGGCATCGCCGCAACCTGCCCGTGCACGGTCAGCGGACGAAGACGAACGCCCGCTCGCGCAAGGGCCCGAAGAAGACGGTTGCCGGCAAGAAGAAGGCTACGCGGAAGTAGGCCCTCAGGGTCCGAACCCCGAGCCCACCCCGACCAGGAGAAGACATGCCACCCAGGACCCGCCAGGGCGCGGCCGGAGCCAAGAAGGTCCGGCGCCGGGAGAAGAAGAACATCTCCCACGGCCACGCGCACATCAAGAGCACGTTCAACAACACGATCGTCTCGATCACCGACCCGGCCGGCAACGTCATCAGCTGGGCCTCGGCCGGTCACGTCGGCTTCAAGGGATCGCGCAAGTCGACCCCGTTCGCCGCGCAGATGGCCGCCGAGAACTGTGCCCGCAAGGCCGCGGAGCACGGGATGAAGAAGGTCGACGTCTTCGTGAAGGGCCCGGGGTCGGGCCGCGAGACGGCGATCCGGTCGCTGCAGGCCGCGGGCATGGAGGTCGGCACGATCTCCGACGTCACCCCGCAGCCGCACAACGGTTGCCGTCCCCCGAAGCGTCGCCGGGTCTAGGCGGAAGGAGAACACGACATGGCTCGCTACACCGGTCCCGCGACCCGCAAGTCCCGCCGCCTCAAGGTCGACCTCATCGGCGGCGACAGGTCCTTCGAGCGCCGCCCCTACCCCCCGGGGCAGCACGGCCGGATCCGCATCAAGGAGTCCGAGTACCTGCTGCAGCTGCAGGAGAAGCAGAAGATCCGCTTCACCTACGGCGTGCTCGAGAAGCAGGTCCGCAAGTACTACGAGGAGGCGAACCGTCGCGAGGGCAAGACCGGCGACGAGTTCCTGCGCCTGCTCGAGTCGCGGCTGGACTCGGTGGTCTACCGCGCCGGCATCGCCCAGACGCGGCGCCAGGCCCGGCAGCTCGTCGGCCACGGGCACTTCCTGGTCAACGGGGAGAAGGTCGACATCCCCAGCTATCGGGTGACGCAGTACGACATCATCGATGTCCGGGACAAGTCCCGGGACATGTTGCCGTTCGTGGTGGCCAAGGAGTCCGTGGGCGACCGTCCGATCCCCGGCTGGCTGCAGCTCGTGCCGGACACGCTGCGGATCCTGGTCCACCAGCTGCCCGAGCGGTCGCAGATCGACACGCCCGTGCAGGAGCAACTGATCGTCGAGTTCTACTCGAAGTAGGCACCACCCGACCCGGGCGCGAGGATCTCGCCCGGATCGGTTCTCTCGCGGCGTCAAATAGCGGACGCCCGCGCATCGGAAGGAACCACCCACAGTGCTGATCTCCCAGCGCCCCGCCCTCTCCGAGGACACGATCGACGACACCCGTTCGCGGTTCGTCATCGAGCCCCTCGAGCCGGGCTTCGGCTACACCCTCGGCAACTCGATCCGGCGCACGCTGCTCTCGTCCATCCCGGGCGCGGCGGTCACCAGCATCCGGGTCGACGGTGTCCTCCACGAATTCACCACCGTCCCGGGGGTGAAGGAGGACGTCACCGACATCATCCTGAACCTCAAGGAGCTCGTGGTGAGCTCCGAGGAGGACGAGCCCTCGACGATGTACCTGCGCAAGCAGGGCCCGGGCACGGTGACCGCGGGCGACATCGTCCCCCCGGCCGGCGTGACCGTGCACAACCCCGACCTGCACATCGCGACCCTGAACGACCAGGGACGCCTCGAGGTCGAGCTGGTCGTCGAGCGGGGCCGCGGCTACGTCCCGGCTGCGCAGAACAAGGCCTCGGGGGCCGAGATCGGCCGCATCCCGGTCGACTCGATCTACTCGCCGGTGCTCAAGGTCAGTTACAAGGTCGAGGCGACGCGCGTCGAGCAGCGCACCGACTTCGACCGGCTGATCCTCGACGTCGAGACCAAGCCGTCGATGACCCCGCGCGACGCCATCGCGTCGGCCGGCCGCACCCTCGTCGAGCTCTTCGGGCTGGCCCGTGAGCTCAACGTCGACGCCGAGGGCATCGAGATCGGGCCGTCGCCGGCCGAGGCCGACTCCATCGCGGCGTTCCAGACGCCCATCGAGGACCTCGACCTCACCGTGCGGTCCTACAACTGCCTCAAGCGCGAGGGCATCCACACCGTCGGCGAGCTCGTCGGGCGGTCCGAGGCGGACCTGCTCGACATCCGCAACTTCGGCGCGAAGTCCATCGACGAGGTCAAGATGAAGCTGGCCGGCCTGGGCCTCGCGCTCAAGGACAGCCCGCCCGGGTTCGACCCGTCCGCCGCGGCGGCCGAGTACCCGTCCGACGGCTTCGAGTCCTACGGCTTCGGCGGCGCGCCCGACGAGGACGGCCAGGACTTCGCCGAGACCGAGCAACTGTGACGACAGGCCCAACGAGGAGCGAACGATGCCCCAGCCCACCAAGGGCCCTCGGCTCGGCGGGTCCCCCGCGCACCAGAAGTTGATGCTGGCGAACCTCGCCACGTCCCTCTTCACGCACGGGAAGATTCACACGACGCGGGCCAAGGCCGAGCGCCTCCGCCCCTACGCCGAGCGGTTGATCACCAAGGCCAAGAACGGTGACCTGCACAACCGCCGCGTGATCTCCCGGCAGATCCGCGACAAGGACGTCGTGCACCGCCTCATGGCGGAGATCGGCCCGTTCTTCGCCGACCGGCCCGGCGGCTACACCCGGATCACCAAGACGCTGCCGCGCAAGGGCGACAACGCTCCGATGGCGATGATCGAGCTGGTGAACGAGCGGACGGCCACGACGGAGGCCGCGCAGGCCACCCGGGTCGCGGCGTCGCGTGGCTCGACGCCGGAGGTCGGTGGCACCGCCACGGACACCACCGCGGACGGGGCCGGAGCCCAGGACGCCGTCGGTACCGCGTCGGAGTCCCCCGAGGTCCCGGAGGCCGAAGCGGCCGGGGACGCCACGGGTGACGCCTCGACGTCCGGGTCCGCCGACTCCGGGTCCGCCGACGACACGGCCGCCGACGTCACGGTCACCGACCCGGTGAGCGAGCCGGGCGGCAGCACCGACACGTCCTGATCGGACCGACTCCCCCCGGGCCCGCCGTCACCGGTGACGGCGGGCTCGTGGCGTCGGAGGCCCCCGACGGCGTGCACGACCCGCTCCCCGAGCCCGTACGGCTGCGACTCGACCTCGCTTACGACGGCACGGACTTCTCGGGCTGGGCCAGCCAGCCGGGCCGACGGACCGTGCAGGGCGTCCTCGAGGGCACCCTCGCCACGATCGCCCGCGAGCCCGTCGTCCTGACCGTGGCCGGTCGGACCGACGCCGGGGTGCATGCCGACGCCCAGGTCGCGCACGCGGACGTGGCCCGCGCCTCCGCGCTGCTGACCGACGGCACTCCCTCGAGCACCCTGATCGCCCGCCTCGCCCGCCTGCTGCCGCCGGACGTCCGGGTCCGTGCCGTCACGCCGGCGCCGCCCGGCTTCGACGCCCGGTTCTCGGCGCTGCGCCGGCACTACGCCTACCGCGTCACCACCGCCCCGTTCGGTGCCGAACCGCTGCGGGCCCGGGACACGCTGCGGCAGCCTCGGGCGGTCGACCTCGACGCGATGAACGCCGCGGGTGCGGGGCTGCTCGGTGAGCACGACTTCGCGGCGTTCTGCCGCCCGCGTGCGGGGGCGACGACGGTCCGCGAGCTCCAGCACCTGCGATGGTCGCCGGTCGACGGCGAGCCGGACGTGATCGTGGCCCGGCTCTCGGCCGACGCGTTCTGCCACTCCATGGTCCGCTCGGTCGTCGGGGCGCTGCTCCTCGTCGGCGAGGGCCGGCGCCCGGTGGACTGGCCGGCGTCGTTGCTGGCCGAGCGCGCGCGGTCGTCCTCGGTCCCCGTGGTCGCCGCGCACGGCCTCCGACTGACCGGCGTGGACTACCCGTGCGACGCCGACCTCGCGGCGCGCGCCGCGACCACCCGCCGACGCCGCGACGGGGGCTGAGCGGCGGACGCGCCGGGATCAGTCGCCGAGCCGGACCGGTCCCAGGATCGCTGTCTCGCGGGGCGCGGTGACTCGCTCGACGCGTCTCCACAGCTGCGGACCGAGGGCGATGACGGCGTGGTCGGGGAGCGTCCGGAGCTCTTCGGTCATCTCCGGGCGGAGCCGCCAGAGCCGGCCGGCGAGCTCCGCCTCGTGCGGCGGCATCCGGGTGATGAGGACGAGGTCGGCGTCGTCGGCGAGGTCGGTGACCGCGGGGGTCAGCGCGGGCAGCACCAGGACCGTGGTCCGCCACCGGCCCGGAGCGGTGTCCGGGCCGCGCGGGGCCAGGCCCCGGTCGTGCACGATGACCTCGGCGTCGTCCTCTGGGGCGGCCCCCTCGGTCGGGCTGCCTTCCCCGGGCGCGGGGCGCTCGCGGCGGACGACCAGGCCGTCGGCGGAGCCTGCCCGACGCAGGTTCTCCCAGGCCGTCGGGCGCCCGGTGACGACCGAGACGCGGGAACCGCTGCCCACTACGCGCAGGGCCAGCTCGCGCGCGAGCGAGAGCCCTCCGAGGACGACGACGCGGGTGGGCTCGGGGCGCAGCAGCGAGATCGATACCGGCGCGCCGTCGGCGTCCGCGCCGAGGACGATCCCCGCCGTCCCGAGCGGTGGCCCCCATGGAACGAGCTGATCGGGCCGCACCTCGTCGGTCGGCACGAGCGCGGGACCGAGCGCCACGCCGCGGCGGGTCCTCGCGACGGGCCGGTCGGGCACCGGCAGTGTCGCCACCAGGCCGGCCCCGTGGCACCCGTCGAGGCGCCGGAGCGCGCCGGACCCGGCGGCGACCGCGAGGTCCGCCCCGGCGGCGGCGAGCTCCGATGGGGACGGAGCGGTCAGCCGGACCGCGCACCGCAGGCCGATCGTCCCGTCCGGCGTGTCGTCGACGGGTTCGAGGGTGAGGGCCACGGTGGTGGCTGCGGCGTCGACCGACCAGAGCCCGGCGAGCGGGTCGGACCCGGATGCGGCGTCGGGCACCCGGAGCGCGAAGGTCGCGTGCCCGGCCTCGGCGTCGTCGCCCGCGGTGACCACGGCGTCCCAGCGCTCGGTGGTCGTCGGAGCCTGCCCGAGGCCGGCCATGCCGGGGGCGACGGCGGCGTCGAGCACCTCATCGGGGTCGAGCGGGCGCACCGCGACGCCGTGGTCGGCGAGGACCCGCCGGATCCGGGCGGTCGCGCCGAGCAGGGCGCGCTGGGCCCCGACCGCCCCGCCTCCGCGTCCGGTGACGGCCGTCGGGCACCGCGCCGGGTCGAGGCGCACGACGAGCCACCCGCGCCGGGAGCCGCGACCCGTTCCGCCCGTCAGGGGTCCCAGGAGCTCGCGGTAGGCGGTGACGGCGGGTGCGGCGTCGTCGACACGTGCACCGCGGGGCCGGTGCCAGAGGACGGTGAGGGCGTCGAGGACGACGCCGCGGTCGCGCAACTGGGCGGCGAGCTCCGCGAGGGGGAGGGCGGCGTCGTCGTCAGGTCCCGCCGCACTCCAGACGCCCTGCTGCCCGAGCAGACCCACCGACCGGCCGTCGTGGTCGCGGTGGGTGGAGACGACCACGTCGCCGGCTACGAGGCGGACCAGCGCCAGCCTGTCCTCGGCCGTCCGCCCGCGCGCGGCGTCGTCCCCGGGCCCGTCGCCGGGGTCCCCAGGCTCGGCCTCCCGCTCGCGGACGCGGCACCGGTAGCGCGCGGCCACCCCGAGCCAGTCGAGAACCCACCGACCCCGCCACCGGAGCAGGCCGGCGAGCAGGGCCGCGGCGAGCAGCATCCCACCCAGCGGCAGCAGAGCGCGGTCGATACCCGCGGCGACGAGCGCGGCCGTCGCCCCGAGCTCGACCAGGACGACGGAGGCGAGCGGTGGGGGCCCGACCCGGGGAGTACTCATCGCGAGCGCCGCCGACGGACCACGCCCACGGAGAGGATCCCGACCGCGAGCACGGCGAGCACGACGACCACCAGCGCGACGGCGCCGGTGTCCGTCCCGGCCGGGACGGGGTCGGGCGGGGCGGGGTCGGGCGGGCCGGTCGCCGGAGCGGGGGCCACGTCGGCGAGGGCCGCGTCGGCGTCGAGGACCCCGGACCCGACCGCGGGGTCGCGGGCCCCGGCCGTGCGGCCCGGGAGCGGTGTCGCGGTCCGCGTGATACGGGCGGCCACCTCCCGAGCCGGCAGGGCGGGCTTCCGGCGCCGGAGCTCGGCGGCCACGGCCGCCACCCGGGCGACCGCGAAGCTGGTCCCGACCAGCGGGGACGGGGTGGCGCCGGGGATGGAGAGCGCGACGGTCAGACCGGGCCCCCGCGCGTCCAGCGAGGCCGCGACACGTCCCGGGGCAGCGACGTCCACCCACGGCCCGCGGAGCGAGGCCGGATCCGGTCGACCGTCGCCGGCCCCGCCGACGGCACCCACGGTGAGCACGTCGTCGTCGAACCACGCGGGGACGGAGACGGTGGCGATCCGGTCGGGGGTGTTCTGGGGGCCGCAGCCCCCCTCGACCGTGGGGCCGGAGGCGCCGGGGACAGGGACGTTGCCGGCCGCCGCCACGACGACGACGCCGCGGTCGGTCGCCTCCCGGACGGCGGCCCGCAACGCCCCGAGCGGCTCCCGGGACGCGGGCGCCTCGACCGTCTCCGGGGTCGCGCACCCGGCGAGGGCGAGGGTCATGACCGAGACCCCGGGCGTCGCCGCGGCGTGGCGCACCGCGCGAGCGAGGGTCCCGACGTCACCTGCCCCGGTCCGGCCCGGGCTCCGCACCCACGCGCTGGCCTGGCGGACGGCGAGCAGTCGCGCCGCCGGCGCCCGGCCCTGGACGAGGTCGGCGCCCGACGGCGCGGCGGCGATCAGGCCCGCCACCGCGGTGCCGTGGCCGTCGCAGTCGTCGAGGGCGGAGCGGCCGGCGACGAAGTCACCGCCGTCGCTCACGCGCCCAGCGAGCCGCGGGTGGGGCGCGACCCCGGTGTCGACGAGGGCGACGAGCACCCCGGCCCCGGCGCCGGGCGGCGGGGCTCCGGGCAGCGGGGCCTCGGCGGCGGTGCCGGAGAAGGCGTCGAGGCCGCTCGGAGCCACGCCCGCAGGGCAGGGCGCCGCCGGGACGGCACCCGGGATCGCCGTCGGTGCCTCGGGCATCCGGGCCAGTGCGGCGGGATCCGGGTCGGGCGGGCGGGGCCCCGTCGAGGGACGCGGGAGTGGACGCGGCGAGGGGCACGGCGGTGGGCGGGGCGAGGGCGACGAGCGCCACGAGGACGGTGAACAGGCTCGTGCGGCACCGGTGCCTCACAACAACCGCATCACGGAATAGAGGTCCATGACGCCGAGGCCGAGCGGCAGGACCGCCGCGATGCCCACGGCCTCGACGATCCCGACCGCGCGGCGCGCGACCGGGGACGATCGGCGCCCGGGCGCCACGAAGCCCAGGAGCAGGGTCACCGATCCGGCGGCGAGCGCGAGGCCGACGACGGCGAACTCCGTCGCCCCGGCGGGCAGGGCCCGCACCGCCCCCGTGAGGAGCGCCACGGCCGCGAGCAGCGCGCCGAGCAGCAGGACCACGGCCTGGGCCGCGTTCGCGTAAGTCCGCGACCGTAGCCCGAGCAGCACGACCAGCAGCGCCGCGAGGGTCCAGCCCAGGACACCGCGCAGGCCGGGCGCGGGGGCGGCGGCGAGGACCGCGCAGGCCGCGACGACCGCCGTGCCGACGGCGAGCACCAGCCCGGTCATCGCGGCGTGCGCGCGGTCGGCGCGCCGCTCGATCTCGGCGTACTCGGTGACGCCGGTGTCCTCCGACAGCTCCTGGGCCGACCCGGGCACCTGGGGGAGCGGCAGGCGCGCCACGGCCATGCCCGCCCGCGGCAGACCGGCGAGGCCCACGAGGGCCGCCGCTCCCACTCCCGCGGCCACCGCGGCCGCGTCGGGCCCGCCGCCGGGTGGCGCCACCGCGTCGGCGAGCACGGCGACGAGCCCGGTCAGGGCGCCGAGGCCGCCGACCGCGGCGAGGGCGAGGAGGACGGCGAGCCCGCTGCGGCTCGCCGTGCCGACCGCGGCGAGGGCGAGGACGGCGGCGACGAGCACGAGCACGCTGCCCAGCAGGAGGTGTGGCGCGCCCGCCGAACAGAGCAGTCCCGCCGCCCCGGTCGGGGGCGACGCGGGCACTGCCGCGACCCCGCCGACGCCGGCGGCCACGACACCACCCACGGCGAGGACCGCGCCCACGGCCTCCCGCGCGAAGAGGCGGGAGGACGCCGCCGCGAGGGCGATCGTCCCGGCCGCAACGAGACCCGCGACGACCGCGGTGACCATGCCGCCCGCCGTCCCCGGCCCGCGACCCGCGGCGAGCAGCGCCGCGCTCGCCACGGTGAGCGCCGCCCCGAGGGCGATCGTCGCGACCCGGTGGGCGCTGGCGGCGTCCCAGGCGCGGTAGGCCGTGGGAGCGGCCTCGGCGACGGCGTCGACGACGTCGTCGTAGAGCGGGAGAGGAGCGGCCTCGGCGGGGCGTCGCAGGACCAGTTGGTCCCCGTCGAGGACGCCGAGGCCGGCCAGGGTGCGCTCGGGGTCCTCGGGGGCCGAGCCGAGGAGGGCGAGCGTCCAGCCGGGGCCGGGCCCGGGGGGCTCGCCCGCCATGTCCAGCAGGACCGGCACGAGCTCGGCCAGGGGCACGTCCCCCGGGAGCGCGAGGTCGATGCGGGTGCGCGGAGCGAGGACCGACACCCGGCTGAGGGCCCCGGCGGCCGGGGCCGGGCGACCGGGCACCGGCCGCGCGGGGCCGCCCTCCGGGGGCCGGCCCCCGGGCAGGGCCGGGACGGGGCCCGTGTCGGTCGAGCCGCCGGTGGACCCGGGGGGGACGCCGGGTGGGTCCGGGCGGTCGCCGGGTCCGGGAGGGAGCGCGGGACCGTTCCCAGCGCCCCGTGGCCGGTGCGTCCCCGTGGTCATGCGGCTCCTCTCCCCGGCAGCTCTGCGTCAGAACCTCGTCCGGAGGGGTCTGTCCGGGCCGGCAGCGCCGGGCACGTCGCGGTGGTCGGGGGTCCGCAGTCGGGCAAGTCGACGCTGCTGCGGACCCTCATCCTCTCTGCCGCCCTGACCCACACCCCCGCGGAGGTGCAGTTCTTCTGCGTCGACCTCGGCGGCGGGACCCTCGCCGGGCTGGCCGGCGCGCCCCACGTCGGCGCCGTGGCCGGGCGTGGTGACCCCGAGCTCGTGCGTCGCACCGTCTCCGAGGTGCGAGGGCTCCTCGCCGACCGCGAGCGCTGGTTCCGCGACCTCGGGATCGACTCCATGGCCGATCTGCGCGAGCGCCGTCGCCGCTCGGACCTGCCGCCGGGCACCGGCGCGTCGGACTGCGGTGACGTCCTCCTCGTCGTGGACGGGTGGCAGGCGTTCCGGTCCGACCACGAGCAGCTCGAGTCCGCAGTGATCGCCCTCGCCTCGGCCGGCCTGTCCTACGGCGTGCACGTCCTCGTCTCCGCCACCCGGTGGGCCGAGATCCGGCCCGCGCTGAAGGACATGCTGGGGACGCGTTTCGAGCTGCGTCTGGGTGACCCCGCCGAGTCCGAGATCGACCGGCGGACCGCGGCGGTGGTCCCGGCCGGGCGCCCCGGCCGTGGCCTCTCCGCGGAGAAGCTGCACGTGCTCACCGCCCTCCCGCGCATCGATTCCCGGCGCACGACCGCCGACCTGGGGCGGGCGACGGCGGACCTCGTCGCGGGCATCGCGTCCGCGTGGTCGGGTCCGGTCGCTCCCCCGGTGCGCCTGCTGCCCGCCCGCATCGACGTGGACGCGCTGCCCGGCCCGACCGAGGGACCCGCGCACCTGATCCCGATCGGGGTGGACGAGGACCGGCTCGCCCCCGTGCTCCTCGACGTCTCCGCCGACCCCCACCTGATCTGCTTCGCCGACGCCGAGTCGGGCAAGACCGCGCTGCTGCGCGCGCTGGCCCACCAGATCGTCGCGCGCTACCGGCCCGAGCAGGCCCGCCTCGTCGTCGTCGACTACCGGCGCGGTCTGCTCGGGGCCGTCGACTCCGGGCACCTCATCAGCTACACGAGCACGTCCTCAGCGTCGGCCGACGCCGTGGCGGAGCTCGTCACCTCGTTGACGCGCAGGCTGCCCGGCGCCGACGTGACCCCCGCCCAGCTCAGGGCACGCTCGTGGTGGTCGGGTCCGGAGGTGTTCGTCCTCGTGGACGACTACGACCTCGTCGCCACCCCGTCCGGGAACCCCCTGACGGCCCTGCTGGAACTGCTGGCCCCAGGCCAAGGACGTCGGCCTGCACCTGGTGATCACCCGTCGCAGCGGAGGCGCGGGGCGGGCCCTCTTCGACCCGGTGCTCTCGCGTCTGCGGGAGTTGGCCGCTCCCGGTCTGGTGATGAGCGGGAGCCGTGACGAGGGCCCGCTCCTGGGGACCGTGCGTCCCGGCCCGCAGCCGCCCGGTCGGGGCTGGTTGGTCGGTCGCCGGCAGGGCGAGCGGCTCGTGCAGCTCGCCTGGCGCCCCCCCGAGCCGCCGATCCGCCGGGTGGACGAGCAGGGGGACGGCGTCCGGTGAGTGGTGGCCCGGTGGTCGCGGTGGACGTCGGTGACGCCGGTGTGGCCGTGTCGGTCGACACCGCAGACGGCGGAAGCCCGGCCGTCGGGGACGGAACCGGTCCGGACGGGCTCGACCCCGTCGACGTGGGGTGCGCCGAGGGTCCGGTGGACCTCGCCGCGGTGTTCGCGCCCGCCGACGGGTCGGCGCTGGTGAGCGGCCACGAAGCCCGCCGGCTCGCCGTCACCGACCCGTCGCGGTACGAGCCGACGCCGCGTCGCCGGATCGACGAGGGCGACCTGCTCCTGGGCACCCGTCTCGTCGGGGTCAGCGAGGCACTCGGCGTCGTCCTCGCCGCCGCCCTCGATCGCGTCGGACTCCTCCTGCGCGGGGGACGCCCGCGGCTGCTGGTGCTTACCCACCCCTCGGCGTGGGGCGGCCCGCGCCGCGAAGTGCTCCGCCGTGCGGGCTCCGGTCTGGCGGACTCCCTCCTGCTGCTGCCCGAACCCGTCGCCGTCGCCGCACACGCCGCGTGGATGGCGCCGCGGGGCCACGGAGCCACGGGTCCGCTCGCCGTGCTCGACGTGGGCGCCGGCTCGGTGACCGCGTCGGTCGTCGTAGCGGCCGATGGTGCCGACGGGGCCCGCGTCCTCGCCGAGCGATCCGACGACGGGCCCGGCTGCGGCGCGGGGGACGACGCCGACGAGCTCCTGCTCGCCCACATCGCCGCCGGCCTGCGCCCCGACGACCCGTCCCGCGGCCGGCTGCTCGCGGCCCTGTCCGCGTCGACGCTGCCCGACCGCCGTCGCCGTCAGGTCCTCGTCGACGACGTCCGCACGGCCAGGGAGCGGCTCTCCGACGTCGAGCAGGTCCCGGTACCGCTGCCGGGACGCACGACCGCCGGCTGGTGCTCCCGGAGCGAGCTCGAGGAGATCCTCGCTCCGTCCGTCCGGCGCGCCGTGGGCCTCCTGGCGGCGACGTTGGCCTCGGTCGGGGTCCAGGCCCACCAGCTGGCGGGTGTGCACCTCGTCGGGGGCGGGGCCCGGCTGCCCCTGCTCGGTGCCGCCGTGCACCGGGACCTCGGGACACCGGCCGTGGTCGCCCCCGAACCCCGCCTGGTCGTCGCCCGCGGTGCCCTCGCCGCCGCGCGGCGGCACGGTGCCCGCAGCGGGGACGCCGGACACGGGTCGCCGGGGCGCGTGTCGTCGGCGCCGTGGGCGTCCGGGCCCCCCGCCGCCCCCGCTTCCTCGGTCCGCCGCGGGCGGGTGATCGAGGGCGAGGCCGACCCCGCGCGGCGGGCCGTCGCGGTGGTGCTGGCCGACTGGCCCCGGAGCCACCCCGCCCGACCCAGCCACCCCGCCCGACCCAGCCGAACCGCCCCCGACGACGCTCGCACCGCTCCGCTCCGCATCCCTCGTGCCGCGGACCCGCCGCCGGAGGACCGGCCACCCGCGGACGCCGACGGGCAGCGCCGGCGCCTCGCGGTGTCCGCCGCCGCGGCGGCGCTGCTCGTCGCCGTCGTCGGCACCCTGCTCGCCGCCGGGACCGGCAGCTCGGGCGCTCCCACGATCCCTACCGCGGCGGGGCCCGATCCGGCGGCGCCCACGGTGGTCGCCTTCGGCCACCGCTACCTGCTGCCACAGGGTTGGGAACCGGCCGGGGTCGAGCCCGTCGCGCGGCGCAGCCGGATCCGTCCCGCGGACACCCCGCAGGGCCCGGACCTCGTCGCCGTGCAGGAGGACCGACTCGACGGGGTCGACCCCGGGGGCGCGCGCGCCCGCATCGTCGAGCGATACGGCGCCGCCCGGGCGAGCGGGGACCAGGTGTCCGACCTCGACGTGGCCGCACGGTTCGGCGGCCGGGACGTCGTGCACTACGTGCAGGTCCCCGCGTTCGGGACCACCGTCGACTGGTACGTGGTCTTCTCCGGCACGCTACAGCTCAGCGTCGGCTGCCGGGCCGACGACGCGGGCCGCGAGCGGGTCCGCGCCGCGTGCGCGGAGGTCGTGTCAGACCTGCGCGCACGGTCGTAGCCGGCACCGCGATCCGGGGCCCCACGCTGCCGCACGAGTTCTCGTAAGTCGCACCCACGAGGGAACCGGACCTGTCACCGTCGACGTCGGAAGGGGTGGGAACACCCGACGAGCCCGGGCCCACGGTCCGGGGAGGAGGACCGATGGCCGGCCAGTTCAGTACCCAGACCGAGGTGATGGGCACCGCCTCGAACCACGTGGTCGAGGTCAACGCCCAGATCCAACAGCAGCTCGCCGCACTGCGCGCCCAGCTCGCGCCGCTGGAGGGCACCTGGCGCGGCCAGGCGTCGGTGTCCTTCCAGCGGCTGATGGTGCGGTGGAACGAGGACGCGCAACGTATCGGACGCGCGCTCGAGGCCATCGGCACCGACATCGCGGTCTCCGGGCGCGACTACGACGCCACCGAGCAGGCGAACGCCCAGTCCGTGACGCAGATCAGCCAGGCGCTGTCCTGAGCGCGCCCACCATCGCAGAGAGAGGAGACGACCATGGGTGAGATCCGCGTGTCGTTCGGAGAGATCGAGGCGGCCCAACAGAACGTCACGATCAGCGCGGGTCGCGTCGAGGCGCAGCTCGCCGACCTGAAGTCGTTCCTGGCGCCGCTCGTCGCGGACTGGACGGGCTCCGCGGCCACCAACTACCAGGTGCGTCAGCGGGAGGTCGACACCGCGTGGGCCGACCTCAACGGGGTGCTCCGCCAGATCGGCGTGCACCTCGGCACCGTCAACGACAACTACCGCATCACCGAGCAGACGAACGCCAACCGCTGGGCCTGACCCGCCCACACGGCGGGGCGCGGGGCCCGTGCCGTCCGACGCGGAGGCCCCGCGTACTCTGAACAGTCGTTGCGCGGTGCGACTCCCGCGACGTGTCATCCCCAGCCGTCCGTGACGAGGTAGCTTCCGTGCGCACGTTCAGTCCGAAGTCCGGCGACATCGACCGCGCCTGGCACGTCATCGACGCCACCGACGTGGTGCTCGGTCGTCTCGCCAGCCACAGCGCCCAGCTGCTGCGCGGCAAGCACAAGCCGAGCTACGCGCCGCACGTCGACACCGGCGACTTCGTCGTCATCGTGAACGCCGAGAAGATCCATCTCTCGGGGAGCAAGCGCGACGACCGCTTCGTCTACCACCACAGCGGCTACCCGGGTGGTCTGCGCGCCAGGACGGTCGGCGAGGAGCTCGAGCGTTTCCCGACCCGCCTGGTGGAGAAGGCCGTGAAGGGGATGCTCCCGAAGAACCGGCTCGGCCGAGCCATGGGGAGCAAGCTCAAGGTCTACGCCGGCCCCGAGCACCCGCATTCCGCGCAGAAGCCCGTGCCGTTCGAGATTCGACAGGTGAGCCAGTGACCACGCCCGAGGACCCCAGCGGTCTGACCGACCAGGATTCCGCCCAGACGCTCGCCGAGGCGGCCGACCTGCCGCAGGACGTCAGCTCGCAGGAGCGTTCCGGCGGCGACGCCGAGACCGCCGGCGAGACCGCCGGCGAGACCAGCGAGGAGACCGGCGACGAGACCAGCGACGAGGTCTTCGGGGAGATCGCGCCCACGTCGCACTTCGCCTCGATCGACCGGCCCATCCAGACGGTCGGCCGCCGCAAGGAGGCCGTCGTCCGGGTCCGGCTCGTCGCCGGCAGCGGCAAGATGACCATGAACGGGAAGGCCTTCGACGAATACTTCCCCAACAAGGTCCACCAGCAACTGATCCGCGAGCCGCTGGTGAACACGGAGCGCACCGAGCAGTTCGACGTCTTCGCCACCCTCCACGGGGGCGGCACCTCGGGCCAGGCCGGAGCGCTGCGTCTGGCCATCGCCCGCGCGTTGCTCGAGGTCGACCCCGACGACCGTCCCGGCCTGAAGAAGGCCGGGTTCCTCACCCGGGACGCCCGGGCCAAGGAGCGCAAGAAGTACGGCCTGAAGAAGGCCCGGAAGGCACCCCAGTACTCGAAGCGCTGAGCATGGGTCGTCTGTTCGGGACCGACGGGATCCGCGGGCTGGCCAACGCCGACCTCGGTCCCGAACTGGCGATGGCGGTCGCGTCGGCCGCCGCCCGCGTGCTCGCCGAGCACGCGCGCGGCGGGCGACCGGTCGCCGTCCTCGGCCGGGATCCCCGCGCGAGCGGGGAGATGCTCGAGGCGGCGGTCACGGCCGGGCTCACCTCGGCGGGCGCGGACGTGCTGCGCGTCGGGGCCGTTCCGACCCCGGCCGTCGCCCACCTCACCGGCGCCCTCGGAGCCGACCTCGGCGTGATGATCTCGGCGTCGCACAACCCGATGCCCGACAACGGCATCAAGCTGTTCGCCGCGGGGGGCCACAAGCTGCCCGACCGGGTCGAGGACGAGATCGAGGCCCGCCTCTCGCCGTCGGACGGCGGGCCCGCCGGGTCCGCCCGGCCCACCGGCGCCGACATCGGCCGGGTGCGGGACGTCCCGGACGCGGTCCAGCGCTACGCCGACCACCTGCTCGCGGCGGTGCCCGAGCCGCTGCGCGGGATCCACGTGGTGGTCGACTGCGCCCACGGAGCCGCGTCGGAGGCCGCTCCCGCCGCCTACGCGCGCGCGGGCGCGCGCGTCACCGCGGTGCACGCCGCGCCCGACGGATGGAACATCAACGACGGCGTGGGGTCGACCCACGTCGACCGTCTCGGGGCGCTCGTGCGCGACGCGGGGGCCGACCTCGGGATCGCCCACGACGGCGACGCCGACCGGTGTCTCGCGATCGCCGCCGACGGCGCGGTGGTCGACGGCGACCAGATCCTCGCGGTCCTCGCCGTGAGCATGCGGGAGGCCGGCACGCTCGCGCACGACACGCTGGTCGCCACGGTCATGAGCAACCTCGGGCTGCATCTCGCCATGGAGATCGCGGGAGTGGTTGTGCGCACCACCGCCGTCGGCGACCGTTACGTGCTCGAGGAGCTGCGGACCGGCGGCTATACCCTCGGCGGCGAGCAGTCCGGGCACGTCGTGCTCCCCGGCCACGCCACCACCGGCGACGGCCTCCTCACCGCGCTGTCGCTCATGGCGCGAATGGCGTCCACCGACTCATCGCTCGCCGAGCTGGCCAAGGTGATGACCCGCCTGCCCCAGGTGCTTATCAACGTGCCCGTGACCGACAAGGACGTCGTGCGCTCCGCGGCCGTCGTCGACGCGGTCGCCGCCGCCGAGGCGGAGCTCGCGGGCCGTGGGCGCGTGCTCCTGCGACCCTCGGGCACCGAGCCGCTCGTGCGGGTGATGGTCGAGGCACCGTCCGAGGATGTCGCCGGAGCGCTGGCCGACCGCCTGGCCGCGCTCGTGTCCGACCCGTCCTGACCTGTCCCCAGCCCGCACCCGGACTCTCCGCCGCCACCGTCGGACTCCGCCGCCGGGGAAGTACTCGCCGTGACGGCCGCGGGTGCGGCACCCTGATCGACGTGAGCGCCCAGAGGCACCGCGGGCCCCGGCCGCGGGCCGGCGCCCGATGACCGGCCCCGCGCCCGGGCCGCGGGGTCCGGTCCCCCTGCGTCCCGTCCCCGACGCCCGCCGACTCTCCGACGTCGACGCGATCACCTCCGACGCGCTCCTCGCGCGCGGCGACCCCGGGCTCCGGTGGCTCGGTGAGCAGCTGCCCCGCCGCGCCCTCGTCGGCCCCCGGGCCGGTCTCCCCGCCGCCCCGGCGGACGCCGCCGACATCGGGGCGCGCGTCGCCCGGCACCGCGGCGTCGACCTCACCGCGCTCGCCGGCACCGGCGACGGTCTCCGGCGGGTCGCCCAGGACGTGCGCGGCCGCCACCGAGCGCTCGCCGAGGAAGCCGGGGTCCTGTGGGACTCGTGGGCCGGGCCCGCCGCGGACGGTGTCGCCGACGGCGTCGTCGATGTGGCGCGGGCCGCGCACGGCGTCGTCGACGTCCTCGAGGAGATCGCTTCGCGGGTCGAGGACGCGGGCGTCCTCGTCACCGACGCCGTGGGCGAACTGGCCCTCGCCCTCGGCGCGCTCGCGGACCCGCCCGCCCCGGACGACCCGCCTGCGCCGGTCGCGGCCGACGTCGACGCGGTGCTGGCCGCGGGCCCGGAGCGGACCATGGCGTCCGACGTCGCCGTTCTCCGGGCCTGGGCGGCCGCCCTCGACGCCCGACTCCACCGCCTGCTCGCCCTCCTCGACCGGACCGACGCGGTCGTGGCGCAGACGTGGGCCGACCTCGCCGCCGACGTCGAGCGGCTGTGGACCCGGCCGCCGATCGACCCGGCATCGTCCGCCGAGGCCGAGGCGGCCCAGGCGCTGCTGGCCGAGCTGGTGGCCCCGATGCCGGTTGCGGTACCCGACCCCGATCCCGGCCGCGGCCCCTCCGGGCTCAGGAGCCCGCGGTGAGGGCGGGGATCGTCGCCTCCGCGTAGGTGCGGACCTCGGTGCGCTTGACGGGGCCGTCGGTGAGGGCGGCGTAGTCCTCCTGCCCGCCCAGCCGGTGCAGCAGGAAGCCGGTGACGAGGGCGCACACGAGGTCGCGCGTGGACGACTGGCTCTTGCCGTCGAGCACGAGGTCCGACCAGTGCCGACCCTCGACGACGCCCATGTGTGTCGCCTTCTTCAGCGTGCGCAGCGAGCAGGGCCCGGCCCAGGCCGAGGCGACCGGTTCGGCGCCGGTACCGGGCGGGGACACGAGGTCCTTGCCGAACGCGATGTGCAGCCCCGGGAGGTGCACGGCGCGGGCCGCGTCCAGCGCCGGCGGCTGCGACTCGGTGAGCGCGACGGTGGCCACGGCGGCGAGGTCGAGGTCGGCGCCGACCTCCCAGTAGGGCTCCCCGACGGCCTGCACCTGCGTGTGCGAGGCGGGTACGGCGGCGGCCAGCACCGCGGCGGCGCCACCCATGCCGTGTCCGGCGACCCCGAGCCGGGCCGGGTCGACGCTCACCGCGGCCGCCCGCGTCGTCCCGCCGAGACGGACGCCGGAGCAGACTCCGAGGGCGGTCCGCAGGTCGTGGGCGAGGCGCCGGTGCGAGGCGAAGGGCCCGCGCTCGGTGTCGGGGGCGACCGCGACGATGCCCCACGAGGCGAGGTGGCGCAGGAGCCGGTGGTAGCGCTGGGCCGGCTGCAGCCAGTCGTGCGCGAACGCGACCGCCGGCAGCCCGGTGCCCGAGGCCGGGGTGAAGAGGACGCCGGGCAGCCCGACCAGGGCGAGCTCGCCCCGGAGCACCGCGTGCGGGCCGGGCTGGGAGAGCTCGGCGACGGCCTGCTTGGCTCTGCTCTTCTTGGCGCTCGCCATGAGGTGGGAACCTATCCCAGCCGACCGCCGTCGCGTCGCCCGCGGGCCGTCCGGGGCTGCCGCGCACGGGCCCTCCCCTCGGAGCCGCGCCGCAGCGTTACCCTCGGGCGTCGTGTGCGGAATCGTGGGATACGTCGGTTGGCGCCCGGCCCGGGACGTCCTCATCGGCGGTCTGCGCCGCCTCGAGTACCGGGGGTACGACTCGGCGGGGGTGGCGGTCGTGCACCCCGACGGCACCGAGGCGCTCGAGGTGCACCGCGCGGCAGGGCCGCTGGACAACCTCGTTGCGGTCCTCGCCGACGACACCGCCGAGGACCGATCCGCGGGCGACGACTCCCACGTCGGCATGGGCCACACCCGCTGGGCGACGCACGGCCCGCCCACCGACCGCAACGCGCATCCGCACCGCGACGCCACCGGCCGGGTGGCCGTGGTGCACAACGGGATCATCGAGAACTTCGCTGCGCTGCGCGCCGAGCTCGAGGCCGACGGGGTGGAGCTCACGAGCGACACCGACACCGAGGTCTGCGCCCACCTCGTCGCCCGGGCCTTCGACGACGCCGGGCGGGAGGGTGGCGGCCCGGGCGGTTTCACCGTCGCCGTCCGCGCGGTGCTCGCCCGGCTCGAGGGCGCGTTCACGCTGGTGTTCACCCATGCGGAGCGTCCCGACGAGATCGTGGCCGCGCGTCGCTCGTCGCCGCTGGTGGTGGGGATCGGCAAGGGCGAGACGTTCGTGGCCTCCGACGTCGCCGCGTTCATCGACCACACGCGCGAGGCCGTGGAGCTCGGCCAGGACCAGATCGTGACGCTGACCCGCGACGGCGCGGTGGTCACCGACTTCGCGGGGCGGCCCGCGCGGACCCGGCCCTTCCACGTCGACTGGGACATCGCCGCCGCCGAGAAGGGCGGCCACGACTTCTTCATGCTCAAGGAGATCGAGGAGCAGCCGACGGCGCTGGCGGACACGCTGCGCGGGCACCTCGTCGACTCCCGGGTCGTGCTCGACGAGCAGCGTCTCTCCGACCAGGAGCTGCGCGACGTCGACAAGGTGTTCGTCGTGGCCTGCGGCACGGCCTACCACGCCGGCCTGCTGGCGAAGTACGCGATCGAGCACTGGTGCCGCATCCCGGTCGAGGTCGAGGTGGCCAGCGAGTTCCGCTACCGCGACCCGGTGCTCGACCGCTCCACCCTCGTCGTCGCGATCTCGCAGTCGGGGGAGACCGCCGACACCCTCGAGGCGGTCCGCCACGCCCGCGAGCAGAGCGCCCGGGTGCTCGCCATCTGCAACACCAACGGCGCCCAGATCCCGCGTGAGTCCGACGCCGTGCTCTACACCCACGCGGGCCCCGAGGTCGGGGTCGCGGCCACCAAGACCTTCACCGCCCAGGTGGTCGCGTGCTATCTCGTGGGTCTCGCCCTGGCCCAGGTGCGGGGCACGAAGTACACCGACGAGGTCTCCCGCGAGTACGACGAGCTGGTGGCCTCGGTCGCCGCCGTGGACCACGTGCTCGCGACCTCGACCGGGCCGACGCGGGCCCTGGCCCGGGAGCTGGCGCAGGCGAAGGCCGTGCTCTTCCTCGGCCGTCACGTCGGCTATCCGGTGGCCCTCGAGGGCGCGCTCAAGCTCAAGGAACTCGCCTACATGCACGCCGAGGGGTTCGCGGCCGGCGAGCTCAAGCACGGCCCGATCGCCCTCATCGAGGAGGGCCTGCCGGTCGTGGTGATCATGCCGTCCCCGAAGGGCCGGGCGACGCTGCACGCCAAGCTGCTGTCGAACATCCGCGAGATCCAGGCCCGGGGGGCGCGCACCGTGGTGATCGCCGAGGAGGGTGACGAGACGGTGCGCCCGTTCGCCGAGCACCTCATCGAGGTCCCCGCGACGCCGACGCTGCTGCAGCCGCTGGTGGCGACGATCCCCCTGCAGATCTTCGCCGCCGAGGTCGCCCGCGCCCGCGGTTACGACGTGGACAAGCCGCGCAACCTCGCGAAGTCGGTCACCGTCGAGTAGGTGCGCGGCACCCGGGGAGGCACGACCCACCATGTACGGCGTCTGGACACCCGAGCAGGTCCGCGCGGCGGAGGAGCCGCTGCTCGCGCGCACGCCCGAGGGCTCGCTCATGCGCCGGGCCGCCCACGGCGTCGCGCAGGTGGCCGCGGAGATGCTCATCGAGCGCACCGGCGGCGCCGGCGGGCGCCGGGTCGTCGTCCTGGCCGGCGCCGGCAACAACGGGGGCGACGGGCTGTGGGCCGGGTACGGGCTGCGTCGGCGCGGGGTCGCGGTGACCGCGGTCCTGCTCGCCCCGGACCGGGCCCATCCCGCGGGGCTCGCCGCCCTGCGCCGCGTCGGCGGCCGGGTCGTCGACGCCACCGCCGACGCCGCGGGCGCGGAGGCTCTGGTGGGGGGCGCCGACCTCGTCGTCGACGCCGTGGTCGGGACCTCGGCCCGCGGCGGGTTGCGGTCCGGCGCGGCCGCGCTCGTCGCCGCCGCGGACGCTGCGGGCGTGCCCGTCCTGGCCGTCGACACGCCCAGCGGGGTCGACCCGCTCACCGGCGCGCCCGGCGACGCCGCGGTCACCGCCGCCACGACCGTCGCGCTCGGCGCGCGCAAGCCCGTGCACGTCCTGGCCGCCGGACGGTGCGGCACCGTCACCCTCGTCGACATCGGGCTCGGACCCGAGCTCGGCGAGGCCCCGGTCACCGTCCTCGAGGCCGCCGACGTCGGAGCGCGCTGGCCGGTCCCCGGCCCCGGCGACGACAAGTACAGCCAGGGCGTCGTCGGGGTCGCGGCCGGCAGCGCGACCTACCCCGGCGCCGCGGTGCTCGCCTCCGGGGCTGCCGCCCTCGCCACGTCGGGGATGGTGCGCTACGCGGGCACCGCCGCCGACGAGGTCCGCGCCGCCTGGCCAGAGGTGGTGGCCACCGACTCGGTGGGCGAGGCGGGCCGCGTGCAGGCCTGGGCGGTCGGGCCCGGGCTCGGGACGGGCGAGGCCGGCCACGACACCCTTGCCGCGGTCCTCGATGCCGGGGTGCCGGTGCTGGCCGACGCCGACGCGGTCACGCTGCTCGGCACCCACGCCGACCTGCGGGAGGCCGCCTCGCGGGTCCCGACGCTCGTGACCCCGCACGCCGGGGAGTTCGCCCGCGTCGCGGAGCTCGGTGACGATCGCGTCGACTCCGTCCGTCGCGCCGCCGACGACCTCGGGGTCACCGTCCTGCTCAAGGGCAACGCCACCGTCGTCGCCGCGCCGGACGGCCGGGTGCTCGTGCACCCCGCGGGCAGCTCCTGGCTCGCCACCGCCGGGTCCGGCGACGTGCTCTCCGGGGTCGCGGGGGCACTCCTGGCCGCCGGTCTCGAGCCGTGGTCCGCGGGCGGGTGCGCCGCGTTCGTGCACGCCCGCGCGGCGGAGATCGGCGCCCGGGGGTCCGCGGGTGCCGCCGACAGGGGCACCGCGGCGGGGGCGCCGGTGCCCGCCTCGCACGTGCAGGCCGCCCTGCCCAGCGCGATCCGCTCGGTGCGGGCCGCCCACGTTGGGGACGGGGGAACGTGAACCGGGCCGAGGTGGTCGTCGATCACGACGCGCTGGCCCACAACGTCGCCCTGCTCGCCCGCCGCGCGGCCGGGTCCGAGCTGATGGCCGTGGTGAAGGCCGACGGGTACGGCCACGGCGCGGTCGCCGTCGCCCGCACCGCGCTCGCCTCGGGGGCGAGCCGGCTCGGCGTGTGCAGCCTCGACGAGGCCGCCGCACTGCGCACCGGCGGGATCACCGCACCGATCCTGGCGTGGCTCTCGGCGCCCGACGAGGACCGCACGGGCGCGGTCGCGGACCGGGTGGACCTCGGCGTCGCCTCCCGCGACGACCTCGACGCCGTCGCGGCCGGTGCCCGCCGGGCCGGGGTGCCCGCCCGGATCCACCTCAAGATCGACACCGGGTTGAGCCGCAATGGATGCCCCCCGCACGACTGGGGCGACCTGCTCGACGCCGTCGCGGCCACCACGGCGGCCGGGGAGACCGAGCCGGCCGCCGTGTGGTCGCACCTGGCGCACGCCGACGCCCCCGACCACCCCACCCTCGACCGGCAGGCCGCCCGCCTCGACGAGGCCCACCGGGCGGCCACCACGCGGCTGGGGAGGCCGCTGCTCACCCACGTCGCCAACTCGGCGGCGACGCTGACCCGCCCCGACCTGCACCGCGACCTCGTCCGTCCCGGCATCGCGCTGTACGGCCTCGACCCCGTCGGCGTCCCGGACGGGTTCGGGCTGCGCCCCGCGATGACCTTCCGCAGCCGGGTCTTCCTGGTCAAGACCGTCGCTGCGGGCGAGGGTGTGTCCTACGGTCACGAGTGGGCGACGCCCGACGAGCGGCTGCTCGCGCTGGTGCCCGTGGGCTACGCCGACGGGGTGCCCCGACGACTCGGAGGGACGATGACGGTCCAGCTCGCCGGGGTCCGCCGCCCCGTGGTCGGCCGGGTGTGCATGGACCAGGTCGTGGTCGACCTCGGTCCGGCCACACGACCCGACACCCCCCAAGTCCACCCCGGCGACGAGGTGCTGCTCTTCGGGCCCGGGGACGCGGGGGAGCCCACCGCCGCCGACTGGGCCTCCTGGCTCGACACCATCCACTACGAGGTCGTCACCGGGGTCGGGAGCCGACCCCGGGTCGCCCGGGTCGCCCGGGGGCCGCGGTGAGCCCCGAGCCGGGCCGTTCGGACCGGCACGCCCGCTCGGTCGGTGGGATCGTCGGTGCGGTCGCCGGGACGCTGCTCGGTGGTGCGGCCGCCGCCGGAGCGCTGGGCGCGGGACGTGTGCGCTCCCGGATCGTGCGCCAGCGCGCCGAGGTGTCGGCCGAGGAGGCCACCGAGCCGCAGCACCTCGGAATGCTGCCCCCGGGTCGGGAGTCGTCGGTGGCCGCCGACGACGGGACGCGGCTGGCCGTCGAGGAGATCGAGCCGACGACGCCGGGCGCGCGGCCCGAGCTCACCGTCGTCCTCGTCCACGGTTTCGCCCTCGACCGCCGGTGCTGGCACTTCCAGCGCCGCATGCTCGCGGGGCTCACCGAGCCCGCGGTCCGCGTCGTGCTCTACGACCAGCGCCGGCACGGCCGCTCCGGACAGTGCTCGGCGCACGCCTGCACCATCGCGCAGCTCGGGGCCGACCTCGACACCGTCATCCGCACCGTCGCCGGAGAGGGGCCGCTCGTCCTCGTCGGCCACTCGATGGGCGGGATGACCATCATGGCCCTGGCCGAGCGGAACCCGCGCCTGTTCCGCGAACGGGTCGTGGGGACGGCCCTGGTGAGCACCTCGGCGGGTGACGTCGGCTCCGCCGGGCTGCAGCGGGCCGTCCTCAGCCACCGCAACCCCACGCTCGCGGTCCTCGGCCGCGTCGCGCACTGGAGCCCCGAGGTCGCGGACCGCGTTCGTCGTCTCGGCGCCAACGTGGTCTGGGGCTTCGTCCAGGCGCTCTCGTTCGGCGACCGGGCCACCGACCCCGCGCTCGTCGACCTCGTCGATCGCACGATCGCGGAGACGCCCCTCGACGCGCTCACCTCGTTCACGAACACGCTGTCCACCCACGACCGCAAGGCGGCGCTGCAGGGCCTCTCGCAGTGCGAGGTGCTCGTCGTGGGGGGCAGCGCCGACCGGATGATCCCCTACGAGCACTCCGAGGTCATCGCGGCCGAGCTCCCCGGCGCCGAGCTGCTCGCCCTCGAGGGCGCGGGCCACATGGCCATGCTCGAGCAGCCGGGCGAGTTCGACGCCGCGCTCCTCGAGCTGCTGCGCCGCTGCACCGACCGCAGTCGCGTCCTGCGGCGCCTGCGCCCGCACCCGGCACCGTCGTCGGGCGGGCGCCGCCGCTGGCCGCGTCGCCGGGCATGACGTCCGGCCCCCCGCCCGGCCCGGCGCCGATCCCTCCGTCCGCGCCCGGCATCGTCACGCGCACCGTCACCCTGCCCACCGCGGCCGACACCGCCGCACTCGGCCGGCACCTGGGCGCCCGGCTCGTGGCCGGGGACCTCGTCGTCCTGGCCGGTCCCCTCGGCGCGGGAAAGACGTGCCTCGCCCACGGCATCGGCGAGGGGATGGGGGTCCAGGGGCCGGTGACGTCCCCGACCTTCGTCATCGCCCGCGAGCACCCGCCCCGTCCGGACGCGCGACGGGGCGTGACGCTGGTGCACGTCGACGCCTACCGGCTCGGTGGGGCAGGTGCCGAGGACGGCTCGGGGGACCCGGGCGGCCCGGGGGGCCCGGTGGGGGGCGACGACATCGACGTCGAGGCTCACCTGGACGCGCTGGACCTCGACTCCGACCTGAGCCACGCCGCGGTGGTCGTCGAGTGGGGGGAAGGGGTCGTCGAGTCCCTCGCCCCGGATCACCTACGCGTGCGCCTGGACCGTGCGGACGACGAGGTGCGGACCGCTGAGCTCACCGGCCCTGCTCGCCTCGTCGAGGAGTGACGCCCCGCCCCGCCGTATCGTCACGGTCGTGCTCGTCCTGGCCATCGACACCGCCACGACCCGGATGACCGCCGGGGTCGTCGAACTGGACGCCGACGGGGTGCCCCACGAGCGGTCGTCGCGGGCCGGCGAGGGCGCCCGTACCCACGCCGAGCACCTCGCCCCGTGGATCCGCGACGTCGCCGACGAGGCGGGGGTCGCCCTGGCCGGGCTCGACGCGCTCGTGTGCGGGGTCGGCCCCGGACCGTTCACCGGGCTGCGGGTGGGCATGGTGACGGCGGCCGCGCTGGCCGACGCGCTCGGACGCCCCCTGCACGGAGTGTGCACCCACGACGCCCTCGCGCGCCCGGCCTCCGACGCGGGGGCCACCGGTGTGCTGGCCGTGACCGACGCGCGGCGCCGCGAGGTCTACTGGACGATCACCCTCGACGGCGTCCGGCGCGCGGGACCGGCGGTGTCCCGGCCCGCCGACCTCGCGGCGGAGCTGAGCGGCGGAGCGCTGTCGGGCGAGCGCGTCGACACCCTCGTCGGGGACGCCGCGGACGCCCTGGCCGCGCTCACCGGTCTCCGCACCGCGGCGCCCTCCGGGCCGACGCCGGCCGCGCTCGTCGCCGTCGCGGCGCCCGATCTGCTCGCCGGGCGCCCGTCCGGGCCGTGGCGCCCCCTCTACCTGCGACGCCCCGACGCCGTCCCGCCCGGTGCGCCCAAGCCCGTTTCCCGTCCGGCGTGAGGCCCGACCGGGACGCCGTCCCCGGCGCCTCCGGCGGGCACGACGGGCCGGGCCCCGCGCGGATCGACCGGCTCCGGCCGGCGGACGCCGCCGCCTGCGCGCGTCTGGAGGCGCTGCTGTTCCCCGGCGACGACCCGTGGACCGCATCCGCGTTCACCTCTGAGCTGCAGGCCGGGCGCCACTACCTCGCCGCGCGCCGCGGGGAGGCACTCGTCGGCTACGCCGGGATTGCGCTGATGCCCGCCCCCGCGTTCTCCCGGGGCGGCGCGGAGGCCGAGGTGCACACCCTCGGCGTCGACCCGGCCGAGCAGGGCCGGGGCACCGGACGGCGCCTGCTGCGGCGCCTGCTCGACGCGGCCGACGCGCTCGGCGCCGAGACGTTCCTCGAGGTCCGCACCGACAACGGACCGGCGCTCGGGCTGTACCGCAGCGAGGGCTTCACGGTCGTCGGCACCCGGCGTCGGTACTACGCCTCGGGCGCCGACGCGCACACCATGCGCCGACCACCACCCGGGCCCCCTCGTTGAGGTCCTGGCACTCTCGGGGCTAGAGTGCCAACCAGCACGGCCCCAGGTCGTTCCGGCACCCGCGACGACGGGGCGATCCAGGGCCGTCGGACCCGGCGGACGAGACCGTCCGTCCGACACCGTCGACCGTGGAGGTCAACCCGTGGCGAGCGTGAACATCAAGCCGCTCGAGGACAAGCTCGTGGTGCAGGCCAGTGAGGCCGAGACCACGACTGCGTCCGGCATCGTCATCCCGGACACCGCGAAGGAGAAGCCCCAGGAGGGCAAGGTCCTCGCGGTGGGCCCGGGCCGCATCGATGACAAGGGCAACCGCATTCCCCTGGACGTGGCCACCGGCGACGTCGTCATCTTCTCGAAGTACGGCGGCACCGAGGTCAAGTACAACGGCGAGGACTACCTGATCCTGTCCTCCCGCGACGTGCTCGCGGTCGTCAACTAGGACGACACCCGCTCGCCGACGCCGCCCCGGTGCCCCAGTTCGGGGCCCGGGGCGGTGGCGTACCGGGTGGTCGGGCGTCAGCCGACGTCTGAAGGACGTCAGGGAAGGGGAAGTAGTGCCGAAACAGATCACGTTCGACGTCACCGCCCGACGCTCGCTCGAGCGCGGCGTCGACCAGCTGGCCGAGGTGGTCAAGGTGACCCTCGGGCCACGCGGCCGCCACGTGGTGCTGGACAAGAAGTTCGGTGGCCCCACGATCACCAACGACGGCGTCACCATCGCCCGCGAGATCGACCTCGACGACCCGTTCGAGAACCTCGGGGCGCAGCTCGCCAAGAACGTCGCGACCAGGACCAACGACGTCGCCGGTGACGGCACGACGACGGCGACGGTGCTGGCCCAGGCCCTCGTCCACGAGGGGCTGCGCAACCTCGCGGCGGGCGCGGGCCCGACCGCCCTCGGCGTCGGGATGGCGGCCGCGGCCGACAAGGTCAGCGAGGTGCTGCGCGAGCACGCCACGCCGATCGACGGCAAGGCCGGCATCTCCGCCGTCGGCGCGGTCGCCTCGCGTGACCAGACCATCGGCGAGCTGATCGGCGATGCGATGGAGCAGGTCGGCGAGGACGGAGTCATCACCGTCGAGGAGTCCTCGACGCTCGCGACGGAGCTGGAGGTCACCGAGGGCCTGCAGTTCGACAAGGGCTACATCTCGCCGTATTTCGTCACCGACCCCGAGTCGATGGAGGCGGTCCTCACCGACGCCTACGTCCTGCTGCACCGCGAGAAGATCAGCGCGCTCGCCGATCTCCTCCCGCTGCTGGAGAAGGTCGTGGAGTCGGGCAAGCCGCTGCTGATCGTCGCCGAGGACGTCGAGGCCGAGGCGCTCTCGACGCTCGTGGTGAACGCGATCCGCAAGACGGTGACGGTGGCCGCGGTCAAGGCCCCGTTCTTCGGCGACCGGCGCAAGGCGTTTCTCGACGACCTCGCCGCCGCGCTCGGCGCGCAGGTCGTCAACCCCGAGGTGGGCCTCAAGCTGGGCGAGGTGGGACTCGAGGCGCTCGGCAGCGTGCGTCGTGCGGTGATCACCAAGGACTCCACGACGTTGGTCGACGGCGGCGGAGCGCGCTCCGACGTCGACGCCCGCATCGCCCAGATCCGCCGCGAGATCACGGAGTCCGAATCGGGCTGGGACACCGAGAAGCTCTCGGAGCGGCTCGCGAAGCTGGCCGGTGGCGTCGCGGTGATCCAGGTCGGCGCGGCCACCGAGACCGAGCTCAAGGAGCGCAAGCACCGCATCGAGGACGCGGTCTCCGCCACCCGGGCCGCGGTCGAGGAGGGCATCGTCCCCGGCGGCGGCACGGCGCTGCTGCACGCCTCGGCCGAGCTCGCCGACGGCCTCGGCCGGACCGGCGACGAGGCCACCGGGGTGGAGCTCGTCCGTCGCGCGCTCCTCGCGCCCCTTCGGGCGATCGCCTCCAACGCGGGGCAGGACGGCTCGATCGTCGCGGCCCGCGTGGCCGAGGGCGGATGGGGCAGCGGGTACGACGCGGAGTCGGACACCTTCGGCGACCTGATGGCGATCGGGATCATCGACCCGCTCAAGGTCACCCGGTCGGCGCTGGAGAACGCCGTCTCCATCGCCCGCATGGTGCTCACGACCGAGAGTGCCGTGGTCGACAAGCCCGAGCAGGAGGCCCCGGCCGCTGCCGCCGGTGGGCACGGGCACGGTCACGGGCACTGAGCTCGACCCGACGACGACGCAGGGCCCGGCCGGATGTCCGGTCGGGCCCTGCGTCGTCCCCGCCTCAGCGCACCACGACCCCGCTCGAGGGCACCACCGTCCGCGCGGGGAGCGAGGCGGCGACCCGCTCGGCCTCGGACATGCCACCCCAGATGCCGTAGGGCTCCGCCGCGGCCATCGCGTGCCGGCGGCAGTGGTCGAGGACCGGGCAGCGCTGGCACACGGCCTTGGCCCGCCGTTCACGGCTCGCCCGCGCGGGACCGCGCTCGCCGTCGGGGTGGAAGAAGAACCCGCTGTCCATGCCGCGGCACGCCGCGTGCAGCTGCCAGTCCCACATGTCCGCGTGGGGGCCGGGGAGGCGCCGGATGTCGGCCACTCACCACCACGTCCTCTCTGGCGTCGTGACGCTTCGTGATCCGCGAACGTGCACGAGGAGACCCTGCTCCGCGCACATTAGGGCGGCCGGGCGACGGGGGGAAGTCCCGGAGATCTCCGCCGTTCGGTCGCGCGCCGTTCGATGGTGGGGGAGCGACACGGTTGCCGATCCGGCCGCAATCCGTGATCATGCATCTACGGCCCGTGATGGTCCGGTGGCGCATCCGGTCGGGGCCGCGTCACCGGGAGGGTTCCGAGGCGTTGGACAGGGGAGGTCACGCAGCGATGAGTGTCGAGCGGGACCACCGGTTGCCCGTCCGCGGGACGTTCCTCACAGCGCCCATCGTGAGGAGAGACCATGTCACGGCCGTTCCCTACCGATCGCGGAACTCCGCGAGCCGGGTCAAGGTCGGTCGGAGGCGCGCCGATGGGTAATGGTGCCCGTCAACCTCCAGCGGGGTCGCTGCCGAGAGGAGCGCCCGTGACCACCGTCCTGATCTGTGACGACCGGCGGAGCGTCCGCGAGGGACTCACCCGCGTGATGTCGGCCGTGCCCGGAGTCCACCGCATCGACTGCGTCGCCCATGGCGACGAGCTGCTCTCGCGCTTCTCCCGCCAGAGCGTCGACGTCGTCCTCGTCGGCACACAGCGCGCGGTCCCCGCCGGCGTCGAGGCCACGCGGCGCCTCGTCGCGGCGCACCCGCAGGCCAACGTGATCGTCTTCGGCGCCCCGGACGACTCGGGGAGCATCGCCGCCGCGATCGCCGGCGGCGCCCGCGGGTACCTGCGCTGGGACGCGTCGAGACCCGAGCTCGTCGCCGCCCTTGCGCACACCCTCGCGAGCACCTCGGTGCCCGCCCCCCGCACTCCGGCCGACACCGGCGTGCAGCTCACCGAGCGCGAGCTGCAGGTGCTGCGCGGGATGGCCCAGGGCAAGAGCAACGGCCAGATCGGCCGGGAGCTCTACCTCTCGGAGGACACGGTCAAGACCCACGCGCGCCGGCTGTTCCGCAAGCTCGGTGTCCGTGACCGTGCGCAGGCCGTCGCCCACGGGTTCCGCCGGGGTCTGGTCTCCTGAGCGCCCGCGAGCACCTCGACACCACCTGCGGCACCTCGCACGGCACCTCGCACGGCACCTCGCACGGCACCTCGCACGGCACCTCGCCCGACGCCCCCACCGACGAGTTCACCGTGCTCCGTCCGGTGCCCTTCTCGCTCGTGCCCCTCGTGCCGTCGGGGGAGGCGGGCCCCGCGAATGCGACGGCCGGCCGGTACGGTGGCGCCGCCGGGCCCCCCGAGGACTGGGAACGGGAGGCTTGCCGACGCGTCGTCGACCTGAGGCTGGTGCGGACGCGGGTAACGCCGGGGCCACGGGGAGCGATGACGGAGCGAGGGAACGACCTCGAGGGGCTGGTCGGAGCCGCCCACGGTGGCGACCGGACCGCCCTCAACGCCGTTCTCGCGATCATTCGTCCGCTCGTGGTGCGGTACTGCCGCGCACGCGTGGGGCGACAGGAACGCTCGTCGGTCTCGGCCGACGACGTGGCCCAGGAGGTGTGTCTCGCCGTGCTGACCGCGCTGCCGGGCTACCGCGACCAGGGTCGCCCGTTCCTTGCGTTCGTGTACGGGATCGCGGCGCACAAGGTGATCGACGCCCACCGGTCGGCGTCCCGTAGCCGGTCGGACCCCACCGACGAGCTGCCCGAGGAGCTCGACCCGCACGACGGTCCCGAGCAGCGCGCGCTCAACGGGGCGCTCTCCGTGGAGATGGGTCGACTGCTCGACCTCCTGCCCGCCAAGCAGCGGGAGATCCTCGTGCTCCGCATCGTCGTTGGGCTCTCCGCCGAGGAGACGGCCGAGGCCGTCGCCTCGACGCCGGGCGCGGTCCGTGTGGCCCAGCACCGGGCCCTGTCCAGGTTGCGGTCGTCGGTGTCCGTCGTGTCCGAAGAGGTGAGCTGAGTGGCTGGTCGCCGTGCCTCCGGTGCTGGCGGTCACGGCGGCCGTCCCGAGCCGGACGAGTCCGCCGACGGCCCGGTCGACCTCGCTGCGGTCCGGTCCGACGACGCCCTTCTCGACGCCGTCCGCGGCGGCAGCGCCCTGGCGCCCGGTTTCGGCCGCGCCGCCGACGACGAGCCGCTCGCCGATCTCCTGGCCGCGTGGCGTGCCGAGGCCGAGGCGGAGCCGATGCCCGAGCTCGTGACCCTCGACGAGGCAATGGCCGCGGTCCGGTCGGGGCAGGACGCGCTGCGGCGTCGCCACCCCGCCCGCCGGCTGCCGTTCCTCGTGGCCGCCGCGGCGGTCGGCGCCGTTGCGGTACTCGGCCTGGGTACCGCGGTCCACCAGGCGACACCCGGCCAGCCGCTCTGGGGCGTCACCCAGGTCGTGTTCTCGTCGCGGGCGGAGTCGGTGCAGCGGCAGTACGACGCCCGCACGGCGATCGAGCAGGCCGACGACGCTCTCGCGCAGGGCAACGTCGACGCCGCCCGGACGGCCCTGCGCAACGCCGAGGCCAGGATCCGGGCGGTGGACTCCGAGGACCAGGCCGCGCTGCGCGAGGAGCGTGACCGGGTGATCGCCTCCCTGGCCCCGCCCGCGGCCGACGCGGCCCCCACACCGGCGCCCGCGCCCACCTCGGCAACCTCGCCGGAGCGCTCCGCGACCACGTCCGACCCGTCGACCACCACGACGACGCCCGTCCCGAAGACCACGACGACGCCCGGTGCCTCCGGTCCGGAAGGCACCCCGGGCGCCACCACCACCGGCTGACGCCATCCCCGGTGGCCTACTCGGCCAGCGTCGCGTCGGCGAACCCGCGGCAGTACTCCCAGGTGACGTAGGCGGCGGGGTCCGGGTCGAACGGGGGCTCGTGGGGCCGCATGTGCCCCTCGTCGAGCAGCTGCTGCAGGCTGGCGCGCAGCAGGTCCCAGTCGTGGAAGTGCTGCTCGTCGCAGTCGTCACAGTCGACGACGACGCCGCGCACCCCGCGCGGGGACAGGAGGGCCTGGAAGACCGCGAGATCGCCGAGGTCGGCCACCACTTCCTCGCGCTCGTCGTCGTCGAGCGGGGTGTCGTCGGAATGGACGGGTTCCGGCAGGGTGTCGAACACCCGCGCGGGGTCCGAGGGGTCCCCCGCGAACGGATCGGGGGGGAGCGCTTCGTGCGGCACCCCCCGAACCTACCCGGCCCGCCCCCGGCCCCGGTTCGCCGCCACCGGACCCGGTCGGTGGGCGGCGCTAGCATCGAGGGATGCAGGTCGAGGCCGAGGAGCGCGTCCAGGGTCCGGGGCAGGGGCGCGTCGAGGCCGGAGGTCGGGTCGCGCTTCTCGGGCTGACCTTCGACGACGTCCTGCTCCTGCCCGCCGAGTCCGACGTGGTGCCCTCCGACGCGGACACCTCGGCCCGGCTGAGCCGCAACGTGATGCTCCGGGTGCCGCTGGTCAGCTCGGCGATGGACACCGTCACCGAGTCGCGGATGGCCATCGCCATGGCTCGCCACGGCGGGATGGGCGTGCTGCACCGCAACCTGCCCGCCGACGCCCAGGCCGCGCAGGTCGAGACGGTGAAGCGCTCCGAGGCGGGGATGGTCACCGACCCGGTGACCTGCTCTCCCGACGACACCCTCGCCGAGGTCGACGCGCTCTGCGCGCGATTCCGGGTCTCGGGCCTCCCGGTGACGGCGCCGGACGGGAGCCTGGTGGGGATCATCACCAACCGCGACATGCGCTTCGAGGTCGACCACTCGCGTCCCGTGCGCGACGTCATGACCTCGACCGACCTCGTGACCGCCCGGGTCGGGGTCACCGCGGAGGCGGCGCTGGGCCTGCTGCGACGCCGCAAGGTGGAGAAGCTCCCCCTCGTCGACGGGGCGGGCGTGCTGCGCGGGCTCATCACCGTCAAGGATTTCGTGAAGACCGAGCAGTACCCGCTCGCGACCAAGGATCCCGACGGCCGGCTGCTGTGCGGTGCCGCGGTCGGAGTCGGGGACGACGCCTGGATCCGCGCGATGGGCCTGGTCGACGCCGGCGTCGACGTCCTCGTCGTGGACACCGCCCACGGCCACTCGCGGGCGGTCACCGCGATGGTGGCGAAGCTCAAGCAGGAACTCGGGGACCGGGTGGACGTCGTCGGCGGCAACGTCGCCACCCGTAGCGGCGCGCAGGCCCTCGTCGATGCGGGGGCCGACGGCATCAAGGTGGGCGTCGGGCCGGGGTCGATCTGCACCACCCGCGTCATCGCCGGCGTCGGCGTCCCGCAGGTCACGGCGATCAGCGAGGCTGCCGCGACGGCGGCACCCGCAGGTGTCCCGGTGATCGGCGACGGCGGGCTGCAGTCCTCCGGCGACATCGCGAAGGCCATCGCGGCGGGCGCCGACACGGTGATGCTGGGCTCGCTGCTCGCGGGCACCGCCGAGACCCCGGGTGACCTGGTCCTGCTCGACGGCAAGCAGTACAAGACCTACCGCGGCATGGGTTCGCTCGGCGCGATGCAGACCCGAGGACGGCAGGGCTCCTACTCCAAGGACCGCTACTTCCAGGACGACGTGCTCTCCGACGACAAGCTCGTGCCGGAGGGCGTCGAGGGCCGCGTACCCTTCCGAGGGCCGCTGAGCCAGGTCGCCCACCAGCTGGTAGGGGGGCTGCGGGCGGCCATGGGCTATACGGGGGCGCGCACGACGGCCGAACTGCAGGCGGCGCAGATGGTCCGGATCACCGCGGCCGGTCTGGCCGAGTCGCACCCCCACCACGTGACGATGACGGCGGAGGCGCCGAACTACGGCTCCCGCTAGGGAGGGGAAGGACCCGCCGTGCGCGAGCAGGTCGAGATCGGCCGGGGCCGCAGCGCCCACCGCAGCTACACTTTCGACGACCTCGACATCGTCCCGTCCCGGCGCACCCGCAGCTCCTCCCAGGTCTCCACGGCATGGCAGCTCGACGCCTACCGCTTCGACCTCCCCCTCATAACCCACCCCACCGACGCCGTGGTCTCCCCGGTCACCGCCGCGCGGGTCGGGGAGCTCGGCGGGCTCGGTGTCCTCAACGCCGAGGGGCTCTGGGCCCGGCACCCCGCGGCGGAGAAGGTGCTGGCCGACGTCGCCGCCCGGGCCGCGACCGACCCCGCCGACGCGGTGGCAGAGCTGCAGCGTCTGCACGCCGCCCCCGTGCAGGCCACCCTGATCACCGAGGCGCTCGAGCGGATGCGGTCGGCGGGCGCGACGGTCGCCGCCCGGGTGAGCCCGCAGCACGCCCGCGAGCTCACGCCGACGCTGCTCGCGGCGGGCGTCGAGGTCCTGGTCGTGCAGGGCACGATCATCTCCGCCGAGCACGTAGGCGACTCCGAACCCGCCGGGGGTGAGCCTCCCCTCGATCTCGAGGACTTCATCGACTCCCTCGACGTCCCGGTCGTGGCGGGTGGTGTCGCCGACTACCGCACCGCGTTGCACCTCATGCGCACGGGAGCGGCCGGCGTCATCGTCGGCTACGGGGAGTCGGCGGCCACGTCCACGGACGCCGTCCTGGGGATCGGCGTGCCCATGGCGACCACTCTGGTGGAGGTGGCCGCGGCGCGCCGCGACCACCTCGACGAGACCGGTGGCCGCTACGTGCACGTCATCGCCGACGGCGGGATGGCGACGTCGGGGGACATGGCCAAGGCCATCGCCTGCGGGGCGGACGCGGTGATGCTCGGCGAGCAGCTCGCCGCGAGCGAGGAGGCGCCCGGCGGGGGCTGGTACTGGACGTCGGCGGCCGCCCACCCGTCGCTTCCCCGCTCGGGCGTCGTCCGGGTCCCGGCGCGGACCGCGGGCCTCGAGTCGGTGCTCCTCGGTCCCGCCCCGTGCACCGACGGCACCGTGAACCTGTTCGGCGCGCTGCGCCGGGCAATGGCCAAGACCGGCTACTCCGACCTCAAGGAGTTGCAGAAGGTCGGGCTATCGGTGCGGCGATGACGCGCTCGACCCGTTGTCCACCCTGCATCCCGCACGGTGACGGCTCGCAGCCGGGTCGCCCCCACCGGCCATGATCACCGGCACTGAGCGCCCCAGTCGGTACCCCCGGTGCCGACCACTCCGGCCGGCCGTCTCGGGATCGGCCGCTCCCCGAGGCCACCGCCCACACCGCGAACGGCACCGCCGCCGCACCGAGGGTGAGGTCGGCGATTGACCCCGTGGTCACCCGCCGCGCCAGGGACAGCAACGTCGGAGCGAACAGAACGGCCGCGCAGAACCAGCCCACGCCCAGCGCCGAGGACGGAGGGGCCAGGCGAAGGGCGACGACCAGCATCGCCACCGCACCGAGAGCGACGACGACGATCCCGGTTGTGACCGCTCGGTCACCGGTCACCTTCGCGGCCACGTGCAGCGGGGAGAACCGCGCCACCCCGCCGACCAGGAACGGAACGATCAGGGCAGCCCACACGAGGCCCGCCGAGACGCCCACGACGACGGCCCGCCGGCGCTCCGACGCCACCGCAACCGCGACGACCACGACGACCACGACCAGGGCCATGTGGGGACGCGTGCACGTCGCCACCCCCATCGCGACGCCCGCAACGACCAGAACCCGCGTCGAGCCACCGGCAGCGGCCCGGAGGGTCCACGCGGTCGCGGCGACGGCGGGGACGGCGCCGGTCACCAGGTCGTCGCCGATCACGAACTGCCGCAACACCTCGAGGCCCCCGAGGACGGTCAGCGCCCACAGCACCGTCGGTCGGGGGCGCAGGCGCCGGCCGGCGTTCAGCACCGGCAGCAGCAGGAGCGTCCACGCCACGTTCTGCCACGCCGCGTGCCCGGTGATCGCGTGGAACGGGGCGGCCAGCAGGAGTGCGCCGGGCAACGGCGTGATCGGGTTCCCCAGGTACGTCGTCCCGGTGTAGGGGTAGAGACCGTCCGCGAGGCGGGACAGCGCGACGTCGAGCGCGTCGGCCCGGTCGCTGCCCACGCCCATGACCTCGCCGTAGGTCGGGGGAAATCCGAGCACGAACGCCGCCGCGAGCCCGACCACGCAGACCGCGACCAGGCTCGGCAGGACCCACGTCGGTGCCCGCCGGAGCAGGTCGGCGGCGGACGGCAGGAGGACGAGGGTCGTGACCGCGAGGCCCAGGCCGTACCCCGACGCCGCCGCGGGGCCGCCGAGCTTCATCGCCGTGGGCCACGAGATCACCAGGAGGAGCACCGCCAGCATCGCCGGCGCCAGCTCACCCGTGCGGCCCCACGCCCTCACGGTCGGACCACTCAGCCTTCCGAGCGCCGCCGCCGCTGCTGCTTGTCGGCGGCCCGCTGACCGGTGCGGGCCGAGGAGCTGCGGGGTCGTGCCGACGCATCCTCGGCACGGCTCGCGCCGTTCGCGCCGCGGACCGGGGGCTTCTTCCTGGTCCCGGCGGGACGCGCCGGCGCGGTCTCCTCCCGAGCCGAGGGTTCCGGGCCGGTGCTGTCGGTGCTGTCGGCCGTCACGCCGCCGCCGTCGGAGGCCTGGTGCTCCTCGACCCGGTGGGCGGCCCGCTCCGCCACGTCCTGGGCGGTGCCGGCCTCGCCCTGGCCCCCGATGGTCTGGTCCTCGGCCCCGGACCCGTCGACGGGCGCGCGGCGGTCGCCCTCGTCGTCCGCGACCTCGATCTCGGCGTCGACGATCACGACGGCGGTCAGGTCCGTGTCGACCTCGAGGTCCTCGGTGACGTCGTCGAGGACCTCGACGAGGTCGGCGACCTGGTCCTCGGCCCCGGTGTCGTCCACATCGGTGTTGTCCCCCTCGGTGCCGTCGACCGTCCCCGGCGCCGACGCGACGTCGGCGGTCGTGCTCACGACCCGATGCGCCTGCGCGACGGGCTGTTGCCCGGCCTGTCGGGCCGCGTCCACCACGGGACCGGCGGTGCCCAGTAGCGTGACGGTGAAGCGGCGCTGGGCGTCGGAGACATCCCGGGCGATGCGGAACATGTCGTCGATCCAGGTCGCCCAGGCCCGAACGAGCGATGACTGGGCCGCGTCGGTACCGAAGTGCGTGGGGGTCATCAGGTTGATGTCCTTCCGTGTCCGGGGGTGGCGACGGTGCTCAGGAGGCCCGCCCGGCCTTCGCGCGCTCGCCGAGTGCACACAGTACGGCGTCGTCGTAGTCCATCGGGGTGAACGGCACCAGGGCGCGGATGCTGTCGTCGCGGACGATCACCTCGTTGCTCATCGAGTCGATGAGCGACCGCCCGGTCTGGACGTCGACGTCGGTCACCAGCGACAGCCAGCGCGACGAGAGGCTGGGGGTGAGCAGCGGGACGGGGAGGACCATCATCGTGCGCCCTTCGATGGCCGCGACCCGGCGCATCATGTCGAGGTAGGCCAGCACGTCGGGACCGCCGATGTCGAAGGCGCGCCCCGCCGCCAGGTCCACGGTCAGCACCCCCACGAGGTAGCGGACGACGTCGGCCACCGCGATCGGCTGGGTGCGGGTGCGCACCCAGCGCGGGCAGATCATCGCGGGCAGGTGCTCCACGAGCTGGCGCGTCATCTCCCACGAGATGCCACCGTGCCCGACCACGATCCCCGCCCGCAGCGTCGTTACCGGCACCCCGGCCGACCCGAGCAGCTCCTCGACGAGACGCCGGCTGCGCAGGTGCGCGGACAGGTCGTCGGCGTCGTCACCGAGCCCACCGAGGTACACGATCCGGCGGACGCCGGCGGCGGCCGCGGCGTGCGCGAACGCGCGGGCGGCCGCGGCGTCCCGTTCGGCGAAGTCCGCCTGCTCCAGCGAGTGGACGAGGTAGTAGGCGGCGTCGCACCCGGCCAGCGCGGCGTCGAGCGAGTCCGGATCGTGGACGTCGCCGTAGACCGGCTCACCCGCACCGTCGTGCTCGGAGGGGCGTCGGGTCATCGCCCGTGTGGTGTGGCCGGCCTCGACGAGGGCCGGAGCGAGCCGACGGCCCACGAAGCCGGACGACCCGGCCACGAGCAGCTGCATGGGTTCCTCCCGACGCCGTCGAGCCTCCGCTGACCATCAGGGGTGCCCCGGCCACCGGGATCCGACCCACCGGACGTCGCGGCCTCCGTAGGCTGGGTCGTCGTGACCCGCCGCGCCGAGCGCCCCGTCCTCGTCGTCGACTACGGAGCCCAGTACGCGCAGCTCATCGCGCGGCGCGTGCGGGAGGCGCAGGTCTACTCCGAGGTCGTGCCACACACCGCGTCGGTCGACGACATGCTCGCGAAGGACCCGGCCGCGATCGTGCTCTCCGGCGGGCCGGCCAGCGTCTACGCCGAGGGGGCGCCCGCGGTCGACCCGGCGCTGTTCGAGACCGGGGTGCCGGTGTTCGGCATCTGCTACGGCTTCCAGCTCATGGCGTCCGCGCTCGGCGGCACCGTCGCCCGTACGGGGGCCCGGGAGTACGGACGCACCCAGCTGAGGGTCGACGGCGAGCCCGGCCGCCTCCACGACGACCTGCCCGACGCCCACCCGGTGTGGATGAGCCACGGCGACGGGGTGACGGAAGCGCCGGCCGGGTTCGCTGTCACCGCGTCGTCGGCGGGGGCGCCGGTCGCGGCGTTCGAGGACGTCGACCGGCGGCTGGCCGGCGTCCAGTACCACCCGGAGGTGGGGCACTCCCCGCACGGGCAGGAGGTGCTGCGGCGCTTCCTGCGCGACGTTGCCAGCATCGACGCCGACTGGACGACGGCGACGATCATCGACGAGACCGTCGACGCGGTCCGCGCGAAGGTCGGGCCCGAGGGCCGCGCGGTGTGCGGGCTCTCCGGCGGCGTCGACTCCGCGGTGGCCGCAGCGCTCGTGCAGCGAGCCATCGGGGACCGGCTGACCTGCGTGTTCGTCGACCACGGCCTGCTGCGCGAGGGGGAGCGGGGCCAGGTCGAGCGAGACTTCGTCGCCGCGACCGGCGTCGACCTCGTCACGGTCGATGCCGCGCAGACCTTCCTGTCCGAGCTCGCGGGCGTCGTCGACCCGGAGGAGAAGCGCAGGATCATCGGGCGCGAGTTCATCCGGTCGTTCGAAGGTGCGGCGCGGGACGCCGTCGCACGCTCCGGGCGCGAGGGGAAGGGAGCCGACTTCCTCGTCCAGGGCACTCTCTACCCCGACGTCGTCGAGTCCGGTGGCGGCTCCGGGGCGGCGACGATCAAGAGCCACCACAACGTCGGCGGCCTGCCCGACGACCTGCGGTTCGACCTGATCGAGCCCCTGCGGGCGCTGTTCAAGGACGAGGTGCGCAAGGTCGGTGCTGAGCTCGGGCTGCCCGAGACCATCGTGAACCGCCAGCCCTTCCCCGGGCCCGGTCTCGCCATCCGCATCATTGGCGCCGTCGACGCCGACCGGCTCGCCCTGCTGAGCCGCGCCGACGCGATCGCGCGCGAGGAGCTCACCGTGGCCGGGCTGGACCGCACGATCTGGCAGTGCCCGGTGGTGCTGCTCGCCGACGTCCACTCGGTGGGCGTCCAGGGCGACGGGCGCACCTACGGCCACCCGGTGGTGCTGCGCCCGGTATCCAGCGAGGATGCGATGACCGCCGACTGGGCGCGCGTGCCCTACGACGTGCTCGAGCGCATCTCCACGCGCATCACCAACGAGTGCGCCGAGGTCAACCGGGTCGTGCTGGACGTGACGAGCAAGCCCCCCGGGACCATCGAATGGGAGTGAGCTGATGGCCACCACCATCTTCAGCGAGATGTCGGCCCTCGCCCTCGAGCACGACGCGATCAACCTCGGACAGGGTTTCCCCGACACCCCGGGCCCCCGTGAGGTCGTCGACGCCGCCGTCGCCGCGATGCACCGGGGCCTCAACCAGTACCCGCCCGCGATCGGCGTCGCGCCCCTGCGTTGGGCGATCGCCGAGCACCAGCGCCGCTTCTACGGGATCGAGATCGACCCCGACACCCAGGTCGTCGTGTGCGCGGGGGCGTCGGAGGCGCTGTCGAGCGCGATGACCGCGCTGCTGTCCGCGGGCGACGAGGTGATCGCCCTCGAGCCCTACTACGACCTCTACCCCGCCGCGTGCGCGCTGGTCGGAGCCCACCTCGTCCCCGTACGCATCTCCGCGCCGGACTACGCCCTCGACCCGCAGCGGCTGCGCGACGCGGTCACCCCGCGGACGCGGATGATCCTGCTCAACTCCCCACACAACCCCACCGGGGCGGTCCTCTCCCGCGACGAGCTGCAGGCCGTCGCCGACCTGGCGATCGAGCACGACCTCGTCGTCGTCACCGACGAGGTCTACGAGCACCTGCGCTTCGACGCCGAGATCCACGTCCCGATCTCGACCCTGCCGGGGATGGCGGAGCGGACGCTGACGGTGAGCTCCGCGGGCAAGACGTTCTCGGTGACCGGGTGGAAGATCGGCTGGGCGACCGGGCCCGCCGAGCTGGTGGCGAAGGTCCTCAGGGTCAAGCAGTGGTTCTCGTTCGCGTCGGGGACGCCGCTGCAGCACGCCGTCGCGGTGGGGCTCGAGCTGCCCGACGAGCGCTAGCCCGAGCTCGCGCAGCCCGCCGGTGAGCAGGTCGCGCTTGCGGGCGAGGTCGACCCCTCCGGGGTGCGGACGCAGGTCCGCTTCGCGTGCTGCAAGCGCGAGGAGGTGCTCCACGACGCCCTGCTGCGCCTCCGCAAGCTCTGACCTCTCGACCGTCCAGAGATATGCTCATCCCCGTGGCGGGATCTGTGGTCGTCGTCGGCGGCGGTCCGGGCGGAGTGCTGCTTACCTACCTGCTGGCCCGCGCGGGCGTCGAGGTGACCCTGCTGGAGGCGCGCGGGGACTTCGCGCGGCGCTTCCGCGGTGACACCCTCGCGCCCGGGGTGCTCGAGTACCTCGACACCCTCGGGCTCGCCGAGGACCTGCTGTCCGACATCCCGCACACCCGCTCCGACGCCTTCCGCTGGCACACCCCCGAGCGCGTGTACACCCTCGTCGACTACCGGGGCGCGAGCCGACGCTTCCCCTACTGCGCGCTGATCCCGCAGGCGGAGTTCCTTCCCTGGCTCGCCCGGCGGGCCGTCGAGCTCGGAGCGCGGGTCGAGATGGGCGCCCGGTTCAGCGATCTCCGGTCCGACGCCGACGGGCGCCGCGCCGGCGTCGACTACACCGTCGGGGTGGGGACGCGCACCCGGGACGCCACCCTCGTCGTCGGCGCCGACGGGCGGTCGTCGAAGGTCCGCGCGGCCGCCGGGATCGCCGCCACCGAGCTCGGCGCGAGCCTGGACCTGCTGTGGTTCGCGCTCGACCGCGACCCGGCCGACCCGTCGTTCTCCGGGCTCGACCTGTTCTCCCGCCCCGGGGGGACGCTCGCGCCGCTCGACCAGGGCGGGCAGTGGCAGCTCGGGTGGTCGGTCGCGGCGGGGACGTTTCGACGCGGTGCGCGACGCCGGCGTCGGTCCTCTCGTCGACGCCGTCGACGCGCAGCTGCCGTGGCTCACGCCGCGGCTGCGGGCCGCGCTGACCCAGGTGAACCAGCTGACCCTGCTGCCGGTCCGGATCACGACCGTCGAGGCCTGGTCGCGGCCGGGACTGCTGCTGCTCGGCGACGCCGCGCACGTCATGAGCCCGGTCGGGGGCAACGGCATCAACCTGGCGCTGGCCGACGCCGCCGAGGCGGCCAACCTGCTCGTCGGACCGCTGCTCGACGGCGCCCGCCCGGAGGACGTGGACGCCGCCGCGGCCCGCCTGGAGCCGCGGCGACGCCCCGCCGTCGAGCGGGAACAGCGCCGTCAGGTCCGCACCGAGCGAGCCGCCGCCCGGCGCAACCGCGGAGACGACCCGCGCCCGCCCGCCGTCCTGCGCGTCCTCGCCGCCGTCCCGGGGCTCCCGCGCCTGCTCGGCGCCCGATCCGGGGTGCGGGTGCCCGCCCCGGTGCCCGCGATCGGGGCCGGCTAACGGCGTCGGCGCCAGGAGGACAGCAGCACCAGGGCGCCGACGGCGACGGCGGTCGCCGCCAGGATCCAGCGCGGGTCGACGGCGGTGACCGCGTCGCGACCGAGGAGCGGGAGCCCGGCGACGGCGAGGGCGACCAGCCCGGCGACGAGGGCGACCGGGTCGGGGCGGCGGCGCGCGGGTGCCCCGACCGGGTCGAGGGCCCCGGCGTCGGGGTGGACGGTGTACGGGACGGCGGGAGTGGGGTCGGGACGGTCCGACGACGGCTCAGCCACGGTGCACCTCCACGTCACCCGCGCCGGAGGAGACGGTCAGGTCGATCACCGGTCCCGGCGGCCCACCGGGTGGGGCCACGCCGGGGTCGACGAGCCCGGCGACGTCACCGGAGCGTCCCAGGCAGTCGACGGTCCCCACCCCCGAGCGACAGGTCAGCCGGACTCCGGCGTCGCGGGGGAGGAGGACGCTGACGTCCCCGGCCCCGCTGGCCACGGTCGTCGTCACGGGGGGCGCCCCAGCGGTGAGGGCGCGCAGGTCGAGGTCGACGTCGCCGAGGCCGCTGCGGTAGTCCCGTGCGACGAGCGCCGCGGCGGCCGGCGCGGCCCGGACGTCTCGGACGCCGTCGGGCGGGCCGCCCGGGCCGTCGCTCGCGGAGGGCGGGAGGCCGCCCCCGGCGGACAGCACGGTCAGCACCACGAGCGGTACCCCGGCCACCACGAGGCCACGCCCGCGGTGGCGGAAGGCGCCGACGACCAGCCCGAGGCCGACGACGGCGAGAGCGGACGCCAGCACCGCGGTCACCGACACGCCGGCGACCCCGAGGAGGCCGAGCACGCCCAGCGCGCCCGCGACGAGCAGGGCGATGGCGAGGGTGACCGGGGTGTGACGCGAGCGCGGCGGTGCGGGCTTCGGCGCCGGGGTCGGCAGGTCCCACGCGAACGGCGCCGCTCCGAGGGGATCCCACGCGGGCGGCTGCGACGCCGCCGGGGCCGCATCCGAGGGGGCCGCATCCGAGGGGGCCGCATCCGAGGGGGCCGCGTCCGAGGATGCGGGCGCGGCCGACGCGCGGCTCGAGGTGTGCAGGGCATACAGCAGCACCGCGGCGAGGGCGAGGCCGACCAGCGACTGGAACCGTCCGCCGGCCGGACTCACGGTGACCAGGCCCACGATCGCGGTGAGGACGAGCACCGGGATCGGTGGGCCGCCGCGGCGCCGGTCCCGCCGGGGCCGGTCGGTGGGGTCGGCCGGCAGGGCGATCCAGCCCGCCAGGTAGAGCAGTACGCCGCCCCCGGTGAGGGCGAGCACGACGAACGCGACCCGCACCAGCGTGGGGTCGATGCGGTAGCGGCGGGCCACGGCGCCCGCCACCCCGGCGACCTTGCGGTCCGCATCGCGTCGCAGCGGCCGCGTCTCCCACATCTCCCGGACCGTGCCGACGACGTCCCTCGTCCCGGCGACCGTGGTTCCCATGGCGGCATCCTTCCGTTCGCTGTGTCCCGACTCCAGACGAGCCTGCGGCCGCAGCGGGGTGGTGCGCGTCGGTGAACGCCCGTGCCGGACCCCGGTGTTTCCCGGGGTACCCCCGGGTGGAACCCCGAGGTCGGACGCCCCCTCCCGTGTGACCATGGCCTGGTGACCCCGCCGAGCCGGCCGACGCCCGCACCCGCCCGGGTGCAGCGGCGCCGCACGGGCACGGTCGTCGCGGGCGTCGCCGGCGGGGTGGCCGACCACCTCGAGGTTCCCCTCGTGCGGGTGCGCGTCGCGTTCGCCCTGCTCGCGGCGCTGGGAGGAGCCGGGTTCCTCGCCTACGGCGCGCTGTGGGTGCTCTGCCCCCCGGAACCGCCGGGGCACCCGCGCGTCGTCGACCCGCGGGAGCACCGGCAGGGCATCGGGCTCGCGGCCCTCGGCGTCGGGCTCGCGCTCGTGTTCTCCGCGATCGGCGGGCAGACCGTCGGATGGGTCGTCGGCCCGCTCGGTCTCGCGCTGCTCGGGGTGGCCGTCGTGTGGCGCGCGGCCGACCGCGGGTCGACCACCACGGCGGAGGTGTCGCGGGACCCCGCGCGGTCCCGCTCCCGGCTGCGGGACCGCCGGTTCGGCGGTTCGGGCGGCGTCCTGCCCGTCATCGCGGGCACGGTCCTCGTCGCCGGCGGGATCGCGGCGTTCCTGCTGGGGCGCCTCGACCTGGGCCAGGTCCAGTTCGGGTTGCTCGCCGCCGCGGCCACGCTCATCGGCGTCGTCCTGGTCACCGTGCCGTGGTGGATGCGGCTGGTCCGCGAGCTCGGGACCGAGCGGCGCGCACGTATCCGGGGTCAGGAGCGCGCCGACATCGCCGCGCACCTGCACGACTCGGTGCTGCAGACCCTCGCCCTCATCCAGCGCCATACCGACGACCCCGACCCCGGCACCGTCCGGGAGGTGCGCCGGCTCGCGCGTCGCCAGGAGCGGGAACTGCGGGCCTGGCTCTACGCGGGAGGGACCGGCGGGGACGGCGACAGCGCGAGGACCAGCGCCCGCGGCGCGACCGGCTTCGGCGGCGCGCTCCGGGCGGCCGCGGCCGGGGTGGAGGACACCCACGCGGTGCACGTGGCTCCGGTGCTCGTCGGGGACTCCGACGCGGCCGAGCTCGACGACGCGCTCTGTGCGCTCGTCGCCGCGGCGCGGGAGGCGATGGTGAACGCGGCCAAGCACGCCGGGGTCGACGACATCAGCCTCTACGCCGAGGTGGAGGACGACGAGGTGTCGGTGTACGTCCGCGACCGGGGATGCGGCTTCGACCCCGGTGCGGTCGCCGCCGATCGGCACGGCCTCGCCGATTCCGTCCGCGCCCGTACCGAGCGCCATGGGGGGTCGGTCCGGGTGCGCACCGCGCCCGGGGAGGGCACCGAGGTGGCGCTGCGGATGCCCCGCGCCCCATTACGGTTGCCCGCCCCGAACCCGTCCCCACCGCCTGCCCCGAGCCCGAGGCGCCAGGAGGCGTGATGATCGACGCTCCCGCACGCGTGTTCCTCGTCGACGACCACGCTCTGTTCCGCCGTGGGGTGCGGGCCGAGCTGGAGGGCGCCGGCCCCGTCGGCGTCACCGTGGTGGGCGAGGCGGGCTCGGTGGCCGAGGCGGTCGCCGGGATCGGGCACCTGCGTCCCGACGTCGTCCTGCTCGACGTCCACATGCCCGACGGTGGCGGCGCGGCGATCCTCGCCCGCACCCGCACCAACCACCCCGACGTCGTGTTCCTGGCGCTCTCGGTCTCCGACGCCGCCGAGGACGTCATCTCGGTGATCCGGGCTGGTGCCCGCGGCTACGTCACCAAGACGATCTCCGGGCGCGACCTGGCCGACGCCGTGCTGCGGGTCCGGGCCGGGGACCCGGTGTTCTCGCCGCGACTCGCCGGGTTCGTGCTCGACGCCTTCGCCGACCGGCCGGGCGCCGCCCCCGTCGTCGATCCCGAGATCGACCAGCTCACGCGACGCGAGCGCGACGTGCTGCGGCTGCTCGCCCGCGGCTACGCCTACAAGGAGATCGCCGCCGAGCTGTTCATCTCGGTGAAGACGGTGGAGACGCACGCGTCGAGCGTGCTGCGCAAGACCCAGGCGTCGAACCGCCACCAGCTCTCCCGCTGGGCCAGCGACCGACGCCTGGTCTGACCGGCTCCGGGTGGCCGCGGTCAGGAGCCGGCGGGGACCAGGCGGTCGGAGTCGAGGAGCCAGGAGCCGTCGGCGCCGCGCACCATCCCCAGTTGGTGGATCTCGGTGCTCGTTCCGCCCGAGCGTGGGGAGAATACGACGGTGGCGCGCACTGTGTTCTCGTCGACCGCCTCGGCCTCCGTGACGCGGGTCGACGACATCGTCGACCAGAACCGTTGGTAGGCCGGGAAGCCGCCGCTCCCCGCCTGCAGTCCCGGCCCGAGGCGGGCCCAGCCGGCCCCGCTGTTGTCCGTCACCACGGCGTAGTAGCTGCGGACGGCGTCGACCATCGCGGCGCGGCCGTCCACGGACGCGCTCGTCGGTCCGGCCGGCGGGGCTCCCACGGCCGCCCCGGTCGGGGCGTTCGTGACGGCGCTCGTGGACGGTCGGCCGAGGACGACGGCGCCGACCACCGCGCCAGCGACGAGCGCCGCGACGAGGACGCCGACCGCCACCCATCGCCGCGGCATCGACGACGGTCGCCGGGCCGGCGGGACGCCGTCGGGTCCACGGCCCGACCGCCGCGGTCCCCGAGGGTCGGTGGCCGGCGGTCCGCCGTTGCGGTCGGTGGCGGTTCCCTTCGCCAGGACCGGCGGTACTGCCGGCGCCGCCGCTGCCCCGCCCGCGCCGGTGCGGGGGCCGGCCTCGTCCGCCCAGGGTTCGGTGGGCCCCGGGAACCCGCGCCGCGTCGCGTTCGGGCTGATGCGATCGCCCCGGTCGCCCGTGGGGGCCATGGGGCGCAGGGCGTGCTCGCCGGTGGCGGTGCCGAACCCGAAACCGAGGCCCCCGCGGTCCTCGTCGTCGCGGGTCGCGCTGCCGCGTCCGTCCCCCCGCCCGTTCCCGCGTCCTCCGCGGGCGTCCGCCGTCGAACCCTTCGCGATCCGGCCCAGCTGCTGCCGCGCCTCGTCCGCCGTGGGGCGCTCGCCCGGTTCGGCCCGCAGCAGGCGCATGAGCATCGCCGTCAGCGGACCCGCCTGGAGTGGGGGATTCACCGCGCCGGCCGCGACGGCGTGGAGCAGCGCCAGCGCGTTGTCGTCGGCCCCGAAGGGCGGGACGCCCTCCACGGCCGCGTACAGGGTGGCGCCCAGGGAGAAGACGTCGGACGCCGGCGTCGAGTTGTCTCCCCGCGCGACCTCGGGGGCCAGGTAGGCGGGGGTGCCCGCGAGCATGCCGGTGCGGGTGAGGGTGAGGTCCCCGCTCGCCCGGGAGATCCCGAAGTCGGTGATCTTGACGGTGCCGTCGGCCCCGATGAGGACGTTGCCGGGCTTGACGTCGCGGTGAACGATCCCCGCCTGGTGGGCGGCGTCGAGGGCGTCGGCGACCTGGCGCCCGATGCGCGCGACCAGCCGCGGGTCGAGGGGCCCCTGCTGGGCGAGGACGGCGGCCAGGCTCCGGGAGGGGAGGTACTCCATGACCAGCCACGGCTCGTCACCGTCGATGGAGGCGTCGAACACCGAGATGGCGTGCGGGTGCTGGAGGCGGGCGGCGATCCGACCCTCGCGCAGCGTCCGCTGACGGACCTCGTCGGCCTCGAGGTCGTCGAGTCCGCCGTGCAGGAAGACCTGCTTGACCGCGACGGGTCGGCCGAGGCGCTCGTCGGTGCCGCGCCAGACGACGCCCATCGCCCCCGACCCGATGCGCTCCTCGAGGCGGTAGCGCCCGGCGACGACTCGGGGACCGCTCACCGGTCTCCCTCCGTCCGGGCCTCCGGGCCTCCGGGCCGACGACCCGCGGACCTCCGCCCCGCCACAATGTAGTGGGCGCCCGCGGCGCGCGGTCAGGGCCGGGGCGCCCGGCGCCACCCACCTGCCGCGAGGCCGGTCATCCCCCCGAGGACTCCCCGCCGGAGCTCGTCGTGGTGGGCGGGGGGGGAGGAGGACGGAGAGCTCGAGGGCGGGATGCTGCTCGAGGGCGGAGAGCTCGAGGGCGGGGTGCTGCTCGACGGGGGGGTGCTGCTCGACGGGGGGTTGCTGCGGGCGGGCTGGGTGCCCTCCTCTGGGGTCGTCGTCGTCGTCGTCGTCGTCGTCGGTGGTGGCGTGGCAGTGGGCGTGGACGAGCGGCTCGACGGGGCCGCACCGGAGGGCGTCGGGACGACGGGCGCCGGCGCCCCCGCGGACCCCACGGCCGACCCGCCCGCCGCCGCCGCCCCATTCCGGCCGGCACCCTCCGACCGATCCGGGGGGAGCAGGCCGAGGGACGCCGTCGAGGTCTGCGCGGGGGCCGCGGCCGGTCCCACGAGCGGGGCAGGGGCGAGGGGGCCGCTCTTCGGCGTGGTCCCAAGCGTCTCCTCGGTCGGCCCCACCGGAGCGGTCGGTCCGTCGCCGACGGGCAGAGAGACGGTCCCGACGACGCCCGCGGCCGCTCCCGCGACGAGAACGACGGCCGTGGTGGCGCCGAAGGCGGAGGACCGGACGTGGCGGAAGACGTTGACGCGGCGCCGGGCGCTGCGGCCGGGCGTGGGCGCGCCCGGCGCCGCGAGGGGGAGCGGACCGGAGTGACGGCGGACGAGCTCGTCGACGGGGATGCCGCCGGTATGTCGGCCCGTCCCGATCTCGCCCGAGGAGGGGGTCACCGGGAGCGGTCGGACCGTCTGTCGAGGGGCTCGGGGGGCACGAGAGGCTCGGGGGGCGGGGATCGCGGGCATCTCGGCGGTCGCCCAACTGTCGGTGTGCAGACGGTGGCGGGCCGTGGCGTCCGGACCGTCGGCGGGGTCCCCGCCATCGACCCCGAACGTGTCGTCCCTGCTCGCGCCCCGCACCGCACCTCCCACGTCTCGCCCCGCGTTCGCCCGTGTCGCCTACCCCGTAGCCGTTCTCCCCGTCCCTGCCTCACTGCCTACCGACGAGCGGCCCTCGGAGGCAGCGTCCATCGGGGCCCCCGGGCCCACCGATGGGTGAACGGCGCCGGGCGGAGTCAACCCACAGGGCAACACACCCGTTCGGCGGAGAGCTGAGGCGTCAGCGCGTCACGGTACCGCAGAGTACCGTTCGCCGCCGGAGATCGACCGTTCGGCGCGGTCAGTAGCCGCGGGGCGGGTTCGCCAGCCGCCGGCGCGCGGCCTGGAGCTGCGCGGCGGACACGAGTCCGATGCCGCCGCCCGCGAGCAGCGCCAGGAGGTCCACGGGCACGGCGGCGGCCGAGGTCAGCAGCAGGGCGACGAGCGCGCCGAGCACCAGGCCGCCCGCGGCCGGGAGACGCTTCTTCTCGCCACGCCCATAGTCCGCGGTCCCGGGGCGGCGTGCGGCCACCGAGGAGATCATCCCGAGGTAGCCCGCGTAACCGAGGGCCGCGAGGAGACCGAGTACCGCCACGATCGTGGCGATCAGGTCCACGACGGTGTCCATGCCTCCAGCCTGCCACGGGAGGGAGGCGCCAACCGCACTGTCAGCCCGGTCGACCTCCCAACCGGCCGCGGCCGAGGCGGAGCAGCATCATCGCGAGCTCGCGGCCCTCGGGACCGAGTTCGCGGAAGCGCGCCAGGACCGCCATCTCGCGGTTGTAGACGATGCGGGGACCGCCGGCCGCCATCCGGGCCATGCCGATCCGCTGGGAGATCTCCGACCGGCGCCGGACGAGCCGGAGCAGGTCGGCGTCGATGGCGTCGATCTCGACGCGCAGGTCGGGTATCTCCTCGGGCGACGCCGGGGTCAGCGCCGCGTCGGACGGCTCGACGGGTGTCTCGGAAGGAGGTGTCTCCACGGGGGTCTGAGGGTCGGTCACGACGGTTCCTCCAACGGATGGGCCCGGGGGGGGGTCACGGAGCCCGGAGGCCACCGCACGGTGCGCGGTCCCCGGGTCCGTGGACTCCGGGGCGGCGTGGTCGGTGGTCGAGCGGGTGCGCTCAGTCGGCCACGGGCACCGGGGTCCGGTACCCGTAGCGAAAGTCGACCGCGTGTCGCACGAGGTCGACGATAGCGGCCCCGCGCGGGAGTCGCCACGACGTGGTCGTCGCGATCGCGCGGATGCGTCGGGGGTCCCCGGTAACGTGGCCAGACGATGAGCACCGCGTCCGACTCGGTCACCCCCGCCACTCCGGCGACCTCGCCGTCTCCGCCGGCGCCCGGCGCCCGGCCGGCGGCGTCGGCGCTCTCGGCGCGGCTCGCCGGGGCGGCGGCGGACACCGCGGTGCGTCGCACCGGGCCCCGCGCTCCGGACCGGCGGCCCGCGCCGGAGGCCGACCCGCTGCTGGAGGGGCTGAACCCCCAGCAGCGCGAGGCCGTGCTGCACCGGGGCACGCCGCTGCTCATCGTTGCGGGCGCCGGGTCGGGCAAGACGCGGGTCCTCGCCCACCGCATCGCCCACCAGCTCGCCGCCCACGGCGCGCACCCGGGCCAGATCCTCGCGATCACGTTCACCAACAAGGCCGCCGCGGAGATGCGCGAGCGGGTGGTCGAGTTGGTGGGCCGCCGGGCCCAGGCGATGTGGGTGTCGACCTTCCACTCCATGTGCGTGCGGATCCTGCGCCGCGAGTACCGCCATCTCGACCTGTCGAGCACGTTCTCCATCTACGACGCCGACGACTCCCGCCGCCTCGTCGCGACGGTCGCCCGCGGGCTCGACCTCGACCCCAAGCGCTTCCCACCACGGGGGCTGCTCGGACAGATCTCGGCGTGGAAGAACGAGCTGGTCGACCCGCTGGACGCCGCGGACGCCGCCGCGACCGACATGGAGCGCCGCTGCGCCGAGGTCTACGCCTCCTATCAGCAGCGGCTGCAGCAGTCGAACTCCCTCGACTTCGACGACCTCATCGGCCGCACGGTGGATCTGCTCACCCGCTTCCCGGACGTCGCCGAGCACTACCGGCGCCGCTTCCGCCACGTGCTGGTCGACGAGTACCAGGACACCAACCACGCCCAGTACTCGCTGGTGCGCGCGCTGTCCTCCGGATCGGTCGATGGGTCGGTCCCGCCGGCGGAGCTGTGCGTGGTGGGCGACGCCGACCAGTCGATCTACGCTTTCCGCGGCGCGACGATCCGCAACATCGTGGAGTTCGAGCGGGACTACCCCGACGCCCGCACCATCCTGCTCGAGCAGAACTACCGTTCGACACAGATGATCCTCTCCGCGGCCAACGCGGTGATCGCCCGCAACCCGGAGCGTCGCGCCAAGCGACTCTGGACCGACGCCGGCGACGGGGACCTCGTCACCGGATACGTCGCCGACAACGAGCACGACGAGGCCGCGTTCGTCGCCGCGGAGATCGACCGACTGGTCGACGAGGGCGAGGTCCGCTTCGGCGAGGTCGCGGTGTTCTACCGGACCAACGCGCAGTCCCGTGTCTTCGAGGACGTGTTCGTCCGGCTCGGCATGCCGTACAAGATCGTCGGCGGCGTCCGCTTCTACGAGCGCCGGGAGGTCCGCGACGCCCTCGCCTACCTCAAGCTGCTGTCGAACCCCGAGGACACGGTGTCGCTGCGCCGCATCGTCAACGTGCCCAAGCGCGGTATCGGTGACCGCACCGAGTCCATCGTCGCCGAGAACGCCGAGCGTGAGCGGGTTACCTTCGCCGCCGCCCTGCGTCGTGCCGCCGCCGGCGAGGTCCACGGGCTGGCCACCCGCTCGCAGCGCAACATCGCTGACTTCGTCGAGATGCTCGACGGGCTGGCCGGGACCCTCGCGGAGGGCGCCGACGTCGCCGACGTCCTCGAGGCGGTGTTGGAGCGCACCGGCTACCGCGGAGAGCTCGAGCATTCCGAGGACCCGCAGGACCAGTCGCGCCTGGAGAACCTCACCGAGCTGGTGAGCGTAGCGCGGGAGTTCGTCGGCGACGCCCGCGCGTCGGGCGAGGACACCGCCGATGCGGCCACCGATGCCGTCGACGGGCCCGCGCCCGGGTCGCTGGAGGCGTTCCTCGAGCGGGTGTCGCTGGTGGCCGACGCCGACTCGATCCCCGACGGAGGCGACGGCGTCGTCACGCTCATGACCCTGCACACGGCGAAGGGGTTGGAGTTCCCGGTCGTCTTCGCCACCGGGTGGGAGGACGGCGTGTTCCCGCACAGCCGCGCGCTGGCCGACCCGGCCGAGCTCTCCGAGGAGCGCCGCCTCGCCTACGTCGGCATCACGCGCGCCCGGACCCGGCTCTACCTCTCCCGCGCGCTGATGCGCTCCATGTTCGGTCAGCCCCAGGCCAACCCGCCGTCGCGGTTCCTCGACGAGGTGCCCGACGAGGTGGTCGACTGGCGGCGGCTCGCCCCGGAGCGCTCGGCCCCCGTGGGCAGCAGCCGCTTCGGGGGCCAGCGGTGGGCCGGTGGGGAGGAGTCCGGGGGCAGTGGATTCGGGTCCACCGGCTCCGGGCGGTCCCGGCGTCCCGCACCCTCGGCGACCCCGGGGTGGAAGGACACCCCGTCGATCACCCTCGAGGTGGGCGACCGCGTGAGCCACGACAAGTACGGGCTGGGGACGGTCGCGGTGGTCGATGGGGTCGGGGCGCGCGCCACGGCGACCATCGACTTCGGCTCCGGAGGCACGGTCCGGCTCATGCTCATCGGCGGCGTCCCGCTGCAGAAGCTGTAGCCCGCGGCGGGCCGGGCCACCCGCCCCACGACCTCAGTCGGAGGCGGCCGAGCCGCCGCCACCCAGCGCGATGCCGCGCTCGGCGAGCCACGGCAGCGGGTTGATCTTCTTGCCCGCCGGGGTCCAGACCTCGAAGTGGAGGTGGGGGCCGGTCGACTGGCCGCGGTTGCCGATCTCCGCGATCTCCTCGCCCGCCGTGACCTTCTGGCCGGCCTCGACGAAGAAACGGTTGACGTGGCCGTACACGTTGATCGTGCCGTCGTCGAGGCGTACGCGTACCCACTGCCCGAACCCGCTCGCCGGTCCGGCCTCGACGACGGTGCCGTCCCCGACCGAGACGATCGGGGTCCCGATCCGGTTGGCGATGTCGATGCCGTTGTGCGAGGTGCCCCATCGAGCGCCGAAGCCGGAGGTGAAGCGCCCCTCGGCGGGCGTGACGAAGGCGGGCGCCCGGGCGGCGAGCTCGCGGGCCGCCGCAGCGTCGGCGAGCCGGCGCGACTTCGACAGCGAGCCCAACTCGTCCCCGCCCCCGTCCTCGGCGCTCGCGGCGCGGACCGGGCTCACGGGCAGGACGTCGGTCGTGGCCGCGGCGCCCGGCGTCGCGCCGCGGGCGGGTGCGGAGGTCGGCACGGAGGTGGGGGTCGAGGCGGCCGAGGTGGTCGAGGCCGACCCCGAGCCGTCGGCGTCGGCGGTCGACCCGGTGGCGGCCCGCAGCGCGAGCGCACCGGTGACCGTCCCGGTCGACGGCTCGTCGATGGCGCCGACGGCGAGGTTGTGGCCCGCGGTGGCCAGCGCCCCCGCGGCGACGGCGGCGACGGCGAGGCGTCCCCGCAGGAGACCGCCGGTCGCCGGGGTGCTTCCGCGCCGGGAAGCCGGAGCGGGGGCGGGACCGCCGGTGCGGGCACGGCCTCTGCCGCCCGCGGCCAGCCGAGTCGACCCGCCCCCGCCCGGGACGAACGCCGAGGTCTGCGCGCCATGGCCCGGTCGGGGTGCGGGGGCCGCCGGGGGAGCGGACGGTGCGGGGGGCCAGCTACGCGCGGAGCCTCCTGCCGGCCCGCCGAGCCCGGCGCCGGCCAGGGCGGGAGTTCCGAAGGTCGGGACCGGGATCTCGAACGAGAACCGGTTGAGCAGCGGCGTGGTGCGCTGGCCGGGGGAGCTGTGGCGCGCCAAGACCGTCCTTCCGATGACCGGCGGCGTCGAGCCCGGTCGCGGACGGCGTCGCATGGGGGAGCGAGGGTCGGATCGTCGGGGTCGATCCGTGAGCCGTTCGTGACCGGGCCGTGATGTCGGGCCCGAAGGTGTCACGCAGGTCGAGCCGGAGCAAACCATCCGCGCAAGACACCGAGCGCGGCACGCCGTGTGTGCGGTCGCGCGCGCCGAGCGGTCGTCAACCGGGCCGCGAGCGGTGGGAGCCTCAGCCGGCCAGCCCGGGGCCACCCTGTCGCCGAGGAGGTCGGCGTCCCGCGCGGGCTCTGGCGTTGCTCGCCGGGGCGGCCGGACTGCTCGTGGTGCCGGCGGATGTGTCGGGCATCGCGCCGACCACGGGGTCGGCGTCCACCCCGCGTGGATAGGGTCGCTGCAGTCGCGGCCCGAGGGGACACCGGACGAGAGCGACGAGTGCTGCCGGTCGCCGATGGAGGAGTGCACGAGTGGATCTGTACGAATACCAGGCGAAGGACCTCTTCGCCGCCCACGGGGTGCCGACGCTGCCGGGACGCACCGTCGACACGGCGTCCGATGCGGAAGCCGCGGCCCGCGAGATCGGCGGCGCGGTCGTGGTCAAGGCCCAGGTCAAGGTGGGCGGTCGCGGCAAGGCCGGTGGCGTGAAGCTCGCCGAGTCCCCCGCGGAGGCCAAGGAGAAGGCCGAGGCGATCCTGGGCCTCGACATCAAGGGCCACACGGTGCACCGCGTCCTCGTCACCGCGGCGAGCGATATCGCCGAGGAGTACTACTTCTCGTTCCTGCTCGACCGCTCGCACCGCACCTTCCTGGCCATGGCCTCGGCCGAGGGCGGCATGGAGATCGAGGAGCTGGCCGTCGAGCGCCCCGAGGCCCTGGCCCGGGTGCCGATCGACGCGATCGCCGGTGTCGACAAGACGAAGGCCGACGCCATCGTGGCGCAGGCCGAGCTGCCCGCCGAGGTCGCCGAGGAGGTCGCGCAGGCCATCGTCGCGCTGTGGGAGACCTTCGTCGCCGAGGACGCGACCCTCGTCGAGGTCAACCCGCTGGTGCGCGACCCGCAGGACAAGATCCTCGCCCTCGACGGCAAGGTCACCCTCGACGAGAACGCCGGGTTCCGGCACGCCGACCACGCCCAGCTCGTCGACGAGCAGACCGAGAACCCGCTCGAGGCCAAGGCGAAGGCCAAGGGCCTGAACTACGTCAAGCTCGACGACGGCCAGGTCGGGATCATCGGCAACGGTGCCGGGCTGGTCATGTCGACCCTCGACGTCCTCGCCTACGCCGGCGAGGCGCACGGCGGCATGAGGCCCGCCAACTTCCTCGACATCGGCGGCGGGGCCTCGGCCGAAGTGATGGCCGCGGGGCTCGACGTGATCCTCGGCGACGACGACGTGCGCAGCGTCTTCGTCAACGTCTTCGGCGGTATCACCGCGTGCGACGCGGTGGCCAACGGGATCGTCGAGGCCCTGTCGATGCTGGGCGGCAGCGCCGCCAAGCCGCTCGTGGTCCGCCTGGACGGCAACAACGTCACCGAGGGTCGGCGGATCCTCCAGGAGGCGAATCACCCCCTGGTGACCGTGGTGGACACCATGGACGACGCGGCCGCGAAGGCCGCCGAGCTTGCCGCCGCCGGAGGCGGCACTCCGACTCGAGTGGGCGGCGCCTAAGAATGTCGATCTTCCTGAACGAGAACAGCAAGGTCATCGTCCAGGGGCTCACCGGCTCCGAGGGCATGAAGCACGCCCGCAAGATGCTGGCCTCCGGCACCAAGATCGTCGGGGGGGTCAACGCGCGCAAGGCGGGCACCTCCGTCGACGTCGACGGCACCTCGGTGAGCGTGTACGGCGGCGTCGAGGAGGCCATGAAGGAGACCGGGGCGGACGTCTCGGTGCTCTTCGTGCCGCCGCGCTTCGCCAAGGACGCCGCGGTCGAGGCCATCGACGCCGGGCTCGGCCTCGCGGTCATCATCACCGAGGGCATCCCCGTGCACGACTCGGCGTGGTTCTGGGCCCACGCCTGCGCCAACGGCAACCGCACTCGCATCATCGGTCCGAACTGCCCCGGCGTCATCAGCCCCGGCAGGTCCAACGCCGGCATCATCCCCGCCGACATCTCCGGGGCCGGGAAGATGGGTCTGGTGTCCAAGTCCGGCACCCTCACCTATCAGATGATGTTCGAGCTGCGGGACATCGGCTTCTCCACCGCGATCGGCATCGGCGGTGATCCCGTCATCGGGACGACGCACATCGACGCACTGGAGGCGTTCGAGGCCGACCCCGACACCGAGGTCATCGTGATGATCGGCGAGATCGGCGGCGACGCCGAGGAGCGCGCGGCCGACTACGTGAAGGGCGACGTGACGAAGCCGGTCGTGGGCTACGTCGCCGGGTTCACCGCCCCCGAGGGCAAGACGATGGGCCACGCCGGTGCCATCGTCTCCGGATCCGCCGGCACCGCCCAGGCCAAGAAGGAGGCCCTCGAGGCGGCTGGCGTCCGGGTCGGCAAGACACCCACCGAGACCGCGGACCTGGCACGGGGCATCATCACGTCCGGGAGCTGACGCCCCACCGTCGCCGTCCCGGGAGGACACGCATGAGCGCAGGCCCGCCGACCTCCGGACCGTCGGGTCCGCGCCCATCGGGTCCGTACGGCCCAGCGAGCGGAGCCCCGTCCGCGGGTGGTCCGTCGCCCTACGAGCAGCCGTACGGGCAGGGCGAGTACGGCCAGGAGCAGTACGCGCAGTCCCCGTACGGCCCGTCCCCCTACGGCCCCTCCCCCTACGGCCAGCAGCCATCCGGTCCGGGCCAGTACGGGCAGGGCGGGTCACCGTGGTCGGGTGGCGTCCCCGTCCCCGCGGGCTCCGCCTCGTTCCCCGCGGCATCGTCCGCGCCGCCGCCGTCCTCCCCGACGGGTGCACCGGCGCTCGGGGGGTCGACGAGGTCGGGTGCGCCGTCGGCTCCCCGGTCGGACGGCGGAGGCACCCTCGGGCTCGGGGGTGCGCTCGCCGCCGCGGCCCTCGCCGTGGTGGCCTACGTCCTGAGTCTCTTCGCGGTCGACGGGGCGACCTTCCCGCTCGCGCTGGTGCTCGGCGGCGGCCTGGCCGCCGGGGCCGCGGTGCTGCCCCGGGCGCCGCGGATGCTCCTGCCCGCCGCCGTGCTCGCGACCACCGGTGCGCTCCTCGGCCTCACGAACCTCGCCCGCGTCGACGCCGTCGGCGTCGGCGTCGCCGTGCTCGGGATCCTCACCGCCGCGGCGACCGCGGTCGCCGTTCTCGCCGACGTCGGCGTCATCGCCACGGGTGGAGCCGCCCCACGGGACACCGGCCGAGGAGCGCACGCGGGCGTCGGACCGGTCGCGTCGTGGACGCCGGGTCCGCAGAGCGGCTACGGACAGGGCCAGGGGTACGGGCAGGGCGCCTACGGACAGGGCCAGGGGTACGGGCAGGGCGCCTACGGCCCGGCTCAGGGCGCGTACGGGCATGAACAGCAGGGCGAGCACGGCAGTGCGGCCGCGACGGCGTCCGTGCCCCGGGTCGGTTCGGGGGCCGGCGGGTCCTCGGGTGGCGCCTCGGTGCCGTTCTCCTACGGCCCGCCGTCGACGCCCGCGGCAGGTGGGCGCGAGCAGGACGCGACCACGCAGACCGTCGGCACGGGCTCCGCGGCGTCCGGCGCGACGCCGTCGGCCTCCCCCGGCACGAGCGGTACGGCCGGCGACACCCGTGCCGAGCCTACGATCGCCACGTCGCTCGGCGCGTCCTCGGCGTCCTCCGCCACCACATCCGAGCCCCCGTCGGCCCCGTCCCCGGGCGCATCCTCGCCGGAGGTCACCGAGCCCGCCGTCGGCGGTGTGCCCACCGGACCCGCCGCGAGCAGCTCCTCGACACCGCCCGGGGGCGCCGGGCCGGGATCGTCGCCCGGCTCGTCGTCCGGTCCGGCCTCGCCCGGCTCGACGGCCGGCTCCTCGCCGACCCCGAGCGCCCCGGACTCGAGCGAGCCCACGACCCCGGCCTACGGCACCCCGCCGGCGGGAGGCGGTGCGGCGTCGTACTCGTCGGCCCCGTCCGCGTTCCCCTCGGCTTCCGGTCCGGGCCGGGGCCCGGGTGGGTCCGGGTCGCCGTCGGGGTGGGGCGTTCCCCCGGCGGATCGGGGCGAGGCCACCTCCGGGAACGGGGGCGGCGTCCACGAGGCCCCTCGGACGCAGGAGTCGAGCCGCACCCCGGAGGCGGGAGCCTCCGAGACGGGTGGTGCCCATGAGTCGGGCACCGATCCCGCGCGTCCTCCCTACCGCGCGCCGGGACGCGACGCCGACCCGTACGGCACCCCGAACCCCCAGGACGAGTGGGGCACACCCCGCTGACCCAGCCCGGGTGATCGCGCCCCCGCCGCCCGCCGTCCTGCAGCGGAGCGGCGTGGCGGAGCGGCGGGACCGGAGGGGGATGGAAGGGTCGGCGCGCGTGAGCGCTCCTGCCCGCCCCCGCCGCCCGGCGGCCACGCCGGCTGCGCCCGCGCCCGCCTCGCGGGTGGGCGCGTTCGTCTCCGTCGCGCTCGTGCCCGTGGTGGTCTCCTACGCGGCCATGGTGCTGGTGACCGCCGTCGTCACCGGGGTCGCCGCGGGCACGACGCCGGGAGGCGAGCCCGGCCCCGCCGGCAGCGTCGCCGCCGCGGTGCCGCTCTGGCTCGCCGCCCACCTCGTGCCGGTGACCCTGCACGGCGAGACGGTGAGCGCCCTCCCGCTCGCGCCCGCCCTCGCGATCGGTCTGCTGATCGCGGCGACAACCCGTCGCGCGGTGCGTCGACTCGGCGTCACCCGCGCCGGGGGCGCCGTGGGAGTGGTGGCGACGGCGGTGACCGCGCACGCGGCGTCTGGCGTCCTCGCCGCGGCTCTGCTGACCCCGGAGACGGTGATCGACGCTTCGCCCACCCTCGCCGGTGTGGTCTGCGGGCTCCTCGCCGGGATCGCCGCGCTGGCCGGGGTGGCGAGCCCGACGGGTCTGACGGGGCGGCGGGTGGCCCGGCTGCCGCACGGGGTGCGCGCGGGCATGCGCTCCGGGCTGCTCGGAGCCCTCGGGTTCCTCGCGGCCGGGGCGGGGATGGTGACGGCGTCGCTGCTGGCGGGCGCCCCGGACGTCGCCGGGGTGTTCTCCCGCCTCGCTCCCGAGGCGGGCAGCGGGGCGGGACTCGCCCTGCTCACGGCGGCCTACCTGCCCAACGCGGTGATCGGCGCGACGTCCTGGATCGCGGGTCCGGGGTTGGCGATCGGCGTGATGTCGACGACGCCCACGTCGGTGATCGCCGGGCCGATCTCGGCGATGCCCCCGCTGCCGCTCGCCGCACTGCTGCCCACGGCGGCGCCGCCCCCGTGGGCGGGCCTGACCTTCGCGGTACCACTCGCCCTCGGCTCGCTCGTCGGCTGGACGCTCACCCCCGGCGCCGGGGACGCCCCGGCCCGACTGCGGACCCTCGGCGTCGCGGCGGTCAGCGCGGCCCTGCCGCTGGGTGTCCTCGCCGTCCTGGCGGGCGGGCGGCTCGGCACCGGTCCGTTCGACCCGGTCGTGGTGCCCGCCGGCGCGCTCGTGCTCGCGATCATGGCTTGGGTCCTCGTCCCGGGCGCCGTCGTCGTGCTGGCGGTCGGTCCCGCAGCCCCTGCGCCCCGCCGTCCGCCCCCGGGCGGCCTGCCGACCGACGGCGCCCCCGACCTGGAGGACGCCGAGGACGACGAGGACCGTGTCCCGGTCGACACGCGCCCGCCGGAGGGACCTGACTAACCTGGCGGCCGCCGAGAGGACCGGACGGAGACCGCGCTGCCCACGCACGAGAGCCCTAGGCTGGTGCTTCCGTCACCGGCGCGCGTCGTGGTCCTCGCCTCCGGGTCGGGCACGCTGTTGCAGGCGCTGCTCGACGCGTGCGCCGCCGGGGTCGTGTCCGCCACCGTCGTCGCGGTCGTCGCCGACCGCCCGCACGTCGCCGCCCTTGCGCGTGCCGCGGCGGCCTCGGCCGACGCGCACGTGGTCGCCCTCGCCGACCATCCCGACCGGGCCGCGTGGGACACCGCGCTCGCCGACACGGTCGTAGCCGCCGGGCCCGACCTGGTGGTCTCCGCGGGCTTCGCGCGCGTCCTCGGCGCCCCGTTCCTCGACCGCTTCGGCGGCCGCACGATCAACACCCACCCCGCGCTGCTGCCCGCCTTCCCCGGGCCGCACGCGGTGCGCGACGCTCTCGCCCACGGCGTCAAGGTCAGCGGCGCGACCGTGCATCTCGTCGACGCCGTGGTGGACACCGGGCCCGTGCTGGCGCAGGAGGCCGTCGTCGTCGATCCCGACGACACGGAGGAGACGCTGCACGAGCGCATCAAGGTGGTGGAGCGCCGGGTGCTGGTCGAGACCGTCTCGGCGCTGGTCCGCCACGGGGCCACCGTCACCGGACGAACAGTGAGGATGCCGTGACCGCCACTCCCGACGCCGTTCCACCCGCCGCTCCCGAGACCTCCGGCGGTCGGCGGCCCGTCCGCCGCGCCCTGGTCAGCGTCTACGACAAGGCCGGTCTTCTCGATCTCGCCACCGGGCTGCACGCGGCCGCGGTGGAGATCGTCTCGACGGGGTCCACCGCGTCCCGGATCGCCGACGCCGGGGTCCCCGTCAGCCGGGTGGAGGAGGTGACGGGCTTCCCCGAGTGCCTGGACGGTCGGGTGAAGACCCTGCACCCCCGTGTGCACGCGGGGCTGCTCGCCGACCGGCGGCTGCCCGAGCACGTCGCGCAGCTGACGGCGCTCGACATCGCCCCCTTCGACCTGCTCGTGGTCAACCTCTACCCGTTCACGCAGACCGTCGCGTCGGGGGCGGCGCCCGACGACTGCGTCGAGCAGATCGACATCGGCGGCCCGGCGATGATCCGGGCCGCGGCGAAGAACCACGAGTCGGTGGCGGTGGTGACCGACCCGGGGCGCTACCCCTGGGTGCTGGCCGAGGCCGGGGCGGGTGGGGTGACGCGGGCCGACCGTCGCGCGCTCGCCGCCGAGGCGTTCCGGCACACAGCGTCCTACGACGTCGCCGTCGCGTCGTGGATGGGCTCGACCCTCGCTCCCTCCGAGGGGTTCGCGGACTGGATCGGATCGACCGGACGGCTGCGCGCGACGCTGCGCTACGGGGAGAACCCGCACCAGGCCGCGGCGCTCTACGGCGAGCCCGGTGACGCGTCGGGTCTCGCGGGCGCGGTGCAGCTGCACGGCAAGGAGATGTCCTACAACAACTACGTCGACGCCGACGCCGCGTGGCGCGCCGCCCACGACCACGCGGGCGTCTGCGTGGCGATCATCAAGCACGCGAACCCGTGCGGGATCGCGGTCGCGGGCCCGGCCGGCGACGTCGCCGAGGCCCACCGCAAGGCCCACGCCTGCGACCCGACGAGCGCGTTCGGCGGCGTCATCGCGGTGAATGCCGAGGTGAGCGTGGCCCTGGCCGAGCAGATCGCCGAGATCTTCACTGAAGTCGTGGTCGCACCGTCGTACGCTGACGGCGCGCTCGACGCGCTCGCGCGCAAGAAGAACGTCCGGGTCCTCACCGCGACCTGGGCGCCGCCGGCGTTCGAGCAGCGGGCGATCTCCGGCGGGACGCTGGTGCAGGAGCGCGACGCCGTCGACGCGCCCGGCGACGACCCGTCGGGCTGGACCCTGGCGACGGGGACCGCGGCGTCGCCCGAGCAGCTGGCCGACCTCGCCTTCGCGTGGCGCGCGTGCCGCGCGGTGAAGTCGAACGCGATCCTGCTGGCGTCCGGCGGCGCTACGGTCGGGGTCGGGATGGGGCAGGTCAACCGGGTCGACTCGGCGAAGCTCGCGGTGCTGCGGGGGGGTGACCGCGTGGCGGGGTCGGTCGCGGCGTCGGACGCGTTCTTCCCGTTCCCCGACGGGTTCGAGGTCCTCGCCGAGGCGGGGGTCGCGGTCGTCGTGCAGCCGGGTGGGTCGGTGCGCGATGAGCAGGTGATCGAGGCCGCGGAGAAGGCGGGCGTGACCATGTATCTCACCGGGACGCGACACTTTGCGCATTAGCGCTCGTGCGTGCTGTGTCGGCGAGCCGTGTCCGGACACGGAAACGCACGCACGCCCTCGGTGTCTCCCAGGGACCGCTGACGGCCCGAGGGCGTCGGATGGTGTGAACGGCGCCGCACGGGTGCCCGGACCAGGAGTTCTCGTGAGAGATCAACGTATCCCCCTGGCGGACGCCGTGGCGCCCGCGCGCGTCGACACGCCGCGACCGTCGAGGCGTTCGTCACCTGGAGTGCGGTCTGGGGCGTTCGCCCGATCCCGACGTCGCGGCGCTGATCCACGCGGCGGAGGACGACCGCGACCGGGAGGACGGGTGGGATCGTGCGGGCTTCTACAGCTTCTACCGCTGCGATCTCTGGAACTGGTGCGCGTTGGCGAACTGCGTCTACCCGGACGGGGTGCCGGAGGTGCTGTGGCTGTGGCTGCATCACCGTGACGTGACCGGCCGCGGGAAGCCCGAGGACGAGCCGCTGCACGAGCTGCTCAAGGTGCTGCTCTGCTACGGGGACATCGGGTTCGACGGCCGTCCCAGACCAAGACCCGCCGACTCGTCCCCTGCGAGTGCTACGTCTCGACCCGGTATGCGATGCCCACCGGGACGGGCGACGAGCCGCCGCCCACAGTGGAGGACCTTGATCGCGAGCTCGAGGCCGAACTCGGCCACGTACCCCGCCGTCATGGGTGATGCAGCGGTCTTGGCGTTCTGTCGGGGTGGTGGGTTAGCGTTCTCTTGGTTCGAACACGTGTTCGACTCAAGGAGGACCAGTGACAGCGGTGACGACGGCCGACGGGCGTGACGAACTCTCCCGGCGCTGCGCCGCGCTCGGGGTGGTCAGCGCCGCCGAGCTCGGCCAGCGTCGGGGTGCCCGCTCCGGGCCGGGCCATGCTGCCGGTGTCGCGTCTCCCCGGCAGGGACCCGCGCTCCTCCGTCCGGTCCCGGCGGCCGCCGAATCCGCGCCCACTGCCACCCCCGCTCCCGTGGGGCTCGCCGATCCGGAGTCCTCGGCGGTCCTCCCGGTGGTCGGCCCCCTCGCCGGCCTTCTGCCCGGGGGTGGTCTGCGTCGAGGGTCGACGGTGTCGGTGCACGGCTCCACCGCGCTGCTGCTGGCGCTGCTGGCCGAGGCGTCCCGGTCGGGGTCGTGGTGCGCGCTGGTCGGGCTGCCCGGGGTCGGGGTGCAGGCGGCGGCCGAGGCCGGGCTCGACCTCGCGCGCACCGCGCTGGTCCCGCGTCCCGGTCCGCGTCCCACGGCGGTGGCCGCAGCCCTGGTCGACGGGGTGGACCTGATCGTGCTGGGCGACGGGGGGGCGTGGCAGGCGGGAGACCGTCAGCGTCTCGCGGCGCGGGTGCGCCAGCGGGGTGCGGTGCTCGTACCGGTGGGGGCGTGGCCGGGGGCGGACGCCGAGCTGCACGCCTCGGGGGGCACGTGGTCGGGCCTGCTCGGCGACGGGGCGGGGCGGCTGCGCACCCGGCGGGTCCACCTGCGCTGCACCGCCCGCGGCCGCGGCCGTGACCTCACCGACGACCTGCTGCTCCCCGGCCCGGGCGGTCCCTGCACACCGGCCGAGCCGGAGGGGCCCGGCGGTGCGGTGGAGCGGCAGGCCTCGCGAACGGTGGCAGTGTGAGCCCGCCGGGCGGGACGGCGCCGATCCGCGTCCTCGCCCTGTGGTGTCCCGACTGGCCGGTGGTCGCCGCGGCGGCCGAGGCCGGGCTGCCCGCGCACCGTCCGGCGGCGGTGCTCGTCGCGCACCGCGTCGTCGCCTGCTCCGCGACGGCCCGGGCGCAGGGAATCCGGCGGGGTCTGCGACGCCGCGAGGCGCAGGCGCGCTGCCCCGACCTCGCCGTCCTCGCCCGCGACACCGACCGTGACGCCCGCGCGTTCGAGGCGGTCGCCGCCGCGGTGGAGGAGGTCACGCCGGGCCTGGAGGTGGTCCGCCCCGGGCTCATCGCCCTCGCCGCCCGCGGTCCCGCGCGCTACTTCGGTGGCGAGGAGGTGGTCGCCGAGCGCCTCGCCGACCACGTCGCCGCCCACGCCCGCGTCGAGTGCCAGGTGGGCGCCGCCGACGGGCTGTTCGCCGCCGCCCTCGCCGCGCGCCGCAGCGTCCTCGTGCCCCCGGGCGGCAGTCCCGCGTTCCTCGCGCCGCTGCCGGTCACCGAGCTGGAGCTCGAGCCCGGGGTCGAGCCCGACACCGCCGGCGCCGACGGGGCCGCCGCCGCGGCGGGGGTGGCGCGCGCCGAGCTCGTCGGGCTGCTGCGCCGCCTCGGCCTGACCACGCTCGGCGACGTCGCCGCCCTCCCCGCCGCGGACGTGGCGTCCCGGTTCGACGCCGCCGCGGTGCGGGCGCACCGGCTGGCGCGCGGCCTCGACGAGCGCCCGCCCTCGCGCCGCCGCGTCCCCGAGGAGCTCACCGTCGAGCTGCCGCTCGACCCGCCGGTCGAGCGGGTCGACGCCGCCGCCTTCGCCTCCCGCACGCTCGCCGAACGCCTCCACGACGCCCTCGGTCGGGCCGGGCTCGCCTGCACCCGGCTCGGCGTGCAGGCCCGGACCACCGACGGCGAGGAGCTGGCCCGCGTCTGGCGCTGCGCCGATCCGTTGACCCCCGCCGACACCGCCGACCGGGTCCGCTGGCAGCTCGACGGCTGGCTGTCGCGGCGCCGCGACCGCACGGCCGAGGGTGGGCTCACCGTGCTGCGGCTGGTGCCCGAGGAGGTCGTCGACGCCGGGCGGCTGCAGCTCGGGCTCTGGGGCGAGGTCGGCGTGGCCGACGAGCGCGCCGGCCGCGCGCTGGTCCGCGTCCAGGGGCTGCTCGGCCCCGAGGAGGTGCTCACCGGCGTCGCCGGCGGCGGTCGGGGGCCGGGGGAGCGGATCCGGCTGGTGCCGTGGGGCGACGAGCGGGTCCCCGCGCTCGACCCGGAGGCTCCCTGGCCGGGGGCGCAACCCGCCCCGTCCCCCTCGACCGTGCCGACCGTGCCGCTCCCCGCCCGGGTGCTCGACGCCGCCGGTGCCCCCGTTCGACGGGCCGGTCGCGGCCGGCTCTCCGCCCCGCCCGCCCACGTGGCGATCGGCGTCGGGGACACGACGCGCCCGGTCCGCGCGTGGGGCGGCCCCTGGCCCGACGATGGCCGCTGGTGGGACCCGCGGGCGCCCACCGGCTGCGTCCGTGTGCAGGTCGTCTGCGCCACCGACGCCGACGAGGACGTGGAGACCGATCCCGACCCGGCCGCCGACCTCGCACCCGACCCGGTGGCCTCGTCCGCCGACGCCGCCGGTCTGGCGCTGCTGCTGGTGCTGCGCGACGACCGCTGGGTCGTCGAGGGCATCTACGACTGAGGCACGTCGGACCGCGAGTTCATGTGGAGGATCAAGCTTCAGCGGCGAGAGGAGGGCCAGCGAGCTTCGAAGGCTCTGCGTCGGGTCGGGTCGGGTCGGGTGCGCGTACCTCAGGGCTGCTCGTCCGGTTCCGGCGGCTGGAGGCGTGCTGCGGCGATCTGGCAGAACTCGTCGATGAGCGGGCGTCGGTCGTCGGCGCGGTGGGCGAGCACGACCGGTACCGGTGCGACGTCCTCGAGGGGGACGGTGGTGAGATCAGGTCGCAGTTGCCCGTGGCGGATGCTCGCGGTGACGAGCGCGACCGCGGTCCCGCTGTCGGCGATGTCCGCGAGCCGGATCGACGAACGGCCGGCCAGGCGGTGGTCGCGCGCGACCAGGAGCACCCGCAGTTCGTCGTAGAGGGGGCGGATCCGCAACCCCTCGGTGGGGAACGGCAGGCGGGCGACCGCCACGTCCACCCGGCGGGCGAGCAGGGCCGGGCGTGGTTCGCGCCAGCCCAGGTGCAGGGTGCGCACCTCGGCGTGGGGCCGGGCGGCGCGAAGCGCCCGCACCGCCGGGGTGACGAGCAGGGCGGCGACGTGCCCGACGATGATCCGCTCCGGCACGGCGGCGGCGCGCGCGGACGCGGCCGCCGCCCGGGCGGCGCTCAGCACGCCGAGCGCCTCGGGGAGGAACGCCTCGCCGGCCGGGGTCAGCGCCGTGCCCCGGGTGTCGCGCTCGAAGAGGCGGGTGCCGACCGAGGGAGCACGCGTGATCGTCACCGGCCGCATACCGGAGTCGCTGGACGCGGCGCGCACGGAGCTCGGCCCGGGCGCGACCGTGGTGTCCAGCGACGCGGCGGCACCGGCCGAGGTCGACGCGCTCGTCGAGGAGGTCCGCGAGCTCTCTTCGGGCGCCTCGACCTGATCTTCGTCAATGCCGGGGTGACGCGGTTCGTCGCGTTCGACGCGGTGACGGAGGCGACCTACGACGAGTTGTTCGCCATCAACGCGCGCGGCCCGTACTTCCTGATCCAGAAGATCGCGCCGCTCCTCGTTCCCGGTGCCGCGGTCGTCCTCACCACCTCGGTGGCGAACGTCATGGGGCTCGCCATGTCCAGCGTCTACGCCGCCACCAAAGCGGCGGTGCGATCGATGGTGCGCTCGCTCGCGCGCGAGCTGACGCCGCGCGGCATCCGGGTCAACGCCGTGAGCCCCGGCCCGATCGACACCGGAATCCTCGAACGGGCCCGCGGCGGTCGCAGCCCAGACCAGGGAGCAGATGCAGGGGAACAACCCGATGCAGCGCTTCGGGCGAGCCGAGGAGGTCGCGGGCGCCGTGGCGTTCCTCGGCTTCGAGGCGACGTACACCACCGGTGCGGAGCTCCCCCGTCGACGGCGGGGCGTCCCAACTCTGACACTCCGTTTCGGGGTACGGGGGTGGACGCTATCCTCTCTATCGAACACATGTTCGACCGAGGAGGGGCGATGGGCTGGGGCAACCCGCCGGTGAGCTGGACGGAGATGGAGGCCGTCCTGTCCGGGCGGACGGTCGACGGGCCGTCGTTGCAGGCCCGGGGCGCCGGGCCGCGCTCCGGCGCCCGGGGGGCCGACCGGGTCGAGGATCCCCTCGCCGAAGCCGGGGACACCGACGGCTGCCGCCGCCGTCAGTACCCCGAACCCGATGAGATCGACGGTCCGGGCACGGTCCACGTCGACACCCGCGCTCCCCGCGACGAGCAGTTCCCCGGCGACGGCGGCGACAGCCCCGCGTGGAGCCGCAAGCGCACCCCGTACCGGGCGCCCCCGACGGCCCGCGACGCCGCCATCGCCGTCCCCTACGCCGAGCTGCACGCCCACTCCAACTTCAGCTTCCTCGACGGCGCGAGCCACCCCGAGGAGATGGTGGAGGAGGCGGCGCGGCTCGGGCTGGAGGCGATCGCGCTCACCGACCACGACGGCATGTACGGCGTGGTCCGCTTCGCCGAGGCCGCGCGGGAGCTGGGCATCGGGACCGTCTACGGCGCCGAGCTCTCCCTCGGTCTCACCGCCCCGCAGAACGGCGTCGCCGACCCCGAGGGCGACCACCTGCTCGTCCTGGCCCGCGACCCCGACGGCTACCGGGCCCTGTCGCGGGCGATCACCGACGCGGCCATGCACCCCGACGCCGAGAAGGGCCGCCCGATCCACGACCTCGAGCGCACCGCGGCGACGCTGCGCGGACGCGGTGTCGTGCTCACCGGCTGCCGCAAGGGCTCCGTCCGGCGGGCGCTGGGTGTCGGGGGCGCGGGCGGGGTGGCGGCAGCGGCCCGCGAGATCGACCGCCTCACCGCGCTCTTCGGGGCCGACAACGTCGCGGTCGAGCTCACCGACCACGGCCTGCCCGACGACGCCGAGCGCACCGACGCCCTCGCCGCCCTCGCCGCCCGCCACGGCCTACCGACCGTCGCCACCACCGCCGCCCACTACGCCACCCCGGCCCGCGCGCGGCTGGCCGCGGCGCTGGGCGCGGTGCGGGCCCGCCGGAGCCTCGACGACGCCGAGGGCTGGCTGCCGCCGGGCACCGCGCACCTGCGTTCGGGGGCCGAGATGGCCGCCCGGTTCGCCCGCCACCCCGAAGCGGTCACCCACGCCGCGGTCCTCGCCCGGGAGTGCGCGTTCTCCCTGGAGCTGCTCGCCCCGCAGCTGCCGCCGTTCCCCGTCCCGGCCGGCCACACCGAGATCACGTGGCTGCGCCGGCTCACCGAGCTCGGCGCCCGCGAGCGCTACGGCGGGCCGACCGAGCACCCCCGCGCCCACGAGGTCATCGCCCACGAGCTCGGCGTCATCGAGGGCCAGGGGTTCGGCGGCTACTTCCTCATCGTGGCCGACATCGTCGAGCACTGCCGTCGGGAAGACATCTTCTGCCAGGGCCGCGGGTCGGCGGCCAACTCGGCGGTGTGCTTCGCCCTGAAGATCACCCACGTCGACGCGGTGCGCATGGAGCTGCTGTTCGAGCGCTTCCTGTCCCCGGAGCGCGACGGGTATCCCGACATCGACCTCGACATCGAGTCCGACCGCCGTGAGGAGGTCATCCAGTACGTCTACGGCCGCTACGGGCGCGACCGGGCGGCACAGGTCGCCAACGTCATCACCTACCGCCCGCGCTCGGCGGTGCGCGACGCCGCCCGCGCGCTGGGGTTCGCGCAGGGCCAGCAGGACGCGTGGAGCAAGCAGGTCGACCGGTGGGGCCCGGGCCCAGCAGGATCGGGTACGGGGCTGGGCGTCCAGGTGCCGCAGATGCCGGCGGCGGTCGCGTCGCTGGCCGAGCAGATCGCCGGCTTCCCCCGCCACCTGGGCATCCACTCCGGCGGCATGGTCATCTGCGACCGCCCCGTCGACCAGGTGGTGCCGGTGGAGTGGGCGCGGATGGCGAACCGCAGCGTCATCCAGTGGGACAAGGACGACGCGGCGGCGGTCGGGCTGGTGAAGTTCGACCTGCTCGGGCTGGGCATGCTCTCGGTGCTGCACTACGCGGTCGACTCCGTCGCCGCCCACCACGACCGCGAGATCGAGCTCTACGAGCTGCAACCCACCGAGCCCGAGGTGTTCGCGATGCTCGCCCGGGGTGACTCGGTGGGCGTCTTCCAGGTCGAGTCGCGCGCCCAGATGGCGACGCTGCCGCGCCTGAAGCCCCGCGAGTTCTACGACCTGGTCGTCGAGGTCGCGCTCATCCGCCCCGGGCCGATCCAGGGCGGCTCGGTGCACCCCTACATCCGGCGCCGCAACGGCGAGGAGCGCGTCGACTACGACCACCCGCTCTGCGAGCCCGCGCTGCGCAAGACCCTCGGGGTACCGCTGTTCCAGGAGCAGCTCATGCAGCTCGCCACCGACGTCGCCGGGTTCACCGCGGCCGAGGCCGACGAGTTGCGGCGGGCGCTCTCGGCCAAGCGCTCGGTCGAGCGGCTCGAGGCCATGCGGGAGCGGTTCTACGCGGGGATGGCGGCCAACCGGATCACCGGCGAGCTCGCCGACACGATCTTCGGCAAGACCCGGGCGTTCGCCAACTTCGGCTTCCCCGAGAGCCACTCGATCAGCTTCGCGTCACTCGTCTACTTCAGCGCCTGGTTCAGGTTCCACTACCCGGCGGCGTTCTGCGCGGCGCTGCTGCGGGCCCAACCGATGGGTTTCTACTCCCCGCAGACGCTAACCGCCGACGCCCGCCGCCACGGCGTCGTCGTCCTCGGGCCCGACGCCGCGCTCAGCCGCGTCGAGCCCGACCTCGAGCCGCACGACGCCAGCGAGGGCGGGCGGGCGGTGCGGCTCGGGCTCGGAGGAGTGCGCGGGCTCGGCGACGAGGTGGCCACGCGGATCGTCACCGCCCGAGAGCGCGAGCCCTACACCGGCGTCGCCGACCTCGCGCGCCGGGCGGAGCTCACCACCGCCCACCTCGAGTCGCTGGCCACGGCGGGGGCGCTGGGTTGGGCCGGGGTGGGCCGGCGGGAGGCGCTGTGGGCGGCGGGAGCGGCCGCGGCGGGGGTCGGTATCACCCGCGGCGGTGCCCGTCACGACCGACTGCCCGGGACCGCGGTGGGGCTCGACGCCCCCGCGTTGCCGGGTATGAGCGCGGTCGAGCTCACCGTGGCCGACGTGTGGGCCACCGGCCTGACCCCCGACGGCCATCCCGTGGCCCATCTGCGTGCCGCCCTGGACGACCGCGGGGCCTACCCGGTGGCCGGGCTCGCGGAGGTGTCGGGCGGGGAGAGGGTCGAGGTCGGTGGCGTGGTCACCCACCGGCAGCGCCCGGCGACCGCGGGCGGGACGACGTTCCTCAACCTCGAGGACGAGACCGGGATGCTCAATGTGGTTTGCTCGGAGGGGCTGTGGGCGCGCCACCGGATGGTCGCCCGCACCAGCGCGGCGCTGGTGATCCGCGGGCGGGTGGAACGAGCCCACGACGCCCCCGAGGTGATCAACCTCGTGGCCGACCGGGTGGAGCGCCTCGACCTCGTCGTGCCGTCCCGCTCGCGGGACTTCCGGTGACCGGCCCGACGGGCGAGGGACACATACGGCGATCCGCGGACCGCCGGAGGTGCCCCTCGCCCACCGGCTCGATCAGGAACCGATGAGCGGCTTGCCCATCGGGAGCGGCTTGCCGCCGCTGGCCGCGCTCATCGCGTCGAAGAAGAGGTAGACCCCGACGAGGGTAAACGCGAAGACCGCGATGCCGCCGGCGGTGAGCAGCGTCGTCGACTTCTGCGCCGTACCGAGCAGCACCAGCAGCAGCGCCGCGTCGACCAGCACGAACAGCACGGTGAACACCGCCGGCAAGCGCAGCGACACGAGAATCAGCACCGTGACGGCGACGACCCACGTGAGCAGGAAGGTCTCCTTGGCACCCGCGGCGACCATCGCCTGGGCCGGGTCCGTGGCCGAGGACGTGGCCCCGAGCCAGTCGTTGCCGAGGGTCACGACGAGCAGCGCGAAGCTCAGCCAGAACCCGGCGAAGATGCCGAAGATCGCGGCCACCGGACCGGCGCCGGTCCGGATCGCCCAGAACGTCGCGATCAGCTGCCCAGTACCGGTGCACAGGAACAGGATGGGGATCATGCCGACCAACGCCGTGGTGCTCTCACCGGTGAACCCGATGAGGTAGAGGCCGAGTGCCACCGACCCGATGACGAAGGTCGGGACGCCGACCAGCGCCGGGTTGGCCGCCGCGGCCGCGGCGTCCGCCGCGACCTTGTCGGTCTCGGCCGAGTGCGCTGCTCTGTTCTCGTCGACTGTGGTCATCGCCACTCCCGTCGTACCCGCTCGGAGGGACCACGACGTGGACATGACACATGTCCGCAGGTCGGGGCCCCGATGCCATCGCCGAGTGTGACCCGTACCACGGAGAGAGGTAACCGACCGTTCGTAGGGGCAACGGTCCTGCCGATCCGGAGTGTGAACCGGTTCAGGCATGCTTCGCACCATGACGTCCCCGCACGTCCCGCTGGTGGCCGGCGGCGTGCTCGCCGGACTGGTGGGGACCGCGGCGATGACCACGACGGGCCGGCTGCACCGCCTCGCCGTCGCGCGGCGCCGGGGCGTCGAGCACCACGAGATCACCGACGTCCTCGACTACGACGACTCCGACCACGTCCTCGTCGCCGCGGCCTCGGTGGTCCGCGGGGTCACCGGTCTCGCCCCCCGCACACCGCGTGCGCGACGCGCACTGTTCCTGCTCACCCACTGGGGCTACGGCTCGGCGATCGGCGCCGCGCACACCGGGCTGCGTCGCGCCCTGGGCCGCGAACCCGCCGCCGGTCTCGCGTTCTTCGTCGCCTGCCAGACGATGGCGCTCGGGCTGTTCCCCGTGCTCGGCGACACCCCGGTGCCGTGGCGCTGGGAGCGACGGCTGCTGCTCGTGAGCTTCGCCCAGCACGCCGTGTACGCGGCGGCCGTGGCCGGCGCCGACGCCGTGCTGCGCACGCGCCTGCGGGCCTGAGGACATTCCGTGACCGGGAACGCCCGGTGGCGCGGCCACGTCATCGTCTGCGGCCTCGAAGGGCTCGCCCTGCGGATCGTCGAGCAGCTCCACGCGACCGGCGAGACCGTGGTGGTGGTCTGCGACACCGCCGACGACGCGGAGGCCCGCACCGCGCGCACGGTCACCGACCGGGGCGTGCCGCTCGTCGTCGCCGACGCCGCCGTGCCCGGTGCCCTCGACCGCGCGGGCCTGGACGCCGCGGCTGCCGTAATCTGCGTCGAGTCCTCCGACCTGCGCACCCTGCAGGTCGCGCTGCTCGTCCGCGATCGGCGCCCCGACGTCCGCGTCGTCACCGCGCTCGCGAACGCCGCCGTCGGGCGCGCCGTCGCCGACGACCCCGGCCCGGGCGCCGTCCTCGACGTCGCCGCCCTCGCCACCCCCTCGCTGGTGGAGGCGTGCCTGGAGAGCCCCGTCCACGAGCTCGACGTCGGCGGCCGGCGCTTCCTCGCGGCGTCGGCGACCGCGACGGCGTCGGGCACCCTGCGCTCGCTGTTCGGAGACCTCGCCCCGCTCGCCGTGTCCGGCTCCCACGACGGCCCCGAAACGCACATCTGCCCGGGTCGGGACCACCCCGTCGCCCCCGGCGACCGCGTCACCGTGGTCGGCACACCCGCCGAACTGGAGGCGGCCGGGCTCCCGACCGCGATCCCCGAGCCCGTGGCCCGCCGGGCGCGGACCCGTCGAGGCGGCGGCCACGACCCGGTCACCGCACGCGCCGGTGCGGGCCGCTCTCGCGGGCGCGCGCCGCGATGGTCCAGGTCGCCCGCGACTCCGAGCGGGGTCTGCGGTGGGCGCTGGTCGCGTTCGTGGCGCTGCTGGTGGTCTCCACCGTGGTGCTGCAGCTCGGTTACCGCACCCCGCTGCGGGCCATGTCGGGGGTTGACTCGCTGTACTTCACCGTCGAGTCGGTCGCGACGGTCGGGTTCGGCGACTACAACTTCGCCGACCAGGCGCTGTGGCTGCGCCTGTGGGCGGTGTTCCTCATGCTCGCCGGGGTGGTCGTCACCGCGATCCCGCTCGCCTTCTTCACCGACATGCTCATCAGTCGCCGCCTGGCCAGCACCGCCGGGCGGCGCATGGCCGCGAAGGCCGTGGGACACGTGGTGCTCGTCGGGCTGGGCGCGGTGGGGGTGTCGGTGCTCGCGGCCCTGCGGGCCCGGGGCCGCGACGTCGTCGTGGTCGAGGGAGACCAGTCCAACCGCTTCCTCGACCGGGCCCGCGAGCTCGGCGCCCCCGTGGTCTTCGGCGACGCCACCGACCCCGCGACCCTGCGCGCCGCCCGCGTGCCCCACGCCGCGGGCGTCGCCGTGCTCACCGGTGATGACATGGCCAACATCGAGTGCGGCCTCGCCGTGCGGGACGTCCTGGCCGAGGGCTGGACGACGACTCCGGTGGTGCTGCGGCTCTTCGACCGCGAGCTCGCCCGCACCGTCGCGCGGCGTTTCGGGTTCCGGTCGGTGCGCTCGACCGCCGAGCTCGCCGCCCCGTGGTTCGTGGGCGCGGCGCTGGGTCTCAGCGTGCTCGGCACCTTCCCCGCCCAGGGCCACGCGTTCCTGCTCGGGCGTCTCCGCGTCACGCCGGGTGGCGGCCTCGACGGCGTCGCCATGGCCGACCTCTCCTCTCGGACCCGCGTCGTCGCACTCCGGCGCGCGCACACCGCCGGAGGAACGGGGACCGGAGAGCTCGAGCACCCGCCGCGTCGCGACACCCGCTTCGGTCCGGGGGACGAGGCGTACCTCGTCGGGCCCTACGAGGAGCTGCTGGAGGTCCTGGGTCGCCGGCACCCGTCGTCGGCGGGTCGGACGAGGGCGGCCGGGCTGTCATGATGAGGCCCGTGACCGCGACGAAGCTGGACGGCAAGGCCACCCTCGACTCGATCCTCGCCGACCTCACCGAGCGCGTCGCGAAGCTCACCGCGTCCGGGAACACGCCCGGGCTGGGGACGGTGCTCGTCGGCGACGATCCGGGATCGCACTCCTACGTCCGCGGCAAGCACCGTGACTGCGCGAAGGTCGGCATCACCTCGATCCGCCGCGACCTGCCCGCCGACGCGACCCAGGCCGACGTCGAGCGGGTCATCGACGAGCTCAACGCCGACCCCGACTGCACCGGCTACATAGTGCAGCTCCCGCTGCCGAAGGGTCTCGACGCCGGGGCGGCGCTCGAGCGCATCGACCCGGACAAGGACGCCGACGGCCTGCACCCCACCAGCCTCGGTCGCCTCGTCCTCGGCGAGCCCGGCCCGCTCCCGTGCACCCCGCGCGGTGCGGTCGAGCTGCTGCGTCGCTACGAGGTCCCGCTCGACGGGGCCAAGGTGACCGTGGTCGGACGCGGCGTCACCGTCGGGCGCCCCCTCGGGCTGCTGCTCACCCGCCGCAGCGAGAACGCGACCGTGACGCTGTGCCACACCGGCACCCGCGACATCGCCGCCGAGCTCCGTGCGGCCGACGTGATCGTGGCCGCGGCGGGCGTGCCGGGCCTGGTCACCGCCGACATGGTGAAGCCCGATGCCGCGGTACTCGATGTCGGCATCACGCGCTCGGAGGCGGGCCTGGTCGGTGACGTCGCCCCCGAGGTCGCCGAGGTCGCGGGTTTCCTCGCGCCGGTGCCCGGGGGCGTCGGGCCGATGACGCGGGGGATGCTGCTGACCAACGTCGTCGAGCGCGCCGAGGCCGCGGCGGCACGAGGCGTCGGGCGCTGAGGCCGGGGAACCCCGTGACCGAGCCGAGCGGCCCGCCCGAGCCCGCCGACCCGCCGACCGACGTGCTGCCCCGGGCCGCGGCCACGGGCCCGGTGTCCCCGGGCCGGCCGCGACCCGACGCGCGCACCTTCGTCCGGGGCCTCGTGCGGCGCGCGCGGGCCCAGGCCCCGCTGCTCGTCGTGCTCGGTGTCCTCGTGATCGCGTTCGTCCGCATCGGGCTCCAGCACTGGCGCGAGGGCACCACCGAGCTCGGCCTCGCCCTGCTCCTGGGGGCTGTGCTGCGCGCGGCGTGCACCGAGCGGGGCGCCGGCCTGCTGGTGGTGCGCGAGCGGTGGGTCGACGTCCTCACCTACGCCGCGTTCGGGCTCGTCGTGATGCTGGTGTCGTTGACGATCACCGGGGGCCCGCTCGCCGGACGGTGAGGACGATGAACCGTCGCACGTCACACGCCTTGCGGCGGACCCGTTGATAACGTGCGGCCAGGACGTCACCGGCGCCGTGCCCGGCGCCGCGAGAGGAGAGCCCGGACCGTGGCGAAGATCAAGGTAGAGGGAACCGTCGTCGAGCTCGACGGCGACGAGATGACCCGGATCATCTGGCAGTTCATCAAGGACAAGCTGATCCACCCGTACCTCGACATCGACCTCGAGTACTACGACCTCGGTATCTCCCACCGCGACGGGACCGACGACCAGGTCACCGTCGACGCGGCCCACGCCATCAAGAAGCACGGCGTGGGCGTCAAGTGCGCCACCATCACGCCGGACGAGGCGCGGGTCGAGGAGTTCGGCCTGCAGCGCATGTACCGCTCGCCCAACGGGACGATCCGCAACATCCTCGGCGGCGTCATCTTCCGCGAGCCGATCGTCTGCCAGAACATCCCGCGCTACGTCCCGCACTGGACCAAGCCGATCGTCGTCGGGCGGCACGCCCACGCCGACCAGTACCTCGCCCAGGACTTCAAGGTCCCCGGCCCGGGCACGGTGACGATCACCTACACGCCCGACGACGGCAGCGCGCCCTACGAGGTCCAGGTCGCGAAGTTCCCGGAGAACGGGGGCGTCGCGCTGGGCATGTACAACTTCAAGGACTCGATCGTCGACTTCGCCCGCGCCTCGCTGCGCTACGGCCTCGACCGCGGCTTCCCGGTCTACATGTCGACGAAGAACACCATCCTCAAGGCCTACGACGGTATGTTCCGCGACACCTTCGAGGAGATCTTCGAGAAGGAGTTCAAGGAGGACTTCGAGTCCGCCGGGCTCACCTACGAGCACCGCCTCATCGACGACATGGTCGCCGCGGCCATCAAGTGGGACGGCGGCTACGTCTGGGCCTGCAAGAACTACGACGGCGACGTGCAGTCCGACATCGTCGCGCAGGGCTTTGGTTCGCTCGGCCTCATGACCTCGGTGCTCATGACGCCCGACGGCACCGTCGAGGCCGAGGCCGCCCACGGCACGGTCACCCGGCACTTCCGTCAGCACCAGCAGGGCAAGGAGACCTCGACCAACCCGATCGCCTCCATCTTCGCCTGGTCGCGCGGGCTGGCCCAGCGCGGGCGCCTGGACGGCAACGACGAGCTGGTCGACTTCGCCGAGAAGGTGGAGCGGGTCTGCATCGAGACCGTCGAGGACGGCAAGATGACCAAGGACCTCGCGCTGCTGATCGGCAAGGACGCGCCGTACCTCAACACCCAGGACTTCCTCGACGCGCTCGACGAGGGCCTGCAGAAGGCGATGGCCTGACGTCCGGACGGGACACGTCCGGCACGCCTCGGGAGTGGCCACGCCTCGGGAATGGCAGAGTCGTCCCGTGCATCCCGACCCCGCCGACGCGTCGCCGCCCGGACGGGCCCGGGTGATCGGCGAGGGCGTCGCGTGGACGGCCCGCTGGAGCCTGCGGCTGTTGCTCGTCGCCCTGGCCGCGGTGCTCATCGGCCTGATCGTCGGCCAGCTGTGGTCGGTCGCCCTCCCCGTCCTCCTCGGCCTGATCATCGCGACGGTGCTCGAGCCGCCGGTGAGCTGGCTGCGGGCCCACCGCTGGCCCTCCCTCCTCGCCACCATCGCGGTGTTCGGAGTCTTCATCGTCGTCATCGCGGGCATCGTGACCGCCCTCGTGCCGACGGTGGCGGCCCAGGCGCCGCAGATCGTCACCGCCGCGGGTGACGGGTTCGAACAGATCCAGGTCTTCCTCCAGGGCCCCCCGTTCAACCTCGGTCAGACCCAGATCGGCCAGGCGGTGCAGACCGCCACCGACCGGCTCCAGGCCAACGCGGCCACGATCGCCGGTGGGGTGGTCACCGGGCTCTCGGCGGTGGCGGGCGGCATCGTCGACGTCGTCCTGGCGCTGGTGCTGGCCTTCCTGTTCGCGAAGGACGGTCCCGAGTTCCTGCCCTGGCTCACCCGCGTGGCGGGACCGGACGTGGGCGGGCACCTCGAACAGGTCGGGCGCCGGTCGTGGCGCCGGCTCGGCGGCTTCATCCGCAGCCAGGCCGTCATCGGTCTCGCGGACGCGGTGGTGATCGGCGTCGGTCTGGTGATCTTCGGGGTGCCCCTCGCCCTGCCGCTCGCGGTGCTGACCTTCTTCGCCGCGTTCATCCCCATCGTCGGCGCGCTGGTGGCCGGAGCGCTGTCGGTGCTCATCGCGCTGGTGGTGCAGGGCCCGACGGTAGGGATCGGGGTGCTGATCCTCATCCTGGTCGTGCAGCAGGTGGAGGGGAACCTGCTCCAGCCGGTGGTCCAGGGCAAGGGCCTCGGCCTGCACGCCGCGGTGGTGATCCTCGCCGTCGCCGCGGGCGGGAGCCTGTTCGGCATCGCGGGCGCGTTCTTCGCCGTGCCCGTCGCGGCGATCGGGGCGGAGATCGTCCGCTATCTCGATGAGCAGGTCGACGTGCGCACCGGCGGCCTGGCCGTCGACGCCGGGACCGGCGGCCCGGAGGACGGCGGCCCGGAGGACGGCGGCCCGGGGCACGGCACCCAGGACGTCGGGCAGGACCCGACGACGACGCGCCACGCGCTCTGACCTCCGGCCGGGGCAGGGTCGTCAGCACGGTGTCACGGCACCGGGAGGGGAGGTGGTCGTGGAGGACACGACCATCCAGCGCGTCTCGACCCACGTGCTGGACACCGCGACCGGGCGCCCGGCCGCCGGGGTGCCGGCCGCCCTGATCCGCGACGGCGGCGACGGGGAGGTCGTCGTCGGGCGGGGCACCACCGACGACGACGGCCGCGTCGACCGGCTCAACGACGGGCCCCTCGCTCCGGGCGATCACCGCGTCGTCCTCGACCTGGCCGGGTATCTGGACCGCACCCACGGCACGGTGTTCCACCCGACGATCACCGTGCACGTCCGCCTCGACGGCTCCCGCCGGCACTACCACGTGCCGGTGCTGGCGAGCCCGTACTCGTACACGACCTACCTGGGGAGCTGATCGGGGATGGGCATCGTCCTGGGGTCGAACCAGTACGGCAAGGCGGAGGTCCGGCTGGTGCACGTCGACCGCTCGACGCCCGTGCACCGCATCAAGGACCTCACCCTCACCAGTCAGCTGCGCGGCGACTTCACCGAGACCTTCGAGACCGGCTCGAACGCCGCGGTCATCGCCACCGACACGCAGAAGAACGCCGTCTACGCCCTCGCGCGGACCGGCGGTGTCGGGGCGATCGAGGAGTTCGCGCTGCGGATGGCGCGGCACTTCGTCGCCTACGACCAGGTCGGCGGGGCGCGCCAGGAGGTCGTCGAGCACGCGTGGGAGCGCATCGCCACCACCGATGGCGGCCCCCACGACCACGCCTTCGCCCGCGCCGGCGGCGAGGTCCGCACGGCCGTCGTGGTGAAGGACGGTGACGACGAGACGGTCATCTCCGGGCTCTCGGACCTCGTCGTCCTCAAGAGCACCGGTAGCGAGTTCCGGGGGTTCCCGCAGGTCGAGTACACCTCGCTGGTCGAGACCACCGACCGCATCCTGGCCACGGCGGTGACCTCGCGCTGGCGCTACCTGGGCACGGACGTCGACTGGGACTCCTCGTTCGCGGCCGTCCGCCAGGTCATGCTCGACCGCTTCGCCGAGACCTACAGCTACTCGCTGCAGCAGACGCTGTACGCGATGGGCGCCGGCGTGCTCGAGGCGTGCCCGGAGGTGGCCGAGGTCCGGTTCTCGATGCCCAACAAGCACCACGTCCTCGTCGATCTCTCCCCGTGGGGCCTCGAGAACCCGAACGAGGTCTGGTACGCCGCCGACCGCCCCTACGGGCTGATCGAGGCCACGGTGACCCGCGACGACGTGGCCGCGGCCGACGCGGCGTGGGCGGGCATCGCCGGCTTCGTCTGATGTCCCCCTTACTGCTCCGGACGCTGTCACTGCTCCGGACGCTGCTCGCCGGACGTTAGGCTGCCGCGGTGCTCGTGGTCCGTGCGCGCCGGGCCGTTCTCCCCGGTGGCATCGCTCCCGCCGCGGTGGTCATCGACGACGGGCGGATCGTCGGCGTCCAGGAGCACGACACCGACGTCGGCGCGGACGGCGTCGTCGACCTCGCCGACGACGAGGTGCTCCTGCCCGGCCTGGTCGACAGCCACGTCCACGTCGACGAGCCCGGCCGCACCCACTGGGAGGGCTTCGCCAGCGCCACCCGTGCCGCGGCGGCCGGTGGGGTCACCACGCTCGTCGACATGCCGCTCAACAGCATTCCGCCCACGGTCGACCCCGCGGCGCTCGCGGTGAAACGGGCGGCGGCCGAGGGTCGGGTGGCGGTCGACGTCGCCTTCTGGGGCGGCGCGGTGCCGATCGACGGGGCCGTCGACCCGCTCCGCATGACCGCGCTCGTCGCCGCCGGGGTGTGCGGGTTCAAGTGCTTCCTCACCGACTCCGGGGTGCCCGAGTTCCCACCGGTCGGCGCCGCCGATCTCGTCCTCGCCGCCCGGACCTGCGCCGATCTCGACGTCCCGCTCGTCGTGCACGCCGAGGACGGCGCCGTGCTGGCCGCGTCGCCTGCGGCCGACGCCGACTACGCGGGCTTCCTCGCCTCCCGGCCACCGGACGCCGAGACCGCCGCCGTCCGGCGTCTCGCCGACGTCGCCTCCGTGACCGGGGCCCGCATCCACGTCGTGCACGTCTCCGCGGTCGAGGCCGTCGCCGAGGTCGCCGCCGCCCGGGGCGCGGGCCTGCCGTTCACGGCGGAGACCTGCCCGCACTACCTCACCCTCGACGCCGAGAGCCTCACGACCACCGCCGGCAAGTGCTGCCCGCCCGTGCGCTCCGCCGCCAACCGCGAGGCCCTGTGGACGGCGCTCGGCACCGGGCGCATCGACGCCGTCGTCTCCGACCACTCGCCCTGCCCGCCCGAGCTCAAGGCCGGGGGTTTCGACGCCGCGTGGGGCGGGGTCTCGTCGCTCGAGCTCGCCCTGCGCCTGGTGTGGACGGGCGCGTGCGCCCGGGGATTCGGTCTCGCCGCCGTCGTCGGCTGGATGTCGACGGCACCCGCCGCCCTCGCGGGGCTGGGCGCGAAGGGTGCGATCTCCATCGGCCGCGACGCCGACCTCGTCGCCTTCGCCCCGGACGCCACCGGGGCTGTGGCGGCGGCGCGGCTGCAGCACCGCCACGCCGTCTCCCCCTACGACGGGACGACGCTGCGCGGAGCGGTCCGCCGCGTGTGGCTGCGCGGCGAGGCGCCGGGGGCGGGCCACCTGATCCGACCGGGCGCGACGGATCGGGGAGCACCGTGACGCTGATCGATCTCGCGGTCCGGGCCGTCGGCGGCGGCGTCGTGGCCGCGAGCGACGAGACGTTCGCCGAGAAGGAGAACCTCGTCGCCACCGCCGCGCCCACCCACGCCGCACACACCTTCGGGCACCAGGGGCAGGTCTACGACGGGTGGGAGACCCGGCGCCGGCGCGATGACCGCTCCCAGGCCGGGGACGACTGGGCGGTGATCCGCCTCGGCATCCCGGGCCTCGTGCACCGCGTCGTCGTCGACACCGCGTTCTTCGACGGCAACCACCCGGTCTCGGCCGCCGTCGACACCGCATGGCTCGAGGGCCACCCGACGCCGTCGCAGGTTCGCTGCGCGGAGTGGGAGCCGCTCTGCGCCACCGCGTGCACGGGGAACACCGCCCATGTCGTCGACGCCGACGGGGTCCGCGCCGCCACCCACGTCCGGCTGCGGATCCACCCCGACGGGGGCGTCGCGCGCCTGCGCGTGCTCGGCGAGGCCCTGCCCGACGCCCGGCGCTGGTGCGGGCTCGGGGTCGACCTCGCCGCCCTCGCCCACGGCGGCCGGGTGCTCGCCGCCAGCGACCGGCACTTCTCGCCGCCGGAGAACCTGTTGCTGCCCGGGTCGCCGGCACACATGGGGGAGGGCTGGGAGACCCGGCGCCGGCGCGACGGCGGGTTCGACTGGGTCGACGTCGGCCTCGGCGTCGCCGGCCGGGTCCGTGGGGTCGTCGTCGACACCACGTTCTTCGTCGGCAACGCGCCCGGCACGATCCGGCTGCTCGGGTGGGTGGGCGACGGCGCCGCGGAGGAGCTGCTGCCCGAGACGCCGCTGCAGCCCGACACCCCGCACTGGTTCGGCGTCCACGACGGCGTCGACCACACCCTCGTCGTCGAGCGGGTCCGGGTGGAGATGCGCCCCGACGGGGGGTTCGCGCGGTTGCGACTGCTGGGGTCGCCGACGCCGGACGCGGTCGCGCAGGTCGGGATCCGGCGGTTCGACGCCGTGCCCGCCACGGTTGCCGAGGCCGTGCTGCTCTCGTGCTGCTCGGCGCCGCGCTGGGCCCGCTCCGTCGCCGCGGACCGGCCCTTCGGCTCGCTCGACGCCCTCGTCACCGCGTCCACCGCGGCCCTCGCCGTCCTCGACGACGACTCCCTGCACGAGGCGCTGGCCGGGCACGCCCGCATCGGCGGACCCGCGCGCGGAACCGGTCGCCGTGAGCAGGCCGGCATCGCCGACCTCTCGCCCGCCGACCGGGACGCGCTCGCCGACGCCAACCGGGCCTACGAGGAACGGTTCGGCCACGTGCACCTCGTCCGTGCGGCGGGGCGCAGCGGCGCGGAGATGCTCGGCCTGCTCCGCATCCGGCTGGGCAACGACCTCGCCACGGAGGGCCGGGTCGTCCGCGACCAGCTCGCGGAGATCACGGCGCTGCGGATCCGGGGGCTGTGGACAGCGTGACCGTCCCCGGCCCGGCCGGCGCGCTCCCCGACGGCCTGCTCGCCCGGCTCGACGCGCGGTTGGCCGCCACCGACGCCGCACTGGCCGCCGACGAGCACGCGCGGGCCCGGGCCGCGGAGCGCGGACCCGAGCCGGTCCACGTCTGCTACGTGCCCGGCGACCGCGTCACCGCGACCACCCCCGCCGAGTGGGGCGACGCGGCGCTCGCCGCCCTCGACGAGCACGGCGACAGGGAGGGCGAGCTCGCGGAGACGCTGGGCGTCGAGCCCGCCCTGCTCGACGCCGTCCTGCCCCGCGTGCGGGCCGCACTGGGATCCCGGCCGGTGGCCGACCTGCGTGCCGACCTCGAGGACGGCTACGGCCGCCGCGACGACCCGACCGAGGACGCCGACGCCTGGGCCGTCGGAACCGCCCTCGCCGCGACGCTGACCGGGCCGCGGGCGCCGGTGCGGGTCGGGCCGAGGGTGAAGTCGATGGAGGCGGCCACCCGTCGGCGGGGGCTGCACTCGTGGGCCCTGGTCCTCGGTGCGTTCCGCGCCGCCGGCGGTGACCCGGCACGGCTGCGGGTCACTTTGCCGAAGGTGTCGGCGCCCGCACAGGTGGCGGTCTTCGTCGAGGCGTGCGAGGCCCTCGAAGCCGCCCACCAGATCGCGCCGGTGGCGCTGGAGCTGCAGGTCGAAACGGCGCGGGCGGTGGTGGCGGCGGACGGCACCACGACCGTCGCCGGCCTGATCGCGGCTGCGGGCGAACGCTGCGCGGGGCTGCACTACGGCACCTACGACTACTCGGCGGCCCTCGGCGTCGGCCCCGACGAGCAGCGCGCCGACCATCCCGCCGCCGAGCACGCGAAGGCCGCCATGGCGGTGGCCGGCGCTGCCGTCGGTGTCCCGGTGTGCGACGGCTCGAGCGCCGTTCTGCCCGTGGGCGACCACGCGGCCGTGCTGCACGCCTGGTCCGTCCTGGCCCGCATCGTCCGCCGGGCTCTCGCCCTCGGGGTGTACCAGGGCTGGGACATGCATCCCGCGCAGATTCCGGCGCGTCTGCTCGTCGTACACGCCGTGTACCGCTCCGGCGCTCCCGCTGCGCTCGAGCGGCTGCGGGCGTACCGCTCGGGCACCGCGTCCGGGGTCCTCGACGAGCCCGCGACCGAGCGCGCCCTCGTGGGCTTCCTGCACCGCGGAGTCGTGTGCGGGGCGCTCGAGGCCGACGAGGTGCCCGACCTCATCTGAACGCGCGGTGCGGTGTCTCTGGGCGGTTGTGGCGGGGTTGTCGGCCGGGGTCGAGCCAGCGGGGTGGCGGTTTCGGGGCCGATGGGGGTGCCGAGTCCGAGGTGGGCGAGGCCGGGGAGCGGCGCGCGGGGGCCGTGCTGGCCGTGCTGGGTGTGCTGGGTGCGTAGGAGGTCCCAGTCGATGAAGACGGCGATGTGGACACGTTCCCCGCCCTCGGTGTGCGGGCGACGCGCCGCTGCGGTGCCGGGGTGTCGCCGGGGGTGTCGGCGGGGGGGTCGGCGGGGACGCCGCTCCCCTCTCGCCGTCGACCGGGTCGCTCGGGTCGTGGGCCGGGTCGGGCTCGTCGGGTTCTCCACTGTCGCCGTCGGGCTCGTCGGGCTCGTCGGTGTCGTCGGGGTGGGCGTCATCGCCGTGATCGCCGTGGAGTGACGGCGCGGGTGGCGCGGTCGATGTGGTCGAGGCGCTACTCATCGCCACCGCCCTCGAGGCCGCCACCCCACGCCCGACGCCGCGGTGGTGGGGGAGGCGCGCGTCGTACTACCCCGTGGCGCGGTGGGCCTGCCACTCCTCGGACGCGCGACCGAGCTCGACCGCGTGGGCCAGGCGCAGGGTGGCGGTGAGCCAGAGCAGGATGTCGTGCAGTCGCAGCCGCGTTGGGTGGGCATCGCAGAGCAATGCCTCGGTCGCGGCCTCCAGGGCCGCGAAGGCGGTGTCGTTGGCGCTCAGCTCGCGCAGGACCACGGCCTCCACACCGCTGTCGCCCTCCTCGAGGTGGGGAAGCAGGGCGCGGCGGGTGGTCGGGGTGAGGTGCGGGACGAGCGCGGGAAGCCGATGATGCAACGCCGCGGAGACGTGTCCGGGGTGTTCCCCGCTGCTCCGCCCGAGCTCGCGCAGGGCGGCGCCGACCGTGCCCGGCTCCTCGAGTACCGACAGCTGCTCGTCGGGCAGCTCCCCCACCGGCCCGCTCGGCGGCGGCGTCGGCGAGCGTGCGCGCCCGGGCGAGAGCGTTGTGGACGGTGATCCACCCGCCCCGGTCGAGCCTGCCGTGCAGCCCCTCCCCGATGAGGACGTCGGTGTCGCCCGCCGGGCCCACCGGCTGGGCGTCGAATCGGGCCCAGCCGAACGCGGGCAGCTGCACCCACCGGCCCTGCGGCGAGTCGGGCGAGCGGAAGCGCACCGGCCGGCGGCCGCGTGCGTAGCCGAGAACGGCGGCCAGCGCGACGTCGAGAGACATCGTATCGGGCCCGGCGCTGGGCAGCTGCAGCGCCGGCCCGCCGCTCCCGGCCCCTGCGTCGATCACCGTGCCATCCTGCCGGACGACGTGCATGACGCCGCTCGGGTCCGCACCAGGTGTCCCAGGTCGACGACGAGGTCGTTCGCTACCGTCGGTGGTGTCGAGCGACCGGGCCGTCGAGCACCGTGAAGGCCGCGGCGGGGGCGTGACCGAGCTCGACGGCGAGCGCGGCGGGCGGGCTGCGGAGCTCCACGTGGGCGCCGGCGGTCAGGCAGCGGATGCGCAGCTGCGCGAGCGCTCGCGCCAGGGCGGGACGGCAGCTGGTCAGCCTGGACAGGTCCACGACCAGCTCGACGCGGACGAGTCCGTCGACCGTGGGCGCCAGGGTACGTAGCCGCTCGATCCCGGCCCGGTCGAAGGTGCCGGCCAGCGCCAGCGCCAGACAGCCCGGCCCGTAGGTCCGCATCGCGATCGCCGGAACTCCTGAGTCCGGGTCCGAGGGGGTGTGTGCGCTGCATGCCTCGGCGACGGCCTCGCTGATGGCGTGGCGGCGACGCTCGGCCAGGTCACCCACGACGTCGACCTCGACCACACCCGGGGGGCCGACCCGCGGTGCCGCGGCACGGGTGGATCGAGAACGCATCGTCATAGCGGCAAGGCCTCCTGCCACCACGGGCGGTGCTGCACACCGCGTCGTCGTGACGACTAGACTGGTCCGAGACTAGTCCGCCAACGATTCGTGCGGGCCGCCCACGGCGTCGGACAGCCGTGCCGCCACGGCTACACACCGATCGAGCCCGGCGAGGTGCAGGACCCGCCGCACCGGGCGGGTGTCGGCCACCAACCACAGCCCCACGGCCCCGTCGCCGACGCGATCGATCGCCTCCGCGATGACCGACAACCCGGCCGCGCCGAGGAACGTGACCCCGGTCAGGTCGCACACGATCCGGGACGGGTGCGGGTCGTCGTCGCGGGCGCGATCCACGGTCGATGACGTGATGGTCTCGACGAGGTCCTGATGGGCCGTGGCGAGCGACTGCGCCCACCCCGGCGCGGTCAGGAGGTCGATCTCGCCGACCACCCGGACCAGGACGACGCCGGGTCGCGGTCGGCTGAGGGCCAGCGTGAGCCCGTCCGTGCTCTGCTCGTCGACCGTGCACGGGCCGGCGGCAGGGCCGTCGGAGTGCTCGCTGACGTTGCGGTGGGTCATCGAACGGACACCTCGCAAGCGATACCGGAGAACACGCGCGCGGACGGACCACGCCTGGCGTTGCGCCGGAATGTGGTCACCGCGGCTGAGTGCTCAACCGACTCCTGACCCTAGGCGCGCCGGCCTGCTGCGAGCAACCCTGCGGCATCGGGTGGGCTCCACCTCAGCCGAGGGACGCGCGTCGGGCGGCCCGGGGCGCGCCGGACTCGGCCACCCACCGGGCGACCTCGACGAGCTTGATGTTGGTGTGCTGGGAGGCGCGCACGAGCATGGTGAAGGCGTCGTCGGCTGTGATGCCGTCGCGGTGCATGAGGATGCCCTTGGCCTGCCCGATGACGTCCCGGCTGGCGATGGCGGCGCGCAGCCCGTCGACGGTGGTGGAGCGGTGCAGGGCGAGGGCCGCGTGGGTGGCGAACAGGTCGCCGACGAGGACGGTGCGCTCGTCGAACGCGTGGGGCTTCGCGGCGAACAGGCTCAACGAGCCCAGATTCTGCCCGTCGGAGTAGAGCTGGAAGGACAGCATGCTGCGCACACCGAGCCGGG